>FWPV01007702.1_pt1 | contig 19364 bp, 15 predicted proteins | sample 2228371 | NCBI WGS metagenome assembly FWPV01 (sample SAMEA103939776, study PRJEB20133) | metagenome
TGGTGCCCCCTTTCATAGAGGAAGTGAGGAAACTCAAGGCAGAATAGGATCCAGGGGTTAGGGTGTAGTTGAGCATTTCCCCTTGGGGTCGGCACTCGTGAACTCATGTTGACGTTGTTCGATTTCCTCCTCGTTGTCGCGGCCATCGGGATCCTGGTTTACGGTACCTGGAGACGTGCGCGTCTTTGGCGGCTCGGGGTCCCGGTGGAGTTGACCGGAAACCGCGCGGAGCGGTGGGGCTCACTGTTACGCTTTGCCATCGCCCAGACCAGGGTCTTGAGGGAACCCTACCCTGGTCTGATGCATTTTCTCATCTTCTGGGGATTCTCCATACCGCTGATCGTCACCCTCCTTGTGGTCACGGGCCTCATGCCCTTTCTGCCGGAAAGGATCTCCGGCCTCGTCTCCTTCTTGCTCGATGCCTGCGGCCTGGCCGCGGCAATTGGCCTCGCCCTCGCCCTCTATCGCAGATATGGTCAAAGACCTGACCGCTTGGACAACCAGCCGCAAGACGCCGCAAGCCTACTGCTCATCCTGGCCATCGTATTGACCGGGCTGCTGGTGGAGGCCTTCCGGATCTCCTCCACTCGTGCGGCGTGGAGTTGGGCCTCCCCTGTTGGCTCATCCATCGCCTTGCCCTTCATGGAGATGGGGGACGAGGCGAACCTGGTGATGTATGGCGTCGTCCGCAGGGTCCACCTCTTGTGCGTGCTTGGTTTCCTGGCTTATCTCCCTTTCTCCAAACTCTTCCATATAGTGACCACACCCTTGAACGCCTATTTCAGGTCTCTGAGGAACAAGGGGGCCTTGGTCCCTATCCCCCCCCAGGCCTTTGAGACTGCGGAGACCTTTGGGGTCTCTCAGATCGAGCAGTTCACCTGGAAGGACCTGTTGGACCTCGATGCGTGCACTCGTTGCGGACGCTGCCAAGACAACTGTCCGGCCTATTTGAGCGGTAAGCCCCTCTCTCCCAAGAAGATCATCCAAGAGGCCAAACGCTGCTTGGAGCAGAAGGCCCCTGCCCTGCTCGCTTCGAAGGGCAGGAAAGAAGGGGACACCTCAGGGGGCCAAGGGGAGGCCGAGGGAAAGTCCTTGATCGGCGATTACATCACAGACGACGAGATATGGGCCTGTACTACGTGCCGAAATTGTGTCGAGCAATGCCCCGTGCTCATCGAGCAGATGCCCAAGATCATTGACATGCGAAGGTACCTTGTGATGGTGGAGTCCAGGTTCCCAAAGGAGGTCACCACCGTCTTCAAGAACTTCGAGGTCAACAGCAATCCCTGGGGCATGGGCCTGACCACGAGGGGTGACTGGGCGAAAGAATTGGGTGTGAAGACCTTGGCAGAGGATCCGGATGTGGAATGGCTCTACTACGTTGGGTGCGCGGGATCCTTCGACGATCGAAGCAAGCGGGTGGCCACTGCCTTCGTCAGGCTCCTCCAGAGGGCCAACATCAGATTCGGGATCCTGGGACAGGAGGAGGGATGCTGTGGGGATTCGGCCCGCAGGTCGGGCAACGAGTACCTCTTTCAGATCATGGCCCAACAGAACATCGAGGTGATGAACGGATATCAGGTCAAGAGGATCGTCACTACGTGCCCCCATGGATACAACACCATAAAGAACGAGTACCCACAGTTCGGAGGCAACTACGAGGTCAGACACCACACAGAGCTCATCGCCCAACTGTTGGAGGAAGAAAGGCTCATCATCCCCCCCAGCGGAAAGGGCATGAGGTTGGTCTATCACGATTCGTGCTATTTGGGGCGGTACAACGACGTCTATGACGCGCCGAGGAGGATCCTGTCCAAGCTCCCCGGTGCCTCCCTGCACGAGATGATCCGGAATCGCCACAGGGCCTTCTGTTGTGGGGCAGGGGGCGCCAGGATGTGGATGGAGGAACACCACGGGAGACGCATCAACGAGATGAGGACAGAGCAGGCCTTGGAGTTGAACCCATCGGCCATCTGCACGGCGTGTCCTTTCTGCATGACCATGATGGAGGACGGGATAAAGGCGAAAGATATGGAGACCCCTGTGCCGGTGCTCGACATAGCCGAGGTCGTCGAGAGGGCCATGGCCTACCCTGGCGGGAGGTGACTGGGCATGTCGGCGCTGAGTGATTCCATGGCGTATGGCGCTGCCCTCCCGGCATTGCCCGGCGGAGGCGAACGGGCTTGGATCATGAGGGGCCCACACTGGGCGTTGTGGATATGGACCTTTGTCCTGCTGTGGCCTTGGGGGGGGATTGCCGGATCCTTCCATGACCGCGAGTGCCTGGAATGCCATGGGGATCCAGCATTGTTGCAGGTGCTGTCCTCTGGATCCTTACGGAGTATCTCGGTAAACAGGGCTTCCTGGGATACGGATTTGCACCGGTTGGCAGGGTTGGGATGCGTCGACTGCCACCGCGAGGCCAATCCTTATGTCCATCCGCGGGGGGGCTTCCAGAAGGTCGACTGTAGTCGTTGCCACCCTCAGGAGTGCGAGGCCTTCGAGGCCACGGTCCATGCCCAGAGGGTCGGGCTCACCGACAGGGACCTTCCCAAGTGTCACGACTGCCACACCAAGCACGAGGTCAGGCGCATGGATGACCCCCGATCTCCCGTACACGTGGACCGTATTCAGGAGACGTGCGCCCAGTGCCACGAGGAGATCGAATCGGAAGGGATACTGGGGAAGTTGGCCACCTTCAGAGTCCCCGCCCATAGGAAGCAGGACACATCCATGCACTTCAACACCAAGGTCTGCATCATGTGCCACCAGGAGGACGCTGTCCATGGGCCCTCTCGTCTTTACCATGGGGTGTGCAACGATTGCCACAAGCCCAGGATCGAGAGGAGCATGTTTGGTGCCGTGGGGGTCACCCACCTGATCCCTTCCCTGAAAGAGCAGCCGTTCACCTTCGCCCTCAAGTGGCTCAACAGTCTGGTGGCATTGGGGATCGTGTTTGGCATTGGAGGCCTTCTCGTGGGACGTCATCGGGAGAGGCTGATCGCTTTGTTCAAGAGGAAGTAGCTGGTGAAGGCGTATCTTGACAAACTGGCCCTGACTCGCAACTACCTTCTGTGGCTTGGGTTTCTCTGCACCGTCCTGGCTGCGGGCGGTATAGCCACGGTCGTTCGTTTCCTAAGCCACGAGGAGCTAATGGGGGCCACCAACACGGTGCCTCTGGGGATACTCATATCCACATACGTCTTCTTCGTCGTCACCAGCACGGGCCTTTGCTTCGTCACGTCTTTCGGCCATGTCTTCGGGTTTCACCGCTTCGATATCGTGGCCAGGAGGGGCGTCTTTCTCTCGATCATCACGTTGTTGGCCGGATTCCTGTCCATAGGGGTTGAGACCGAGAGGCCGTGGAGGTTGGGATCGCTCTTCCTGGTCTCCCCGAACTTCTCCGCCCCCATATGGTGGATGGCCTTCTTCTACACCCTGTACCTCATCTTCTTGGTCATAGAGCTTTGCGGCCTCCTCCTCAACAGGCACTCCTTGGCCAGGTACGCTGGGCTTTTCGGGTTCCTCACCGCCATAGCGGCTCATAGCACCCTCGGGGCCATATTCGGCCTCATCAAGGCCAAGTCCTTCTGGGAGGGGCCTTACCTCCCCATCTATTTCATACTGTCCGCCCTGGTTTCGGGAACCGCCTTTCTGGTCGTCATGACCATCGCCACCCATTGGGCCGAGAAGAAGGCCATCTCCTCGGCGACCGAGGAGCTCATGGTCCATATGGGCAGGAGGCTTCTCTCCTTTTTCTTGGGGATCGTGATCTTCTTCTGGATCTGGAAGGTGATCACTAGCCTCTATGGGCATCCTCCAGGGAAGCATGAGGCCATGATGGCGATGATCGCCGGCCCTTTGGGCGTGAAGTTCTGGCTCTTCGAGATCGGGATAGGCCTCCTCATCCCATTCTTCTTCCTGCTCTTCCATCCTGCGGCCAAGGGCATAACCGGGGTATTCGTCGCGTCTCTCTTCGTGCTGTGCGGGCTGTTCGTGTCGCGTTGGGACTTGGTTGTGAGCGGTCAGATCTTCCCCGCCTGGGGAGGGGGGTATGCCTCGTATGCCCCGAGCCTTACGGAGTGGCTTGTTGTGGCCAGCTCCTTCGCCCTGTGTCTCTTGATCTACTCCGTGGGGCTGAAGATCCTGCCGCTAGGGGATGACACTCTTCAGGGTGCCTCCGGCGCCCGCGGAACAGAGGCGCATACGCTGTGATGAGGCCGAAACGATATGCCATGGTCATCGACTTGAACCGTTGCATCGGCTGCGACGGATGCGTTGTGGCGTGCAAGATGGAGAACGAGGTCCCCCTTGGTGTCTGGAGGATATGGGTGAACAGGCGGGAGACGGGCACCTACCCGCGAGTCAAGAGGCCAGTGCTGCCCGTTCTCTGCAATCATTGTGAGAATCCTGTCTGTGTGTACGTATGTCCGGTCAAGGCCACCTACCGACGCAAGGAGGACGGCGTGGTGGTGGTGGACCCGCACCTATGCATCGGCTGCAAGATTTGCATGGTGGCCTGTCCCTACCAGATGCGCTACCTGGATCCCATAAAGCGGGTGGCTCAGAAGTGCGACTTCTGCTTGCACAGGGTCCAGGCCGGCCTCAATCCAGCCTGCGTGGAGGCGTGTCCGACAGGGGCCATGTCATTCGGAGACCTCAACGACCCTGCGAGTCCGGTGGCCAAGATACTCAGCGCCAGGCCCTCTCAGGGCCTCAAGGTCTCGTACGGCACCAACCCACAGGTCTTCTACGTAGGCAAGGATGTGTCGGTGCTTCCTTTTGAAAAGGGTGGAAGCATATACGATAAGAGAGAAAGGTGATGGGTAGCTCTTCATCTAGCCGGCTCCAGTGGAACCGAAGGGAGTTCTTGAAGGTGGCCCTCGGAGGGGCAGTGGGAGGGGCCGGTCTGGTGCATTTCTCCAAGGTGGCCGATGCCCTCGGTATACGGGAGGTCTCGAGGTTCACTGGGCTTCCCCTGGATGCCTTTCCCACAACCTGCACCTTGTGCAGCGCCAGGTGTGGGATCCTCGGTTTCCTGCATAACGGAAGGCTCAGAGCCCTCCTGGGCAATCCCAATGATCCCAACAGCAGAGGCAGGATATGCATCCGCGGTCTGTCTGGGATGAACGTCCAGGAGGACCCGGACCGGGTCCTGTATCCGATGGTCCGCACCGGGAGACGCGGCGAAGGGAAATGGAAGAGGATCAGTTGGGACGAGGCCTTCACCTATCTGGTGAGGATAATACGGCGAGATGCCAGCGGCAAGAAGGGCGAGTTCTTCTTGCATGAGGCGCAAAGGGGACTCTTGACCCAACACGTTCTCGGGATCCTGGGCCTTGGAAGGGATGTCCTTTGTATGGATGACGAGACCTTCCCCTCTTCAGAGCTTGCCCACCGTCTGACCTGGGGGGCTGGAAGGGGGATCCCCGACGTGTCGAGGGCCAAGACAATCATCAACTTCGGCTCCAACCCCTACGTCCACCACGAGCTTTTCGTGCCCTTCGTTCAGAGGCTCGTCGAGGCAAGGGTAAATGGGGGGGCGAGGCTGATCACATTCGACCCGCGTCTGTCGGAGACGGCTGGCCTTAGCGACGAATGGCACCCCTTGACGCCGGGCACCGATGGCCTGGTGGCCTTGGCCATGGCCAATGTGATAGTGCAGAGTGGCCTCTATGACAAGGCCTTTGTCGAGGAGTGGACCAATTGCTCAGGGGAAAGACTCCGCCAGCACCTGGCTCCATATACCGTGGAAAGGGCTCAACTAGAAAGCGGCATAGATGGCCGCGAGCTGAGACGGATAGCTATCGAGTTCGCCACGCGGAAACCTTCGGTGGCCTTCGCCGGGGACGGAGTGACGCTTCAGGCCAACGGGACTATGGCGGAAAGATGCATCCTATTGCTCAACGCCGTGGTTGGGGGCATCGACCAGCCAGGGGGTTATTGTCTGCCCAGGCGTTTTCCCCTGGAGGAGGTAGACTTGGGCTTGGGGCGTCTCGAGAAGGTCACGAGGCTCGATCCAGCGCAGGCGTTGAAAGAGCTCATGGAGGCCCACCGAAAGGCCGAGCTCTACTTTGCTTACATGGCAAACCCAGCCCACGCCCTGCCGCAGGGCGACGATGTGCGCAAGGCCCTGGAGGATGAAGGGCGCATCGGCCACCTGGTCGTAATGGACACGCACATGAGCGAGACAGCGGCCTTGGCCGACGTCGTACTCCCCGCCGCCACGTACCTGGAGGGCTGGGGCCTGGAATCCAGGCCTTCCATGGAGCTGATCCCATTCGTGGCCTTGAGACAGCCCATCATGGTCCCTGTGCCGGAGGCGCAAAGGCTCAAGGGGACGACCATCAACCGGCTGGACCAGCTGGTGGTGAGGCCAAGGGGTGAGGCCCTGCCGTGGGACGAGTTCCTCTTGGGCCTCGCCTGGAGGTTGTCGGGGGGTGGGACGAAGGCCCCTGCATTCCAAGACACCAAGGAATACGTCGAAAGGCTCCTGGAGGGTGTGGCTGGGGCCAAGCTGGAGGGTGGGCTGGGGGGCCTCAGAAGGGGTGGTGTCTGGTCAGCCCCGGACACGAGCCCCCGTTTCCGTTCGTTCGAATCCCGGGGATTCCCCACGACCTCAGGCCGGATGGAGATCTTCTCCCATGCCTTGGAAAAGGAGGGGGCCCCTCCCCTCCCCTCATACGTGCCGGTAGAGAGACCCGGTGCAGGGCTCTTCTTGCTGGTCCCGTTTCGCTCGCTTTCATCCGAAGGTCATCCCAATGCCAAGTGGATCCGTGAGCTGGCCAATGAAAACCGTGCCTGGATCAACGAGGCGACCGCCACGGATCTTGGGCTGAGAGAAGGTGACTGCATAGAGCTGGACTCCGAGGGACGGAGGGCCGTCGCCAAGGTCCATGTCACCCAAGGTATACATCCGGGGGTATTGGCCATCTCTAGGGGATCCGGGCACTGGGGTTATGGACACTTCGCCAAGGGCAAACCCTTCAAATCCACTGACCCGGATTCCCACCTGATCTGGTGGGAGAGGCATGGAGGAGGTGTCCACATTGAACCTTTGATCCCAATCCGGCTCGACCCCGTGAGCCGAGGTCAGGTTTGGATGGGTACGATGGTCAAGGCGAGAAAGGTCTGAGGGCCCTGAACGGATCGGGGGAGAATAGGCAATGGGAATGATCAAGAGGATTGCGTTCATCGCACTGGCGGCATCCATGATGTGCGCCGTTCAACCGCAAGGGCTTGATGCGCAAGGCCGGCCCGATGGGGTGCAGCTCCAAAGGCTGACGTTTTCCAAGGACGATGTGGTGAGTTACCCCTCCACGGATGAGGCGGGGAGGCTCGTGGCATACAGGCAGGAGGCCCTGGATGTTCAGAAGGGTGAGAAGATCGCATCCATAAGGGTCTTGGATGTGGATCGGATGAGCACCAAGGTCATCTTCACCGACAGGACCGTCAAGGCCCCTGCGCCCCACGAGGGGCAGTTGCTCCTGTGCGGGACAAAGCCCCCTGTCATCAGCGGAGACGGGCGCAAGGTGGCCTTCTCCGTGGGCCTTGGCGCCCCCCTGTTCCTGGAGGACCATTATCTGTGTGTCGCCAACTCAGACGGGACGGACCTCAGGGTCATACCCCTCAGGAACGAGGAGTTGGTGGCGCGGGACTGGAAGGGTATGGGGTTCCTGAGCGACCAATGGCGTTCGATAAGCCAATACAGGATCAGCGATGACGGCGAGCAGGTTGCCTGCCTGGCCAAGGGCCATCTGGGCGTGAGGGAGGCCTCCATGCCGAGCGGGATCTTGATCGTACGCTCCGATGGATCCGGTCAGAGGACCCTCCTGGCCCCAAAGTGGAAGGACAGGGATTGGTCCTGGGAGGGCTACCCTCGCAACCCCTTCACCAATGGGGGATGGGTCTTCGAGTTGAGCGGGGATGGGAAAAGCTTGATCTTCGGGGCACAGTCCGCGGCAGAAAGGGAGGACTACGACCTCTACATGATGACCTCCGACGGAAGGGACCTGGAGAAGATCGCTGGCATCAAGGACCGCTGGATCGTACGGGGAGACGTGAGCCGGGATGGCAAGACCATAGCCTTCTTCTACAGCGGGAAGAAGATGGAGGGCATGGGGACATACGCCGTGGAATTCGGCAGGAAGGGAATGCATCGGGTCCTCTCCAAGGTCACGGACCGTGTGGATTTCAGGGAGATGAGTAGCGACGGAAGGACCATCCTTCACCGGGTACAGGGGGTCGGTCTCTTCGCGATCCAGGCCGACGGGGGTGAGTTTCAGATATTCGATGAGAGATCGGGTATGGTCCAAGGCATGAAAGGCGTCCCAGACTTTCCCAGCTTCCCTTCCTTTTGGGGCTCCCGTTTCGTCTCCGCAAAGGGGGACAGGATCCTCTTGGAGGCTGTACCCATCGGCAAGGATCGGAAGGAGATCTTCATGGCTCGACTCGTGTCGGCAAAGAAACAGGTTGAGATCCTTTGTCCGACCTGTGGTCGCCATATGGAGAGCGGGTGGAAGTTCTGCCCTTACGACGGCACACAGCTGAGCCAGGAGAGTCGTTAGGTCATGAAGGACGCGAGGTTGGTCAAGATCGGGATCGTGATCGTCGTTGTTCTAGCAGTCTCGGCCGTGATCCCGCTCTACCTGGTTATGTCCCACACTGTCCAGAGCACGTCCATTACCTGCCAAAGGTGCCATCCCGAGCCTTACGCCACCTGGAAGGCCTCCAAGGAACATCCTGTCTCCATTGCCTGCCGTGAGTGTCACGCTGGTCACCCCGACGCCAGGACCATGCCACCTGGTTTCCTGGCGGACGACAACCAGGTCAATGCCCATTGCCTGAGCTGTCATGGCGAGGTGGCGGATCTTGTGGACGTCAAGCGCAAGTTGATCAAGGTCTCCCACAGGCGTCACCTGAACGAAGGCCTCGGGTGCTTGGAATGCCATCGCTACATCGCCCACGCAGGCCCGGTCTACCAGGGGAACCGGCCCCCCAAGAAGGCCTGCTATCCGTGCCATGTGCTTCAGATCGATGGGTCATCCGAGGACACGGCCTGCAAGATGTGTCATCACATCATCCTTACCACCCCTGGAGGGGCCCCGCCTGTCCTGCCCGTCTCGGTGGAGGTGCGTGTCCCTGAGGATCAAGGCTGATCCAGGAGCTCGACTCACTCCTCCAAGAGCGTCACCGCCCTGACCCTCTCGAGGTCCCGCACGTACCAGCGGGACCCTACCAAGAGCAGGACCGAGGCGAAGATGCCGAACACTGGTAAGACCAGCAAGGCATTGTCCAATCCCACCTTGTCCGAGAGCCTGCCCACGAGCATGGGCGACCATGCCCCTCCCAAGAGGTGCTGGCAGATCACGCAGAGCCCGTAGGAAAGGGCCCTGAGCCCGGGATGGACCACATCCTGTGTCACGGCAGCGGACGGGGCCACGTAGCAGACCGTGAGGACCCCGAAGGTTATGATCAATGGGGCGAAGACAGGGCTCTGCGCCAGGAGAAAAGAGGCGGCCAAGAGAAGAGCCGAGGCACCGGAGGTGATACCGGAGAATACCATGCGCGCATCCAGCCTCTTGCTCCGCCACCTGTCTGCCAGGAACCCCCCGAGGGGGGCCCCCACCAGCACCAGGAGGGCAAGCCCAGCGGCCATGGTACCGGCCTTTTGCTCGGTCATTCCGTGGAACCTGTTGAAATACGATGGAAGCCATGTCATGAGGGAGGTGGTGATAGCCGTGTTCATCGCGAAGGCGATGTACACGAACCACAGGGTGGGAACTGACATGAGCCCTCTGACTGACCTTCCCAGCCCGGCCACAGAGGCCGGCCGGTGCAGTTGCGCCTCTTCAGCGAGGGGGACGGTCCTATAGTCCCTTGTGAACCAGAAGAGAACGGCCAGGACCAGACCGGGCAGGGCCACGAGGCCGAAGGCGTGTCTCCACCCCAAGTTCTGGCCTATGTAGCCGCCTACCAGGAATCCAACCGCCGCACCCAGGGGGATGAAGGCGTTCCAGATCCCCATCGTCCTGGCCCTGACCTGCACCGGATACGCGGCCGCCAGGACCGCTGTCCCGGCAGGGGCGTATCCAGCCTCCCCAAGTCCCACCATGGCCCTGGCCCATATGAGCTCTCTGTAGTCGCGGGCAAAGGCACACAAGAGTGTGGCCATGCTCCATAAGAACACCATGAGGGAGATCATCTTCCGTCTGCTCCATCTGTCCACGATCAGGGACAGGGGGAGAACGAAGAGGGCGATGGTCACGTAGATCACACTGGTGAGGGACCCCAGTTGCTGATCCGTCAGACCCCAGTCGGTCTTGATGAAGGGGATAAGGGCACCCACCACCATTCGGTCTGCGTAATCGAAAAGATAGGTAAGACACAACAAGATGAGGAGATAGATCGCCCTTCCCCTTGGGAGCTTGTACTCTTTGGGGACATTCCCTGCCGTGTGCGAATCCTGTTCGTGGGACACGCGCCCCTCCTTTCCGTCACCCCGCCGCATGGCTTCCCACCCATAGGTCCATACCCGGCGGGTCTACGTTAGCGGCTGGATCCACATCCACGTGGATCACTGCTGGCAGGCCGCTTCGGAGGGCGGCCTCAAGGGCGGGCCGGATCTCCCCTGGCCCTCGCACCTGTATCCCGAAACATCCCATGTCTCTCGCGACCAGGTCATACCGAACCGGGGCATGATCGCAGTTGAGAAAGGACTCGTGTCCGAAGATCCTCCTCTGCGAGGCCTTCTCCATTCCCCAAGCGCCATCCACCATGACCACGCAGATGACCTGCGCACGGGTCCTCAGGGCCGTCTCCAACTCCTGCAGGTTGAAGCCGAAGGCACTGTCCCCACTGATCAGATAAACGACCTTTTCTGGCGTGGCGAGCTTGGCACCTATGGCATAGGGGAGACCTGTCCCTAGGTGGCCGAAGTCCGATGTCCAGAGGAAGGTCCTGGGCTCCAGGACCGGATGGAAATGCACGCACCAAAGGCAGGTGTTCCCACCATCCATCACCATCACCGCGTCCCTGGGGAAAAAGGAGCGCACTTCGTGGATCACCCTGGCCGGGATGAGGGGGACCGAGTCGCGGATGTAGCGGGCTTCCAGATCAGCACGCCATGCCTTCACCATCTCGCGCAACCCCGCCATCCTCTCCTGCTCTGGCCGAGGCGGACCCAGTCTCTCGAGTTCGGCGAGCAAGGCCTTGAGCACGGCCCTGACGTCTCCCAGGATCGGGATATCCGGCCTCCTGTTCTCCCCAAGACGATCCTGGGCCACGTGCACGTGGATCAGCCTCTGGGTCTCAGGAGGGCCCCACAAAGGGGGCTTCCCCCAGAATTCCAGCTCCCCAAAGCGACCCCCCAAGGCCAGGCACACGTCGGACTGGCTGAGTGCCACCCTGGCCCCTATACACAGGGTAGGGACACAGAGGGGATGATCTTCGGGGATGGCCCCGCGGCCCCCAGGGGATGTGGTCACGGGGGCGCCCAGGTACTCCGCGAGCTCCCGAAGCCCCTCCCACGCCCCTGAGCGGACCACGGCCGCCCCAGCATGGATCATCGGTGCCCTGGCCTCCCAGAGGAGGCGAGCGGCCTCGCGTATGGCAACAGGATCGCCTCCCGGGAGGGCCATGACACCTCGGGCGGTATCCGGCTCGCGTGGAGGGGATACCTCGGCGTTCAGCACGTCCTCCGGGATCTCGATATGCACGGGACCAGGGATCCCGCTTCGGGCTGACTGGAAGGCCCTCTGGATCAACTCCCCTACCCTCTCGGGTCCCAGGGCGCGAAAGCTGGCCTTGGTCACCGCCGAGAAGGCCCGCACCTGGTCGAAGACCTGCATGGCACCCCTGGGCGGGTCCGTCACCCCGCGTCTCCTCTGGGTGGTGATGACCACCATGGGGATCTCCTCGGCGTGGGCGGTGATCACCCCTGAGATCAAATTTGCCGCCCCTGGGCCGGCCCCGGACATGACCACAGATGGGGTGCCCGTCACGCGGAACCACCCATCGGCCATGTGAGCCCCTGCTGCCTCGTGCCGTGGGGTCACGAATTCAACCCCCCTGGCCTCCCCATGTTCCTTGACCCAACGAAAGCATACGTTGTATGTCCCGTCAGGGATGGCGAAGATCCTCCTGACACCAAGCCTCGCAAGGGTCTCCATGAGCAACTCTCCTGTCACGCTCCCCATGTCTCATCCTCCCCTTTGCATCCGCTCCTTAAGGACTTGGCCCCTCGGGGATGCCTCCCCCCAGGATCACCTACCTCTGTTCACCACCATGGCCTCGTCGAATTCCGTTCACCCGTATGAGGACCTTTCCCTTGCCAGGGGCATGGAGCAGCTGCCCCACGCGCGCCGGGAGATCCTCAAGCCGAATCACGTCCTCGATCATCTCTCGCACCTGCACTCGCCCGTTCGCCAGCATCTCCAGACACTCCCGACATTCGGCCTGTGTGTTGGCAAATGACCCCTGGATCCTGATCTGACGAAGCATGGCCATGGCCGGGGCCCATTCCATGGTCCCCTTCACCAGGCCTATGAGCACCACCTTTCCGCCTGATGCCACCAAGCCCAGGGCAGACTGGAGGGTCTTGACATCCCCAGCGCACTCCAGCACTGCCGTCACCCCTCGGCCCTCGCTCCAGAGGGCCACGGCCTCCTCCAGACTTTCCGAATTTGGGTCCACGACGCACGAGGCGCCCAAGGCCGCGGCCCTCGCGCGTCGGCCCTTCTCTGGCTCTGACACCAGGATCTCCTGCACCCCAAGGCCCCTCAGCATCGCCACGCCACACAGGCCCACACCGCCTGCCCCGAAGATGAGGACCCTGTCGCCACGGCCGATCCCACCCAAGCGGATGCCGTGGAGGGCGGTGGCCAAGGGCTCGGCCAGACAGGCCAGGGACATATCCAGACCTGCAGGGACCGTGATGGCCATGTCCCGGGGGACGACCAGAAATTCTGCGAAGGCCCCGGGCAGGGCACCTAGCCCGATGGCCAACCTCTTGGGACAGAGGTTCTCCTCCCCCCTCTCGCACGCAGGGCAAGAGCCGCATCCCACTGGCCTCACGATCACCCCTTGTCCCAGCGCGAGCCCCTCCACACCCTCCCCCAACTCCTCAACCACCCCGCTCATCTCGTGGCCCAGAATAGTTCCGTCAGATACCCTGCCGGATTTGAGGAGAAAGAGATCGGAGCCGCACACGGAGGCGTAATGGACGCGGACCTTTAACTCCCAAGGGCCTACCTCAGGCTCAGGCACCTCCTCGATCCTGAGCCCTTTGACCTCTTGTCTGTAGACCGCGGCATACATGCCCTCAGACTGTCCTTCTCAGATCTTGTAAACACCCCAAAGCCCCCCTGCCCCCAAGAGGACCATGGTCAGTGCCGCCACCATCACTAGGCTCATGATGGCCCCGGCCTTAGCGAACTGCCTCATGGTGAAGTACCCGGACGTGTATGGGATCACGTGGGTCGGTGTCTGGGTCACCAGGACCAAGCCCAGGGATGAGCTGAAGGCTGCCGGTGCCACCAGGAACCACGGGTCCAACCCCATGTCCTTGGCCAGCTCGATGAGGAGGGGGATGAGGATCACCCCGCTCACGGTATTGCTGGCCAGGAAGAGCTTCATGGACATCACCCCTGCCAGAACCACGGCCATCTGGAGTGCCGGGGCAATGCCCTGGATCCACCCGAGGATCACCCAGGCCATCCACCTCGCGGCGCCCGTTCGATAGATGAGCATCCCGATGGAGAGGCTGGCGAGCACCAGGAGCACCGCCCCCCACGGCACGAGCCTTTCGGCCTCTCGCCACGTGAGGACCCGCACCCCTGGAAGGAAGAGGGCAACACCCCCAGCCATGGATGCGCACTCCATGGGGATGGTCACACCGGTGGCCAGCCGGATCGGATCTTCCATGATCCACAGGCAAGCGACAGCCAGAAGTATCAGCAGGGTCTTCCTTTCCCCTCGGCTCATGGGCCCAATGGCCGTGAGCTCGGAACGGAGATCTCCCCTTGAGATCGGCAGGTTGCTGACCTCCGGGGGGAAGAGGAGCATCAGGATGCCCCACCCCAGGGGGACCAAGACCAAGGCGCCCGGGACACCGAGCTTCATCCATTCCAGAAAGCTCACCCTGACCCCGGCCAGATCGGCCAGAAATGCTATGGCTATGGGATTAGGGCCGCACCCAGCGGGTGTCCCTATGCCACCGAATGTGGCGCCCCAGGAGCATGAGATCATCAAGGCAGCTCCGAACCGGCTCCTACCTGGCTCCATGCCGGCCTTCTCGAGCATGCCGACACCTATGGGAAGCAGGAGTGCAGATACGGCCATGTCCGTTATCCACATGGAGATGATGGTCCCCCCGAGGAGAAAGGCGAGGAGGACCCGCGAGGGAGAGGTGCCCACACGGAGCAGCAGACTCAAGGCCATCCTCCTCCCGAGATTCGAGCTCTGAACCGCGGCGGTGATGAGGAAGACCCCGAGGAAAAACAGGACCATGCGATTGCCAAATCCCCACTGCAGGAGGAGATCCAGCCCCCTCGGGATACCATGGACCGGTGGAGAACCCGCCACGGCCTGTATGCCGTCGGTGATACCGAGAAAAGGGGCGAGGATCAGGGCCAAGATGGCAGTCACGGCGAAGGGGATGACCTCGGTGATCCAAAGGAGGATGGCGGCGGCCAGCAAACCCACGGCCCTTTGGGCTTGGGGGGTCAGAGACACCACATCTGCCGAAGGGGTCTGGACCACAGGGGGGCTCCAAAGGTGCCCTATGGCCCAGTACAAGGAGACGGCCATGCCTACCAGGACGAAGTCCCTGGTTCGATGAAGGCGCTCCTCCATGGTCCCATTCATACCACCATGAGCTGGCCGCCCGTGATGTTGATGGCCTGGCCGGTCATGTAAGAACTTCGGTCAGATACCAGCAGGCGCACCAGCTCGGCCACGTCATCGGGGGTGCCGACCCTGCCCACCGGAATCTGGGAGATCTTCTCCTGGCGGACCTCATCGAGCCCCTTCCCCAGGAGCCTCGCCTCCAGTTCCCAGCTCCAGCGCTCCAGTGGGGTCTCGATCTGGGCGGGACAGACCGCATTCACGCGGATACCGTGGGGGGCCAGCTCCAGTGCCTGGACCCTGGTCAGCATGATCACAGCCGCCTTTGCCACGCAGTAAGCCCCTGCAAAGGCCCTCGGGACCTTGCCTGCCTTGGAGGAGACGTTCACGATGGCCCCTCCCCTGCCCTGGGCCAGCATCTGATTCACCACGGCCCGCGACACGAGAAAGGTCCCGTGGAGGTTGATCTCAAGGGTCCTGCGCCATGCCTCCTCCTCCATTAGATGCAAGGGCCCTGGCCCTGGGGCACCCCCTGCGTTGTTCACCAAGATGTGGATACCACCCATCTCCCCGGTGACGAGGCTGACCATCTCCTCCACGGATCCCTTGTCCGCAACGTCCAGCCTCACCGCCATGACCTGTGCGCCTGAGGCCATGAGCTCCCCTGCTGAGGCCAGCAGGTCCTCCCACGTGGGGAGACGGTAGTAGCCAGGGGCATCGAGCTCGCGGCACAGATCCGCCATGACCACCGCTGCCCCATCCCCGGCCAGGGCGCGAGCTACGGCAAACCCGATGCCCTCCCTACTGCCCGCACCTGTCACCACCGCCACCCGGCCTTCCAATTCACCCATCATGCCCTCCCAAGAGATCCCGCGAGCACCGTGGGGCAAGAGGGCCCCCCCGGCGTCCACCCTGCCCCCCTAAGGCCGCCTTTTCCATGGCCACGGTAGACTCGCACATCCGCCCTTGCGAGTCAACCCGGCCTTGCGATTGACCTGAAGGAGATATTCTGATAAGGAACAAGGGAAACCGCTCCGGAGCGCAATACACCCGAGGGGCTCGGACCGCCCGCTGGGCATCCGGGGCAGTGCCTAGGTGGATAGGCCATGGCCAGGGGAATCAAGCCTTTGCTCGCACTCGTTGCCGTGCTCGTCCTCGCCGCTGCACTTTCACCGACCCACGACGCCCATGCCCAGATAAAGATCCTATCGCATCGTGTGGCCCCCAATCCCCCGGTGTTCGGGATGAACTACTGGATCTTAATAGACTTCGAGAGGGGCCCGGTGGCCAAGATCCACATGGATGTGGCCACAGTGCACAAGAGCGGACAGCGTCGAGTCGTCAGGAACAGCTTTCCCCCTCAGAGGCCCTTCGAGGGGATGGAGTCCGGGACCCTCACCCTCTTCGACCTGCCTAGGGATGACCCTGATCTAGGTACCCAGAGGTTCTTGACCATCGTGCTGGAGGACCGAAACGGGGCCAGGACAGGGCCTCTGGAGTTGACGATCGTTCCGAGCCCAGAGTGGCAGGCCGCCAGCCCCGTGAAGCTCCTGGAGATCGTCCCCGAGACCGAACCCCCTCGGGCCGATGGGGAGAGGAACTGGCTGAGGATAACCATAGACAAGGGCACGATAGTTAGGCCTGAGGTGCTCTACATGGAATGGGAGTCTGACAGACACAAGGGCCTGCAGGAGATGAGGCTCCTGGACAAGGTAGTGGCCTCCGGAGAGGCCAGATGCTGGTGGACTGCCGTCGGGCACGGGGAGCGGACCTTTCGATTCTGGCTTGTGGACGAGAGGGGGGATCAGTCCAACTTCCTCGAGACGAAGGTTTCCTTCTGAGGGTCAGTGGTACCTGGGATGCGTATTCATTGGATCGCGCGCCCCGAGGCAATGAGGAAACGCGCTGGGAAGGAGGGATCATGCGAAGGGTGGGGATTGTGGAGGTCGCCCAGAGTCCCGGGGTGGAGACGAGTCTGAGCCTCATGGAGTTCACCTTCAAGACCGTGAAGGAACTCCTGGACAAGGTGGGCATGAGGAGGGAGGAGGTCGACACCTATGTCCTGGCTGCATCCGACATATTGCACAGTGGCATGGCCTGCGCCAATGCCTTCGACATAGATGCTGCTGGCGGGTTCATGAAGCCGCTGTCCAGGCAGGAGGCGGATTCCATTTGGTCCTTCTACTACGGCTGTGCCAGGATCATGTCCGGCCATCATGAGACCGCTTTGGTTGTGGCCCTCGTCAAGGGCTCCGAAAACCCAGAGAACGACACCGTGACCACCTGCTTCGCTGACCCGTTTTACTCCAGGCCCATCGGGATACAGGAGACCACGGCTGCGGCGTTGCAGATGAGGGAGTACATGGAGCGTTACGGGGTCACCGAGGAGCAGTGCGCCAAGGTGGTGGTGAAGAATCTGGGCAACGCCCTCTTCAACCCTTACGCGCACAGGAAGAGGAGGGTGAGCGTCGAGGAGGTGTTGCAGTCTGAGCTTATCTGCGATCCACTGAAGGCCATGGAGTGTGCCCCCAAGTCCGATGGCGTGTGCGCGGTGCTCCTGGCTGCGGAGGAGAAGGCCAAGAAGCTGACCTCCAGGCCAGTGTGGTTCAAGGGTTATGGCTGCGCCATGGACACCTTCTACCTCGGTGATAGGGACCTGTTGGACACCAAGCTCAAGCTCGCCGCCTCAAGGGCTTACAGCATGGCCCGGATCCATGACCCGAGGAAACAGATCCAAGTGGCGGAGATCTGCGAACCTTACGCCTTCCAGGAGCTTCTTTGGTGCGAACAGTTGGGGTTTTGCGACGAAGGGGAAGGCGGCAAGCTCATAGACAGCGGTGCGACCCAGATGGACGGCACGCTTCCGGTGAACCCTTCCGGGGGGGTCTTGGCCATGAACCCCTATGTCCCTAGGGGGCTTTACAGGGTAGCCGAGGCAGCCCTGCAGATCAAGGGAAAGGCGGGGGAACACCAGGTCCCAAGGAAGGTGAGGACGGCCCTAGCCCATTCGGTCCACGGTTTCGCGGGCCAGTGCCACAGTGTGGTCATCCTGGGTGCTTAGGAGGGGAGAGATATGGCAAGAGCGGTTGCGGTGATAGGGACGGGACAGACAAAGCACGGCAGACGGGATGACCTGTGCTACCCCGACATGGTTCGGGAGGCCGTAAGGGCAGCCCTCAACGATGCACGCATCACGCCTCAGGACATCGACGCTGTGGTCTTCGGGAGCATGCCCTCCATGATGGAGGGGGTGGCATTGAACCATCTCTACTTCGCTGAGGCCCTGAGGGCGGTGGGAAAACCGATCCTCAGATCGGAGACATGCGGCTCCACCGGCCAGTCCATAGCCCATACGGGGATCTATTGGGTCGCCTCGGGCATGGCCGATATCGTCCTCGTGGTGGGATCGGAGAAACAGCACGAAGGGGACGCCCAGGCCACCATGATGACCATCCCGGAGCCGTTCTTGGTCAGGATCGTGGGAGGGGCCCCTGCGGTATTCTCCATGCAGGCGAGGGAATACATGGGGCACTTCAAGGTGGACGAGCAAAAGGCGAGGGAGGCCGCGGCCATCATATCGGTGGACTGTCACAACGGTGGATTCCTCAATCCTTACGCCCATATCAAGGTCCAGGTCACCAAAGAGGACGTGATGAGGGCACGTATCATCACCTATCCTGTCCGACTCTGGGATGTGTGCCCTTCGTCAGACGGGGCCTGCGCCGTTGTCCTGGCATCGGAGAGGGAGGCGAAGAGGATCTGCAAGAAACCCGCGTGGATAAAGGGGATTGGTTTCAGAGGAGAGGAATACTTCTCGGGAGACAGCAGCAAGGCGGTATGGAGGAGCGCCATCGAGGCCGCCAAGGAGGCTTACAGGCAGGCGGGTATCACGGATCCTAGGAGGGAGATAGATGTGGCCGAGGTCTATAACCCGTTCACTTACCAGGAACTGGTGCTCTTGGAGTGCCTAGGGTTCTGTCCCCACGGGGAGGCCTCGGATTACGTGATCAGGGGTGTCTTCTCTCCCGGGGGGGAGCTGCCTTGCAACCCCTCAGGGGGTGTCCTGTGCACCAACCCCATAGGGGCGGCAGGGCTGATAAGGCTGGCTGAGGCGGCCATGCAGGTCATGGGCAAGGCTGGGCCCCATCAGGTGGAAGGGGCGAAGGTGGCCTTCTCTCACGCAATGGGAGGGGCGGAGCAGTTCAATGCAGTGACCATCGTTGGATCGGAGCTGTAGAAGAGGAGGTATGAGATCCATGGAAGGCGAAAAGCGCAAGCCGAGGACCGTCCAAGCCGTCTTGAGGATCCCGTTTGAGATGGCCATGGGCCCGACCTGGGCAAGGTTCTTCGAGGGGTTCAAACAGGAGAAGATACTCGGGACCAGGTGCAAGAGATGCAAGAGGGTCTTGGTCCCGGCAAGGCCTTTTTGCGCGAGATGCTTCGAGCCCATGGAGGATTGGGTGGAGTTACCCCAGGAAGGGACGATCATTTCTTGGAGCTACGTCAACTATACCTACTTT
>FWPV01004637.1_pt1 | contig 19355 bp, 16 predicted proteins | sample 2228371 | NCBI WGS metagenome assembly FWPV01 (sample SAMEA103939776, study PRJEB20133) | metagenome
CCACGGATGGGCGACATCACCGATTTGTCTGGAACGAATCGGGACTGCCGAAGGCAAGCCCGAAGGGTGTCGCCCACGGATGGGCGACATCACCGATTTGTCTGGAACGAATCGGGACTGCCGAAGGCAAGCCCGAAGGGTGTCGCCCACGGATGGGCGACATCACCGATTTGTCTGGAACGAATCGGGACTGCCGAAGGCAAGCCCGAAGGGTGTCGCCCACGGATGGGCGACATCCGCGGTGAAGCATTGACCAAGCCCCGTCACGCCCGTAGAATGCTGCGATCTTCGAGCGACCGGGTCGACGTAGGACCGGGCTTGCAGATGCGGCAGCCAAGCCGCGCTCGACCATGGGCCCTTTGAGGGCCTTTTTTATTGGTCGATTCCTGGAATGTGTGAATGGCAGGTGTAAATCCAGCATGAATGCCCCCAAGATGGGTCCCGGTATCGGTCCGCTGCACCAGGATCCGTTCAACCTGACCGACATGCTCGCGCCGGTGGCGCGCGATCTCGGCTTTGAGCTGATCGGTGTCGAATACCAGCCGGGTACGCGCGCCCGTGTACGGCTTTACATCGACTCTCCGGCTGGCATCACGGTGGACGACTGCGCTGATATGAGCCATGCCGTCAGCGCCGTGTTGGACGTCGAGGATCCGATCCCCGGCAAGTACACCCTCGAGGTGTCCTCCCCAGGGCTCGACCGGCCGCTGTTTCGCCTGGAAGACTTTGCGCGCTACACCGGCCAGCGCGCCCGCATCCGCCTGCAGCGCCCCCTTCCCGGCAGCGCGCCTGCCGTCCCCGGGGGGCGCCCGCAACGCAATTTCCTGGGCGTCCTGGCCGGTGTCGAGGGGGGCGAGGTCCTGCTCGATACCGAGACCGGCCCGCTGCGCCTGCCGTATGCCGACATCGACAAGGCCCATCTTGAACCCGAGTTTTAAGCCCGCGTGAGGCTGCCTGACATGAATAAAGAAATCCTCTATGTCGTCGACGCCGTTTCCAACGAGAAGGGCGTCGCCAAGCATGTGATCTTCGAGGCCATCGAGGCCGCGCTCGCTTCCGCCACCCGCAAGCGCCACGGCGGCGACATCGACGTGCGCGTAGAGATCGACCGCAACAGCGGCGACTACACCACGTACCGCCGCTGGCTGGTGGTCGAGGGCGAGACCAGCGAGAACCCCGAGCGGGAGATCATCGTCGAGGCCGCCCGTCTGGATGACCCGAACGCCCAGCCGGGCGACTACGTCGAGGAAGAGATCGAGTCGATCGAGTTCGGTCGCATCGCCGCCCAGGCTGCCAAGCAGGTGATCGTGCAGAAGGTGCGCGAGGCCGAGCGCAAGCAGGTGGTCGATGCCTACCTCGACCGCAAGGGCAGCCTGATCCTCGGTACGGTCAAGCGCGTCGAGCGCGGCAATGTGATCCTCGATATGGGCAACAACATCGAGGTATTCATCCCGCGCGACGAGATGATCCCGCGCGAAATGGTGCGCGCCGGCGACCGCCTGCGCTGCTGGCTGCGCGATGTGCGTCACGAGCCGCGCGGGCCGCAGCTGTTCGGCAGCCGCACCGCCCCCGAATTCCTGATTGAGCTGTTCAAGCTCGAGGTGCCGGAGGTCGGCCAGGGCATGATCCAGATCATGGGCGCCGCCCGCGATCCGGGCTCGCGCGCCAAGATCGCCGTCAAGGCCCTCGATCAGCGCCTCGACCCGGTCGGTGCGTGCGTCGGCATGCGCGGCTCGCGCGTGCAGTCGGTGACCAACGAGATCGCCGGCGAGCGCGTCGACATCATCGTCTGGGACGAGAACCCCGTGCAGTTCGTCATCAACGCCATGTCGCCGGCCGAGGTCGTGTCCGTGGTCGTGGATGAAGACACCCACACCATGGACATCGCGGTGACCGAGGAGAAGCTCTCCCAGGCCATCGGCCGCGGCGGACAGAACGTACGCCTGGCGAGCCAGCTGACGGGCTGGCGCCTGAACGTCATGACGCAGGAGGAAGCCAGCGCGAAGAGTGAGGCCGAGGCCCAGCGCATCGCACGCACCTTCGTCGAGGCCCTGGACGTGGACGAGGAGGTGGCGGCGGTGCTGGTCGAGGAGGGCTTCTCCAGCCTGGAGGAGATCGCCTACGTGCCGCTGTCCGAGTTCCTGGAGATCGAGGGCTTCGACGAGGAGACCGTCGAGGAACTGCGCAATCGCGCACGCGACGCCCTGCTGACCCGCGCCATCGCCTCGGAAGAGAGCGAGGAAGGCACCGAGGTGCTGGCCCTGCGCGACCTGGCCAGCATGACGGATGAGATTGCCGCTCGTCTTGAAACACAAGGCATCCAGACTGCCGAGGATCTGGCCGAAATGGCTACGGACGAACTGGCCGAGATGGCCGGCATCGACGAGGAGACCGCCGGTCGCCTGATCGTCGAGGCCCGTGCCCCCTGGTTCAAGTAAGTTCGTCTTGCGGATCAGGAATATTGCTTAATCACCTGAACATTCAGGCTTCATTACGGGAGGACCCTATGTCCCAAACCGTCAAACAACTCGCCGAACAGGTGCGCACCCCTGTGGACCGCCTGCTCGAGCAGCTCAAGGACGCCGGCGTGAGCGCCAGCGGCCCGGATGCCATCGTCAGTGACGAAGACAAGCTTCGCCTTTTGACCCACCTGCGCAAGAGCCACGGCAAGGAGGCGGGCGAGGCCCAGCCTGCCCGCATCACCCTCAAGCGCCGCAGCCAGGAGGAGCTCAAGGTTCCGGCGGGTGCCCCGGGCAAGTCCGCCACGGTGAACGTCGAATACCGCAAGAAGCGCACCTACGTGCAGCGCGGTGCGATGGAAGAGCAGCCGGCAGCAGCCAAGGCGGTCGAGTCCCAGGCCGAAATCCTCGCGGCACGCCTGCGTGCCGAGGAGGAGGCCCGCCGCAAGGCCGAGGAGGAGGCCCGCCGCGCCAGCGAGGAAGAGGCTGCTGCCCGCCGTCGCGCAGAAGAGGAGGCCCGTCGTGCCGCCGAGGCGGAGAGCCTGCGCCAGCAGGAGCAGGCCGAAGCGGAGGTCGAGCCGGTCGTCGCGGCTCCAGCGGTGGCGAAGCCCACGGCGGAGGCCAAACCCCGCGTGCGTCCGGCCGAGCCTTCGCGCCGCGAACTGGCCGAGGAGAAGCCTCGCGGCCCGGGGGCCAAGGCCACCCAGAATCGCGGTCGAGGCGGTCGACTTGCCGGTGCCGAGATGGAAGCCGCCCGCCGTGGCGGCGGTGGCCGCCGCGGCAAGCCGCAGGGCAAGCAGCAGCGCCACGGCTTCGAGATGCCGACCGCGCCGGTCGTGCATGAGGTCACCATCCCCGAGACCATCACCGTGGCCGACCTGGCCGCCAAGATGGCGGTCAAGGCGGTGGACGTGGTCAAGGTGCTGTTCGGCATGGGCGTGATGGCGACCATCAACCAGGCCATCGACCAGGACACCGCGACCCTGGTGGTCGAGGAGATGGGGCATATCGCCAAGCCGCTGACCGAATCCGATCTCGAGGCCGAACTGCTGGCCGGGATCCCGGAGGGCGCGCTCAAGCCCCGTCCGCCGATCATCACCGTGATGGGCCACGTTGACCACGGCAAGACCTCGCTGCTGGACTACATCCGCCGCGCCAAGGTGGCCGCAGGCGAGGCCGGCGGTATCACCCAGCACATCGGCGCCTATCACGTCGAAACGCCGAAAGGGGTCATCACCTTCCTCGATACCCCGGGCCACGAGGCGTTCACCGCCATGCGGGCGCGCGGCGCCAAGCTGACCGACATCGTCATCCTGGTGGTGGCCGCGGACGACGGCGTGATGCCGACCACCCGCGAGGCGATCACCCACGCCAAGGCCGCGGGCGTGCCGCTGGTCGTGGCGGTGAACAAGATCGACAAGCCGCAGGCCGACCCGGACCGCGTGCGCAATGAACTGGTGCAGCTCTCGGTCATCCCCGAGGACTGGGGTGGGGATACCCAGTTCGTCAATGTCTCGGCCAAGACCGGCCAGGGCATCGATGACCTGCTGGACGCGATCCTGATCCAGGCCGAGGTGATGGAGCTCAAGGCGAGCGAGGAAGGTCCGGCCCGCGGTACCGTGGTCGAATCCACCCTGGACAAGGGTCGCGGCCCGGTCGCCACCGTGCTGGTGCGCGGCGGCACCCTGCGCAAGGGCGACATCGTGCTGGCCGGCACCGAGTACGGCCGCGTGCGCGCCCTGCTGGACGAGAACGGCAAGCCGATCGAATCCGCCGGCCCGTCCATCCCCGCGGTCATCCTGGGCCTCTCCGGCACGCCGAATGCTGGCGACGACTTCCTGGTCATGGACGAGGAGCGCAAGGCACGCGAGATGGCCATGCATCGCCAGGCCAAGGCGCGTGAGGGCAAGCTGGCCACCCAGCAGGCCACCAAGCTCGAGAACCTGTTCGACCAGATGAAGGAAGGCGAGACTGCCACCCTCAATGTGCTGGTCAAGGCCGACGTGCAGGGCTCCGCCGAGGCGATCCGCGATGCATTGGTCAAGCTGTCGACCGATGACGTCAAGGTCAATGTCGTCGCCAGTGCGGTGGGGGGCATCACCGAGTCCGACGTCAACCTGGCCGTGGCCTCCAACGCCGTGGTTATCGGCTTCAACGTCCGTGCCGACGGTGGCGCCCGCCGCCTGGCCGAGGCGCAGGGCGTGCAGGTGCGCTACTACAGCATCATCTACGAGATGCTGGACGACGTGCGCCAGGCCATGACCGGCCTGCTCGGCACCGAGATGCACGAGCGCATCATCGGCACCGCCGAGGTCCGCGACGTGTTCCGCTCGCCGAAGTTCGGCGCGGTGGCAGGCTGCCGCGTGGTTGAGGGCACCGTCAAGCGCGGCAACCCGATCCGCGTGCTGCGCGACAACGTGGTCATCTACACCGGCGAGCTGGAATCCCTGCGCCGCTTCAAGGACGACGTCCAGGAGGTGCGCGAGGGCTTCGAGTGCGGCATCGCGGTGAAGAACTACAACGACGTGCGCCCGGGCGACCAGATCGAGTGCTACGAGCGCGTCGAAGTGGCCCGCACCCTGTAAGGAGTCTGCATGGCACGTCATGTCCCGCGCCATCAGCGCGTCGCCGACCAGATCCAGCGCGAGCTGGCCCAGCTCATCCGTGACGAGGTGCGCGACACGCGCCTCGGCATGCTGACGCTGACCGCCGTGCGGGTCTCGCCCGACCTGTCGCATGCCAAGGTCTTCTTCACCACCATGGATCCGGCGCAGAAGACCGTGGCCCTGGAGGTGCTCGGTGGGGCCGCGCCTCACCTGCGCAGCCTGCTCGGCCGCCTGATGCGCCTGCGCATCACGCCGCAACTGCACTTCGTCTATGACGAATCCATCGAGCGCGGTGCGCACATGAGTGCGGTCATCTCCGCAGCGCTTGCGCGCGATGCGGCGTTGCGCGGCGAGGAAGCGGGCGAAGGGGAGGAGGCCGCAGCTGACGACGACAGCGAGGGACGTGCTTGACTGAAGCGCGCAAGAAAACGTGGCGCCCCCTGCATGGCATCGTGCTGCTGGACAAGGCCCGGGGGCTTTCCTCCAACCACGCCCTGCAGCAGGTCAGGCGCCTGTTCCAGGCGGAAAAGGCCGGCCATACCGGCAGCCTTGACCCGCTCGCCACCGGCCTGCTTCCCGTCTGCTTCGGCAAGGCCACACGCGTATCGGGCCTGCTGCTCGATGCCGACAAGAGCTATTCGGTCTGCGCGCGCCTCGGGCAGCGCACGGATACCGCGGATGCGGATGGCGAGGTGATCGAGGAGCGTCCCGTGCCAAAGCTTGATCTCGCGCAGGTCCAGGCCGTGGTCGCGGGCTTCGTCGGCGAGGTCGACCAGGTTCCGCCGATGTACAGCGCACTCAAGCACAAGGGCCAGCGCCTGTACGAGCTCGCTCGCAAGGGGATCGAGGTCGAGCGCGCGGCGCGCCGGGTGCGCTTCGACTGGATCACCGTCGACCGCCTTGAAGGCTGTGAGCTGTGCCTCAGCCTGCGCTGCAGCAAGGGTGCCTATGTGCGCACACTCATCGAGGACATCGGCGAGGCGCTGGGCTGTGGGGCGCACGTGACCATGCTCCGTCGCACCGGGCTCGGCCCTTTCATGGACCATCCCCGGATGTACACCTTCGATGCGTTGCAAAAGCTGGCCGAGGAGGGGCAGGAAGCCCTCGATCATGTTATCCTGCCGACCGATTCCGCGCTGAGTGGTTATCCCGCCATCCGGCTTGATGCCGACAGCACGTTTCACATCCGCCACGGTCACCCCGTGTTCGTTGCCCACGCCCCGACCGAGGGCTGGTTCCGAATCTACGGGGCGGACGGCCTCTTCCTGGGTCTGGGGGAAGTCCTTGACGACGGGCGGGTGGCACCCAGGCGGCTGCTTGCAGCCTTCTAGGTGTTCTTCAACCCTATCGCGGACCAGTCTGCGATACGGGCGTTTCCATCAACCTCGACCCTGGAGCAAACGAAATGACCATGACCGCAGAAGAAAAAGCCAAGATCGTTGCCGAATTTGGCCGTGACGGTAAGGACACCGGTTCTACCGAAGTCCAGGTGGCCCTCATCACTGGCCGCATCAACCAGCTGACCGAGCACTTTGGCACCCACAAGCAGGACAACCACTCCCGCCGTGGCCTGATCCGCCTGGTCAACCAGCGCCGCAAGCTGCTCGACTACCTCAAGCGCAAGGACGTCAACCGTTATCAGGCGCTGATCGGCAAGCTGGGCCTGCGTAAGTAATTCGCAGGCGCTGATGCGTTCAATGACCATGGTCTTGAACGCGAGGGGAGGGCATTCCTCCCCCTTCGAAGGCGTTGGGCTCCGGCCCAGCGCCTTCGTGACATTTATGGCCTGGAGGGGATGGTCCTCTTTGGGCCCGAACATTCGTACGCAAGGGAACTTATCGTGATCAAGCCCACCACCAAGACCTTCCAGTACGGCGGCCACGCCGTCACGCTCGAAACCGGCGAGATCGCCCGCCAGGCCAGCGGTGCCGTCATGGTCCGCATGGGCGACACCGTCGTCCTCGTCACGGTGGTGGCGGAAAAAGAAGCGCGTCCGGGACAGGACTTCTTTCCCCTGACCGTCGACTACCAGGAGCGCTACTATGCGACCGGCCGCATCCCCGGCGGCTTCAAGAAGCGCGAGGGCCAGCCGGCCGAGCACGAGATCCTGACCGCGCGCCTGATCGATCGTCCCCTGCGTCCGCTGTTCCCGGAAGGCTTCTACAACGAAGTCCAGATCATCGCGGTGGTGCATGCGAACGATCCGGACATGCCGGCCGACATCCCCGCCATGCTCGGTGCCTCGGCCGCCCTCGCGCTGTCCGGCGTGCCTTTCCAGGGTCCGATCGGCGCGGTCCGCGTCGGCTACGAGAATGGCGAGTACAGCATCAACCCGGGCCGCCATGCCCTGACCACCTCCAAGCTCGACCTCGTCGTCGCCGGCACCCGCGAGGCGGTGCTGATGGTGGAGTCCGAGGCGCAGGAGCTGCCCGAGGACGTCATGCTCGGTGCGGTGGTGTTCGGCCATGAACAGATGCAGACCGCCATCCAGGCGATCAGCGAGTTCGCCCGCGAGGCCGGTGCCGAGCCCTGGGACTGGCAAGCCCCCTCCCATGACGAGGCCCTGCGCGCCGAAATTCGCGCGTTTGCCGAAAAGGATCTGGCCGAGGCCTACCGCATCACCATCAAGCAGCAGCGCTATGCCCGCACCGGCGAGATCCGCGCGGCGGCCATCGAGCATTTCTGCAGCGGCGAGACTCCGCGCAGCGATGCCCAGACAGTCAGCGACATCCTGTTCGCGCTGGAATCCGAGATCGTCCGCACCCGCATCATCAACGGCGAGGCGCGCATCGACGGCCGCGATACCAAAGGCATCCGTCCGATCAGCGTGAAGACCGGCATCCTGCCGCGCGTGCACGGCTCCGCCCTGTTCACCCGCGGCGAGACCCAGGCCCTGGTGGTCGCCACCCTTGGCACCGCGCGCGACGCCCAGCTGATCGACGCCATCGAGGGCGAGCGCAAAGAGCCGTTCATGCTGCACTACAATTTCCCGCCGTTCTCCGTGGGTGAGACCGGCCGCTTCGGCGCGCCCAAGCGCCGCGAGATCGGCCATGGCAACCTCGCCAAGCGCGGCGTCAGCGCCGTACTGCCGAGCCAGGAGCACTTCCCGTACGTGATCCGCGTGGTCTCCGAGATTACCGAGTCGAACGGCTCCAGCTCCATGGCCACCGTGTGCGGCTCGTCCCTGGCCCTGATGGATGCGGGCGTGCCGCTCAAGGCCCCGGTGGCGGGCATCGCGATGGGTCTGATCAAGGAGGGCGACAAGTTCGCCGTGCTGTCCGATATCCTTGGCGACGAGGATCACCTGGGCGACATGGACTTCAAGGTCGCGGGCACCGAGGCCGGCGTGACCGCGCTGCAGATGGACATCAAGATCAACGGCATCACCCGCGAGATCATGGACGTGGCCCTGAAGCAGGCGAGGGAAGGGCGCCTGCACATCCTCGGCATCATGAACAGCGGCCTGAGCAAGGCCCGCGAGGACGTGTCCGAGCATGCCCCGCGCTTCACCACCTTCCGCATCAATCCGGACAAGATCCGCGAAGTGATCGGCAAGGGTGGTGCGACCATCCAGGCCCTGACCAAGGAGACCGGCACCAACATCGACATCAGCGACGACGGCACCATCACCATCGCCTCCACCAGCAAGGAGGCTGGAGATGAGGCCCGCCGCCGTATCGAGCTCATCACCGCGGATGTCGAAGTCGGGCGCATCTATGAAGGAAAAGTCGTGAAGATCGTCGAGTTCGGCGCCTTCGTGAACATCCTGCCCGGCAAGGATGGCCTGCTGCACATCTCCCAGATCGCCGACCAGCGCGTCGAGAAGGTCACTGACTTCCTCGAGGAAGGCCAGATGGTCAAGGTCAAGGTGCTGGAGCTCGACAAGCAGGGCAAGATGAAACTGTCCATGCGTGGGCTGTGATCATCACCCGACGCAGACGCATTCAACGCCCCGTTTTACGGGGCGTTTTTGTAAGAGCGGCAATGGCAGGGCATGCTGAGCGAACGCGTGGGCTAACTCCATCCGGTTTTGATGTGCCATGGCGAAAAGCTCACTCCCTCAAGCTGTTACACCAGTTTCCGGGACACCGCCGGGCCTGTTCATATGACAACACAAGTGTTGCTTAACGCAACATTTGCGTTAGCATCATGTTGACCAATAAGGAAGTGGCGATGAAAGCATCGGAGTTCAAGCGCTGGTTGGCTAAGCAAGGTGCCACCTTTGAGCCCGGCCGGGGATCGCACCTCAAGGTCTACTTCAATGGCCGACAGTCCGTCCTCCCCATGCACGCCACTGAACTCAAGACCGGCCTTGTCGAAGCCATCAAGAAACAGCTTGGCCTCAAGTGAGATTCCCCATGTTTGAATATCCTGTTGATCTCCATCCCCAGCCTGAAGGCGGCTATTTGGTCACCTTTCCCGATATCCCTGAAGCGGTGACCCAAGGTGAAGACCAGGATGAAGCCCTTCTTTACGCCGTAGACGCCCTTGAGACCGCCCTTGAGCTGTATGTTGATGCTCGTCGGCCTCTCCCGGAGCCTTCTCCTGCGGCGGGTCGCCCCACGGTCCGCCCCTCCGCCCTTGAGGTCGCCAAGCTCGGCGTCTATCAGTCCATGATTGAGCAGGGTGTTCGCAAGGCCGAACTTGCCAGGCGTCTTGGCTGGCATCTCCCGCAGGTTGACCGCTTGCTCGACCTCCACCACGCTACCCGCCTCGATCACATCGAGGCCGCCGCCCGCGCTCTGGGCAAGCACCTCGACATCCGCCTCGCTTGACCGCAGGCCGACCGCGCCCGCGCGCCGCGCACACGGTTGATCGAAACTGCTGCCTGGCGAGGGGAGTGGGTTAGCTCCTCGTCCTGGTGCCCCCGTTGCGAGAGGCACCGCCTCGCAGACGAGCACCGGGCATGGCGTTCGCTAAAATCCACCAGCGCTTCAAGGCCGCCCCATGCCAGCCTCGGGCATGGTCATCCCCTCAGCGACATCGCAGGCGCAATGCCTTCTGCCGGCAGGTCATTGAGGCGCATTTATGACGGTCCATGCCAAGGGATACTGTCACGTTCAAGAAGTGCGCCATCTTCCACGAATAGCTACCCATCCATTATTTAACATAATATACATTATGCGCAATTTCGGGGGTGTGGTTCAGGGCGTTAAGCCGGCCAGTTCAGCCACGGACTCGATCGAGCCTCTGCAGAATGATTTGCAGTCCAGGTTCATCTTTGCGTGCCGTGAATGAGGTATCGCTCCATCGATCTCCAATCTGGACGAGTTGGTCGTCGATAAAGAACAGCGGCAGACACTCCCTTTCCCATGGTGGAATCGATGAAGCCTGAAACAGGTTCTTCAGGCTTTGGTGATGAGCCTGCCCTGCAACTCGAATCCTTTCCCCGCCCTGACGCAGACGGATGCGCAGCCCAGCCCTCTGCATGACATCAAGGCGCAGACCGCTGCCCATCATCTTGTGCGGAATGATCCGCCATCCGAGCTCAGGACAATCCAGCGTCGTTGTAGCGTCCCACAAGACCGAGAAAGATGCATCGACAGTTCTCGCATGGCCCGGACGCGCATACAACCCTTCGCGCCAGCGCCGGATCTCGCCTCCTTTCCAGCGCAGGATAGGCAATGCGTCGGCGCGGGCATCAAGCATGCGCCGAACCTCGACGAGACGAGGCTCGGGCGGCAGCGGCAGGTCGAGTTCAATCAGCCAGGTACGCACGGCGTTGAACAGGCGGTGATCCGCCAGGCGAGCCAGGACCGTGGCGTCCAGCCGGTCTGCCTGATCGCTTCGGGCGGCCTCGAGGTCGATGCGTCCAAGGTCGCTGAGAAGCCCCTCGGTGACAGCCATTCGTCGTGCGGCCCGGGCAAGCGTCGCCTCGGCCTCCGGCCAGTGGGTATGCAAAACCGGGAAGACACTGTGACGAACGAGATTGCGGGCATGGTGGATGTCCGCGTTGCTGGGATCGTCGACCCAGCGCAGCCCGTGCTCCAGTGCATAGGTATGAATCTCATGACGCCCGAACTCAAGCATCGGCCTCAGGTGCCAGCCTCTTGCAAATGGTGCCAGCGCGGGCATGGAGGCCAGGCCGCGCACCCCTGCTCCGCGCATGAGCTGGAGCAGGAAGGTTTCAGCCTGGTCATTTCGGTGGTGAGCCGTGAGCAGCACTCCACCCTCCTCCATCCGGCTTGCCAGGGATCGGTAGCGAGCCTCCCTGGCGGCGGCTTCGAGCCCCGCTCCACCCGCGCCGGGCCGAACTTGGACCCTCTCGACGATGAGCGGGATCCCAAGCGCCCGGGCGGTCACTTCCGCGTGTTCGGCCCAATGCTCGGCCTGGGCCTGCAAGCCGTGGTGGACATGCACGGCGGTGAGTGAGGCAAGCTCGTCCGCATCGCGGAGGCGGGACAGAAGATGGAGAAGGACGGTCGAGTCGAGTCCTCCGCTGAAGGCGACGAGGATGGGCCGTCGGCGAAGATGAAGAGGAATCTTCCGAAGAACGGCTTCGATCAGGCTTCGATCATCGGCGCTCATGCTCGAAACTTGATGTGGCCGGCGAAAGCATTGGGGTACCGCTCAGCGGCGAGCACCCCAAAGGATCTCAGGCCTTTTCGGCGTAATGCCCGTGGCTCATGATGCGCTGGTAGCGGCGGTCGAGCAGCCGGTCCAGAGGCATCGCGCTGACCTGGTCGAGGGCACGCAGGAGGGCCTGCTTGACGTTGGCCATGTGCTGCGGCAGGTTGCGGTGCGCGCCGCCGGCCGGTTCTTCGATGATCTCGTCGATCAGCCCCAGCTCCTTGAGGCGAGGAGCAGTGATGCCGAGGGCTTCGGCGGCCTCCGGAGCCTTGGCCGCATCCTTCCACAGGATGGCTGCGCATCCTTCAGGGGAGATGACCGAATAGGTGCTGTACTGCAGCATCATCAGGTGGTCGCCCACGCCGATGGCGAGCGCGCCGCCCGAGCCGCCCTCCCCGATCACGGTGCAGACGATCGGCGTCGGCAGGTCGGCCATGACAAACAGGTTGCGTGCGATGGCCTCGCTCTGGCCACGTTCCTCGGCGTCGATGCCGGGATAGGCGCCCGGTGTGTCGATGAAGGTCAGCACCGGCAGCTTGAAGCGGGCGGCGGTCTCCATCAGGCGCTTGGCCTTGCGATAGCCCTCAGGCCGCGGCATGCCGAAGTTGCGGCGCGAGCGCTCACGCGTGTCGCGGCCCTTCTGGTGGCCGATGATCATGACCGGACGGCCATCGAGACGCGCGATGCCACCCACGATCGCGGCGTCGTCGGCGAAGGCGCGGTCGCCGTGCATTTCGACGAAGTCGGTGAACAGGTGCTTGACGTAATCAAGGGTGTAGGGGCGCTGCGGATGGCGCGCCATCTGCGATACCTGCCACGGCGCGAGCTTGCTGAAGATGGAACGCGTCAGCTGATCCGACTTGGCTCGGAGGCGCTCGATCTCGTCGCCGAGATTGAGGTTGCTGTCGTTGCCCATCAGGCGCAGTTCGTTGATTTTCGCCTCGAGTTCGGCGATGGGCTGTTCAAAATCGAGATAGTTCGGGTTCATGCGCGCAGCAGCTCGAAGGGATCGCGTGGAATCAGGAGTGCAATGTTATCAGACCATTCCGGATGGGGTTATCCGTTCTCGCCGAGGCTTTTCTCCACCACCTCGCGCAGCTCGACCGAGATGGAATGCGCCGCGATGGAGCGCAGTGCGTCGCGCATCAGCATCTGGCGGTGGGGGTCGAAGCGCTTCCACTGCTGGAAGGCACCCGCCATGCGGGCGGAGACCTGGGCGTTGAGGGCGTCCAGCGCCAGTACCTGGTCGGCTACGAAGCGGTAGCCCGAGCCGTCCGGGGCATGGAAGCCGACCGGATTGGCGCGGGCGAAGCTGCCGATCAGGGCGCGCGCCTTGTTCGGGTTGGCCAGGTGGAAGGCGGGATGATCCATAAGGCGTTTCACGTCCTCCAGGGTGCCCGGCAGGGGGCTGGTGGCCTGGATGGCGAACCACTTGTCCATCACCAGCGGCTCGTTGTCCCAGCGGGCCTCGAACTCCGCGAGCACGTTCGCGCGGTCCGCGCAGTCGGTATGCGCGAGGGCCTGCAGGGCGGCGAGGACGTCGGTCATGTTGTGGCCAGCGCGGAACTGGTGGGTTGCGAGGACATGGTGGGATTCGCTGTCGAGTGCCATCAGGGTGTTCAGGCAGAGGTTCTTCAGGCGGCGGCGCCCGATGGCGGCCGGAGTTGGCTCGTAGGCGTCCTCTTCCTGCTGGGTGTGGTAGAGGGCGAGCAGGCTCTCCTCCCAGGCCTCCGCCAGGGCGCGGCGCAGGAATTCGCGGGCGGCGTGGATGGCGTGCGGGTCCACCTCGTCGCACTGGTCCGCAAGCCAGGCCTCGGATGGCGGGGTCAGAAGGTCGGCCTTCATGCGGGCATCGAGCTGGGCGTCATGCAGCGCATGTCCCCAGGCCGCGCTCAGCTTCGGATCGAGCACGAGGTCGCGCCCGGCCCGCACGTCCTCGACCAGCGTCAGCAGCACGCGTGTCATCAGGCGCTGGGCGGCCTCCCAGCGGTTGAAATCGTCGTCGTCTCGGGCCATGAGGAAGGCGAGTTCCTCATCCGTGTAGGGGAAGTCGACGCGCACCGGGGCGGAGAAGCCACGCAACAGGGAAGGGATCGGGGGCTCGACGATGTCCTCGAAGACGAAGCGCTGCTTGGCCTGGTTGAGCTCGAGTACGCCGTCGGCAAGTCGTTGCCCGCTGCGGTCGAGCAGGGCCATGTCGACGGGGATAACGAAAGGCTCTTTCTCCGGCTGGCCGGGCGTGGCTGGGGTATGCTGGCGCAGAGTCAGGGTATAGCGGCGGGCGGTGGCGTCATGCTCCCCGGTCGCGCTGACGCGCGGCGTGCCGGCCTGCACATACCAGCGGCGGAACTGGGTCAGGTCGCGTCCGGAGGCATCCTCCATGACCCTGACGAAGTCCTCAATGGTCACGGCCTGGCCGTCGTGGCGGGCGAAGTACAGGTCGCTACCCTTGCGGAAGGTCGGCCAGCCGAGCAGGTTCTTGAGCATGCGCACCACCTCCGCGCCCTTGTTGTAGACGGTGGTGGTGTAGAAGTTGTCGATCGCCTGGTATTCCGGCGGCTGCACCGGGTGGGCCAGGGGGCCCGCATCTTCGGCGAACTGCCAGGTACGCAGCACGTTGACATCCTCGATGCGCCTGCAGGCCCGCGCACCCATGTCGGCGGAGAATTCCTGGTCGCGGAAGACGGTGAAGCCTTCCTTGAGCGAAAGCTGGAACCAGTCGCGGCAGGTCACCCGGTTGCCGGACCAGTTGTGGAAATATTCGTGGGCGATGACGCTCTCGATCGCCTCGTAGTCGCTGTCGGTGGCCACCTCGGGGCGCGCCAGCACGTACTTGGCGTTGAAGATGTTGAGCCCCTTGTTCTCCATCGCCCCGGCGTTGAAGTCCTCCACCGCGACGATCATGTAGCGCTCCAGGTCATACTCGCGGCCGTAGGTTTCCTCGTCCCACTTCATCGCCTTGATGACCGACTGCATGGCATGGCCGAGTTTGTCCACGTTGTGGTGCTCGGCGTAGATCTCGAGGCCAACCTCACGCCCGCTCATCGTGACGAAGCGATCGCGCAGCACACCAAGATCCCCCGCGACCAGGGCATAGAGGTAGGTCGGCTTGGGGAAGGGGTCGTGCCAGGTGGCCTTGCGGCGCCCATCCGCCAGCGTCTCCTCGCTGACGAGGTTGCCGTTGGAGAGCAGCACCGGGTAGCGCGCAGGATCGGCCACCACGTGCGTGGTGTAGACCGAAAGCACATCCGGCCGGTCCAGGCTGAACATGATGCGGCGAAAACCCTCCGGCTCGCACTGGGTGGTGAAGATGCCGTTGGAGAGGTAAAGCCCCATGCAGGTGGTGTTGGCTGCGGGGCGGATACGGGTCGTGATGGCGAGGGTAAAACGTGCGGGCGGCTGGTGGATCACCAGCCCCCCCGCCTCCGTCATGGCGTAGTCGTCCGCCGTGAGCGGCACATCGTCGATGGCGATGCGCACCAGCTCCAGCGCCTCACCGTCGAGCACCAGTGCCCCCTGCCCCTGGTCCACGCGCTCGATCTGCAGCCGGCCATGGACCAACGTGGCCTCGGGATCCAGTTCGAAGGTCAGTTCAATGCGGGGGATGCGCCAGGCGGGCGGGCGGTAATCGGCAAGGCGGATGGTGCGGTCGTCAGTGCTCATGGAACGCGGGCCGGACTCTTCGTGACAAACGGATGCCGCAGTATAACCGTGTTTGCCCCGCGCGTTCGGCGCCCGGATAATCCTTCGCCCCGCCATGCAACGACGATTCCGCCATGTGGTTCCGCGCCCTCAGTCTCTACCCCTTAACCGCTCCCCTGCCCTTTGGGCTTGATGACCTGGAGGCCGCGCTCGGCAACCAGCCCTTCCGTCCCTGCGGTACCCTCGAGTTGTCCAGCGCCGGTTTCGAGCCGGTGCTCGGGCCCAAGGCGCAGTCCTTCGTGCACGCGGCCGAGGGGGTGTGGACCCTGCGCTGGGTGAGCGAGGAGAAGCGCCTGCCGGGGGGCTTTGTGCGCGAGCAGCTGGCCGAGAAGGCCATGGAGTACGAGGCCCGTGAGGGCCATGCGCCGGGTTCGCGCGAGAAGAAGGAGATGCGCGAGGGGATCGAGCACGCCCTGCTGCCGCGCCTGATCCCGCGTCGTCGCCGCATGTTCGCGAGCATCGACGCCGAACGCGGTTGGGTGATGGTCGACAGTGCCGCCAGCAAGCAGGCCGAGGCCCTGCTCGGCGCCCTCCGTCAGGCCACCGGCACCCTCCCCGTCTCCCCCTGGCGTACCCAGGAGGACTGGAGCGCGGCCATGACCCGCTGGCTCGCCAGCCGCGAGCTTCCCGAGGGCTTCGAACTGGACCAGACCTGCGTACTCACCGCCCAGGACGAGGAAGGTGGCACCGCCACCCTGCGCAAGCACGATCTCACGGCGGAGGAGGTCAAGGTCCACTTGGCCTCGGGCAAGAAGGTGACCCGCCTGGGCCTGGTGTGGCGCGACCGGATGAGCTTCGTGCTGGATGCGGGCGGCGTGCTGCGCAGCCTCAAACCCACCGACGTGTTGCTCGAACCGCTCGAGCAGGCGGACGATGACGATGCCATGGCGCGCATGGATCAGACCCTGGCCCTGCAGAACATGACCCTGCGGGCCATGATTGAGGATCTGAACAAGGCGTTAGGCGGACTCAGCGAACGCGTAGCCTGAATAGATCAAGCACGACACGCTTAACGAGAAGCTGGCGAAGTCCGCTGTCGCGGTTCCCTGAATGCAGAAAGCACGCCCTTGAGCCGATTCGGCGGAGGATGCTCTGATCGTGCCAGGGGCGGTGATCCTACAGGGGCGGTCATGCGGGGACTGCGTCCCTAGGCTTCAAGGGCTCCCCGTCAAAGCGGATGCCCGCCCAGCCATGGCGCATGAAAAGACGGATGTTCGGGTGCCCCGTGCCCTCGGGGTCGTCCAGCACCGCTTGGTAATGCTCGCCGAAGCAAGCCAGCGTGGCCTCCTTCGACAGGCCGTTGATACGGCCAAAGGCGAACACCTTGCAGGAACCTTCGTTGACACCCGCCGGACTGTCCAGACGGTCCTCCCCCACGCCATTGCTGAAGGCGGTGGGGGTGTACTCGTACAGCTCGCTGATCAGGGCGAGGGTGTCGGCAAACGGCACGACTTCACTCCCCAGACGGGCCACGAAGGTCTCGATGCGCGAATCCATGCCCCTCACCCCCTGCGCTTGAGCTGCTCAAGGTCGCGCACCGCGCCGCGCGCGGCAGAGGTGGTCATGGCGGCGTAGGCCTGCAGGGCGAGGCTGACTTCGCGCTCGCGGGCGACGGGCTGCCAGGCGTGGATACCCTTGGCCTCCATCGCCTCGCGGCGGCGGTGGAGCTCGTCCTCGCTCACGTCCACGGCAATGGTGCGGTTGGGGATGTCGATCATGACCAGATCGCCCTCCTCCACCAGACCGATCGGACCGCCCTCGGCCGCCTCGGGCGAGACGTGGCCGATGGACAGGCCTGAGGTGCCGCCGGAGAATCGGCCGTCGGTGATCAGCGCGCAGACCTTGCCCAGGCCCTTGGACTTCAGGTAGCTGGTGGGGTAGAGCATCTCCTGCATGCCGGGACCGCCCTTCGGGCCCTCGTAGCGGATGATGACCACGTCGCCGGCCTTGATCTTATCGCCCAGGATGGCCTCGACCGCGGCGTCCTGGCTCTCGAAGATGCGCGCGGGGCCTTGGAACTTGAGGATCTCCTCGTCGACGCCTGCGGTCTTGACGATGCAGCCATCCGGGGCGAGGTTGCCGTACAGCACGGCAAGCCCACCATCCTGGCTGTAGGCATGGGCGCGGTCACGGATGCAGCCGCCTGCGCGGTCGAGGTCGAGGTCCGGCCAGCGGGTGTCCTGGGAAAAGGCCGTCTGGGTCGGGATGCCGGCGGGGCCGGCGAGGTAGCGGGTCCTGGCCGCCTCGGAGGCGGACGGACGCGCGATGTCCCACTGATCCAGCGCCTCGCCGATGGTGTTGCTGTGCACGGTGTGGCAGCCGGTGTGGATCAGGCCGGCGCGGTCCAGCTCGCCGAGAATGCCGAACACGCCGCCGGCGCGGTGCACGTCTTCCATGTGGTACTGGTGGGTGCTGGGCGCGACCTTGGAGAGGTGCGGCACCTTGCGGCTGATGCGGTCGATGTCGGCCATGGTGAACTCCACCTTGGCCTCGTGCGCGGCGGCGAGGAGGTGCAGCACGGTGTTGCTCGAGCCGCCCATCGCGATGTCCAGCGCCATGGCGTTCTCGAACGCCTCGAAGGTGGCGATGGAGCGTGGCAGCACGCGCTCGTCATCCTGCTCGTAGTAACGACGGGCCAGCTCGACGATGGTGCGGCCGGCCTCGAGGAACAGCTCCTTGCGGTCGGCGTGGGTGGCCAGCAGCGAGCCATTGCCCGGCAGGGACAGGCCCAGCGCCTCGGTCAGGCAGTTCATCGAGTTGGCGGTGAACATGCCGGAGCAGGAACCGCAGGTCGGACAGGCGGAACGCTCGATCTGCTCGACGTCGGCATCGCAGGTGTTCGGATTGGCGGCCTCGATCATCGCGTCGACCAGGTCGAGCTTGATGACCTTGCCCGCAAGACGGGTCTTGCCGGCCTCCATCGGGCCGCCAGAGACAAAGATCACCGGGATGTTCAGGCGCAACGCGGCCATCAGCATCCCCGGGGTGATCTTGTCGCAGTTGGAGATGCACACCAGCGCGTCGGCGCAGTGGGCGTTGACCATGTACTCGACCGAGTCGGCGATCAGGTCGCGGCTCGGCAGGGAGTACAGCATGCCGCCATGGCCCATGGCGATGCCATCGTCCACCGCGATGGTGTTGAACTCCTTGGCCACACCACCCGCCTTCTCGATCTCCCGAGCCACCAGCTGCCCCATGTCCTTGAGGTGGACGTGACCCGGCACGAACTGGGTGAAGGAGTTGGCGATGGCGATGATCGGCTTGTCGAAATCGCCATCCTTCATGCCGGTGGCGCGCCACAGGGCGCGGGCGCCGGCCATGTTGCGGCCGTGGGTGGTGGTGCGGGAACGGTAGACGGGCATGGCATCCCTCGGAACACTGGACGGAAAGATGAACTATTCTACACGGCAATGCACCCGAATAACCTTCATGCCAGGGGCCGTCCAAAGGCCTCCGGCATCCGCGGAGGCTAGCTGATGGACATCATCATCGTGGTTGACAACATCAAGTGCAGTGGCTGTGCCAACAGCATCCGCACCGGACTGCTCAAGATAACCGGCGTGATCTCGGTGGAGGTCGACCTCGGCGGAGAGAGCGTGCTGATCGCGGCGGACAGGGATGTGCGCGGTCAGGCCCTCGACCGCCTCAGGTCGATGGGCTACCCCGAGAAGGGCAGCGCGGAAGGCATGCAGGCGATGGGGGCCAAGGCCCGTTCGTTCGTCAGCTGCGCCGTCGGGCGGCTGGACAAGGGGATGTGAGAAGTTTCCCATCCCCCTGAGACAAGGAAGGCCGCATGATGCGGCCTTCCTGCTTTCCGCCCAGACGGGCCTGGATCAAGCGGCGTTCTTGAGGGCCGCGATGCGCTCTTCCAGCGGCGGGTGGGTCATGAACAGCTTGGCCAGGCTCGGGCGGCCGCCATTGATGCCGAAGGCCGCCATCTGGCTCGGCAGATGGCTGGGCTCGTGCATGGCGCGCAGCTTCTCCAACGCGGCGATCATCTTGTGACGGCCGGCCAGGC
>FWPV01007709.1_pt1 | contig 19343 bp, 15 predicted proteins | sample 2228371 | NCBI WGS metagenome assembly FWPV01 (sample SAMEA103939776, study PRJEB20133) | metagenome
CGCTTATCGGCGAGATCGAGGCGATGGGCGGCATGACGCAGGCGGTCGCCTCCGGCTGGGCCAAAATGAAAGTAGAAGAGTGCGCGGCGGCGAAACAGGCGCGGATCGATGCGGGGATCGATACCATCGTCGGGGTCAACAAATACCGCTTGGAAAAAGAGGACCACCCGGTCGAAGTGCTGGAGATCGACAACCGCGCGGTGCGCGAGAAACAGATCGAGCGCCTCAAGCAAGTGCGGGCCACGCGCGACGAAGCGCGGGTGCGAGCGGCGCTGGCGGCGCTGGCCGAATGCGCCCGCAGCGGCGAGGGTAACCTGCTGGCGCTGTCGATCGAAGCGATGCGCGCGCGTGCCACGGTTGGAGAAGTCTCCGATGCCTTGGAAGCGGTGTGGGGACGCTACCGCGCCAACCCGTCGGCCGTCTCGGGGGTGTATGCGCAGGTGGCTGAGCAGTTGCCGGAATGGCAGGCGTTGAAAGCAGAAATCGACGCGTTCGTCGCTGAAGAGGGCCGTCGACCACGGGTGATGATCGCCAAACTCGGCCAGGACGGACACGATCGCGGCGCCAAGGTGGTCGCCTCGGCGTTTGCCGACCTGGGATTCGACATCGACATCGGGCCGATGTTCCAGACCCCTGAGGAAGCGGCGCGCCATGCGGTGGAAAACGACGTGCATGCCGTCGGCGTTTCCACGCTCGCTGCGGGGCACAAGACACTCGTGCCGGCGCTGATCGAGGAACTCAAACGCCTGGGTGCGGAAGACATCATTGTCTTTGTCGGCGGGGTGATTCCTGATCAGGACTATCCGGCGTTGTACGCAGCCGGGGTCAAGGAAATCTTCGGCCCAGGCACGCCGATCCCAGAAGCGGCGCGCAAAGTGCTCGCGGCGATCCGCGCGCAACGCCAAGCGTCGGAACCTTGACGCGGTCGCGGCACAGGGGTGAACGGACCCATGATTGCAGAGGGAGGGAGCGTACCTGGCGCTCCGGCCTCGGCACGGCGCGAGGCGGCCATGCCTTGCTCTTGCGCTGTCCCAGCGCAGAACGAGGTGAAGGAAGGCGAGGCCGTCTTTGTGCTGCCCGAGCCGGAGCGCACGTGGTACCACGGCATCTTGCGCGGCGAGCGGCGCGCGATCGCCAAAGCGATCACCCGCATCGAATCACAGCGCGACGATCACCGCCGCCGCGCCGAGGCGCTGGTGCAGGCCTTGCTGCCGCACACCGGTCGCGCGGTGCGGGTGGGGCTCACGGGCGTGCCGGGCGTGGGCAAATCCACCTTCATCGAGGCGCTGGGGCTGGCGCTGATCGAACGCGGCCACCGGGTAGCGGTGCTGGCGGTGGATCCCAGCTCCTCAGTGAGCGGCGGTTCCATTCTCGGTGACAAAACGCGTATGGAACGGTTGAGCACCCATTCGCACGCGTTCATTCGCCCGAGCCCCGCCGGCACGAGCCTGGGCGGGGTGGCCGAATGCACGCGCGAAGCGATGTTCGTGCTCGAAGCGGCGGGCTACGACGTGGTGCTGGTGGAAACCGTTGGGGTGGGGCAAAGCGAGACGGCAGTGGCGAACATGACCGACGTGTTCGTGCTGCTGCAACTGCCCAACGCTGGGGATGAGCTGCAGGGAATCAAAAAAGGGATCATGGAGCTGGCGGATGTCATCGTCGTCAACAAAGCCGACGCCGATCCGGCCGCCGCGGCGCGCGCACGGCAGCAGCTCGACGTGGCGCTGCATCTGATGCGCCCCACGTACCCTGACTGGCGGGTGCCGGTGCTGACGGTGTCGGCGCTGCAGCACGAAGGGGTGCAGGCAGTGTGGCAGGCGGTGATGGACCTGTGGCGGCGGCTCGACGAGACCGGTCGGTTGGGGCAGAAACGTCAGCGCCAGGCCGAAGCGTGGCTGTGGGAGCGGGTGGAGGTAGCACTAAAGCGCTGGTTCCGCCAACACCCGGCGGTGGCGGCGCGCTTGCCGGCAATCGAAGCCGGGGTGCGCGCTGGAAGGATCGCGCCGGTGTGGGCGGCGCGGCAGTTACTGGAAGCGGTGGTCGGCACGGTGTCCGATACCGATCCGAGACAATGTGGGGCTAAGGAGTCGTAACGTGCAAGCCATTTTGCAGCGTCTGGAAGAAAAAAGAGCGCAGGCCCGGTTGGGCGGCGGACAGCGTCGTATCGCGGCGCAACACGGCAAAGGCAAACTCACCGCGCGCGAGCGGCTGGAGTTGCTGCTTGATCCGGGCAGCTTCGAAGAATGGGACATGTTCAAAGAACACCGCTGCACCGATTTCGGCATGGACGCCGAGCACATCCCGGGCGACGGGGTGGTGACCGGCTACGGTACCATCCACGGGCGGTTGGTGTTCGTGTTCAGCCAGGACTTCACCGTCTTTGGCGGTTCGCTGTCCGAAGCGCACGCCGAAAAGATCTGCAAAATCATGGACCAGGCGATGAAAGTGGGCGTGCCGGTGATCGGCCTCAACGATTCGGGTGGCGCGCGCATCCAGGAAGGGGTCGCGTCGCTGGGCGGCTACGCGGAAGTGTTTCAGCGCAACGTGCTCGCTTCGGGCGTGATACCACAGATCTCGCTCATCATGGGTCCATGCGCCGGTGGCGCGGTCTATTCTCCGGCGATGACCGATTTCATTTTCATGGTCAAGGACACGTCCTACATGTTCGTCACCGGTCCTGACGTGGTCAAGACGGTGACACACGAAGAAGTGACGGCGGAAGAACTCGGCGGTGCGGTGACCCATACCACCAAATCGGGGGTCGCGGATGCAGCGTTCGAAAACGACCTCGAAGCGATTTTGGCGCTGCGGCGCTTTTTCGATTTCCTGCCGTTGAACAACCGCGAAAAACCGCCGGTGCGTCCCACCCAGGACGATCCGGAGCGGCGCGATTATTCGCTCGACACCCTGGTGCCGTCCCACCCCAACCTGCCTTACGACATCAAAGAGCTCATCCTCAAAGTGGTGGATGAGGGCGACTTTTTCGAACTGCAGCCCGATTACGCCAAAAACATGGTGATCGGCTTTGCGCGCATGGCCGGCAAGACGGTGGGGATTGTCGCGAACCAGCCGATGGTGCTCGCCGGGTGCTTGGACATCAAAAGCTCGATCAAGGCGGCGCGCTTTGTGCGCTTTTGCGACGCATTCAACATCCCGATCGTCACCTTCGTCGACGTGCCCGGTTTCCTTCCCGGTACCGCGCAGGAATACGGCGGCATCATCAAGCACGGCGCCAAGCTGTTGTTTGCCTACGCTGAGGCCACCGTGCCGAAGGTCACGGTGATCACGCGTAAAGCCTACGGTGGGGCGTACGACGTGATGGCCTCCAAACACCTACGCGGGGACGTGAACCTGGCGTGGCCCACTGCCGAAATCGCGGTGATGGGGCCCAAAGGGGCGGTGGAAATCATTTTCCGCAGCGAAAAGAACGATGCGGAACGTATCGCGGCGCGCGAAGCCGAGTATCGCGAGAAATTCGCCAACCCGTTTGTCGCGGCGCATCGCGGTTTCATCGACGATGTGATCATGCCGCACGCCACTCGCGCGCGCATTTGCCGAGCGCTGGCGATGCTCGAGACCAAAGAACTCACCAACCCGTGGCGCAAGCACGACAACATCCCGTTGTGACTCGTGCTGGGTAAGGCGCTGCTGTATTGCCGCTGCCAAGGCGCGCAGCGCGGTAACCGCAGCAGTGAAGGTGCAGGAACGCATGGAAAGGAAGGGCAAGATGTTTCGCAAAATTTTGATCGCCAACCGCGGCGAAATTGCCTGCCGGGTCATCAAGACCGCCCGCAAGATGGGCATTGCCACCGTGGCGGTGTATTCGGAGGCCGACGCGCGGGCGTTGCATGTGGAGTTAGCCGACGAGGCGGTATGCATCGGTCCGGCGCCGGCGCGCGAATCCTATCTGCGTGCCGAAAAGATCCTCGAAGCCTGCCGTGCCACCGGCGCCGAAGCGGTACATCCCGGCTATGGCTTTTTGTCGGAAAACGAAGCCTTTGCCCAGTTGCTCGAAGAGCACGGCATCGTCTTCATTGGCCCCAAAGCGCCGGCGATCGCAGCGATGGGCGACAAGATCGCCTCGAAAAAGCTCGCGCAGCAGGCCGGGGTCAACACCATTCCCGGTTATACCGATCCAGTGGAAAGCGCCGAGCAGGCGGTCGAGATCGCCCGTTCGATCGGCTATCCGGTGATGATCAAAGCCTCTGCCGGCGGCGGCGGCAAGGGGCTGCGCGTGGCGTACGACGACAACGAATGCCGCGAGGGGTTCGAGTCCTGTCGCAACGAAGCGCGCAACGCTTTTGGGGATGATCGCGTGTTCATTGAGAAATTCATCGAGGAACCGCGGCACATCGAGATCCAGGTGCTTGGCGACGCGCACGGCAACTACGTGTATCTGTTCGAACGCGAATGCTCGATTCAGCGCCGCCACCAGAAGGTGATCGAAGAGGCCCCGAGCCCTTTCGTCACCCCGGAAATGCGCCGCGCGATGGGTGAGCAGGCGGTGGCCTTGGCACGCGCGGTGGGGTATCAATCCGCCGGTACGGTCGAATTCGTCGTCGGCAAAGACCGCTCGTTTTATTTCCTGGAAATGAACACGCGCTTACAGGTCGAGCATCCGGTCACCGAGATGATCACCGGGCTCGATCTGGTCGAGCTGATGATCCGGGTGGCGGCAGGCGAAGCGCTTCCTTTTCGGCAGGAGGACCTGGCCATCCAGGGTTGGGCGATCGAATGCCGCATCAACGCCGAAGATCCGTTTCGCGGTTTTTTGCCCTCCACGGGGCGCTTGGTGCGGTTCGTGCCGCCAGCGGAAGTTCCCGGTGCGGTGCGGGTCGATACCGGCGTGGTCGAGGGCGGCGAAATTTCGATGTACTACGACTCGATGATCGCCAAGCTCATCACCCACGGCGCCACACGCGACGAGGCAATCGCGCGCATGCAGGACGCGCTCGATGCCTTCGTAATCCGCGGCATCGCCTCGAACATCCCCTTCCAGGCAGCGCTGATGCAACACCCGCGTTTTCGCGCCGGGCGGCTGACCACCGCGTTCATCGCCGAGGAGTACCCGCAGGGTTTCACCGCTGACGCCGTGCCGCACGAAGACCCACTGCTCATCAAGCTCATTGTCGCGGCGCTGGTCTATCGCGAAGAGACGCGCGCCGCGGCGGCCAACGGCGGGACGCGGCAGCTGCGGCGCTATGACCCGCCACGGCAGTGGGTGGTATTCGACGGCGGCGACGAAGCCCAGCTCAAAGCCACCCCGCCGCAAGAGCGGGCACAGCTCCAGCTCGGCACGCCGGCGGTGGTGGAGCCGCTCACTGAGCTGCGCTACGCGGTGCGTTCGGGTGAGCGCAGTGTGGAAGTGGATTTCGATCCCGCGTGCAAGTTCGGCGACCTTTGCTTGCGCGTCACGATTGCCGACCAGCCGTTCGTGCTGCAGGTCGAACGCGTTGGCGAGCGCTGGGTGGTGCAACACCGCGGCGCGCGCCTCACCGCGCTGGTGCTGCCCGCCCATGCGGCCGGTTTTTACGTCTGGATGCCGGTCAAGGAAATGGCAGATAGCGGCAAATTCCTGCGCGCACCGATGCCGGGGTTACTGCGCGAAGTGTGCGTCGCGGTGGGTCAGGAGGTCAAAGCCGGGGAGCGCCTTGCGGTGATCGAGGCGATGAAGATGGAAAACATTTTGCGCGCCGAGCGGGACGGCAAGGTCAAGGCGATCGCCACGCACCCTGGGGCGAGCCTGGCGGTCGATGAGGTGATTCTGGAGTTTGAATAACGGGCGGTAGGAGGTGATTGGTCCCGGTTTACCGTGCCGGGATGTCAGGCCCCGGCACGGTGAGCTTGTACGCGAGCGTCATCCCGCCAGCGGCGCCAGCGCCTGCCGCAGTTTCTTCAATGCCGCGGCTTCGATCTGGCGCACACGCTCGGCGGAAATGCCGAACTCGTTACCCAGCTCTTGTAGGGTGGCGGAAGGCTCCTGCATCCAGCGCCGCTCGATGATCGCGCGGCTGCGGCTATCGAGCTGGTTGAGCGCTTCGCGCACCCCAGCGCTTGCGAGCCACTCGCGCTCCGCGGCGATGAGCTCATCCTCGGGCGTTCCGTGCGGATCCGGCAGGTACGCCAGCGGCGCCTGCCACGCATCCTCTTCATTGTCTACCGGCGCTTCCAGCGCTACGTCGCCGCCGGCAAAGCGCGCGTGCATCTCGGCAACCTCTTCCGGCTTGACGTCGAGCTCGGTAGCGATCGCTTCGGCGCGTTCACGCGTGAGCGTCTCGCCGCCCAGCAGCTTGCGCAAATTGAAAAAGAGCTTGCGCTGCGCTTTGGTGGTGGCGATGCGCACCATGCGCCAATTTCTGAGGATGAACTCATGGATCTCGGCGCGGATCCAGTGCGCGGCAAAGGTGATGAAGCGTACTCCCTTATCCGGATCGAAGCGCTTGACCGCTTTCATCAGCCCGATGTTGCCCTCTTGGATGAGGTCGCCCTCGGGTAGCCCATAGCCGAAGTACTGACGCGCGATCATCACCACATAGCGAAGGTTCGCCAGCACCAGAATGCGCGCCGCCTCGAGGTCGTTCTCGTCGCGAAAACGGCGCGCGAGTTCCCGCTCTTCCTCTTCGGTGAGCATCGGCAGGCGGTTGACCGCGCGGATGTATTGATCGAGACTCCCAACGGGACTGGGTAGGGGTTGCCGCCACACGTCGAGCGCCACATTGGTGCGCGAAGCTGTCGCGGCAGGCACGGGCAAAGACTGCGGGACGGGTAGTGCAGTGCTCGTCACGATCGGGGATTCCATGAAAGTTCATCCGAATGCCGTGTGACAACTTCCTTCGCCACGAGGGGCGCAGGGTGCCATAGGAGGCAGGTCATTTCGCGAGGGTGCCAGCACAAGCGCAGCAAAGGCGCGCGCAAGCCCCCCTTGTTGGCTGCTCTCTTGAAAAGCACACAGCAAGGCACCATACTAGCACCAACACCCTTTGATGGCAAGGCAAAGGAGGTAACAGCAATGTTGGGTTTGATGCGTTTTCCCGTAAATCTTTTCGATGAGTTCGAACGGGTGCAGCGTGAACTCGAACGAGTGATGACCGGACTGCCGCTTTCCATTCGTGAAGCGGGAGGTGTGCCGGTATTTCCGGCGCTCAATATCGGTCGCACGCAAGATGCGATCTACGTTTATGCGTTTGCGCCCGGGATCAAACCGGAAACTTTTGAGGTGACGATCGAAGACGGGCTGCTGACCCTTGCAGGGGAACGCGGTCCGTGGGAGGCCAAGGAAGGACAAAGCGTTTATGCCAACGAGCGCTTCAGCGGTAAATTCAAGCGCACGGTGAGCCTGCCAGAAGACATCGACCCGGATCAGGTCGAGGCGAAATACAGTAACGGCGTGCTGCAAGTGCGCATTGCCCGCAAAGCGCATCTGATGCCGCGTCGCATCAGCGTACAATGAGCGAAAGGAGGCGAACATGACGGAAAAAACCGTACCGGCGACCAAACAAGAGTCAGCGAGCAAAGTCACGACCCCGACAGCCGTGTTGACACCGCGGGTAGATATCGTGGAAGACGACACCGGCATCACCTTGTGGGCAGACGTACCTGGGGTGCCGAAGGACAAGCTTGAGCTGCGCGTGGAAAACGACACGCTGAGCATCGAAGGCGAGGTGGCGCTGTCGTTGCCCGAGGGTCTGGAGCCCTTGTATGCGGAAGTGCGGGCAGCGCGCTATGCGCGGCAATTTACCCTGTCGCGTGAGCTCGACGCCAACGGCATCGAAGCCAGGCTGGAGGCGGGGGTGCTGACGCTGCGCATCCCCAAACATCGACACGCCCAACCGCGGCGCATCGCTGTGCAAGTGGCGTGACGCTGCCGGCGGGCGTCGCGTGACCCCGTTTGCGGTCAAAACCAAAGGCGTGCGGCGGCTGTGGGTCGCCGCCCGTTACTCATGGCAGGGTCTGCGCGCCGCCTGGCAGCAAGAGCCGGCGGTGCGCCAGGAGCTGCTGTTATTTTTATTGGCAATGCCTGCCGCGTGGTGGCTGGGTGAAACGGCACTGACCCGCGTCGCACTGTTGGGGGTCGTGCTCTTGGTATTGGTCGTGGAACTCATCAATTCGGCGATCGAAGCGATCGCCGACGCGTTGCATCCGGACGCTCATCCTCTGATCGGCCGGGCCAAAGATTTTGGCAGCGCGGCAGTGTTCTTGGCGCTTGTGCTCACCGCGCTGGTGTGGGGGGCCGCGCTGTGGCAGCGCTGGACGGGGTAAGAAAGGGTAGGAGAACAATTCGTGCCGCCGTCGCCTCCAGAGCTCATCGCACTCATTGCCTGGCTCGAGCAGCAGGACGAACCCCATGTGGTGATCGACCGCGATTATCGTGTGGTAGCGGCCAATGCCGCTTACCGTCAATTGATGCCGCCATCGCGGCCGAATCATTCTCGCTGCTACCAAATCTCGCACCACTACGATGTGCCGTGCGATCGCGCTGGCGAAACCTGTCCCATTCAGGAAGCCCTCATGACTGGTCGCCAGGCGAAAGTGGTGCACGAGCACCACACCGCCGAAGGGGAACGGTACGTGACGATCGAACTGACCCCGTTGGCGGACGCCAGCGGCGAGGTGCGTTGGTTCGTCGAAAAGCAGCTGCCGCATCCCATCGACCGTCATGGCGAAACGGGGGTGCAGTTGGTCGGCCGCTCGCCCGCCTTTCGTCGCATGATGGAAATGATCGCGCGGGTGGCCCCCTCCAATGCTGCGGTGCTGCTCCTGGGCGAATCGGGGACCGGTAAGGAGCTCATCGCCCAGGCGATCCACCGCGCCAGCCGCCGCGCCGACAAGCCATTCATTGCGGTGGATTGTTCCGGCTTGCCCGAAACCTTGTTCGAGTCCGAGCTTTTCGGGCACGAACGCGGCGCGTTTACGGGCGCTGTGCAGCGCAAGATTGGGCTGGTGGAAGCGGCAAACGGCGGCACACTCTTTCTCGACGAGCTTGGGGACATCCCGTTGCCGATGCAGGTCAAATTGCTGCGACTGCTGGAAACCGGCACCTTTCGCCGTCTCGGTTCCACCGAGTTGCGTCAGACCGACATCCGGCTCATTTCCGCGACGCATCAGCCGCTCACCGAAATGATCCGTCAGGGTAAGTTCCGCCAAGACCTGTATTACCGTGTCAACACTTTCCCGCTGCGCGTACCGCCGTTGCGCGAGCGGGCCGGCGACGTACCGTTGTTGGTCGAGGCGTTGCTGGCGCGCATCGCGCCGGGGGCGAACGTGCGGGTCAGTGCCGAGGCGATGGCGCTGTTGCAGGCCTACCCTTATCCGGGCAACGTGCGGGAGTTGCGCAACATTCTTGAGCGCGCGTACCTGATGAGCGACGGCAGTGTCATCGACGTTCCGGCGCTGCCTGAGGAAGTGCGCATCGGTTCCCCATGTCGTCCTGTGCCGGTACGGGAAGCCACCGATTGGCGGCGTGACGCCAAACAGGTCAGCAACGCCGAGCTGCTGCGTCTGGCGCATGAGTTTTCCGGCTCCCGGGCCGAACTCGCGGCGTACTTGGGAATGAGCGTGCGCACCCTCTACCGACGCCTGGCCGAGCTGGGCGTGAGCCGTCATGCTGCCAAAAAGTGACGAAAACTGTCAAATAAGCTGACATATGGCATTATTGGCAGCATGACGGCGCAAGGGAATGGCGAGGCGCCAGGCAAAAAAATCATGAATAATCAAAGTGTTAGATTTTTCTGGCGAGTTGGAAGATTTCTGGCATGCCTCTTGCTATGCTTATTATCGAAGCGAACCTTCCGGAAAGCGCGCTCTCTGGCGCACCCTCAACCCTGATGCGCTTTCCATTTGGGTCTCTCCTCCTAACCTTCGCTTCCTTTGCCGGGGCACGCATCACGTGCCCCGTTTTTTTTTTTTTTTTTTTTCAGCACTGTGTTTTTATAATCACTCGTTGATGAACCATGGAGCTTTGCTATGACCGCTGCAACCGCCAATACCCACACCCCGCAACCGGACGTGGTGCGCTATTTTCCGTTGCCGCTCTTTGGCTCGATCATGGGGCTGTCGGGCCTGGCGCTGGTGTGGCTGAAGGCAGGCAAGGTATGGGGACTGCCCGAGGCCGTCGGTGGCAGCATCGCTGCCATGGCCAGTGTCCTGTTTGCGCTCTATCTGATGTTCTTTACTGCCAAAACCCTGCGCCATCGTCAGGAAGTCGCCGCCGACTGGCGGCATCCGGTCAAAATCAACTTCTTTGCCGCGATCTCGATCTCGTTCTTTCTTTTGGGCACGGCTTGGCGGGACCTGGCACCGAATCTAGGCAAAGCGTTGTGGCTGATCGGCGCGGTGGGGCACGCGGCGCTGGTGCCGGTCATCATGAGCACATGGATCCGCCACACGCATTACCAGCTGGGGCACATCAACCCGGCGTGGTTCATTCCGGTGGTGGGCAACGTGGTGGCGCCGCTGGCGGGTGTTGGGTACGGGTATCCCGAGCTGTCGTGGTATTTCTTTAGCGTCGGCATCGTATTTTGGCTGGTGTTGCTGGCGATCGTCGTGCATCGCCTGATCTTCGTCGAGCCGTTACCGCAGCGCCTGGCGCCCACCCTGGTGATCCTGCTCGCTCCGCCCTCGGTGGGGATGCTGGCGTGGTTGGCGCTCAACGGCGGCGTGCTCGATGCGATGGCGCGAGTGCTTTACTACGTGGCGCTTTTTCTGGCGCTGGTGCTGGTCAGTAACGCCACTACCTTCTGGCGCACGCCGTTTTTCCTCTCGGCGTGGGCGTATTCGTTCCCGCTTGCAGCGCTCACCGTGGCCACCTTATCGTTTGCCTCCCTCTCTGGCAACGCCCTCCTGGCCATGTTGGGTGGGGCGCTGGTGCTGGTGACCAGTGCCGTGATTTTGTGGCTGGTGGTGCGCACGGTGCGGGTAGCGGCGAAAAAAGCCATCTTTTTGCCCGAATAATTGCCTCAAGTTTTTTCACCAACTGCCGTATATTTTTATTAACCTCGTCGCCCCTCTACGACTTCTGCTCAACTTGCAAGGGGCGTTAACGGGGGAAATGGGGTGCAGGTTTCCTGGAGAGCAGGTCATGAGCTTTATACAGAAAATGGTGCTCAGTGCCAGTGCGATGATCGCGGTGTTTCTTGCCGCGATCGTGAGCAGCGAATTTACCGACTACGTCGAACGGTACGCTGCGGCAGAGTTAGCTTATACCGAGACCTACGCCCAAGGGCTACAGGTGGGGCAACCGCTCCGCAACATCGTGCTCGATCCCGGCAACCCACGGGCGTATCAAAATCTTGAGGCAGCGCGTCAGGAACTTGACAAGGTGATCCCGGAACTCACGCGGCTCGATGCGGCAATTGGCCTGGGAGTGGCGCCTCGTATCCGCGAACTGCAGCAGCAGCGCACAGTTTTGATCGATCGCATCGTTGCCGAAGTCAAGGCGGGCAACGTCGAAGCCGCAAAGACCGTACTCGTCAAAGAAGAAACGCCAGCGTGGCGGCAAATGCGCGAGCTGCTGCTCGAAGGGCGCAAAAAGAGCGCGGCGTTGTCCGCCGAACACAAGCAAGAGGCGATCGCAGCCGCCCAGCGAGCGCAGTGGGTGGTGGTGGCACTCGCGGCGGTCGCGGGACTCATCGGCGCGGCGGTGGCCAGTTTCGCCATTGCAACCCTCAAACGCAACTTCAACGAGGCGCAGCGGGTTGCCGGCGCGCTGGCGCAGGGCAATCTGGCGTTTGACGTCGATACCTCGCGCAGCGACGAGTTTGGGCAACTGCTGCGTGCGATTGCCGCCAGTCGCGACGGACTGCGCACGCTGGTGGCAAGAGTCAATGAGGCGCTCGGGGCGATCGTTCGCGAAGTCGAGTCGGTCGAGAGGACGGCGCACATGGCGCGCCAGCGCGTCGATGCACAGTCCGGGGCGCTGCAGGCGATTGCCGCGTCGACCGAGGAAATCAACGCCAGCGCCAGCGTCATTGCCGACAATGCCCGTGACAGCGAGACCCGCGCTGCGCAAGCTGCCGAGCGTAGCGCCGCCAGCTTTACTACGCTGGAGCAAGGATTGGCGGCGATGAACGCGCTCAAGGAGCGCATCGCGGTAGCCAGCGATAAGGTGCGGCGCATGGGCGAAGAAGCCGGGCGCATTACTACGGTGGTCGATGTGATTCGTGAGATTGCTGAGCAGACGAACTTGCTGGCGCTCAATGCCGCGATCGAAGCGGCCCGCGCCGGCGAAGCGGGGCGAGGCTTTGCGGTGGTCGCCGATGAGGTCAGGAAACTGGCTGAGCGCAGTGCCGCGGCAACCACCCAGATCCGCGAGATCATCGCTGCGGTAGTGGCGCTCACTGAAGAAGCGGTGAGCGAAATGGGCACCACCGAGGCGTCGGTGAGCGCGTCCAGCGAGGCGCTGACGCGGGTAGAGAACGAACTCAACGTCGCGCAGCAAGACGCCCAGGAAAGCCGAGCGACGGCGCAGCAAATTCGCGCGGCGCTCGAGGAGCAGCGCGCGGCGCTGGATGGCATCGCCAACCGGGTGGAAGGGGCGGCGCGTGCCGCCGGCGAGCTCGACGCGCTGGCCCAGCAACTCGAACAGGCCGTCGCGGTGCTGCAGCGGCAGGCGCGTGAAGCGCAGGGACAGTTCAAACTGTGACGCGCGCGCGCGCGTTGATGGTCCAAGGCACCACGTCGGATGCCGGCAAAAGTACGCTGGTGGCGGCACTGTGCCGGCTGCTGCGCGAGGCTGGCATCCCGGTGGCGCCGTTCAAACCCCAGAACATGGCCAACAATGCCGCGGTCACCATCGACGGCGGCGAGATCGGTCGCGCGCAGGCGGTGCAGGCGCTCGCCGCGGGTCTCAAACCGCACACCGACTTCAACCCGGTGCTACTGAAACCTTCCAGCGATCGGCGCGCGCAAGTGGTGGTGCATGGGCGCGTGGTCAGCGAGTTCGATGCGCGCGGCTATCACGACTACAAACGCATCGCACGTGCGGCGGTGTTGGAATCCTGGCAGCGCTTGTGCGAGCAATACGAGTTCATCGTCGTCGAGGGCGCCGGCAGCCCTGCTGAAGTCAACTTGCGCGCCAATGACATCGCCAACATGGGTTTTGCCGAGGCGGTGGACATTCCCGTGGTGCTGGTGGCGGACATCGATCGCGGCGGGGTCTTTGCGCAGATCACTGGCACGCTCTTTTGCTTGGCGCGCTCTGAGCGCGCGCGCATCAAGGGGTTCGTGATCAATCGCTTTCGTGGCGATGTGTCGTTGCTTACACCCGGACTGGATTGGCTCAACGCGCGCACCCGCCGGCCAGTCTATGGGGTGCTACCGTATCTGACCGACTGGGCGCTGGATGCCGAAGACGCGCTGCAACCCAGTCGACGGCGCGAGGACGCAAAACTACGGGTGGTAGCGATCGCCTACCCGCGTGTGTCCAATCACACCGATCTCGATCCCTGGCGCCTGCACCCGCAGGTGGATTTCCGGTGGTGGCACGGCGGCGCGTGGCCGGGGGCCGATCTGGTGGTCTTACCGGGTTCGAAAGCGGTGCTTGCCGATCTGGCGTGGTTGCGCGCGCAAGGCGGCGAGGCGATCCTCCAACGCCATTTGCGTTACGGGGGCAAAGTGCTCGGCTTGTGCGGCGGTTTTCAGATGCTCGGGCAACGCATCGCCGACCCGAACGGCATGGAAGGGCCGCCGGGCGAAGCGCTGGGGCTGGGGCTGTTGGCGATGAGCACGACGCTGGCGCAGACCAAAACGCTGCGGCAGCGGCGCGGCAGGCTCAGTGCCGCGTTTGGCAACGCCCAGGCCGTCGGGTATGAGATTCACCTGGGCGTCAGCACAGGACCGGCGCTGGTGCAACCGCTGGTATGGGCCGAGGACGGGACGCCGGATGGCGCCGTGAGCGAAGACGGGCAGATCGCCGGCACTTATTGGCACGGCATCGTGGACCGAGCCGAAGCGTTTGCGGCCCTGGCGCGATGGGCGGGCGCAACACTCGATGGCGAAGACGCCGAAGCGCGCCGCGAACGGATGATCGCGCACCTGGCTGCTGCGGTGGATCGGCATTGCCGCTGGCGCGAAATGATCGTCGACGCGACGGGGGTGAAAGTGTGAGCACAAATGCCCGAGTATCAGGAGATTGACTCATGACTTCGGAATATCCCCGCCGCATCTTGTACGTTCACTACCAAAAGGACGTGACCGAGGGCTCCACCGTGCAGGTTGCCCGCTTTTGCGAGGCGTTCGGAGCGCTATGTGCCGAGCGTGGGGTGGCGTTCGATATCGTCGGTCCCGAACCAGTCGAAGGTGCCGCCGGCGGCAAGCCTGCCGAAGAATCTTTTTGGCGCCGGTGGCGGCGGGTGATTGGACGTTATTATGTGCGCGACTTCAAAGTGCTGTGGCAGCAATGGCGGCGTTCGTTTGCCGAAACGAAAATGCTGCGGCGCCGGCGACCGGAGCTGGTGATCACGGTCTATGACGCCGAGACCATCTCCATTCATTGGGCCTGTCAGCGCTTGGAAATTCCGGTGGTGTCAGTGTTCAACGGTCTGGATCGCTATGAGCTCAAGCATACCTACCTGCAGCTCAAGCAGCTGCCCTGGTTCGATGCGCTCTTTAGCAACTGCCATGTGCTGGCGTTGTCGGCCGGCGCAATGACGGTGACCGAGACCATCGCCGCACCATTGCGGGCATGCAATCCGTTGGCCAAGCCGATCGTGGTCAATCACAACGGCGTCGATCTGCAGCGCTTTCGTTGCGATCTCGACGCGTCGGCGCTGCGCCAGCGCTTCGGTTGGGGCGAGACGACCACGGTGCTTGGCTACGTCGGCAGTTTCATTCTGTGGCACAAGCCGGAGCGGATGGTGGACGCCTTTCATGCCTTATGGCAAGAAGGCAAGGATGTGGCGTTGTTGCTGGTGGGACGTAAACTGCCCGAACTGGAAGCGTACCTTGCGGCGTTGCCACCGGCGGTGCAGGATCGCGTGGTGTGGCCCGGCCTGGTGCCGCACGAAGAAGTGCCCCAGTATCTGGCGGCGATCGACGTAGCGATGTTGCCCTACACCATGCCGTACTGCTCGCCGATGAAACTCATCGAATACATGGCAATGGGCAAAGCGGCGGTGGCGCCCGATACTGCTGGGGTGCGCGAGGTGATGACGCCGGAGGTGGAAGGACTGGTGTTTCCGCCGGACGATGCCGGCCAATTTACGTCGTCCGTGCGGCGCTTGGTGGAGGATACGGCACTGCGCCAGCGGTTGGGCCGCAACGCCCGGGCACGTGTGGAGCGAGAATTTACCTGGCGACACCATGCCGAACGCGCTTGGCAGACCGTCGTCGCCGCATGGCAGTGGCACCAGCGTCAGGGGCGGGCGGATGGGGGTAGCTGAGCGCCTATCCGGAGGTCGCGCATAATCGCAGGGATAGAGAGGGATAAGCGCCACGCGTCGATCCGGATCCCCAGACGATTGCCGATGATGTTTGCTGCATTGCAATGATTGGATGTGCGCTCAGATGTCTGCACCGGCACAAAATCTGATTTGGCGTTGCCATCGCGAAGCGTGGTGGCGGCGTGACCCCGAGCGCTGGGAAGCATGGCGGCGCGAAGGCGAGTTGCCGCTATTTTGGCGTACCGATTGGCTCGAAACGGTGCTGCGGCATTTCAAGACGACCCCAGAGGTATGGGTGGCGTATCATGCCGGCGAACCGGTGGGAGCGCTGCCGCTGGCCCCGGCACGCTGGCGGGGTTTGCCGGTGCGTACCTGGCTTGGGGCGGGGGTGCTGTGCCCGGATCATCTCGATGTGTTGGTGCCAAAAGACATGGCGGCTGGACTGTGGGCGTCTTTTTTGCAGGAGGGGCTCCCCCGCATGTCCTTTCTCTTGTTGCAGCTCGACGGGGTGCGCGCCGATTCGGCATTAGCGGAAAATCTCCCTTTGACCACGCTCGCCGCAGCCCACTCGTCTTTGTCGGCCGATGCGACAGGAAAGGCGGCGCTGGTGCCAACGCTTCGCTGTCGTCAGGGAAAGGCATCCCTTTGGCGACGCCGCCCCGTTGTCTGCCCCTACCTACCCATCCCGCCGGAAGGTGGGCAAGGGGTGTTGAGCAGGGTGAGCAAAAAGCTCGCCGACGAGCTGCGTTACCTGCAGCGACGGGTACAGCGCGATGCTCCTGGTGTGCGCTTGCGGCCATTGTGGCAGGAAGCGGAACAACGCGCGGCGCTGGAACGACTGGAGGTGTGGAGCCGCGACAAGCACGGCAGCGCGTCGGCGTGGAACGATCTTCGCTTTGTGGCCTTTCACCGCGACTGGATCGCGCAGATGACCCGCGCTGGGGTGGCCGCCTTGTACGTACTGGCCCCTGAGGAAGGGGACGCGTGGGCACTGGCCTATGTCCTGCCCGATGGCGCAACGTTGCGCTACTATCAGCCGGGGTTGGATCGGCGTTTTGCCCGCTACAGTCCCGGCAAATGGCTCATTTTCTCGCTGCTGGAAGCGGCGCCGGCGCACGGGTGGCGCGTGTTCGATTTCATGCGTGGGGACGAAGCCTATAAGTTCGAATGGCAACCGCAGGTGGCCGAAGACGGGGAGTGGTGGTTGGCAGGAGGCATCTTCGGTCGCATGGTTTTGAGTTTGGCGCAACGATGGGCGCATCGCCATGAACGCGCGTGAGCGCAAAACCGCCAGCGGCATCGCCTGGTCGATCGGGCGCGCCCTGTTGCAGGTCGTCGTCGGCATCGGGGTGGGGGTGACGCTGGCGCGGTTGCTCTCGCCCAGCGAATTCGGGGTCATGGCCATTGCGATGGGGTTCGGTTACCTGGCCGAAGCGCTGGCATTGCACGGGGTGGCCGCCGCGGTGGTGCAGCGTTCCGTGCTGCGCCGGCGTGATGTCGACACTGCGCTGACCCTGAGTTTGGGGTTGGCAACGGCGATCGCCCTGGGGCTAGCGTTGCTGGCGCCCGTGCTGGCCACCTGGTACGACACGCCAGCGCTGGAAGGAGTGCTGTGGCTGCTGGCGCTGGCGCAGTTTGTCGCGCTTGCCGGGGCGGTGCCGCGGGCCTTGCTGCGGCGCCATCTGCGCTTTCTTACGTTGGCGGCGATCGATTTCTTTTCTTACCTTCTGGGCTATGCTGTCGTGTCCATCGCGTTGGCGTGGTGGGGCTTCGGGGTCTGGAGCCTGGCGTGGGGAATGCTCGCCTGGCAGCTCATCGCCACCGTCTGGGGATGGTGGGTGGGGGGAAGCCGGCGCTGGCGCCTGGGATGGTGCAGCGCGTCAGCCAGTGAAATGATTCCCTTTGGCGCGGCGGTGAGCGGCAAAAACCTCGTCGTCTATGGCGGAGCGGCCATCGATAGTGTCTGGCTGGGCAAGCTCGTCTCGACCGCGGCGTTGGGATTGTATCACCGCGCTCATCAGTTGGCCTTGTTGCCGCTGCAACGGCTGGGAGCGGTGATCGCGCAGGTGATGTTTCCTGCCTATGCACTCATCCAGGATCAACCGGAAAAGCTGCGGCGGGCCTATCTGGAGGCGCAGCACACCGTGGCCTTGGTGTGTTTTCCCGTGCTGGCGGCGTTGATCGTCGTTCCCGAAACGGTGATCGTCGGGTTTTATGGCGCGGCGTGGCAGGAGGCCGCGCCGATTTTGCGGGCGCTGGCGGTGATGGCCTGGCTGGATGTGGCGCATCATCTGGCCGGCGCGCTCGTCGAAGCCAAGGGGCAAGCGGCGCGGGAGTTGCGCCTTCAGGCGCTGCAAGTGCTGCTGGCCTTCCTTGCCGTCACTCTGGCCGCGGGTTTTGGCGACATCGTCGCGGTGGCCTGGGCACGGGTAGCGGTGGCTTGGGTATTGTTGCTGTTGATGCTGCGCCTGGCGCTGCCGCTGGCGCGTGCTACGGCGCGGGAATGGTTACGCGTCCACTGGCCGGGACTGGGGCTGGCGCTGACCGTCGCGGCGGGCGCGTGGCTGGCCGAGGCGGTGGTTTTACCGGCGCATTGGGCGGCGCACTGGCGGCTTGCCGGGGTGGCAGGCGTATGCGCCCTCATCTACGTGCTGGGCCTGTGGCGCATCCCCGGCGCGCATCAACGCTGGCGCTCACCGCGTCAATAACCATGCTTCGACGACGCGGTTGCGGCCTTCCTTGACGCCATCGGCCGTCGGTACCGGTACTTGGCGTTCGCCATACGCGCGAGCCTGTACTATGCGGCTGCGCTCGATGCCACGAGCTTGTAACAGCCCAAGCACATGTTCCAGCCGCCGCTGCGCCAGTTGATCGTTGTACGCGTCACTGCCGGCGCGGTCCGTGTGTGCCGCCAGCACGATTGGGCCGCTGCGTTCCTTCGCCGCGGCAACAAACGCTTCGAGGTTGGCGACTTCTTCGGCGGTCAGTTCGGCGCGGTCGAACGGGAAATATAGCCGCAGGGGCGCGCATTCGCTGAATGCGGCACAGGCAGCCATGTCTTCCCTGCGGGCGGCTGCTGCCGGCGCAGCAGTAGTGGGCAACGGCTCGCGCGCTTCAAGTTGGCTCATCGCCTGTTCGAACGCGGCGCGGCAACGATGCACGTACTCGGGATAGCGGTTTTCTTCCTGGGATTCCATCCAGCAATCAAATGCCACCTGGGCACGTGCGGCGATGCGCGGGTGACGTTGATTAGCCCCTTGATCGAACGCACGCATCAAACGGGTTCGGGCGTAGATCAGGTCTTGTAGCGCGTAGCGGGGAAGCGTGCGAGCCAAGATTTCCTCTGGCCACACCCGCTCGCCGCGGGCGGTGGCGCCGGCGCGTTGCAGAAACTTCGCCGCGTCGGCAAAATCGCTGGCGCTGTCTCGTTCGCGCGCCAACTCACGATAACCCTGCGACAACGCACCCAGAAAGTCTTGCGCCGCTGGGCCGTCGAACAAATGATCGGCATAGCGCTCGATCGTTGCGTGGACTGGAGGGCGAGGCGGCTCGCCCTGAGATTGCGACTGCCACGTTCTTTCGGCGGAGGACATCGGCGGCACGTTGTAGGTATCGGACGTGGTGCAGGCGCCGAGCACGAGCCCCGAGGCAGACAGCATCAGCAAGCGAAGCACGGACATGTAAAGCTGCTACTCCAAACGTGCGCAAGTGTGCACATGTTCTTCTTCCTGCCCCGATTCCAGTAGGGAATCGTTTCTGACAGGCGTGACTTTCCCGACTACACCGGAGACCCTCTCCGGTGTAGCGCCGCCATTGCTGGACGGACTCGCCACGGGTAGCGCAGTTACGGTTGCGAGCCGTTTTAGGTTCAGCGCCGCGTTTAGGTCGCGGTCGTGGATCGTGCCGCATTGTGGGCACGTCCATTGCCGGTTGCTTAACGTCAGCGCGGTGTTTTGGTAGCCACAC
>FWPV01007710.1_pt1 | contig 19342 bp, 21 predicted proteins | sample 2228371 | NCBI WGS metagenome assembly FWPV01 (sample SAMEA103939776, study PRJEB20133) | metagenome
TGGTAATGTCAAGGTACAGAAAATCTATATGATCCCTGAGTGTGAAATATAAAAATATCATTTTTCAGGGAGAACTAATTAGATTCCTTATTGGTGCCCTGCTGATTATTCTAGGATTATCCATATTTTTATTGGGAGTTGATATTGGAATTACGCCAGTGGGAAATCTTATGGGATCATTTCTCGCTAAAAGCAATAAAATATGGGTAGTATTAGCTGCCGGGGGATTACTTGGATTTATAATTTCAATTGCGGAGCCCGACCTTCACATATTGGCAGGACAGGTCAATTCCGTTACCTCAGGTATGATATCCAAATTTAGTATTGTAGTAGTCGTTTCGGTTGGAATTGCAGTAATGCTCGCCCTGGGCTTATTTCGAATATTGTTTAATGTACCTCTGTATAAGGTTCTGACCGGACTTTATGCTCTTATTTTCGGCTTGGCACTGTTTACCTCACCGGAGTTTTTGGCAATATCCTTTGATGCATCCGGGGCAACTACCGGTGCTTTGACCGTGCCCTTTATTCTGGCCTTGGCGATGGGTGTCTCCATGCTGAAAAAGGACAGCAAAGCTTCCGAAAAAGACAGCTTCGGACTGGTGGCAATTGCCTCTGCCGGTGCCATAATTGCGGTTATGATCATGAGTATTGTCTCAAAAGCGGATAAAATAACCTCAAGCCTTTAAATTGAAATTTCCGGCTCGAATTTAATAATTGCTCCCTTTATAAATGCATTGCCCAAAATAATATATGAAGTTTTTTTAGCATTGCTTCCCCTGTTGGTAATCTTTTTGGTTTCCCAAAAAATATCTTTTAAGCTGGATAAAAAAGGATTTAGAAAAATCCTAAAAGGTTTTGTGTATTCTTTTGTAGGATTGGTATATTTTCTGGTGGGAGTAAATGCAGGTTTTATGGATGTGGGAACTGCTGTGGGCTATAGTTTGGCATCATTGGATAACAAGTTTTATCTTATATTTGTCGGTTTTATCCTGGGACTGGTGACAATACTGGCCGAACCTGCAGTTCACGTTTTAACGCATCAAATTGAGGATGTTACCAGCGGATCTGTAAAAAGAAGTGCCGTATTAGGTGCCCTTTCAATAGGAGTCGGTTTTTCGGTGGCTTTATCCATGATAAGAATACTAATACCCGGTATTCAGCTATGGCATTATTTGCTTCCGGGATATATAATATCTATTGTTATGACATATTTTGCACCCAAACTGTTTGTAGGAATTGCATTTGATTCCGGAGGAGTTGCTTCCGGTCCCATGACCGCAACTTTTATACTGGCTTTAGCGCAAGGTGCGGCAGAGCAAATAGAGGGAGCAAATGTATTGGTCGACGGATTCGGGGTTATTGCCATGGTAGCCCTAACCCCGCTTATAACATTGCAAATACTGGGCTTGATTTTTAAGATGAAATCCAAAAAAGGAGGATTGGACAAAGATGCAAATCAATTCTGAAAGTACTGAAGTTGAGCTTCTTTGTGTAATTGTTAACTTTGGGTTGGGAAGTAAGATTATGAAAACATCGAAACAAACAGGCATGCGGGGAGGCACAATTTTCTTGGGCAAAGGCACCGTTAGCAACCGCATACTTGAATTCTTCGATTTAAGCGATATCAGAAAGGAAATCGTGTTAATGCTGGGCGAGAAAGAAACCGTTGACAATACACTGGAAGAATTAAATAAAAAATTCCATTTTTACAAACCAAACCATGGAATAGCTTTCAGTACTTCTGTTATAGATATTATAGGTACCAAATCCATAGATAGCAACAATATTAACATAGAAAAGCGAGGTGCGGAAAAAACAATGTATAATGCTGTTTTTGTGGTTGTCGATAAAGGCAAGGCAGAAGCCGTTATTGATGCAGCAAAAGAAGCCGGAGCAAGAGGAGGAACCATCATTAATGGAAGAGGCTCAGGTATACATGAAACAAGCAAACTTTTCTCAATGGATATAGAACCGGAAAAAGAAATCGTATTAATACTTGCAGAAGAAAAGATAACATCGCTGATAACTGCTTCCATCCGTGAAAAACTCGAGATTGACAAACCGGGTAACGGAATCATTTTTGTTCAGAGCGTAAATCAAACTTACGGCTTGCGATGATTAATACCATATTCTCTTTGTATTATTGTATTCTTATTATTGTTATTTAACGGAAAACTTTGACAATTGTAATTGCTGGAAAGCCCATACTTAAAAAAGCTGTTGCAATAATCTGCATCAGCTTTTTTATTTGGCCTCTTGGAATGAAATGAAAGAGGCCAAAGCGAAGGGATTCGAAGTCCCGAGCTTTTATTAGTATGGGACAAATATTATTCAAATTCAATCTTAGTTTTTCTTTGGGTTTTCAAATTTTTTCAATGTGTTGGCAGCAAAATCCCGTCCGCCGATTCCGAACGCAATTGCAAATGCCAATGCAATAGCTCCCAATACAATAATAAAGGCTGCATTAACAATTGTGGTGGCAATACCCAGCTGAATCAGTACCATAAATACCGCAACAACAATAATTGCCGTCTTTGCAATCATAGAAGTCAATTTGGCATCGGGATATTTGTTCTGTATAAAACCTCCAACCCATGATGATATAAGCAAAGCAATGCCCAATATTATAACCGAACTGATAACCATCGGAAGATAAGCAATTATTGCTCCTCCTACATTTCTGAATACTTCGAGATTAATGACATTTGTTGCTTCAACAACAAACAAAAGTATTATAATGTATTTTACAAATTCTCCAATGGCCTTTGAAAGAGAAAAATCCTTCAATTTTGAGTTGTCTGACGGTACTATTTTCTTCCATAGTGAGTCGGTACCAAACCCTGATAAAATTTGTGCCAGCAGCTTTCCAATTATTTTAGCTACTATTGTTCCTATTACAACCAACGCAATAGCAACGAAAATGTTCGGAAGCATCTGAAACATTGAGTTGAGCATAGCCATGGCAGGATTGGAGATTGCGGTTATATTTAGGGCTTGCAGAGCTGCAATAATAACCGGAATTAAGATAATAACATAAATTATATATGAAATAACCGACGATATCGTAGCATTCTCGGAAGTAGATATTCCGGCTTTTTCCTGTAACTTGTCAACATTAAGCTTTTTTAGAATCGGAGTTATTAACTGTCTCACAATTTTAGCCACAAGACTGCCAATCATCAGAATAATAATGGCCGCAATAATATTGGGAATATAGTTTAAGAACTGGGTAACCAGCATTGTTATAGGAGTGGAAACATTGTCGATTCCCAACTTTTCCAATACTGCGGGAAGAAACATAAGAAATACTATAACAAAAACCAATTTCCCGATAAAATCCAGTGAACTTCCGGTTATTTCATCCACTATACCCAATTTATCAATACGCTTGTCAACATTCAATAACTTTAGTCCTTTTACAACCAATGATTTGGCGATCAATGCAACCGCATAGGCAAGAACCAGCAGAAGTACCGCATGAATCACCGAAGGGACTCCGGACAGGAAAGATTCAATCATGTTAAAAAAATACCTCATTATTCTACCACCTCTCCATTCTTTTTATTTATTATTTTTATAGTACCACCTAATACTAAAAATATTTAACGATTCAATCACGATATCGAAAAAAGACTGTTTGTATTCATAACTTGTCAAATCTTTTTATTCTTTTCGGTAAATTTATTAAACTTCTTTATAAACTTTATTAAAATGAAAGGATAAACTAATTCAAAAACACAATGAAAATGATAAAGGACTACTGCATTTTTGCAATAGTCCCAATAAATCAGCTCTTTTTTTCGAATATTCCCTGCCCTCCTCAAAGCATCTTCAATCAATATATACTCAAGATGCGGCAAGGAGCTCTTCTTTTATTGACACTTCCCTTTTTATCATGCCGTAGACAGTAATGTATAATACTATTGATATTGCAATAGTAATCAAATCGGCTACCGGCTGAGCCCAAATAACTCCGTCCAATCCAAAGAATCTTTTTCCGATTATAAGGGCAGGAATAAATGCAAGACCTTGACGGCATATTGATAAAACCAAGGCCGGTATTGCCTTCCCTATTGCCTGGAACGTATTCATAAAAATAAACTGAATACCCAGAATAGGAATAGGTATAATAAAAATCTTAAAGAACAATGAACCCATTTCAATAATTTCCGAATTTTTAATAAACATTCCTACCAAGGGTTCTGCCGCAAAAAAGAATACCAATGTAGTAACAGTTCCGAATATCACGGAACAGGCAGTAGAAAACTTAATCGCACCGTTCATTCGTTTATAATTCTTTGCAGCATAGTTATAGCCAATAAAGGGTTGTATCCCCTGGGAAAGACCGATCATCACCATAACAGGGAGCGAATTTATTCTATGGGGTATACCGATAGAAGAAACAACAATTTCCCCAAAATCGGAAGCAAAATTATTGAAAATCAAATTCGCTACACTAAACAACATATTATTTACAAAAACCGGAATGCCTATCACCAAAATATTGAATATTATATCCCCTGTCATTTTAAACTTTTTCAAAGCTATGGACAAAACAGTGGTTTTCTTCGTCAAATAGTAAATATAATAAACAACAGAGCATATATTTCCGATAACGGTAGCCACCGCTGCTCCCACAACTCCCATTCCCATGCTCAAAATCATTATGGGGTCCAATATGATATTCACAACTGTCCCGATCATCATTCCTACCATAGCACTACGGGCCGCACCCTCGGCACGAATAATTTGCCCAAGAGCTTGCTGAAGGCAAATAAATGGCGTACCTATCGAAACAATGATCATGTAACTTCTTGCAAAATCATAAGTATTTTCGGTACTTCCGGATAAAATCAATACTCCGTCCATAAACAACAGTAACAATAATCCAATAACAATACCGACAAAAATGCAGGCATAAAAACAGAAGGATGAAACACTTTTAACCTTTTCATGCTCCTTTAAGCCCAACAACCGGGATATATAAGAACCGCCGCCTATGCCGAAAATATTGCCGAAAGCCATTAGAATCATAAATACCGGAAAAATAAGCACCACCGATGCCATCTGATTGGGGTCGTTGGTTTTGCCCACAAAAAAGGTATCCGCCATGTTATAAAAAACAGTAACAAGCATACCCAAAATTGTGGGTAATGCCAATGTCATAACTGCTTTGGGTACGGAGTATTTTTCAAACAATTCTTCTTTCATTACAACTATCCTTTCATAATATAATTTGTATTGCCCGCTTTATTGTTTTGCTTCGGGTATTATAATAAAATTATTATAAGACACAAATCGTATTTCCTTATGTTAAATGTTTATTAAATAAAAATTTAACACAGGGTAAACATAAAATCAATAGGACCGTCAAAGCTGTTTTAAGAAAATCTTTAGTGGGTATACCTATTATATAGATTATTGAGGAGGATTGTCATGGAAGGTAATGAGAACAAATTTAATAAATATGCGCTGAAGATTGTTATACCGATACTGATTGTTATAGCTATCGGTGCAATATTTGTTTTAAAAGCGAGGCAGCAACAGGATATAAACGGTAAGGGAGGATCCGTCACCGATAATATAGGCGGTAATACTGAAGAACCCGATAACAATTCTTCGGATTTTGCCCTTCATGTAGAGGATGTATTAGACCTTGACAAACTAAAGTCCTATGGGCTGCCAATCATGATTGACTTCGGAGCCGACTATTGCCCTCCTTGCAGAGAAATGAAGCCCACAATAGAGAAGCTTAACAAAGAACTTAAGGAAAAAGCAATCATAAAATACGTGGACGTGGAAAAACTGCCGAAAGTAACACAGGACTATCCCATCCGGGTAATCCCCACCCAGGTTTTTTACGATAAGGACGGCAAACCTTTTAAACCTGCCGATCCCAATGCCTTAGGTATGTATATGTATTCACACCGGGAAACAAATGAACATTTGTTTACGGTTCATGAAGGACTTATGACTGAAGAGAAAATTCTTTTGGTTCTTAGGGAAATGGGGATGGAAGAATGATAAACCCGTGGCTGGAATCATTATCAAAACTTATATCGGAAAGCCTTTGGTTGGCACCGGTTTTGGCACTTATGGCAGGAATATTGACCTCCGTTACCCCCTGTTCCCTTTCGACCCTTCCTCTTATAATAGGATATGTCGGCGGAACGGGAAACGATAATCCCAAAAAAGCCTTCAGATTGTCACTGGTTTTTGCTTCCGGCATGGCCATAACTTTTACGGCTTTGGGCACGGCGGCATCGCTGCTGGGTAGACTTATCGGGACATCCGGCCGTTGGTGGTATATTGCCCTGGGAGTCTTAATGGTATTGATGGCACTCCAAACCTGGGAGATATATAACTTTATCCCTTCCACATATCTTACAGGCAAATCGACAAAAAAAGGTTATATCGGAGCATTAATTGCCGGAATATTGGGAGGATTGTTTTCGTCCCCCTGTGCAACACCGGTATTGGTGGTTCTTCTGGGCATTGTCGCAAAGAAAGGCAGTATAGCATGGGGTGTTTTGCTACTACTGCTCTATTCCATCGGTAACAGTGTGCTCATATTGATAACCGGAACTTCCGTCGCCTTTATCAAAAGAATAACTTCCGGCAGCAAATACGGCACTTTCAGCAAAATACTCAAAATAGTGATGGGAAGCCTAATATTGCTGATTGGGTTTTATATGTTCTATTTAGGCTTTTAATATAATAAAAGTTAAAAACCAGGATTTTTTAAGACAAAGAGCCTGCAAATACTCCCCGGTGCTGAGAAAAACTGTTTTCACACAGATATGCCCTTCTCTACTCCGTTGTATTAACAGGCTCTTCTTAGAATGTTTTAGGTCATTTTATACCGTGTCAATCCTTTAATTTTTGCTTAATTCAAACTCAATTACCGTTGTAAACTGGCTTTCTTCAATAACTTGACTCTCATCCTCCGGTACAACCAAAATATCGATTTTGGCTTTAAACTTACCCGATGTTAACTTGTTTCCTTCTTTATCTGTCATATCCCATGCATCCTGCCACTTTAAAGATTCGCCGGGATTTATAGTCTCTGTCACAAGTGCCAGTGTAAAGAATTTTCCGTCGGAATATCTGTATACCTCTTCACCTTTTTCATCGGTAATTGTCAGTTCAAACTGCTGTCCGGAGCCAAGCATTACATCTTTTGGCTCAGAATAGTTGTTAACCAATTCAAAATCAAATACCACCTTGCCATCCTTTATTTCATAGCTGCCCCGGGTTTCAAACCTTTCCTCCGCTACAGTCTCAACGTCAGGCTTTTTCTCTTCTGCAATAGCCTCAGCGGTATTAAATATCAGTGCTGCCAATTCACCATATGTAACATCGGCTTTCGGGTCAAAAATTCCATCTCCTCTACCCTTTGCTATGTCATTCATATACGCCAAAGTTACCGATTGGTTATACTTTGGGTCAATTTTTTCAGTATCGGAATAAATAATCATTTTAATTGTTGCAATATTATCCAAATCCTTTCCCGTCTTGTCTGCCCATAATTTGATAAGCTCATGAACAACGGCTTCTCTGGTCATTGAGTCCGGTGTTGTGTTGTACTCTGCATCAAACACAATTTTTACAATATTCAGATAGTCTTCAGCTTTAATCGCTGCATTAAGGTCCTTGCCGCTAAACAGCGATTCGATATTATAGTCCTTTGACAATTGGTCTATGAACATTTGAGACCAATGCATCCGCAAGGAAATAGGAATAACTGGATTATCATCAGCAGATATCGGCCGAACCTCTATTGTCTGTCCGAAAGCCGGAACTATCAAAGCCGAAGATAATGCGACGGATATAATAGTACATCCGATTAATTTTTTCTCATAAAAGATCCTCTCCATTCATTTTGTAATTGTTTATTATTATAGACGTCAAAAGAGTTAAATAAGTTCCTTTATATTCGATTTTCGTTTACATAAAAATATAAGCCAAAATTATATACTTCTATAAGCATATAAGCAATGTACCTTAGAATAATCGGTCCCAATAACGGAAGGTATCCTAATTCTTCTTCAAAGGATATTTAACATGCGTTTTTTAATGTGGTATAATAAATTTTATAAAATTTAACATAATTGGGGGGTCATAAATGAAAAAGAAAAGCATCATTAATATCAAAGTATTGTTGTCGTTTTTTATTATTTTGTCAATTCTTTGCTCCGGCGTACCGGTTTGGGCCGACGAATCGGAAGACTATACGGCTTCTGAATATATTTTAGATGCTTACATGGCTATCGATGAAGAAAACTATGACTTGGCTTTGGATTATTGCAACAAGGCTATAAGCATTTCTCCGAAGCCGGAATATTATACTTTGAAAGCCAGCATATATGAATATCAGGACAAATATGATGAAGCATTGAATGTTTTGGATGAATTAATATCTATTTCATCGGACTATGGGATGGCATACATTGAAAAAGCAAATATATACTTAAAGCTCAAAAAGACAGATGAAATGCTCAAGTGTTTGGACGAAGGAATTGCTGCCAATCCCAATTACATTACTTTATATTTACATAAAGCACAATATTTTGTTGAAATCAAAAAAAATACCGATGCTGTGGAATGCTATAAGCTCGGTATAAAAAACAACCCCAATAATCTTCATCTGCACGTACTTTTAAGCTACCAGTTGCTTGGATTGGGAAAAGACCGTGAAGCCTTTGATTGCCTCAATAAAATAATAGAAATCAACCCAAACACCGATTTGGCATATTATAATCTTGCTTGTCTGTACTCCAAAGAAGGCAATGTTGAAAAATCTCTTCAAAACCTTAAAAAGGCGGTTCATCTTTCTCCAAATATAAAGGCTCTTGCGTTGGAGGACCCGGACTTTGATAACGTCAGAGCTTTAGACGGTTTTAAAGCCTTAACGGGTGTTGGAGTTTACGTGGACGGTAAAGCATTGGAATTCGACGTTCCGCCGACTATTGAGGAAGGTAGGGTTCTTCTTCCTTTGAGAGTGGTATTTGAAACTTTAGGAGCATCTATTGAATGGATCGATTCCACAAAAACGGTAATTGCAAAAAAAGATGATATAACGCTTTCACTGCAAATAGGATCAAATAAAGCTACCTTAAACGGAATCGAAGTAAGTCTTGACGTACCTGCGAAAATAGTCAACGGAAGAACCCTTGTACCGGTAAGGTTTGTATCGGAATCCTTCAAAGCTGATGTGAAATGGAATCCGGATACAAAAACCGTTTATGTCAGTTCTTTAGAAACAAATATAAACAACACGGGCCTCTCAGAGCAAGCTATTGTGGAAAAATTGGATTCTTCCGTCGATATACTGTCGATAGACGGTTTATTCCCTCAACCGTACGGCCTTGGACCGAAGGATGCAATGATACTTGTTGTTGCCAAGAGCGAAGAAGACTTGAATTTATTCAGGGCTTTGAGCAAAAAACAAAAAATAGAGTATTTGAACAACAAAGTGCAGGAAAACTACGGATCGGTTTTAGGGTGCGATACCATCGAGGCATCTTTCATTTATGACGGTAAAATGTATTACAGCGTTATAACAGCATATGAGGTTAATCCGGAAATTCTTACATTGGAATCCTTCAAGTTGGGTTTGCCCTTCAATGTCATTGTACAGGATGAGAGAAATTTCACTTATAGGTATTATTACGAGAAATAGTGTATTAAAGAGTATTAAAAGCTATTGCGATATATCTTTCGCAATGGCTTTTTTGCTTTTCATGTTTTTAAAAAGGAGCATAAGATAAGGAGCTCTGTTTTTGTATTACAGAGCCCCATGTTTAAAATATTTCAATTTCCTTCATTTAGATGGATGGTAATATCAAATTCACCAATCGGAGTTGAAAGAGGTAACAGCAGTGCCTTTCCGTTTCCCACAGGTAAAGCCTTGTATTCGCCAAGAAAAATTCGTGGAGGTGCAATATCGCAAGTATAGTTGTGCTGTGACAAAAGGGTCAATGCATTTCCCCCGATAATATTTGCCACTTCACCCAGCGCAGAAGATGCAAAGTTGTCAATCTTATCCATCTCCATACCGGACATGATTTTTACCATTTCCAAAGTCATGTTTTTAGGGAAGCTAAAGAGAATTGTACCCTTTAAATCTCCCACAACTGCCAGTTCAACATTGGCATCCTTATTGCTTCCCAAATCCTGCACCACTTTTATTTCGCCCCTTTGAGGCTCTATATCCACCAATAACTGCAATACATCCTTTGTTGCTTGATAAAATGAATTAACATATTCTACTTTCATTAGGCTTGACCCCCTTTACTTTTCACATATTCTCCGATTTTCTGATCCATATTCCCGACATGCATAATCAGCCAAGCCATTAGTTTTCCGCCGAATTCCTGTATCTTTTCCTCTGTGAAGCCCTCTTCTTCAAAAATCTTGACGTAATTGTCAATGCCTTGCTTAAACTTCGCATGGGCATCCTTATGTTCTTCAATTTGAGGATAACCGATTTGCTCCTGATATGCTTCCTCATCATTGAAATGAACAATTACGTAATCTTTCATAAATAACATTGTTTCCTTAACTTTATCCAGCTTAGCTTCCCAGTTTACTTCATTTCGTATTGTCTGATTAAAATTCGATACCCGTCTGAATAGCTCCTCATGCTGTTGATCAATAGCTTCCACACCAATTTTGTACTTGTCCTTCCACATCATATTAATCCCTCACTTCCCGCGTATTTTTTATCACAATAATATAACTGCCTCTGCAATCTTAAGGTGTTTTCCAACAGGCTTTATAGTTCTATAATTCCTATTGAAATTATAAAAAATAATAAAGTATGTAATTATCCTTATTGTTTTAATTTTCGGTAATATTACTCAACTTCTTAATAGTTAATCCGGTACCGGATCAACTTTATCTTTATTTGCAAAACAAAAATCTATTGAGCGCATATTAAGTGATTCTATACGCCCAATAGATTTTCAAAAGGGTTATCTTTTTTGAATTATATTTTAATACAGATATTTCTGTAACAGCAATCAACACATTTGCTTTTCTGTTTTGTTGCTTCGGGATAATAACCGTCCAGTACTCTTCGGTATTCCTCTATATAATCTCTGATCTTCTCTTTGTCTTCTTTTGATATTTCCACTTCCACCAAGCGGTTTGCTTCTCTGCAATATACTATAAATCCCTTACGAACATCTTTTTGGAAAACCTCTTCAATCATTAAAGCATACATGATCAATTGATTTTTATATGTTTTAAAAAGCCTCTCGTTATATAAGGCATATTTATAATCCAATGGTGCCATTGTTCCGTCCTCAAGGATATGGACTTCATCTGGATTTCCCCGTATTCCGTACTTTTCGGATACCAGGTTTATTGATATCATTTTTTTACAGGAACCGATTTTCTTAGGCAAGTATTCCTTGTTTTGACTTCCTCTTTTTTCGTGGATTTCCCTTCCCATCATAACCTTGAATCGCTTCTCCTCATTTTGACCGATTCCAAGGCATTTCATGTAATATATAAACCTCTTGCAATATAAAAATTCAATCATATCCGAAGGAGTTATATAATATTGATTCTCATTAAAAAAACTTTGAGATGATTTCATCAGTTACCAACTCCTTATCAAAGGCTTGTCCCAACAACCCTGCCATGTTAAGTTCAGCCTTGCTCATGGTAAACACATAAACCGAATCACTTTCGCCGTCTATTATGCTATTGAGCTCCAATTTCAGCTCATCAAATTTATTGCTTTCCAAATCTCCTAGAAAAACACTTTTTTGAACACGGTAGAGCCCGACGTTTTTACACTTCTTTATGACTTTATTCCGGGTTTTGTCGGAAACAATATCATAAATTACCCATGTCAACATTTTAAATCCTCCTTCAGTATTCTGTTGGCAATCTGATGACAGTCATACTGAATAATATTGGCAAATTCTATTCTTCTTCCCCTGTAATTCATTTTCACTTTCAATTCTTTATCGTACTCGCTTATTAAAAGCTGTTTTCCCTGCTTGTTGAGATAATACCCCTCTTCTATTCTGTCAAAAAAATCTTCCTGTACCTTCTTTGTACTGAACAGCCGAAACACTATTTCATCCATATAACCTCTGTACATCTCCACCATATCGTATACCAGTGCTTTTTTATTATAGTTGTCAGTATGTAAAATACCTATATAGGGATCCAGTCCGGCAATAATACAGGCTTTTTCAACACTGGAGTACAGTATTCCATAGGCATAGTTCAACATACAATTGAACGGATCCAGTGCGGGATTTCTGCTTCTCGATTCAAAGGCATATTTTTCTGGCATTAGCTTTCCAAGGGTTTCAAAGTATATTCTTCCAGCAGTTCCTTCGTATCCGAGCAATGAGTTTCGAACATTATTTACTGTCTCATCATTTCTAATAGATAAAATGTTTTTCTTTTGAGTTTCCAGCTTTTGAACGGTTTCCTTTATCAATTCCCGTCTTTCTTCATCTCTTCGGTTAACCGCCAGTTTGTTCAATACTCTAATCTGATTGTCCATCTTTTCCGCAAGCCATTCTTTAATAAGCTGTAATCCAAAGGGAATATCTTGAAGGAAGAGCTGTTTTCTTCTTATGGTGGTAATACTGCCAAGTTTAGAATGCCAAACACGTCCCATCGGTTGTCCGGTACTTTTGAGGAATATAATGTCAATGTTATTTTCGAGGGCAAGCTCAATTGCATCTGTAGTAATGGCTGCATGAGTTGCAATCATAATCTGATCAACTTTTACAGCCGCAATTTCTTGCTTTTCATCATCATTCTGAATTTGGAAGCATTCTCCTCTTTTGCAAAGGTAAAGACCTGGGGTGTTCAGAATTAGCTTCATTTTGCACCTCCTTAATGGTAGTTTCACCTTGTTTTTCTGGAAGTTATTCTGCAACTATACTGTAGGGGCGATGTGGACACGCCTATGAGAAGTTTCAATCCTTGTTTTTCTGGAAGTTCCACTGCAACGAAAAGGATTTTAAAAGGCTTGAAACAGCCGGTATGTTTCAATCCTTGTTTTTCTGGAAGTTCCACTGCAACAAATAGGCAAGACTTAGTAATCCCTAATGATACTGTGTTTCAATCCTTGTTTTTCTGGAAGTTCCACTGCAACTACTTGACACAAACGCTCCTATTGCTCCTATAATCGTGTTTCAATCCTTGTTTTTCTGGAAGTTCCACTGCAACACTGAATGACTTCCTGAGAATATCAGGAATGTCAACTAGTTTCAATCCTTGTTTTTCTGGAAGTTCCACTGCAACAGTTCACACAGACGCTTTGGATTTTTTGTAAGGAAGTTTCAATCCTTGTTTTTCTGGAAGTTCCACTGCAACGTATACATTTTTACTTACTATCATTATAACACTTTGTTTCAATCCTTGTTTTTCTGGAAGTTCCACTGCAACGAAAATCCAGTTGCTGCTCTAATGTGGCCATGGTTTAGTTTCAATCCTTGTTTTTCTGGAAGTTCCACTGCAACTTCATCTTTATTAAGTATACTAATTATATTATTCATTTTTGTTTCAATCCTTGTTTTTCTGGAAGTTCCACTGCAACTATGCTTATAATAGAATGAACAGAAGTAGTCACATGTTTCAATCCTTGTTTTTCTGGAAGTTCCACTGCAACCCTGTTCCGCCTTTTTACGGCTTTTATATAATGTTCGTTTCAATCCTTGTTTTTCTGGAAGTTCCACTGCAACTAAGAGATGTTAGAAAAAAAAATGGTGAAGAAATACAGGTTTCAATCCTTGTTTTTCTGGAAGTTCCACTGCAACTTATCGAACATCAAACTAATGTAAAATTAATTAACGAGTTTCAATCCTTGTTTTTCTGGAAGTTCCACTGCAACATAGGCGAGCCTATCCTTATTGCTAGAACTAACTGGTTGTTTCAATCCTTGTTTTTCTGGAAGTTCCACTGCAACTTTTTAAGGGAGTGTCAACCCCTGTTTCATCAACGTTTTGTTTCAATCCTTGTTTTTCTGGAAGTTCCACTGCAACAACAAATATACCAAATCCAACGCCGGAGGTGATTGAGGTTTCAATCCTTGTTTTTCTGGAAGTTCCACTGCAACAACTTAACTTGTCTGCTGGTTGCAATTCATGTTCTTTTAGTTTCAATCCTTGTTTTTCTGGAAGTTCCACTGCAACCATTGCTGCCATATACTACTCCACCTATGATAGCTCGTTTCAATCCTTGTTTTTCTGGAAGTTCCACTGCAACAATTATTAGAAGAAACTGTAGTAACGATTGACACTGCGTTTCAATCCTTGTTTTTCTGGAAGTTCCACTGCAACTCACCACATCTATTGCATATATGAAACTTAGATTCTTGTTTCAATCCTTGTTTTTCTGGAAGTTCCACTGCAACTGGAATGAAAGCAATATCTTTGATTGAAAAGAAATTGTTTCAATCCTTGTTTTTCTGGAAGTTCCACTGCAACGATAGTGATGGAGGATATAGAGAATATATTGCTGGTTTGTTTCAATCCTTGTTTTTCTGGAAGTTCCACTGCAACTTGCTGAGTGTTGGGGGCATGGTGATATTACTATCAAGTTTCAATCCTTGTTTTTCTGGAAGTTCCACTGCAACGGTTTTGATGTAAAGGACATTATTTCTCCTAATAGCTTGTTTCAATCCTTGTTTTTCTGGAAGTTCCACTGCAACGCACGGACCACATAATTTATAAAACGGCGGATAAAAAAGTTTCAATCCTTGTTTTTCTGGAAGTTCCACTGCAACACTACCGTTAATTTGTTCGTAGGAACAATTGGTAGGTTTCAATCCTTGTTTTTCTGGAAGTTCCACTGCAACCTGTGCTACATGCAATGTAAGGTTTTTTATGCTTTGAGTTTCAATCCTTGTTTTTCTGGAAGTTCCACTGCAACGACTATACCATTCAGCAAACAATATAATGAATTCTTGTTTCAATCCTTGTTTTTCTGGAAGTTCCACTGCAACGTGCATTTGTGGCGCCTATGGATAGGGCCTTGATAAGTTTCAATCCTTGTTTTTCTGGAAGTTCCACTGCAACAAAATAGATATTGCACGTAGAAAAGATGATGTTATGGTTTCAATCCTTGTTTTTCTGGAAGTTCCACTGCAACTATATATTTTATTAAAGGAAGAGGTGTTATTAATGACGTTTCAATCCTTGTTTTTCTGGAAGTTCCACTGCAACGGGATGAATTTGGAAGTAAAATCAAGGCAGCAGCAAGTTTCAATCCTTGTTTTTCTGGAAGTTCCACTGCAACAGTAAAATTAAGGCAAAAATGGTTGTTGATTATTTGTGTTTCAATCCTTGTTTTTCTGGAAGTTCCACTGCAACGCGTAGCTTGTGCAGAGATTCAGATATTACAATACATGTTTCAATCCTTGTTTTTCTGGAAGTTCCACTGCAACCAGACTGCCGGGCTTCAATGAAATCATAGAAGCAGGTTTCAATCCTTGTTTTTCTGGAAGTTCCACTGCAACCCTGCGCTCACGCATACATCACACCTCCTTCCATACTGAAAGTTTCAATCCTTGTTTTTCTGGAAGTTCCACTGCAACCTCCTGACATTCCGGGCAATAATGCTTCCATTCCCCGTGTTTCAATCCTTGTTTTTCTGGAAGTTCCACTGCAACTATTTGAGAAAGGAGAATAATAATGGTGGGGAGCGGTTTCAATCCTTGTTTTTCTGGAAGTTCCACTGCAACGTTTGATTTACTTCCATTAGCTTCTGAAATTGCTTTGTTTCAATCCTTGTTTTTCTGGAAGTTCCACTGCAACTAGGTAAGCACTTCTATTTTTGTTTGCTCCCTAGCAATTTGTTTCAATCCTTGTTTTTCTGGAAGTTCCACTGCAACTGCATGATGTGTGGCAAATATATTGAAGAAGGCATCTATTTTTGTTTGCTCCCTAGCAATTTGTTTCAATCCTTGTTTTTCTGGAAGTTCCACTGCAACTTCCAGAGTTTTCGTAATTCTTTGTTGTATTCTTTGAGTTTCAATCCTTGTTTTTCTGGAAGTTCCACTGCAACTCGTATGCAAAGGCTAGTGCAACCGGCTCTCGTGATGTGTTTCAATCCTTGTTTTTCTGGAAGTTCCACTGCAACAGGATTATTATAATACAAACTATCATCCGAATGGGTTTCAATCCTTGTTTTTCTGGAAGTTCCACTGCAACAACCAATGTTACAATTTGAAGAAGTGTTTGAATTTATGTTTCAATCCTTGTTTTTCTGGAAGTTCCACTGCAACTGTGGATAATTATTCTAATGTATTGGATGTTGTAGTTTGAGTTTCAATCCTTGTTTTTCTGGAAGTTCCACTGCAACCTCATTTTTTATGTCAATTCTGGCCGACGTCGACTTTTGTTTCAATCCTTGTTTTTCTGGAAGTTCCACTGCAACAAGAAGAAAAAGAGAGACAAAAACAACTAGAGAAAGAAGTTTCAATCCTTGTTTTTCTGGAAGTTCCACTGCAACAAAACACAGGCAAGCATAAAGAACTTCCAAGCACCAAGTTTCAATCCTTGTTTTTCTGGAAGTTCCACTGCAACCAGAAAAGATGCCGGATGTTTACAACAAATTAATTTTGTTTCAATCCTTGTTTTTCTGGAAGTTCCACTGCAACTATTGGGTATCGTACTGTTGATTTCCTGGTGATGGGGTTTCAATCCTTGTTTTTCTGGAAGTTCCACTGCAACGGATTTAGATAGAGCTTTTCAAAATTTCTTTAGAGAAATGTTTCAATCCTTGTTTTTCTGGAAGTTCCACTGCAACGGATTTAGATAGAGCTTTTCAAAATTTCTTTAGAGAAATGTTTCAATCCTTGTTTTTCTGGAAGTTCCACTGCAACGATTATATGGCAGATCCAGTTACATTGGGTGTTATTGCGTTTCAATCCTTGTTTTTCTGGAAGTTCCACTGCAACCTTTTTTGATATTCCCTTGAAAACTTAAACATTTGTTTCAATCCTTGTTTTTCTGGAAGTTCCACTGCAACTTTGGTAGAGCTCCATAAGAGCCAGGGCTTTAACTTCAGTTTCAATCCTTGTTTTTCTGGAAGTTCCACTGCAACTTTATTATAGAAAACAAGAACGAATACGAGCATATGTTTCAATCCTTGTTTTTCTGGAAGTTCCACTGCAACTTTTAAAGGTGCCAAATGCATCAAAGCTTGTTGACATGTTTCAATCCTTGTTTTTCTGGAAGTTCCACTGCAACTAATTTATTCTTTAAATTATTTATATTTTCATGAAAATGTTTCAATCCTTGTTTTTCTGGAAGTTCCACTGCAACCTTAATATACTCTTTAAGCAATTTATTACATATTTTCGAGTTTCAATCCTTGTTTTTCTGGAAGTTCCACTGCAACATCACCACACTGCGGGACCCTGCCCGCATTACACGACAGTTTCAATCCTTGTTTTTCTGGAAGTTCCACTGCAACTATCATGTATTCATTTTTATTAAGCTTTATAATTTTGGTTTCAATCCTTGTTTTTCTGGAAGTTCCACTGCAACCTACATTATCTATATACTTTAATACTACATTAGCATGTTTCAATCCTTGTTTTTCTGGAAGTTCCACTGCAACATAATGATTCTCTGCATCTTCGTTATGTATATTTTTAGTTTCAATCCTTGTTTTTCTGGAAGTTCCACTGCAACGGTAAAGACATGACTGTCTATAGGCCCCCCTATTAAGTTTCAATCCTTGTTTTTCTGGAAGTTCCACTGCAACCCAGAACACTTTTTAAGCCGTTCCGGTCAATTGAAGTTTCAATCCTTGTTTTTCTGGAAGTTCCACTGCAACTTTTATGGATACTGAAACTTGGAGGACCAAAGTTCATGTTTCAATCCTTGTTTTTCTGGAAGTTCCACTGCAACCAACCCCTTTCTATCTGAAAATACCAAACATTTTATGTTTCAATCCTTGTTTTTCTGGAAGTTCCACTGCAACTTAGAGGACTTTAGACTTAGAAATACTGATGACTTATGTTTCAATCCTTGTTTTTCTGGAAGTTCCACTGCAACAGAGAAAGTGCCCGAGATTTCTTATAAGTATAAGGAGTTTCAATCCTTGTTTTTCTGGAAGTTCCACTGCAACGTAAAGACCCACTACTTGGTAACGAATACTTCAATGCATGTTTCAATCCTTGTTTTTCTGGAAGTTCCACTGCAACGGAGCGCCTGTATGGGAAAGAGCCGGAAAAAAGATTGTTTCAATCCTTGTTTTTCTGGAAGTTCCACTGCAACCTCAAACCAAACTAAAAACCTTCGAAACTTCTGTCAAGTTTCAATCCTTGTTTTTCTGGAAGTTCCACTGCAACAATGAGCAAGGGTGATAATATAAGTGTAGAAGTGGTGTTTCAATCCTTGTTTTTCTGGAAGTTCCACTGCAACTGCATATATTGTATATGAAAGGAATTTTGATGATTATAGTTTCAATCCTTGTTTTTCTGGAAGTTCCACTGCAACTAAACTCTCTATAAGCTCCATCGCTATCTAAAGTAGGTTTCAATCCTTGTTTTTCTGGAAGTTCCACTGCAACAGAGGACTGGGATGTTATTCCAGTACCGCTTCTCAGTTTCAATCCTTGTTTTTCTGGAAGTTCCACTGCAACGCTCCGATCCGGATCGCCGGTTCAATTGTGTATTCTAGTTTCAATCCTTGTTTTTCTGGAAGTTCCACTGCAACTTTATTGCAACAAAGTAAAGCACAATTAAATTTATGTTTCAATCCTTGTTTTTCTGGAAGTTCCACTGCAACGGTTCAGGCTGAAAGTGTTGCATATATTGTGGCTAAGTTTCAATCCTTGTTTTTCTGGAAGTTCCACTGCAACGAAACTTGGAAAATAGCAGAGTGACCCGGCTATAAGTTTCAATCCTTGTTTTTCTGGAAGTTCCACTGCAACCCTCAAAACTTAAATACAAACCACCATGAAAGTTGTTGTTTCAATCCTTGTTTTTCTGGAAGTTCCACTGCAACAAAAAACGCTCAAGGATATAGAAAACGGCAATTACGTTTCAATCCTTGTTTTTCTGGAAGTTCCACTGCAACTGTTTCAACCTGATCACTTCATCAAGTTCCATACCGTTTCAATCCTTGTTTTTCTGGAAGTTCCACTGCAACAAGGCAGAATAAAAAAGTAATGCTTCTCTCTGCATGTTTCAATCCTTGTTTTTCTGGAAGTTCCACTGCAACGAAGTATAGGAAAATTATTGGTGATGGAAAAGTTGAGTTTCAATCCTTGTTTTTCTGGAAGTTCCACTGCAACAACTTGGCTTCATTTTGTCTAACAATGCCATTATTTGTTTCAATCCTTGTTTTTC
>FWPV01007711.1_pt1 | contig 19340 bp, 19 predicted proteins | sample 2228371 | NCBI WGS metagenome assembly FWPV01 (sample SAMEA103939776, study PRJEB20133) | metagenome
GCCACAAAGGCGCGATGAGGCGGCCCGGTGTAGACCTTTGCAAAGCTGGTAGTTCAGAGCAGCAGAAAAGCCCTGCGTTGGAACAAGGGGCGATTTGCGATAGGGCGGGGTGGATGTGTCGCTTATAAGGCCGACGATCTTGCGGGGACCTGCTCAGATCGGAAGTGCCGCCCTGTCTTTTGGGGGCCTCTAGGGCTATGGACCTTCGTCCGGGAGCTAAGCAGGCTACGGTTGGGAGGAAACTTGTTGGGCCTCCAGCCAGGCCCAGATGAACGGCCAGAGATCCCCGTCGAGCACGGCTTGGACGTTGCCCACCTCCACCTCGGTGCGGTGGTCCTTCACCATTTGATACGGCTGGAGCACGTACGACCGGATCTGATGCCCCCACTCGATATCGGCAAGCTCACCCCTTAGCTCCTCAATTCGTTTGGCGTGCTCTTGCTCCATCAGCGCCCGCAGTTTGGCGCGCAGAATGCGCAAGGCCGTGAGCTTGTTCTGGTGCTGGGAGCGCTCGTTTTGGCAGGTCACAACAATGCCTGTGGGGATGTGGGTGATGCGCACCGCGGTCTCGTTTTTTTGCATGTGCTGGCCACCCGGGCCGCTGGAGCGGAACGACTCGATCTTCAGGTCCGCTTCATCGAGGTCCACGTCCTCCTCAGGCACCACAGGGGTGACGGTCACGGAGGCGAACGAGGTGTGCCGCCGGGCCGCGGCGTCGAACGGGGAGATGCGCACCAGGCGATGCACGCCGGTCTCCCCACGCAACAGCCCGTAGGCGTACGGGCCCTTAACCTCCAAAGTGGCCGACTTAATGCCGGCCTCCTCGCCAGGGGTCTCGTCCACCAGCCGCACCGTGAACCCTGCCCGCTCGCAAAAGCGGGTGTACATGCGCAAAAGCATTTCGGTCCAATCCTGGGCATCGGTGCCCCCCGCACCCGCGTTGAGGGCCACAAAGCAGTCGTTGCGGTCGTAAGGGCCGCTCAGCAGAAGGGTCAGCCGTTGCCGCTCTAGGGCCTGCTCCAATGCGGCCAGCTTGGCCTCCACCTCATCCCGGGTGGCCTCGTCGCCCTCCTCTTCGGCCAGCTCCCATAGGGTTTCCAACTCGTCGAGCTCGTGCCGCAATTGGTGCAGGACCGCCAGGCGCTCCTTGGCCTGTTCGAGTTCCCTCACCTTGGTTTGGGCAGCCGCGCGGTCGTCCCAAAACCCGGGTTGGGCCATGGCCAACTCCAGCTCCTCCACGCGGCGGCGCAGGACGGGCTCGCCCATGAGCTTGGCCAGCCGGGCCAAACGGTCCCTTAGTTCGCGGAAACGTGCGTTCACATCGCAAAAATTACCGCAACGCACCTCTCATGGCAAGCTATAATCGTCGTCGTGCCTGGAACGCTTTACATCTGCTCTACACCCATCGGGAATTTAGAGGACATCACCCTGCGCGCCCTCCGCGTGCTCCGCGAGGTGGACCTCATCGTGGGCGAGGACACGCGGCGCACCCGCAAGCTGCTAAGCCACTACGGCATCCAGGCCAAGTTTGCGCCCAGCCTGTACGAAGGGGTGGAGAAGGAGCGCACCCGACAAATTGTGGAGCTTTTGGAGAAGGGGCACAACGTGGCGTTGGTGTCCGATGCGGGTACACCGCTTATCGCGGACCCAGGTTATGGTCTGGTGGCGGCCTGCGTGGCCCAGGGCATCCCCGTGGTGCCCATCCCCGGGCCCTCGGCCTTGCTTGCGGCTTTGGTCGCGTCGGGGCTTCCCACGGACCGTTTTCAATTCTGGGGTTACCTGCCCCGGCAGGAGGGCAAACGGCGAAAGGCGTTGGCTGCCTTGCAAGGGGTGGCGATGACCACGGTGCTTTACGAGTCCCCGCACCGGCTCATCGATACCCTTCAGGCGTTGGCGGAGATGTTTCCCGCGCGGCCGGTGGTGGTGGCCCGCGAGCTCACCAAGGTGCACGAGGAGTTCGTGCGAGGGACGGCTGCCGAGGTCTGCCAAGCGTTCTGTGCGCGAGGGGAAGTGAAGGGCGAGGTGGTGATCGTGGTGGGTCCTGCGGCTTATGAGCCCGCGGAGGAACCTGAACCCCAGCAGGCGCAAGCGCTGTTTCAGGAGCTCGTGGCAGGGGGTATGGACCCCAAGCGGGCCCTGCGCGAGGTGGCGCGGCAATTGAACCTGTCGCGCAAAGAGGTGTACAGGCTCGTCCACCGTGCCCAGGGAGGGCAAACTCCTTCCGAGCACCTACAATACCGGGACCTTTTCAGGAGGACCGCATGATCGCGCACGTCCGTGAGTTTTGCATTGGGGACGACGATTACGCGGCGCTGGCCGCCATCGACACCGCGGTGTTTCCCGAGTACCCCAGCCGCGCCGAGGACTGGCGTTACGACGACGAGAACTTTGACCGCACCCGCTACGTGCTGAAAAGATACGTGGCCGAAGTGGGCGGGCAGATCGTGGGTTACGGTACCTACCACCACATGCCCTACCGCTTTCATCCCCAGCGGTTTTGGATGTGGATCGCCGTGCATCCCCACCATCAGCGTCAGGGCATTGGCCGCGCGCTTTACGAGCGGATCGTTCAAGACCTGCAAGCCTTGGGCGCACGCACCGTGGGAACTTCGTGCCGGGAAACCATGCCCCACGTGCTGGAGTTCCTCCAGCGCCGGGGTTTCCGCGAGGTGCTCCGCAGCTGGGAGTCCCGCCTGGACGTGCAAAAGTTCGACTTCGCCCCGTTCCAGGACTACGCCCAGCGTATGGAAAACCAGGGCATTGCCATCACCACGCTCGCCGAAGAGAAAGAGCGCAATCCCTCTTGGTTGGAGCAGGTCTACGATCTTCACACCACGGTCATGGCCGATGTGCCCTCCCACACGCCGTACACGCCGCCGCCCGTGGATACCTTTGTGCGCTACACCCTGGAGGCGCCGGGAGCGCTCCTGGACGCCTTCTACATCGCTAAGGACGGCCCACGGTACGTCGGGGAAAGCTACTTGAGCCGAAACCTAGCCGAGCCGGAAACCCTCTATCAGGGGCTCACCGCGGTGCGGCGGGAATACCGCGGCCGCGGCATTGCCATGGCCCTCAAACTTTGCACAATCGCCTACGCCAAGGAGCATGGCTACAAGGTGATCAAGACCTGGAACGCCACGGTGAACGAGGGGATGCTGGCCATTAACCAAAAGCTGGGCTTTGTGCGCCAACCGGCGTGGATCGAAATGGAAAAGGCGTTTTGACCCTGGCACAAGCGATCTGCAGGGGCTGATCATGACCCCTCCGACGTTTCCAGCCTTGAGTTTGGCAGGTGAGCCGGAGGCGATAGGCCGTGCCTACGGCAAGCAGGCTGCGCAGCTCATCGCCCACAACCTCAGGTTGTATGAGGAAAGGTTCCGACATGAAGTAGGCCTAACCCACAGGGAAGTTTTGCAGCGGGCGGCGTGGTGGTGGAAGCGGCTGAAACAAAATCACCCCGAGTACGCGGCCATGGTTCAGGGCGTGGCCCAAGGGGCCGGCGCGCCGTTGCTGGAGGTCGTGGCCCTCAACGTCCGCTACGAGCTCTTCTACAGCGAGTTCTCCCGCCAAGGATTACGGGCCGCGGCCTGCACCACGTGGGCTTTGCTTCCGCAGCGTACGGCCAACGGCCACCTGCTTATGGGACAGAATTGGGACTGGTTTCCCGGGGTTGTGGGGCTGTGGCTTGAGGTTCAGCAGGGAATCCACAAGATTTTGGGGTTCACGGAGGCCGGGATCGTCGGCCCCAAAATCGGGCTCAATTCGGCAGGGTTGGGCATGGTCCTCAGCGGGTTGGTCTCCCCCTGGGATCGCTGGGATGGCGAAGGCGCCCCATTGCACGTCCTGTGTTGGCGGGTGCTTGTTTCGTCCTCGCTGGAGGAGGCCGTGCACGAGTTGGAGGGCATGGCCATGCCCTGCTCGGCCAGCTGGACGGTGGGCCAAGCTGTGGGCCCTGGACAAGGGGCAGCGGTGAACGTGGAGAAGGCCCCCGTGGGCACGTGGCGGTGGGAACCGCACAACGGGTTCCTCGTGCACGCGAACCATTTCCTGGCAGCTGGGCAGCTGGGCGGGATGGAGCCGCCAGCGGACGAGCGCCTTTCCACCTACCTCCGCCAAGCCCGGATGGAAGAGCTGCTGGCCCAGAGGGGGTCGGCGATAGACGAACAGACCCTCCTCGCCCTGCTTTCTGACCACCAGGGCTTTCCGGATTCCATCTGCCGCCACCCTAACCCCGCTTTGCCCGCGCACTCCCGCTACGCCACCCTAGCCTCGGTGGTGCTCAACCTGCACGCGAGGAAGGTCCTTTACGCAGCAGGATCCCCTTGCATAAGCCCGTGGACCACCCGGACCCTGGAGTAACCGAAAGTTGTCCGGAATTTCCCTCAGGGCCACAGCTTTGCCCACCTTGGCTCGGCCATGCGCAAGGTCGCGTGAGCGATCGGGTGGGCCCGCAGGCCTCCCCAACCACTTCTTGTGCGAGGAAGTATCAATCCGAGCCAGCCGGATCGTGCACAAAGGACAGGAAATCCGCTGGCTTGGATGCGCTAACCTTCTCCGACCCGTTGAGGCGAGGGCAAGCGGGCGAGTTCTTCCTTGACCACCCGGGCCAGGCGGCGAATGCCTTCCTCGATTTCTTCGCAGCTGGCGCTGGAGAAGGAAAGCCGCATCGTGTTGTGCCCGGACCCGTCCACGAAGAACGGAGCACCGATCACGTACGCCACCTTGTGCTCGATGGCTCGGTACAGCATTTTCTCCGTGTCGATGGCCAGGGGAAGCTCCACCCACAGGAACAGGCCGCCTTCGGGCTTGGTCCAGCGGATGCCTTCCGCGGGCGGCATGTACCGGGCCAAGGCGTCCAGCATGGCCTGGCACTTGGTGCGGTAGAGGTCGGCGGCCATGCGGATGTGGCTGTGCACGTCGTACTCTTGCAAGAAGCGGATGGCCAAACGCTGGTTGAGGGACGAAGTGCACAAGTCTGTGGCCTGCTTCAACGTGACCACTTTCGCCACCACCTCTTTGGGGCCCGCCAAGGCGCCCAGCCGCAGCCCGGGGGCAAAGATCTTGGAGAACGTAAACAGAAGAACCGTACGCCCCTCCCGGTCCAACGCCGCCACAGGTGGAATGGGCTCGCCCACGAAACGGAGCCAGCGGTAGGGCATGTCCTCCACCACCAAGAGGTCCTCTTCCGCAGCGATTTCCAATAGGCGTTCGCGTTTGGCCCGCGACCAGGTGTGGCCCGAGGGGTTCTGAAAGTCAGGCACCACGTAGATGAGCTTGGGGGTGTGTCCGGCCTTGCGCGTTTCTTGGATGGACGCCCGCAGCGCCTCCAGGTCCATCCCATCGTCCTCCATGGGGATGCCCACCAACCGGGCCTGGAACGCCTGAAAGGCCTGAATGGCCCCGATGTACGTGGGCAGCGCCACGAACACCGCGTCCCCGGGGTCCAAGAACACCTTGGCCACAAGGTCCAACCCCTGCTGGGCCGCGCTGGTCACCACAATTTGGTCCGGCGGGAACGTCATGCCGTCTTCGGCGAACCAGCGGGAGAGGGCCTCCCTCAGGGGCAGCTTCCCTTCCGTAGTGGTGTACTGCAACGCCTTCCCCGGGTTGTTGAGGATCTCATCGGTGGCCACCCGGGCCAAGAACTCACGGGGGAAGGTTTTGGGGTCGGGCAAGCCGCCCGCGAAGGAAATGATTTCTGGCCGCTCCGTGAGCTTCAACAGCTCGCGGATGACCGACCGCCGGGCCGTTACCGTCCGCTCCGCAAACATTCGGTCCATCATCTCCCCCTCTTACCGCACCAACTGCGCAAGCCACGGGGTCAACCCCTGGGCCACGCCCCAGCCCAAGAGCGCCCCCGCCAAAACGTCCAGCGGGAAGTGCTCCCGCAGGTACACCCGGGACAAACTGATCAGCACTGCGACCGTCAACACGGCAGCGGCATCCCACCATGGATAGAAGTGCAGCACCACGTAAGCCATAGCCCACGCGGTGGCGGCGTGGCTGGACGGGAACGAAGACACGGTGAGAAAGCGGTGGTGAAAGCCTTGGCGGAGGAAAACTGGGCGAGGCCGCGCTCCCCACGCCTTAATCCCCTGCACCAAAAACAACGTCACAGCCATCACCCCTTGACCGACCAACAGGCTGCGGTGGTCGTAGGGGTTGCCCAGCACGATCAGGGCCAAGGCCAGGGCCAGCCAGAGGTAGCCGTAACCAATGTAGGTGGCCACAGTGAGCAGGAGGTCTAGGCGGCGGAGAGCGGGAGCATGGCTGATGGCCTCGAGCAAACGCTCATCCCAGTTCAAAATGCGCTCGGTAGCCCGGTCCACACGCTCGCCCAGGCGATCCAGGGCGAGGGCCACCGAGGCAACGAGGTTCATCGCAACAAGGGGAACGCCAAAACCTCGCGGATGGAGGGGGCATCGACCAGCACCATCACCAGCCGATCCACCCCAATGCCGATGCCCGCCGCTGGGGGCATCCCCAGCTCCAGGTCCCGTAGGAAATCTTCGTCGATGCGCTGAGCTTCTTCGTCTCCGGCGCGCCGCAGCTCCTCTTGGGCCAGGAACCGCTCCCGCTGGTCGTCGGGGTCGTTGAGCTCGGAGAACGCGTTGGCAATTTCCCTTCCCGTGATGTACAGCTCGAAGCGCTCGACCAGGTCCGGCCGACCCCGCTTGCGCTTGGCCAGAGGCGAAATGTCCACGGGGAAGTCCACCACAAAGGTGGGATCCCACAGCTTATCTTGCACCCGCGTCTCCAGCAGGTGCTCGATCACTTTCCCTTTCGGCCCCTGGCGCAAGTGATCCGGCACGGGGATCCCTCGGCGGTCAAGCTCCCTTAGAAGCTCGGGCAAGGGCTTCTCCGGATCACAGCCGCTGCCCTCGGCCACGAGCTCCAAAAGCGACGCCCGCCGCCACGGCCGGGCAAAGTTCACTTCCCGGCCTTGGTATTCTAGCTTCCTTCCCCCAGCCACGGCAACTACGCAGGCCTCGATCATACCCTCGCACAACTCCATGGCCCGCTCGTAGTCCCCGTACGCCTCATAGGCCTCCAAGGCCGTGAATTCCGGGTTGTGCTCCGAAGAAATGCCCTCGTTGCGGAAGTTACGCCCCAGCTCGTACACCTTCTCCAGCCCACCCACCAAAAGCCGCTTCAGATAAAGCTCTGGCGCCACGCGGAGGTACAGGTCGCGGTCCAGGACGTTGTGGTGGGTCACAAACGGCCGGGCTGTTGCCCCTCCCGGGATCGGCTGCAGAATCGGGGTCTCCACCTCGATGAACCCCTGCTCATCGAGGTAGCGGCGCAGGGTACGCAGGATCAGAGCCCGCTTCTCCAGGATGCGGCGGGTTTTTTCGTTGGCAATGAGGTCCAGGGCCCGCTGGCGGTACCGCGTCTCCACGTCTTTGAGTCCGTGCCATTTCTCCGGCAGGGGCCGCAGGGACTTGGCCAGCACCACCAGCTCCTGGGCGTCCACCGTCAACTCACCGGTTTTGGTGGTGAACACTTCGCCGCGCACGCCGATGATGTCCCCTAGGTCCAGGTTATCCACAAAAATGCTGTACAGCTCAGGCCCGAGCCCGTCGACGGTGAGGAACGCTTGCAGGCGACCCGTTTGGTCCAGGAGATCCACAAACGAGGCCTTGCCCATGCGGCGGACCGCCATGATGCGCCCCGCGAGGGCCACGTGGACCCCGCTGCGGCGATGGGGCCCGAGATGGCTGAACGCTTGCCGCACCTGGGCCGCGGTATGCGTGCGGGCGAAAGCATAAGGGTAGGGGTCAATGCCCAAGGAGCGCAAGCGGGCCAGTTTTTCCCGCCGCGAGGCCAGCAGTTCAGCTTCCGCCATGGCCGAGGCCCATTACCGGCTGCGCTCGATGCCCAAAATCTTGTACTGGACCTTGCCCGCCGGCGCTTGCACCGTGATCGTCTTGGCCTTGCCGTGGGTGCGCAGGGCCTGCCCCACCGGGGAGTCAATCCCCACGCGGTTGTTGAGCAAGTCGACCTCGGCTGGAGGAACCAGCGTGATCGTGAGCACCTCCTTGGTCTCTACGTCCTCCAAGATGGCCTTGGCGCCAATGCCCACCTCGTCGGCGGGGATTTCGCCCTCGGAAATGATGCGGGCGTTTTCCAAAAGTTCGCGCAGGGCGCGGACCTCGTTCTCCAGGATCTCTTGCTCCTGCTTGAGCCAGATGTATTCCTTGTTCTCCCGCGGATCACCCCCGCCGTGCTCCTTGGCTTCCTTCAGCCGCTGGGGGATTTCGTGGTACAGGCGGCGCTCGAGCTCCTCAAGCTCGGCTTTCTTGATCCTGTAGCCCTCTTTGGTCAGCAACGTCTCTTTGGCCATACACCACCTCGGTGAATTCCGCAATCAATCTTTCCTGAAGCTGGCGCGAAGTCAAGCGGCCGGCCTCCGGCCGGGGCAGCACCACCACGTCCCAATGCGCGAACAAACCCTTGTTTTTGCGGAAGGCTTCGCGCACAGCCCGCCGGACCCGGTTGCGCACCACGGCCTTGCCCACCTTGCGCCCGACCACCACCGCCACCCGCGGTATCGCCTCCTCCTTGGGCAGCACACGGAAAGAGAAAAGCTGTCCGTCGTGGCGCTGGCCTTGGCGAAAAACGCGCTCGATGTCCTTGCGGTAAGCAAGCCGGTGCTCCCGGCCCAACCCCTGGCCTTGACTCACCATTCCCAAACCTACCCCAAGCGCGAAGCGCGAGCAACATGGCCGTGGTGGAGGTCCCTGCGGCCGCCTACAATCTTGAGCTATGGATCGGTGGGTTCGCGCACGTCTGTGGAAACGACTGGCTTTCGGCACCTTCGTGGCGTTGCTGGCCCTCCAGGCTTCTTGTTCGCGGGAAGGAACCCACAGGGCCTGGCCCTGCGCCCTGACCATCCGACCTGGGGACTCCATCCAAGCGGTGTTGAATCAAGCGCCCCCTGGCGCGGTGATCTGCCTCGAAGCGGGCACTTGGGCGGAGAACCTGACCATCACGAAGCCGGTGGTTCTGCGCGGGGCCGGGCCGAGCCAAACGGTGGTCCGCGGCGTTGAGCTGGCTCGGCCTGTGGTGACTGTGGGGCCCATGGAAGTCCCTGGGGAGGTGGCCCTGGTGGGCCTGGGCATGACTTCGGCCAGCGGCTCCTGCGGCGACCCTTTGGGTTGTGCGCACGGTCTGCTCGTTCACGGCGAGGCACGGGTGGCCGTGGAGAACTGTGCGTTTTCGGGCAACGGGGCGGATGGGGTCCAGGTCCGGGGCAAAAGCCAGGTCCGACTCTCGCGGGTGACGATTGCGGACAACACGGGCTACGGGCTTCGCGTTGTCGACGAAGCTATGGCCCAGATGGAAGGGGGTGCGCTTTCCGGGAACCGCAACGGGGGAATCTGGCTTTCCGACGCGGCGAAGCTGGAACTCCACCGCTCCGAAGTTGCCCGCAGCGGCCGCACGGGCATTTGGCTCCGCGACCGTGCGGACCTAAGCGGGGAGGGATCCCGGGTGGTCCAAAGCGGTGGTCACGGCGTGTGGGCCCAGGGGCAAGCCGTGCTGCGTTTGTCCCAATGGGTGCTTTCCGACAATCGGGATACGGGGCTGCTTTTGGAGGACAGCGTCCAGGCCTCCGTGCTGACAACTCGGATCGAGAAAGCATGGTACGGGGTGGAAGTTCGCAGCAACGCGCGCCTTGAATTCACAGGATGCGTCGTCCAAGAAATGCAGTGGGATGGCGTGCGCGTGGGTGGAAGGGCTTCAGCCCAGGTGGTCGGTTGTACCCTCCGGCAGGGCAATGGCTCGGGGATCAGCGTGAGCGGCCAGCCGCAAGTCGAGGTCCGCGACAACCGTATTGAACGGTGGCGGGTGGGCCTCCTGGCCTTGGCTGTGATGGAACCTCAGGGGGCCAACAACATCCTTGCCGAAAACGGGGTTGATCTATTGGGCAACCTTTCGGGCTCGTTACGCAAGCCTCGGCAATCCCCTGCGTTCACGGAGGTCGTGTTCCCTCACAGGCAGTTCCGCAATTTGCAGGAGGCCGTTGATGCCTTGTTTCCCGAAGGTCGGCTGGTGGTGAAGGCGGGCGTTTACCCCGCAGGGATCACCATCGACAAGCCTGTGCGCATCGAGGGAAGCGGAGCCGTGTTGCTGACAGGGGTGAGGGGCAGGGAAGCCCCTGTCATTTCTATTGTGGGCGGCGCAAAAGCCGAGCTGGTGGGGATCTCGGTGGGATACGGCGGAGAAGGGGTCGTGCTGGGTGGGACCGCGGAAGCCCGTTTTGTGGACTGCGTCATCTCCGATAATTTAGAAGGGGTGCGTCTTGCCGATAGCGCGCGAGCTTCTCTGCTGCATTGCCGGCTCTCGCGCAACGAGCGCGGGGCGGTTTGGGCCATGGGCAACGCCCGTGTACATGTTGAAGCGTGCGTGTTGACGGCCAACGGAGTCGCGGAGGAAGGAACGCGGAGTCCGGGGTTGGGCATAGGGGGCCAAGCCCAAGCTACGATCGTCCGCAGCACAATCACCGAAAGCGGGAAAGTTGGGGTTCAGCTCAAGGATCTTGCGCGCGTGGAGCTTTGGGAGAACGCCATTGTAGCCAACTTCGGTCCAGGCGTGGAGCTGGTGGATATCGCCTGTGGGCAGAGGGGGTACCGCTTTGCCGGCCAAGTGACGGGAGGGGGCAACGAAATCGCCCGCAATTTCGGACGGGATGTTTGCCCCGAGGAGTTAACTTTCTTGACCAGCTCCGGTGGGGCTTACCCTCCTAGCTCACCGACCTCCTGGTGAGAGCGACGCCGTTTGGCCCCAAAGTTGCGGTTGGTGCTTGTGGACCGGCCCGCTAAACTTTGACTTGGCTGAGAAGGGTGGACCATGGCGTTGGCGAGCGATGTGCGGGCTGGAATGACGGTTTCTTTGGAGGGAACGCTGTTCCGGGTCGTGGAGGCGGTGCGGCACGCGGGCACGGCCCAACAGAAGGGCTTTGTCGCGCTTAAGCTGCGCAACCTGAGGACTGGAGCCCTTACTGAACGGCGGTTCCGCCCCGATGAAACGCTCACCGAAGTGGAGTTGGAGAAGCGGCCCATGGAGTACCTGTACACCGACGGCGAGGCGTTTTACTTCATGGATCCTGAAACGTTCGATCAGTACTCCATCCCCGCGGCGATGATCGGGGACTTGGAAGTGTTCCTCCAAGCCAATCAGAGGATCCCCGTGGAACTGCACAACGGTGAGCCTGTGGCGGTGGCCTTCCCCGAGACCGTGGACCTCAAAGTGGTGAGCACCGCCCCTCCTCTCCGCGACAAGGAAAGCCACGTGTACAAACCGGCTACGCTGGAAAACGGCCTTGAGGTCCTCGTGCCCCAGTTCATCTTGGAAGGGGACGTCGTGCGCGTTAATGTGTACACACGGGAGTACGTGGATCGGGTGGAGAAGAAGGGCTAAATCCCGTGCTTTCTCTTCAATGGCCCCACTGCCCTCGAGCCTCGGCTGGCCCTGCGCGTGACGCGTGAAACCACGCTGTTTTACTTCACGGGGACAGGCAATTCCCTTGCGTGTGCCCGGGCTTTGGCCGCCCAACTGGGGGAGACCCGGCTGGTTCCTTTGGCTGCGCTGCGGAACCTTCCCCGCGTGCCTGTGGAGACGCCCCAGATGGGCATTGTCTGCCCTGTGTACTTCTATACCCTGCCCCTTTTGGTGCGGGAATTCATCCCCAAATTGGACCTTTCTCATGTGGGCTACAGCTTCTTGGTGGTGACGATGGGGGGATTCCCTGGGCTGGCCCTCGTCCACGGGCAGGAGCTTTTCCAGCAAGCGGGCGGCAGGTTGCACGCTGGCTTTGCTATCCGCATGTACCCCAACTACATCGCCGCCTACGATCCACGCAAATGGGGATCGGTACGGGGGATGGAGCGACGACTCAAGCGAGCTGTTCCAGCTATTGTCCAGGCTGTACGCGCGGAGAAGCCGAAGCCCGTCCATGCTTCCGTGTTGGGGCGCGCGATGTTCGCCCTGTTGGGCCGAACATTCCTTCAAAACGGTCGGATTCGCGACCGAATGTTTTACGCCGACGACCGTTGCACCTCGTGTGGGACGTGCGCAGCCATCTGCCCGGTGGAAGACATCGAGCTTATGGATGGGAAGCCCTGTTGGCGGGGGCATTGCGAGCAATGCTTGGCCTGCTTGCACTTCTGCCCTACAGAAGCCATCCAGATCCGGGGCCAGCCCACGGAGCGGCGTGGTCGCTACCACCACCCCCAAGTGACCGTCGCCGACATCGCCGCCCAACGCCGCTTCCCACCTACCTGACCTCGAGGCGCTCCACAGCCCTTCTACAAGTTTTCCACAGCTTCTTCACAAATCTCGACTAAGATCACGCCATCTTCACGGTCTGAAGGAGGCGCAATGCATGTCAAGCGCAGGAAAGTCTGGATGTTGGCCCTTGTGGGAACACTTTTGATCGGTGGTTTGGTCTGGGTGGGCACGTCGCAAAATAAGGTGGTTTTGGCCGACCTATATGCGGCTGAGGTGCCAACAGAAGGTACAGAAACCTTCTACGGCATCCCCCTGGCTTGGAGCAACGCCCAACAGTTTGCCCGGTGGTACGACGAGATCGAGCTTACCGCTGAAGAAACGAAGGTCATGGACCAGGCGCTTCAGCCCCTACGGGCACCGTGTTGCGACGACAATCCCCTGGCCAAGTGCTGTTGTGAGCGTGGAGGGCTGATCTGCAACATCGTGCGCACGGCTCGCGGGCTAGGCAAATATTTGGTACGGGCGGGGTACAGCGCCGAGCAGGTCACCCAGGCCATGGACCAATGGTTGCGGTTCATCCACGGCGACTATTACGTGGCCAAGGCGCTGGTGGCTCGAGGGGAGGACCCCCTGAAATATGGGCTTTTCCGTCCTGAGAATGGCTCTTGCTATCGGGGGATGTGCAACGTGGCGTTGAAGGCTGGTGGGTGTGGAGGCATGGGGCCGCAGGTCCTTGTCGAACCCCCTCAGGGCTAGAAGAAACCACGAGGAGACCATTGGGGCTGCCGTGTAAAGGGCAGCCCTTTTTAGAAGCGTCGGTGGGCTTATCTTGTAAACAGCGGACGAAAAATTGCTTTTCCCTCCGCCAGGGGAGGGGCGATTCGCCCCTACCCTGGCCTCCCCGATCGAGGGGGAGGCAAGCCCAGCTTCGGTTGATGGCCCAGACGGATGTGCTACACTTAGATGACTTATGCACATAAAAGACGAGAGCTACCGCCCCCACCATGACCCGCGGTGCTGCTGCCCGCCCACCGGCGCCCGCGTCCGCGGGTTCTTACAAGCCTGGATCCTTCTCCAACTCGCTCAATCTCCCGCCCACGGTTACGAGCTGCTCGAGCGCCTGGACCAGGCCCAGGAACTCCCGGAGGCCGACCCTGGTTTCCTTTACCGCACCTTGCGGGCCCTGGAAGAGGAAGGCCTCGTTCGCTCCTCCTGGGACACCGCAGGGTCGGGCCCTGCGCGCCGGGTCTACACCCTCACCGACCTCGGCCGCGACTACCTCGACGCGTGGGCGGTGCACGTGCGCCGTACCCGCGACCAACTCAACCTGTTCTTGGCCGAATACGAAAAGCTTGCGAAAGGAGGTGAAACACAATGAGGCATCACCACCGATACGAAGGGTGGGAACACGGCTGCTGTTGCTGCTGCGGGTGTTGTTGCTGTGGCCACCACGGTCACCACGATCCCTACGGGCATCACCGCCGATGGCACGAGGCCCATGGTTGCTGCACTTTTGAACATGAACCGTTCGAGGAAGGGTGCTGCATCCCGCGCAAGGGCTTCCGGCGGCGGTTCGTCTCCCGCGAGGAGAGGATCGCCGAGCTTGAGGCCTACCTTGCCGACCTCAAGGCCGAGGCCAAGGCCGTGGAAGAGGAAATTGCCCGCCTGCGCAGCGCAGGCTGAGCCGTTCGATCAACAGCGAGCCAGGCCTCCTTCAAAGGGGCCTGGCTCTTGCGTGCCAAGGGACACACATGCCCCCCTGTTTCTCCGGCGAACGAAGTTCGACATCGTCGTTTGGAACAGCAGGGGGCATCGAGAAAAGCCGGTCCCCTTAAGCCCGCCACTTCTCGACCAAAAAGAACACAGCTACGCCAAACGCCACCGCTACGTTGAGGGATTCCTTAGACCCAAATTGGGGAATTTCGAGAACAAGATCGGATAGGGCGAGCACCGTGGGGTTCACCCCGCGGACTTCGTTGCCCACCACAAGGGCCAGAGGAAAATGCGCACGGCTTACGGTTTGGATGGGTACACTGCGGTCCGTGATTTCCAAAGCAGCAAGGGTATAGCCGCTTTTTTTCAGCGTGCGCGCAGCTTCCTCCACGTCCTCAAAATAGCGCCAGGGAACGAGTTCTTCTGCTCCCAAGGCGGTCTTTTGCACCGCGGGGTGCGAAGGACGCGGGGTGATGCCGCAGAGGACCAGCTCCGCGATGTAAGCGCATTCGGCGGTGCGGAACATGGAGCCCACGTTATAGGCACTGCGGATGTTGTCCAGCACCGCCACAATGGGGAACCGGCCGGGCGGCCGCTGTTTGTGCCAGCGATCCCTTGGGGCCATACCTGCTCCCGTGAGCTTAGCCCAAACCAATGCGGAAGGCCCGCGCCCGTGGTTGCCACGCCAGAAGGACAAGGCTATGCTTGCCCTATTAGCGTTCGTGGAAAGGCAGGTTCAAAGGAGGTGAGAGCGGGAGAGGATTAGGCGCCTCTGAGGCGAAGCGGGAAAGGTGCGTTGGCCAAGTTGTGTGCGATTTTATGTAAAGGAGGGGATGATGTCCCGTAAGTTGATCGCGAGTGCGCTATTGGTGTTGTTGGTGGGTTTGTCTGGGTTGGCGGCCAAAAAGATTTGCTTGTACTTCGACCAGACCGGTCCTGGGGACCTCAGCTTCAACGACATGGCCCTTCTGGGCGCGCAGCGCGCGGCCGAGGAGTTTGGACTGGAGCTGGTGTACACGACGGCGTCCAGCCCCATTGGGTTCCTTTCCGACCTTTCGGACCTCGCAGGGAGCGGGGAATACCTGATCATCATTGGCGTGGGTTTCTTGCTTTTCGACGCCTTGCCCGAGGCTGCACGGCTTTACCCCCAGCAGAAATTTGGGTTTGTCGATGGCCCCAACTTTGACCTGCCCAACATGATTGGTTTGTTGTTCCGCGAGCAGGAAGGCGGGGCCTTGGCCGGGGTGGTGGCCGCCCTGACCGCGTTTGCCTACAAGGACACGGCGATCGGGGCCGTGGCCGGGATGGAAATCCCCCCGGTTTGGCGCTACGAGGCTGGGTACCGGTTCGGCGCCTACTGGGCTAAGGAGTGGTACAAAAAACTGACAGGGGAGGACAGGGACATTCGGGTTTTGGTGACGTACGTGGGCCGGTTCGACGACCCGGCGGGCGGCAAGGTGGCGGCGGAAGCCCTGCTCCGGGCTGGGGCCCGCAACATTTTGGGGATTGCGGGCGCCACTCACCTGGGCGTGTTCGATGCCGCTGAGGAGGCGGGGCGAGCGGCCGGACTGAGCTACGGGCCGCCCTTTGGCTACGGGGCGGATGCGGCCCAAGAGTACATCAAACCGGGGTTCATCCTCGGTTCGGCCCGCAAGCGCGTGGATGTGGCCGTCTACGAGGCCGTGAAGTGGGCCCTCGGTCAAGAGCCCGGCTACAACCTCGTCCTGGGCATCGATAAGGAGGGCACCGGCTTCAGCACTGACGAGGACATCCTGACGTTCATCGATCTGGCGGTAAAAGCGGGTTATCCGCTGGCCGGAACACCTGAACAGGTCCGCGAGCGCATCTTTGCCGCCCGGGCCTCCGTGCCAGGCTTCGTCTGGCAAGGCCTTAAGGAGTTCGAGGAGCTCCTGCGGGCTGGGAAGATCGAGCTTCCCGCTGCGGACACGGCTGAACAGATCGCCGCGGTACGCCAGCGGTATCCGTAAAACTTGGACGGGGCCGGTCCTTGGGGGCCGGCCCCTTTTCCGTTTACACTGCCCCCAATGGCCGAAAACCTGCTCGCAGCCCAAAAGATCACCAAGATTTACCCCGACGGAACCCAGGCCCTGTTCGGGGTGGACTTTTCTGTTCGACCCGGAGAAGTCCACGGCCTCCTGGGGGAAAACGGCGCGGGCAAAAGCACGCTCACCAAGATCCTTTCCGGCCTCCTTCCCCCCACTTCGGGCACCATCCTGTGGAAAGGCAAGAAAGTTCGGTTTGGCTCGCCCAGGGAGGCTCTCAAGGCCGGGATCGGCATGGTCCACCAACACTTCGCCTTGGTGGGACCGTACACAGGCCTCGAAAACATCGCCTTGGGCTCCGAGGGGGGTCCCGCGCTCACCCCTGTGCGCACCCGAGCCATCCGCCGCAGGGTCGAAGGGATCATGCACAGTTCCGGTTTGCACGCGCCGTTGGATGTGCCTGTAGAAGACCTTCCCGTGGGCGTTCAGCAAAGGATCGAAATCCTCAAGGTGTTGTTCCGCGAGGTGGAGCTCCTCATCCTCGACGAGCCCACCGCTGTGCTCACCCCGCAAGAAGTCGAGGAACTCTTCGTTATCCTCCGCAACCTCGCTTCCCAGGGGAAAAGCGTGGTATTCATCACGCACAAGCTCCGCGAGGTGTTGGCGGTGACGGACCGGGTCACGGTGCTGCGCCAGGGCCAGGTGGCGGCGGTTCGTAAGACCAAGGACACAAGCCTTGAGGAGCTGGCCGCCCTTATGGTGGGGCGGGAGATGCCGCCGATGCGCAAGCGGGCTGAACGACAGCCGGGCGCGGAAGTTCTGCGGGTCGAGCAGTTGGTGGTTCCTGGGGTTGGGGGCCAGCCGGCCGTGCAAGGCGTCTCGTTTGCCGTGCGCGAGGGCGAGATCTTGGGCATCGCCGGAGTCCAAGGCAACGGCCAGAGCGAGCTCGTGGAAGCACTGGTGGGCCTGCGGCCTTGGACGGGGAAGATCGAGCTCAACGGGAAAAGCCTCGCCGGGTTAGGTCCAGCGGAAATTGCCGCCTTGGGGTTGGCCCACATCCCGGAAGACCGCCATGGGATGGGCCTGGTCCTCCCCTTCACCGTGGCGGAAAACGCCGTGTTGGGCCAGCTCCGTCCCTTCCGCGATCCCATCGGTGGTCTCCGCTGGCGGAGGATCCACCGGTTCACGCTGGATCTCATCCGGCGCTTTTCCATTCAGGCCAGTGGACCGCGGGCGCCGGCCCGCTCCCTTTCCGGTGGGAACCAGCAGCGCTTGGTGGTCGGGCGCGAGCTCAGCAAGTCGCCCAAGTTCCTCATCGCCAACCAACCCACCCGGGGGTTGGACATCGGCGCCACCCAGTACATCCGGGAAACCTTGCTCAAGTTGCGCGACGAAGGTCTGGCCATTCTTCTCGTTTCCGCTGACCTGGACGAGATCTTTGAGCTTTCCGATCGGGTGGCCGTGATGTACAAGGGCACGTTTACCGGGATCGTTCCCGTGGAGGAGCTGGACCGGGAGAAGATCGGGCTGCTCATGGGCGGCTTGACCCTCGAGGAGGCCCGCCCATGAGGCCTCTTTGGGAGACCTTGGCTGCCCTGGCCCTTGGGCTGTTGATCGGGGCTGTGATCATGGCCGCGTGGGGCCGGGACCCCTGGGCAAGCTACCGGGCCTTGTTCGAGGGCGCCTTGGGCAACGTGCGTGCCCTCACCAGCACCCTCAGCCGCTCCCTGGCGTTGGTGCTCACCGGGCTGACGTTTGCCATCGGCGTGCGGGCAGGTCTGTTCAACATTGGGGCCCAAGGGCAAATGATCGTGGGGGCCATTGTGGCCTTGAGCTCGGCCCTTTTATCCCTTCCCCAAGGCTTCCAGCTCCCCGTAGCCATGACGCTCTCCGCGTTGGCCGGTGCTTTTTGGGCCCTCCCCGTGGGGTTGCTCAAGCTCTTCCGGGGTGTCAGCGAGGTCATCTCCACGATCATGCTGAACTGGGTGGCCCACTGGCTCGCCCTCTACCTTGTGGTGCGGAAGCTTTCCGATCCTGTGCGGGGCGAACGTACATTCCAGGTGCCCTTGAGCATGCGTTTTCCCGTCATTCAAGGCGAGCTCACGTGGGCCGTGGTGGTCAGCCTGTTGGCCGCCGGGTTCCTCTACTGGTTCCTTTGGCATCACGCCAAGGGGTACGAAATCCGGGCTGCGGGGCTGAACCCCAAGGCCGCCACCGCCGCCGGCATCTCCGTGCGGCGCTCGATCCTCCTGGCCATCCTCCTGGGCGGGGTCTGTGCCGCCTGGGCCGGTGCTGTCCAAATCCTGGGGCGCTTCCCTTACGCCATCACCAGCGACCTGGCCATCCTGGGGAGTTTGGGCTTCGACGGGATTGCCGTGGCCCTCATTGGGCGTAACCATCCGTTGGGCGTTTTGGCGGGAGCGTTTTTCTTCGGCACTTTGGCCACGGGAGCGGCTCGGATGGGCCTCCGCGGCATCCCCATTGACATGATCCAGATCATCCAAGGGGTTATTGTCGTATCCATGGCCATTCCTGAAGCATTCCGCCTGCTCAAACTGCGGAAGATGAGGATCTGGGGGGCTCAAGCATGAGGATCCTCCTTGAGGTTTTGCCTGTGGCGTTGCGGGCCATGGTGCCCATCACCCTGGCGGCTGTGGGCGAGATTTTCACCGAACGGGCCGGGGTGGTGAACATCGGCCTTGAGGGGATCATGACCCTTGCGGCCTTCATCGCCGGGATTGGAAGCTGGGCCACCGGGGACCCCTGGATCGGCGTCCTGGCCGGCTTGGGCACCGGAGCGTTGATGGGGCTCTTCCACGGGGTCATCTCGGTGCACCTCAAGGGCAATCAGGTGGTGAGCGGGGTGGGCCTCAACCTGTTGGGCATGGGGGCCGTGGGCTTTGGGGCCTGGGCCCTGTGGGGCGCTAAGTCGCCCATGCTGGATCAGCCGTTTTGGGTTCCGGCGATCCCTGTGTTGGGGGTGAGCTTAAGCCCCTTTGTGTTCATCACCCTAGCGGTGGTGGCTCTGACCCGGTGGCTTCTCTACCAAACGGCTTTGGGACTGAGAATCCGTGCTGTGGGGGAAAACCCTGTGGCTGCGGACGTGGTGGGCGTGGCCGTGGAGAAGCTCAGGGTTTTGGCCGTGGTGTACGGTGGGGCTCTGGTTGGCCTCGCTGGCGCCTTTTTGAGCCTGGATTGGCTTCACACGATCAGTCCGACTTTGCCGGCCGGACGGGGGTTCATTGCTTTGGCCAACGTGGTGTTCAGCAAGCTCAACCCCTTCCTCGCCCTTCTGGGTGGCTTTCTGTTTGGGTACTTCGACGCCTTGGCCATTCAACTGGCCTCGGTGGCGGGTTTTGGCGGTGCGGTGCCTTATCAGTTCATCCGGACCAT
>FWPV01007716.1_pt1 | contig 19337 bp, 16 predicted proteins | sample 2228371 | NCBI WGS metagenome assembly FWPV01 (sample SAMEA103939776, study PRJEB20133) | metagenome
ATTTAAAAAGCAGCCCAACATGTTGGTCGGGCTGCTTGTATTATATTTTTATCCGCCTGGTTGGATACGTGTATCCATAGTTCTTGGGTTTAATACTTTGCTATTGTTGTCACTTTTTTTTATTTCGGTAAAGACAGTTCCTGTCATCACAACGATTACAGTTATATGCTTTTCTTTTCGCATCAATTCCTATTCCTATAATTCCGCTGATTGATTTAATAGGTGTCATAAGCGAAGAAGGTGAAAGACTTACTCCGCAAAATCCGGATGGTAATAACCCAAAAAGCTTTTGTTGTTCAGCAACATTCCATCCGCAATATCCAGGGCTATAACGATTTGTAACGCCCAGGCCAAGTGATTTCATATTTTTCTCCAGTTTATCATGAATTATATCCATCGCTGATTCTACCACTGCTGAACCAACTACATCAACAACATAGCCCTTTATGAGATCCCCCGTGCGCATCAATTCTCCTGACCATTCGCCAATTCTTTTACCTGCTGTGCAAATAAAAACCGCAACCGACTGAATTCCTTTTAACTGACTGATTATCATTTTCTCAGGATATATAAAAACATCTTCTATCTTAACGTATTTATTGTCATTGTCTAAATAAATCTGGTCATATATAAGATAACCTCCTTTTATATCGCAATATTCTGATGCATCCTTCAAAGTTTCATCAATGAGCAAATGAATTGGTTCAGGCGTATCCCTTCGGTAACCCATTAAGGCCTCAATTTGGCTGATACCTATGTTGACTTCATTAAAGTTAAAACTGAATATAGCAGGAGAGTTCATGAAATGATAAATTCTTTTAGCATGCCCGATATTAAACGGATATGTTCAGGAGTAGTACCGCAGCATCCCCCAATAATATTGGCTCCTGCTTTAACCAGCGAAGGTATAAAACCTGCCATCTGTTGAGGTGTTTCCGGAAACAGGGTTTTTCCATCCTTATATATTGGAATTCCGGCATTTGCATGAATAAGAACAGGTATATCCTTATTTACAGCTCTGATTTCCTTAACAATACAAATCATCCCTTCAATACCGTTGCCGCAATTTGCACCAATTATATCTACTTTTTCATCTTTTAATGCTGCAACCATATCGGCCGGAGAATATCCCATCATTGTCCTGTATTCTCCTGTGGCAGTCTTTTCAAAAGTCATGGTGCATATAATTTCACATGAAGTATTCTCGCCTGCAGCCCTCACGGCTATTCTGGCTTCATCAATATCACTCATGGTTTCAACAATAATAGCATCGGCTCCGCCATCGGCAAGTGCAATACATTGCTCTTTGAATGCTTCGTATAAGTCATTCTCGTTTACCTCTCCTGTCATTAATATTTTACCAGTAGGTCCTACCGACCCAAGCACAAAGTGCTCTTTACCTGCTGCCATACGCGATATTCCGGCAGCTTTTCTGTTTATTTCGGTTACCTTATCATCAAGCCCGTAATGCTGCAATTTATATCTGCTGCCACCGAAACTGTTGGTTTCTATCATGTCAGACCCTGCTGAAATGTATGCTTTAGCAATTTCAAGTACCTCATCAGGATGCGTAATATTCCATAATTCAGGGCATTCGCCTGGCCTTAGCCCTCTGGCCTGCAATAGAGTCCCCCATGCTCCGTCAGATGCAAGTACTTTAGTTTTATTCAGTAAGTCAGTAATTTTCCCCATGATTGTAAAAAACGTTACTACCTTTTAACAAATATACAATTCTTTTTGTCGTATTTCTTTTCTAAGGCTCACTGGCATATCTGAAAAACGACAGCAGGCCCTTTAACGAAAGCATGGGTTCTTCAATAAAGCCCATATGGCCGGCATTTTCAATTGTCAGTAATTTCCCGTTTTTTAAAATATCTGCCTTTGACTGCACAATATTATAGTCAATATAATTATCTTTTTTACCAGCGATCCACAACACCGGAACAGGACTATGAGCAATTACATCACTACGATCAGGCCTTAGTTTCATGCCTTTTAAAGCAGCTATTATGCCCTGATCAGGAGTATTCATGGCTATCTCCTTTGCTCTTGTAATTTCTGCTTCAAATAATTCAAGATTATTGCTGGCAAATGCTTTTGGAATATTAACATTAACAATTAGCTCTTTTTTCCCTTGTTGAACAAGTTCTATCTCCCTGTCCCGGTTTTCCTTTTTTTCTTCACTGTCAGCAAAAGGAGTTGAGTGAAAAAGACAAAATCCTGAAAGACGCTCAATGGCTTTTTCAGCTAAGGCAAGCGTAACATAACCTCCCATAGAATGTCCTATTAGTATAAATTTATCTAAATTCAAAAAGTCAGTTACAGCAAGAACAGCATCAGCCATCAGTTCCATTGTATGTAATGAATCTAAAATGCCTGACTTCCCGTGTCCGGGCAAATCAACAGCAACTACTCTGCAGAAATATTGTAACTCATCAGCAAAACTATCCCAGATATTCAGCGACTCAAGATACCCATGCAATAAAACTACGGGCGTTCCTTCACCCTGCGATCTGAAATTAACCGGTACGTTTTTGAATAATATTGTTTTTTCCATTGTAGGTTGGTTTAAGTTTTATGGATTCATAATCTGTTCAATTTCATCAGGATCAACCGGAATATCCTCCATCAGGTCGATGTTACCACCCTGTGTGATAAGAATATTGTTTTCAAGTCTGATACCCAATCTCTCTTCAGGAATGTAAATACCAGGTTCACAGGTTAATACCATACCTGGCCTGAATTCAGTATCTTTGCTTCCTACATCGTGAACATCAAGCCCCAGGAAATGCGATGTTCCATGCATATAATAACGTTGCCATAAAGGATTATCTTTATTTTGTTTATTTATATCATCTTTAGTATAAAGCCCCAGCCTTATATGTTCTTCCTCCCAGAGCGAACAGACTTCCTTGTGCACCTGGTTAATGGTCTTACCCGGTTTCATCATGCTTCGGGCCATCTTAAAAACACGATATACCGCATCATAAACCTGTCGCTGACGCTTTGTAAATCTGCCGTTTACAGGTATTGTACGCGAACAGTCAGCTGCATAATTCCCGTATTCAGCCCCAAAATCCATTAATAATAGATCTCCTTCCTTACATTCTTTGCTGTTTGCACTATAATGCAAAATACATGCATTTTCTCCCGAAGCAATAATTGGTTGATAAGCATGCCCCCGCGCTCCGTAACGGATAAAATCGCAGGTTATTTCAGCCTCAACTTCATATTCCTTCATCCCGGGCTTTAATGATTTCAATATTCTGTTAAAAGCCAATCCCGTTATTCTGCATGCTTCTTTAATAAGTGATATTTCTTCATCAGCCTTAATAATACGAAGATTATGAATTAACGGAGATAGCCTTTCATAACGATGTAACGGATATTGCTTTTTCAATCTTTCCGCAAACCTGTGATCTCTTAAAGGATAATCAGGAGATATTTTCGGATTTTCATACAGATTAATATAAATATATTCTGCCAGAAAAGCAAATTGTGCCAACACTGAGTCAAGTTCTTCGAGCCGTTTGACGGTTTTTATTCCCGAAATACGGCTGGCTTCTTCAGGAGTGAGTTTATGGCCTTCCCATCTTTCTATTCTTTCTGAAGTATCTCTGATAAAAAGTACTTCTTTCATTTTCTCATCGGGAAAATCGGGAAATAATAATAAAACTGATTTTTCCTGATTAATACCGGTAAGAAAGAAAAAATCTGAATTCTGCCTGTAAGGATAAAATTGATCAGCAGAACGAATCAATTCATCGTTTGAATTGATTACGGCAAAAGATTTTTTATTTAGTGTATTGGCAAGGCGTATTCTGTTTTTACAAAAAAAATCAGGTGAAATATTAATTTCTTTCATTCCATTATATATTCATTTAAAATGCTAAACAGCTTTTCCTTGCCGAAAGATATAAAAAAATTGAAGGTATTGTTTAAAATATGCCAATTTAAAAATTATGCCTAAAGACATTTTATATTATTCTTTTAGGGAATATATTTGTACTCAGCAATAATATTAACCCACACATTCATGAATGGACTATTTGCTTCTTCAATAGGGAAAAAGCTTATAATGTCACTGGCCGGACTTTTTTTGATTGTCTTTCTTGTAGTACATTTAAGTATTAATCTTACGCTTATTATTTATGATTCGCGGGAAATATTTAATAAAGCTGCTCATTTTATGTCATCAAACGTGGTTATTAAAATACTTGAAATAATTCTTTTTGGAGGTTTTTTCCTGCACATGTTTTATGGCATATATCTGCAGATTAAAAACTGGATTGCACGTGGCCGGGGTTATTATAAGGCAAATTATTCACAAACTTCGTTTTTTTCAAAATATATGATTCATACTGCTGTTATTATTACCATTTTTCTTATTATCCATCTGTCTGATTTTTATTTCAGGTCAAAGTTTTTTGGTGAAGTACCCAAAGTATATTACGATGGTAAAACCTATCATGATCTGGGCATTTTAGTGATCGAGAAATTTAAGATTCCGGGATTTGTAATTTTTTATATTGCCTGTTTCCTGTTTCTTGCTTTTCATCTCCTGCACGGCTTCTGGTCAGCTTTTCAGACACTCGGGCTTGATCATAAAGTATATACACCGGTAATCAAAACCCTCGGTATAATTTACACTGTGCTTGTTACAGGCGGGTTTACTGCAATTCCTGTCTATGTGTATTTTTTTATGTAAAACTTATTCGTTATGACAAAACTTGATCCCAGAATACCGGTAGGGCCACTGGCTGATAAATGGTCTCATTTTAAGGCTGAACAAAAGCTTGTAAGCCCGTCAAATAAAAGAAAACTTGATATTATTGTTGTAGGTACCGGTTTGGCCGGAGCTTCGGCAGCAGCCAGTCTGGGTGAACTCGGTTTCAACGTGAAGGTTTTCTGTTACCAGGATAGCCCGCGACGTGCCCACAGCATAGCTGCACAGGGAGGAATCAATGCAGCCAAAAATTACAGAAACGATGGGGACAGTATTTACAGATTATTTTATGATACCATCAAAGGCGGCGATTACCGTGCACGCGAAGCAAATGTATATCGTCTGGCAGAAGTTAGTAATAATATTATTGATCAGTGCGTAGCTCAGGGTGTGCCTTTTGCCCGGGAATACAGTGGTTTGCTTGATAACCGGTCATTCGGTGGCGCTCAGGTTTCCCGCACTTTTTATGCACGCGGCCAGACCGGCCAGCAGCTTTTATTAGGTGCATACGGCGCTTTAATGAGGCAGGTCAATGAGGGCAATGTTAAAATCTTTCCGCGCACCGAGATGCTTAATCTGGTTATTATTGAGGGTAAAGCCCGGGGAATAATAACACGCAATCTGATATCAGGCCAAATTGAAAGACATTTCAGCCACGCAGTAGTATTAGCTACCGGCGGCTATGGAAGGGCATTTTTTTTATCAACCATGGCTATGGGAGCAAACGGAAGCGCAGTGTGGAAAGCCTATAAGAAAGGTGCTTTCTTTGCTAATCCGTCATTTGTGCAGATTCATCCAACTTGTATCCCTGTCCATGGTGACTTTCAGTCAAAATTAACCCTTATGAGCGAGAGCCTGCGTAATGATGGCCGTATATGGGTCCCCCGCAAAAAAGAAGATGCTGAGGCCCTTCGAAAAGGAATAAAAAAACCCGCTGACATTGCTGAAGAAGATCGCGATTATTACCTCGAAAGAAGATATCCTGCTTTCGGCAACCTTGTACCCCGGGATGTGGCTTCAAGAGCAGCAAAAGAACGCTGTGATGCCGGATTTGGTGTTGGTTCAGGTCTTGCTGTTTTTCTCGACTTTTCAGATGCTATCAAACGCCTGGGTAAAAATGTAATCGAAGAACGATATGGCAATTTATTCCAGATGTACGAAAAAATAGTAGCCCAGAATCCATATAATACTCCTATGATGATTTACCCGGCAATACATTACTGTATGGGCGGATTATGGGTTGATTATCATTTGATGACCACAATACCAGGATTATTTTCAATCGGTGAGTGTAATTTTTCTGATCACGGAGCCAATCGTCTTGGCGCATCAGCATTGATGCAAGGCCTTGCCGACGGATATTTTATTTTACCATATACCATTCAACATTATCTGGCTGAAGAAATTCTGACTCCAAGAATGCCTTTGACATTGCCTGAATTTGAAAATGCGGAAGCAGAAACCAGAGACCGGATTAATAAACTTCTAAATATTAAAGGAAAACAATCTGTTGATCAAATCCATCGTAAATTCGGATTGATACTCTGGGAGCTGGTCGGAATGTCGAGAACCAAAAGCAGCCTTGAAAAAGCCATTAATGAATTTGCACAACTCAGAGAAGAATTCTGGAATGATATTAAAATACCCGGGAGTAATGACGAATTAAATCCCGAACTCGAAAAAGCCGGCAGGGTAGCTGATTTTATTGAAATTGGCGAACTAATGGCACGCGACGCATTACAACGTAACGAATCCTGCGGATGTCATTTCAGAGAAGAATATCAGACTGATGATGGTGAAGCCAGACGCAACGATGATGACTATATGTATGTGGCTGCATGGGAATATAAAGCTCAGGATGTTGAGCCTGTACTGCACAAAGAACCGCTAATTTACGAAAACATTAAAGTGCAGACCAGAAATTATAAATCCTGATTTTAATGTTGATTTAAATAATTAATATTATGAATTTCACCCTTAAAATATGGCGTCAGGAAAATGCAAAGTCAAAGGGTAAATTTGTTGTTTATAATGTCAGCAATATATCGCCTGACTGTTCTTTTCTTGAAATGCTTGACATTCTTAACCAGCAATTAATTGATAAATTTGAAAAACCGGTTTGTTTTGATCACGATTGCCGTGAAGGTATTTGCGGTGCATGCGGCCTTTATATTAACGGACGCCCTCATGGCCCCGACGAAGACATTACAACCTGCCAGCTGCATATGCGCCGGTTTAAAGACGGTGATACCATTGTAATTGAACCCTGGCGCGGGAAGCCATTCCCTGTCATTAAAGACCTTATTGTTGACCGAAGTGCTTTTGATAAAATAATTGCAGCAGGTGGTTACATTTCAGTAAGTACCGGAGGAGTACCTGATGCAAATGCTATACCAATTCCGAAGGAGGATGCGGAAATAGCTATGGATGCCGCTGCCTGCGTTGGTTGCGGAGCTTGTGTTGCTGCCTGTAAAAATGCATCTGCCATGCTTTTTGTAGCTGCAAAAATTTCACAATTTGCCAAGCTTCCTCAGGGACGTATTGAAGCAAAAGAACGTGTACAAAAAATGGTAGCCAAAATGGATGAATTGGGTTTCGGTTCTTGTACCAACACAGGAGCATGTGAGGCAGAATGCCCTAAAAATATTTCAATTTCTCATATTGCAAGGCTGAACAGAGAATTTTTTGCCGCTAAAATCTTTTAATATTAATAAACAAATTATTAAAAAGGAATCATTTTGATTTCCATTCCCGACTCAACGGCAAAATCTTCAATTTCCTCAACCATATCCGGATCCTTTTTATCATAATACCAGTTCACTTCAACTTTACCTCCCTCATCCTGGTATTCCTTCACTGTATCAAGTATATCAAGAATTAATCTTGATGAATTGGTATTGAAATATGTGAGTTTAAAATTTAACGTTAAAGGCTTTTTTAATGAAATATAATTTTTTAACCATTGTATGAGTGGTTCATAAAACCTGTATGTTTCTTCCATATATGATTCGCCCCGTAATTCACAAATCCCCGTTTCAGCATTAAATTGAACTGCCGGATAGTAAGGAGCTCCTTTTACCTCATTTATTATAAGATTTTCCATAATTCCTCCGGTAATAGTTATTGTTTTGTAACTTCAGTTGAAATTGTAAAAAATGAATGTATGTTGCTGATAGGGTCAATTTTAAAATTTAACTTGTTACCGCTTACAAGGCTGGTTTGAATCAGCCCGATATGAGCGCCAACATCTCTTACCATAGCCTGTGCTCTGGTTTTTCGTTTCAATTCACGCAAGTCTTCTTCATTCAGCGAATTAATCTCATTACAATAATTTATTAGCTTTGGAGCATCGGTTTTTAAAATTTTGTTACCTGTTGTAATTTTCAGACATGAGTCAAATTCCTGAACCGAAAACCATCCTACACCACAATTAATGCCATCTTTTACCTGCTTGCTCTCTGCAGAGTAATAAGATACATTTTGTGTTAACTCAATAAAAATCTTAAATAACTTAACCATGATCTTAATATCATAATTTATCAATGATTTAATATAATTACCAATAAACGATATTAAGTGCACAGTTATCGGGCCTTGGTAAGAAATAAGGCAATTTTGCTGGTATTCTTCTCTTATCATTATTCTTTTTTTTTATTATAATACTTTCAAACCTATTAAAGTAATATCATCGCGTTGTTCCTCATTCTGACGAAAACGTTCAATTTCCTGCCTTATATAATATTCCTGATCGCTCATTGAATATTTTGAATATTTAAATAATATTTCTTCAAGCCTGTTACTGCCAAATCTGCTTCTGTCAGGTCCGTTCTGGTCAATTATCCCATCTGTTGATAAATATAACAAATCTCCTGCACATATTTTCATTTCTTGATTCCTAAAAGTTACCTTTTCTTTACTACTTCCCGAACCGCCTATTGAAAATCTGTCTCCCTTTAATTTAATAATTTCCTTCCGTTCCTTTTTTATGATCTGTAAATTTCTCTTTGCCCCTGCAAAACATAGATTGTATTCATTATTGCCGTTATAATCAAAACGGCAAAAAGAGACATCCATTCCATCGTTATTATCGGTTTCATGCTGCCTGAGTGTAATCTGAATCTCTTCATTCAACATCTCTAAAATTGACTTGGGATCCGATATTTTTCTTTCATTTACTATTTCATTCAGCAAACGGTTTCCAATCATCGACATAAATGCTCCCGGAACCCCATGTCCCGTACAATCGACAACCGCAAAAAATATACTTCCTTTTTTCTGATCATTTAAATGTGCCTCAGAAAACCAGTAAAAATCACCCGATACTATATCTTTTGGCTGATACAGAATAAAAGTCTCAAAGTATTTATTCATTACGGAAATATCAGGTAAAATGGCCTGCTGAATGGTTTTGGCATACCTGATGCTCGCTGTAATATTTTTATTCTGAATTTCCAGAAGTTCTTTCTGTTCCTTTATTTTACGTTTTGATTTGATATTTACATATAAGAAGTAAACCAATATGGCCATAAATAATAGTATTCCCGTTAATAATGCTTTTAGCTGAAAACGTTTCATTTTTTCAATTCTGATTTCAGCTTCTTTTTTGGCAATCTGCGACTGTCGCAATTCCAGTTCAAGCCTTTGTTCACGGGTAATCTGTTCAACAGCCTGTAAAGAATCAGTTGTCAGTTCTAATTGTTTCTGTTTAATTTTTAACTCTGCTTCGGTCATCTGCTTTGCTGCATAGGCACGATTTACCTCCGATTCAGCAGTAGTTCTTACTTTTTCCATCTCCTGCTTCTTAAGTTCTTTATCTAACGCAGAATAAAGCTCAAAATAAGCATAAGATTTATCTGAGTTGCCTAATTTATCATAACTATCATATATTAATCCATAACAACGACGCAATAGCTTCAGGTCATTTATTTCTTTTGCCATACTTATTGCTTCTTCAAGTGTTGTAATTGCTTCTTTATGTCTCCCCGTCTCCTGCTGTGCAACGGCAATATTTGACAGCACCGATACTATTTCTGTTTTTTGTCTTAATTGTTTTGATATTTGTAAAGCTTTCTGCAGGTATATTATTGCTTTGTCGTATTGCTCCAGATCAATAAAAACCATTCCTAATGTATTAGAAACTAACTGAATACCTCTTTGGTTACCCGCTTTTTCATTTATTTCAAGTACACGTAAATAATATTCAACTGCCTCTTTTAATAATCCCTGCGTTTGTAAAAGGTATGCCGACCGGTTCAGGTATTTTACTGCTTCTGCCTCATTACCTTCCTGAATATGTTTCTCAGTGAGCCGGTCATTTTGTTCAATTTCGTTTTTAATGTTTTCCGGCAGATTCTTCACTTGTGCCGATAACTCCGGATTAATAATGAACAGTATTAATGTAGTGAAAATGATACATCCGATGAAGTAATTAATTATCAATAAACAGCGCTTTGGCATCATTCTTTATTTAATATTAAATTAAAAAATCTTTTAATAAATTCTTTCTTATAAAAATCTTATTAGAAACTTGCTATAATTTTATTCCAAATATTAATATATCATCAACCTGTTCTTCTTCCCCCTTCCAGTTGTAAAATGTCTGTCTGAGAATGTCACGCTGCTCTTCTAATGGCAGGGAATGAATCATTATAAGCAGATCCTGAAATTGTTTATATCTGAATTTTTTATTTTCAGGCCCTCCAAACTGATCAGGAAAACCGTCGGAGAATAAGTACAACATGTCACCCTTATTATAGCTGACACTGGTTGATGTAAAAGGCGTGGTAAAATTAACATGAATTCCTATAGGCATCCTGTCTGCCTTTAAAATCTGCAGCCCATCATTATTGATAATATAGACCGGATTATTGGCTCCTGAAAAATTTATGTGCTTTTCCTGCTCATTAATAATACACAAAGCAACATCCATACCATCAGAAGCTTCCCCTTCTATGCCTCTTTGCTGTAAAAGCTTCATCACATGTTCTCTTAACAGATATAGTACTTCAGCCGGATCACCGGTATTATATCGGTTATAAATATCATTCATAAAAGCTATACCGGCCATTGTCATAAATGCACCTGATATACCGTGACCGGTACAATCAGCTACCGCAACAATTTTCTTATCGCCTTTTTGTCCTACCCAGTAAAAATCACCGCTGACTATATTTCTTGGAATATCAAGAATAAAATGATCAGGGAAAATACTCTTAATCAACGCTTCTGTGGGTAAAATAGCATTTTGAATCCTTTTTGAATAGGTGATGTCATCAATCATTTCTTTTTGCTGCCTGAAAATCTTATAGTTCTCCTGTTCAAGCTTTTCCTTCTGCTTCTTAATCTCTTTTATTTTATCAATTAAAGTAAGTGATGAACGCACACGCATGAGTAATTCATAATAATTGAAGGGCTTTGAAATAAAGTCATGTGCTCCCGATTCATAAGCTGCATATAAACTTTCAGGCGAAGAAAGCATTATTACAGGTATATCAGCGGTTTTTGGATTATTCTTTAATGCTTTTATGGCCTGAACCCCGTTCATTTCAGGAATTATTATATCCATTAGAATTAAATCGGGGTGATGTTTTTCAGCCAGATTGTAGGCTATTTTTCCCGTATCAGCCCAAATAAGCCTGTAACCGTCGCCCAACTGCCTGAATGCTTTTTCAATTTCCTCGAAATAAAGCCTTGAGTCATCAGCAATCAAAATGGTATATTTCATAGACGACAGTTTTCAATATCAAAAGGAAAAGGTTTTAATAAAATACTAATGTTAGTACGATGTTTACTGGTTATAAGTTACGCTAAAAAATTGAAGAAATAAATATTTATTTTGTTTTTCTTGCTAAAACAAATGATTTCTTAAAAGTACTAACCTTACCATCTATTGTATATGCCTGAAAATATAAAATATAAATTCCGGGAGATTCAATTATTCCTTCTTTGCTAACTCCGTCCCATATTAAAAGACCATCTTCTCCAAGCATCATATTGTCTGCCAATTGATTGACAATCCTGCCACGACTATTAAAAATTAAAACAGTTGCATTATATCCGGGATGATCAAACTTATAATGAATTGTGAGATAATCATCTCTGCCATCATTATCCGGCGTAAAAACATCAGATTCCAGCCAAATGACAGCGGAATTATTATCTTTTCCATTAAATGACTGTGAATTTTCATATCCCGGTGTTGCAAAACCGGCATCTTCTGCAGCTGAATGCCAATTTGGTTCATAATTTGTAGGCTGATCAGAAAATAATCTCTCCAATGATACTCCTATTGTATTTCTCAGTAATTTATAATGATAATCACTATTGTAATAAAACTTGTCAATAATTTTATAGTTTTTGTCGAGTATTGCAATTATACCTTCCTTATCAGGTAGAAGCAATGATTTTTCCGATTCAGTTATTGCGAGTCTGTCTTTACAATAATAATTTTTTGTCAGCAATTCTAAATTGCCAGTTATTACAAAGAATTGCCCCGGAAATAACTGAAAATTAAATGGCATTTCATAGATTAGTTTTTTTATTTCAGCATTATCCTTATTGAGTAATGCTAGTTTTATACCCATTAGCTCAATATTTTTATCCGAACGGTTATAAATCTCTATAAATTCATCATCTTCATCAGATTCAAATAATATCTCGTTGATTATTAAATCAAAAGAATCAGGCAAGGAAGCCATGGCAAAATATGTATGGCTGCTTTTAATATGATTGCCAACGCAATCACAAACCTCATCTTTAATAACAATCTTATACTTCTTATTTAACTCAAATTTTTTTGAAAAATTAAGTTGAATACGCGAATAGTCAGGAGGTACAGGAAATACTGCAACAGGATGAAAAATATCCTGATCTACCGAATATATTGAAGGATCTGAAATCCCGCCAAAGTTTAGCGGTTCATTGAAATAAATAACTATTGATGAATCCGTTGCAGAAGCGGCACGCAATAGTAATGGATTTTCATAATCAGGATTTTCAGCATTTACTGAATTTACAAATCCAGGTGTACCTCCGGAATAACTTTCAGATGCCTTCCAGTTTTTAAAACCCCCGCAGGGATTCTTTGAATCTATCAATTCTAATGACCAGCCGCCATCCGCTTTAAAAAGGTTTTTATACCATTTTGTTTTATATGAAACGGAATGCATTATTTTACCCTCCCGATCCGTCAGTGATATTGTCTGGCCATCATTATTTAGTGCAGGAAATTTCGTCAGCCCCCAAACATTATTATAATCCTCCAATAAAGAAGCATTCTTTTTTTCACACAAAAAGACATAATTTTTTTTCTCTATTTTCCCGTCCGGCAGTGCATACTGATAATCTCCTGCCTTTAAAGCCCATCCGCTTACCGGAATGTCATAATCAGTTGTATTGAACAACTCAATATACTCAACACCAGGAAGCCCCACAGATGGCTCGGGATCAGCCATAATTTCATTGATTAAAATATCATAAGGCATTGGTATATAAAAATCAAACCGGAATTTTATGTTACTCTGTCCTTTGCCGTAAATATCTTCCACATAAATGATACAAAGTTCATAATTAGTTCTATTCTGAAAAGGAAATTTAAAATACAGAGAAATATTTACCGGTGAATTTGCCTTTATAGATGCAGGGTTTCCAATATCATCTGAAACAGTTATCAACAAAGTATTTAAGTCATCTGTATTAACAGGTTTTGAAAATTCCACACAAATTTCATTAAAGGAAGTGCAACGAATATCTTTAATTGATAATAACGAATTGTCATTTTTAAAAAACCCGTTTATTTCAAGTTCATCAAAAGCAAGCTTACGATCCTGTGTTGAAGTGTATTTGTAATATATACCAAAATAATTTGATATTTTAATTTCATTGTCCTGCCCGTCGTCAAGAAATACAAAACTATTCCCCGATCCTGTTGTATCAATAAATATTGACCATATACCATTTTCATTCCGTTCAATGCTAACCAATGTTTTGTGAAAACCGGATACCCCGGTTTGCCAGTTAAATCCTGTATTGACAATAGTAGTCAACCTCATATTTGTTAATTTCCAAAGTTTCAGCATATCATCAGAGCCACTAAAATTAACTCCCAGAATATATGCATTAATACTGCTGTCGGGGTGCATATATGCGGCCGGCCTGTCGGCTGCAATAAAAACCGCCCAGTTATTGGCCGATGAAGGAAGATAATCATATTTTAACGAGAAATACCATCGGCATTTTGCTGAATCAAGATATAACGGATTATGTAAACAGGAGATCCTGTCACAGGCATCTTCAGAATTGTCATAAGTATGATGTAGTGAATATATTCCTTCTAAAGCGTCAGACGAAGATAATGCCCAGTGATTTGGCGGAAATTGTTGCCAGTTATTTAAGTTTCCTTCTTCGAACGTAACTTTTACCTGTGAAAAAATAAAATTTGGAAAAAGCAGAAAAATAACGGAAAAATATTTCATAATTCTTTTTTTTTTCGAATTTTGCGCTTAATCAAATTAGCAATTTAATAAAAATTAAAATTAGTATTTAACTATTATCATACCTTATGAAAGTTGCAGTTGTTGGAGCTACAGGGTTAGTTGGCTCAGAAATGTTAAAAGTACTTGCAGAAAGAAATTTTCCCGTATCTGAATTAATTCCGGTTGCTTCTGAAAAATCAGTCGGTAAAAAAATTGCATTTAAAGGCAAAGAATATACAGTAGTTTCAGCAGAGGATGCAGTTGCACTGCGCCCTCAACTTGCTATATTTTCTGCCGGTGCAGGGACATCCAAAACGTGGGCGCCGAAATTTGCCGAGGCAGGGACAACCGTTGTGGATAACTCCTCAGCATGGAGGATGGAACCAAATATCAAGCTTGTGGTCCCTGAAGTTAATGCTCATGTGTTAACTGCCAGTGATAAAATAATTGCAAACCCAAATTGTTCAACAATCCAGATGGTTGTAGCCCTGGTTGGATTACACAAGGCATACAAGGTTAAACGTATTGTGGTTTCAACATATCAATCAGTAACAGGAACGGGTAAAAAAGCTGTTGACCAGCTTATGAATGAACGTCAGGGTATATCGGGGCCTATGGCCTACCCTTACAAAATTGACATGAATGCATTGCCCCATATCGATGTTTTTCTTGATAACGGTTATACCAAAGAAGAAATGAAAATGGTTAACGAAACAAAAAAGATAATGGGAGATGACAGCATTAAGGTCACAGCCACAACCGTCAGGATTCCGGTTATCGGAGGACATTCTGAGTCAATAAACGTGGAATTTGAAAGAGAATTTGAATTATCTGAAGTCCGGAAGATACTGGAAAATACCCCGGGTGTTATAGTAATGGATGATCCGAAAAATAATATTTATCCTATGCCCATCAATTCACATAACCGTGATGAAGTATTTGTCGGACGTATAAGGCGCGACGAAACACAGCCCAAAACACTTAATATGTGGGTAGTAGCTGATAATTTAAGAAAAGGAGCGGCAACAAATGCTATTCAGATTGCTGAGTACCTTGTAAGCAAAAAGCTAATCTGACTGGTGAAGTCCATTTTGGCTCGTAAAAGTCAGCACCGGTAATATCTCTGTGCACTGTTCTGCCTTAAATGATGAGTTTTTTGTTCCCCTGGTATGAATAACATTACGGCCGATTATTCCCCTGCTCAGAACAAAAAGTCATCATAAGGATATCGTGTAATGTGAATTTGCTTTACTATATCGTAAAGCACTTTTTTTAATTCTTCAACGTTTATTCTATTAAGCGCTGATATGAATATGCACGGAGAGTTGTTTCTGGCAATCCATGTGTTTTTAAGCTCTTCAAGCGAAATATTTTTTTTCGTTTTCGGGGTTAGATCATCCTCCTCCTTTTGTTCATACTGATAGGCGTCTATTTTATTGAACACCATAATTATCGGTTTATTTATTGCCTTGATATCCTGTAAGGTTTGATTAACGATATTTATTTGCTCTTCGAAACCTGCATGGGAAATATCCACTATATGCATCAGAATATCCGCTTCGCGCACTTCATCAAGAGTTGATTTAAATGATTTTACCAGATGATGAGGCAACTTTCTTATAAATCCTACGGTATCGCTAATTAAAAAAGGCAAATTCCCTATTACTACTTTTCTGACAGTAGTATCAAGTGTTGCAAATAATTTGTTTTCAGCAAAAACGTCTGATTTACTTAAAAGATTCATTATAGTAGATTTGCCAACATTTGTATATCCCACCAACGACACCCTGACTAATTTACCCCTATGCTTCCTTTGCGTAATCATCTGGCGATCTATTTTTTCCACGTGTTTCTTCAGATTAGCTATTTTATCCCTGATTATTCGCCGGTCAGTTTCAATTTCGGTTTCACCTGGTCCGCGAAGCCCAATTCCTCCCCGCTGACGCTCAAGATGAGTCCACATCCCTGCCAGCCTTGGTAATAGATATTCATATTGAGCCAGTTCTACCTGTGTTTTTGCATAAGCTGTTTTTGCCCTGCTGGCGAAAATATCCAGAATAAGATTGGTGCGATCAAGAACACGTATTCTTAGTTCATTTTCAATATTTCGTAATTGGCTTGGAGAAAGTTCATCATCAAAAATGGCAAGACTAATATCCTTATTTTGTATGTATTTTCTTATTTCTTCCAGTTTTCCTTTTCCAATAAACGTACTGCTAACCGGTTTGCCAAGTTTTTGTATGAATCGTTTATCAGGTATCGCACCTGCAGTTTCAACCAAAAAAGCCAGTTCTTCCAAAAATTCAGAAACCTTCTCAAAATCATGCTCCTCATTAACAATACCTATAAGTATAGCTCGTTCAGGTTGTTTTAATGTATCAAATCCGGTCATATTATCGATTCTGCCAATACAAGGCCTGCAAAACTAATGAAAATGGCTCCAAAAAAAAATATTTACTATCCGGTGACCAACAAACAAAAATAATCCCTATCTGATTACCGACCGGTTATTAATTAAGGCATCGTGAATGGCCATTTTTAATGTTTCTGCACAGTCATTTATCATGCTGAAATCATTGGGAAATGGCAATGGTTTTATTTCCAACATTTTTTTTGTTTCAGGACTTACAGCATTTAAATCACCTACAGCCCTTGCTGAAACATGATTAAAATGCGATGTAGCTACCACCGGTATCTTTTTCAACAGCTGGCTTGGATTAACTGATACAATTTCAAGGTCACCCTTTATGGTACAATGTTTTTCTTTATAGGTTTCAATAATAGTACAACTGATGTCCTTATATTTCTTAATTTTAATATCATTGCCCAGACTGTCTTTCATGACATTTCCCTTTGAATCAAGTGCATAACTGAAGCCATCGTCTATAGTTTTCTTTTCAATACGATCTTTCTGATTTACAATATCCGGTGATATTTCAATAGCCTGCAAAACAACATCCACATAGTAATCATATTGAGTATTTCTGTCAACACGGCGCAGATGAAATTCAACCCAGTTACTGTTGAATTCGCGTGTATCAAGCGTAATCAGATTTTCCAGAAATTCATCAGGTATTTTATATATGGTATTATTGACTACCCCCATAAGTACCCTGCTAATTCCTAAATATCGTGCTTCGTTAATCAGGTTGTCAATATCGGGATAAGCATTCCCTCTGTAATTCTTTGCTTTTATTAATTCATTATAGGCCTGACGGTATGATTCCTTAGTATTATTATTCATTAACCTTTTTGCATTCTGATAAAAATAATCAGCAGCATTTGTTTTGGCTTCAGCCATCAGATTGTTATAATCAACATAATCATATTGAATGGTACGTCCGCCTATTTTTATCGGCAACACTTTTCTGACAGTAGTCTGCCGATTATTTAATAAAGAATACAGATTATATATTTCTTCGTATGACTGTGGATTATTTTCAATTCTGAGATAATTAATCCTGTCGAGATCTCGCTGATTAGCCAGATTATATGCCTTATCAAGCATAATGGCATCTTCCTCGCTTGAGGGATTTTTTATAAGGTTCTTAACTGATTTATTGATTAAGGCATCATAATTCCCTTTTCTTAAAAGTTTTTCGGATGAAGTGCACTGTAATAATAAAGCAGCAATAAAAGAAAAAATAAAATAGTTCTTTTTCATACGCATAATTAATAAAGCAAAATGATGTCATTTACTTAAGTTAAGTTAATAATTTATATCGAAAAAAAGAAAAAATAAAAAGATGTTGAGCCTGTTTTTGCTAATATAAATACAACAAGGGGTTTAAACGCTTTCTATTATGCGGACTTGCCAAAACCGAAATCGAAATGGGATTAATGGCATTGGCGCACAACCTGGCAAAAATAGCCGCATAAAGCTATTTTGCAACTATTTTTTATTCTGCAGTCATAGTAAAATTTTTCCTGAAAAAGATATCATTTAAAAAATCATACTTTCTTAAAAAATGAAAATAAGAAAGTTCAATTTCTTCCAAAAAAGAAAACCGCCTCATTTTACTTTTGAGACGGCTTCTTTATTGATTAATAAAATAATTATTGCAAAACGAATACAATTGGAAAAGTAAACTGAACCTTTACCGGTTTGCCTCTTTGTTTGCCCGGTTCCCATTTCGGGGATGATGAAACAACACGTACGGCCTCTTTATCAAGCGAGGGATCAACACCCCTTACTACTTTAACATCAACAACTTCTCCTTTTGAATTAACCGCAAACTGAACATAGACTTTACCACTTATTCCATTTTCCTGTGCTATTTCGGGATATCTCAGATTCTGCTGAATCCAGTTACGGAAAGTATTCTGATCACCTCCCTGAAATTTAGGCATGTCTTCAACAATAACAAATACTTCTTCTTCAACTTCTTCTTTAGTATCAGATGGCGTATAGGCTACAATGTCTAAAGCCATATTATCTTTGGCTTCCTGGTTTTGTAATTGAAGCTGATCATCAAGCTTAACATCATTGTCAACGATATTAAGTTCAACAACTACCTGTGTCTGCGGTGGTGGAGGTGGCTGCTCCTGTTGCCTTGTAATAGGTATTTGCTCTTCATCTCCAACATCTTCCAAGGCTATCTGAAGTTCCGAGGCCTCAGATGAACGGGTAGTCCATTCAAATGCAATCAGCGTTACAGCCAACACAATCACTAACCCCAGTTCCAGAAAAATAAATCTTTTTCTTTCCAGGTCAGCTTTTGGTGATTTTTTCATTTCCATATTTATACAAATATTTTAAAACACAAAGATATGGATTATTCAGATATTAACAAACAATTCACAGAATGAAAAATGAATTTTACCTGATAAATTTTTATGATAAGATTATTCATTATTTTTGTATTTTTGTGCCCGGTTTTAATTGTTCTTTTATTGCAGGGAATTAGCTCAGTTGGCTGTAACGTCTTGATGGCCATCGTGAAGGTCAGGGATTGTTTCATTGTTCAACTGTTTTTTAATTTTTATGTTTCTGTTCTTATTTATGGGGAATTAGCTCAGTTGGCTAGAGCGATTGCATGGCATGCAATAGGTCAGGGGTTCGACTCCCCTATTCTCCACTTTTTTATTCCCTGCTTTTATGCCCGAAAACTGTTGGTTCCTTTATATCATCTTTAGCC
>FWPV01007717.1_pt1 | contig 19334 bp, 13 predicted proteins | sample 2228371 | NCBI WGS metagenome assembly FWPV01 (sample SAMEA103939776, study PRJEB20133) | metagenome
CTCGACGGTTACTCGGTTGAGATAGTAAAGGCGATGATTGACCGAGGGCTGCAGCCTAGTTTGGACGGAAATTTTGCATTTGATGGCAAGGTTGGCACAAAGTACGCTTATGCTATAGCGAACAATAGGTTAATAACAGCGGCTAATATGCTTGCTTCAAATGAATTTTCAACGATATTGGACAACTCGACGATTTTCCTCGGCAATTTATACGGGCTTATGGGCTATTATAGCTGGGGCAGCAATGAATCATCTTACAATTGGTCGCTATATACCAGCAACCTTTTTGTGCCTGGAGGAATTGCCGATACTTATGTTTCGACCAGCGCCAGGACTATGTATGCGCCCGCAAACTGGCCCAACTACGAAGGTCAGTCGCTCATAGCGGATCTTTTTCTTTGCGGTGCAACTGGAGCGTGCGGATATGTAAGTGAGCCGGGAGTTAGCCAGTGCACTTATGCGACAACGCTTTTTGACCGTTACACCAAAGGATATAATTTGGCGGAATCATTCATGGCCGCTATGCCTCAATTGTATTGGAAGTCCGCCGTTATCGGAGATCCTTTAGTAGCGCCTTTCGCAAGCCCTCCGATCGTTGAATTAACAACTCCGCCAATAATTACCGGAAACGCGGTTATTACCGCCGAGGCAGTTGATGAGGGTCCTATTGCGAAAGTCGAGTTTTATTTTGATGACGAATTTATTGGAAGCGATACAACGCCACCTTATTCCGTGGAATTGGATACGAGCCAATTCGCGGTTGGACACCACACAATAGAGGCGATAGCTTACGAGGATTCGCCAGTAGCGACTCAGGGAAGCGCCAAAACTACGGTATATGTAACTAATGAAGTCTCCAACTGCACACATATTTCGCAAGCATTGCAGTATCCTGATGGGCAAGTCGTAAAACTCAGTGGAAACGTGGTTACCTCTGGTTCCGGCGTTATTTCCAATGCGATATATATTGAAGAGCCCGACAGGTCCTCCGGAATAAGAATTCAGACGAACCAGAGTTCCATCCAAGCAGGGGCTGTAGTCACAGTTGAAGGACCTGTTTTTACCATCGATGGAGAAAAAACCATAGTCAATCCTTCGATTTCTGTTACGGGAAGCGGGCAAATACCTGACCCTGTATTTATGAATCTTGAAACATTGTGCGCAGGCTCTTTGGATAGCCCCAGCCGTAAAGGAATAAGGACTTGCGGCCTTCTAGTAAAAGCAGTCGGCAAGGTTTGCGGATTGGACGGGAACGCGCTTCTCATTAACAGCGGAACGAATAGAGGCAGTGTGGTTAGGGTAGTACTACCGAACGGATCTGAAAGCATAGAAGAGGGTAAATGGATCTCAGTAACAGGAATCTGCAGTCCAGCATCAGGCGCTGCTTCTGCCGCGATATTAGTGCGAGATAGTAGTGATATATTGGTTATCCGCTAGGATAAAATAATAAAATAGATTGCATCACCTCACCTGGGGGGAAAAGGGAGAGAGGAAAATAGCGGGATGTTCGAATTGAACATCCCGCTATTGTTTATTTCCAAGATTGAATTGTCTCTCTTATGTCTTTGGAACGGCGCGCCATTTCGAACTGTTCATTCTATTGCCAGGAATTTGATCCACGTGCCCATCTAGAAAGAGCACTAGACAGTTGGGACCTGCGCGCAAATGATAACTGCACCAGGTTATAACGGTGTCTTCCGGCGGATTTTTCCAGCGAAGTTGCCGCATAAAATCTTGTTCATTTGAATTGCCCGCGGATTGGTAATTACCCACTGCATTAATATCCGCAGCCCACACCACGGCGTAACGCAGTTCTCCTTCTTCGTCCATTGGGTTAATTTTTTGGGCGTCATAGCTGTTGTATTCGAAGAAAACAGGGGTTTCTCCGCTCACTGGGTTTTGCACTGGCATTGTCTGCGTAGTGACTGTAGTTCCCACATTAGGACATTTGAACGCGGTCGCTGTTTTAAGATATTCAGGGTAAAGGCAATCTTGGTCTTTAATATCTTCAAACTTTACGCCCGAACCAAGATTTATGCCAAGTTCAGCATCATACTTTACAGGTCCCAGATGTGGGGGATATTTACGGTTATCGAGTTTATACATTTTAATTGCGCTTTGAATGCTGTGTAAATTCGAGATGCATTGAGTTTTCTTGGCATTGTTCTTTACCGAGTTCATTACGGGAAAGATGACTGCGGCTAGAATGGCTATAATTGCGATAACGGTTAAAAGCTCAATTAGTGAGAAGCCTGATTTACTGCGTTCTATATTCATTGAAAGAATCCCCTCTTTTTATTTCTTCGGATACAATGGAAAAAATATTCATTTTATTGACTGTTTGGCGGACGAGGACGTTCCCATCCAATGAAATCGAACTTAAAAGAATATATCATAACGATAATAATTTCAATCAGGAATAATCAAATATCAGTCTTGAAATCCATAGAAACGCATCCAAGCATTTATGATTTCATTTCCCACTAGGACTGCTATAAACGCTCCGGCAACCATCATTGGGCCAAATGGGATATAATCGCGCTTACCCTTTTTCTTCAAAGCAATAAGCGATAAACCGATTATGCTGCCCAAAACTACTGCTATAAAGAAAGACAAAAGCGCTTGAGATATGGGAATGAGAGATCCAATAGCTGCTGCGAGTTTTATGTCTCCGGCCCCCATTGCATCTTTTTTGAAGGCTTTCGCGCTGCAGAACGCTATTATCCAAAAAATGCCTGCGCAGAGGGCCGCACCCGCAATAGATGACGGCGTTGCCAGAGAGAAATTGCTTCCAGGCAATGCCACTTTAACGAAGGCCGCTTCGCTCCCTTTAGCGATTAGCCAAATATTATGGGCGACGCCAGACGCAATGCCTAAAAGCACAGTCTGGTCTGGAATGATTAAATGGTCTAGATCCACGAACAAAGCCACCAAAAGGGCTGAGCCCCAAATAAACATAAAAATGAACTCCGGGGTGGCGAAAAATGCCCCGTGATTGAAAACAAACCTAATATATAAGGCAATGAACAAAATCCCCGATGCCAATTCCACTAACAAGTATCGCCAAGATATCGGCGAGCCACAGTATCTGCATCTTCGATGTGCGGCTAGAAAACTGACGATTGGAATGAGGTCGCGAGATTTAAGCCTAGTGTCGCATTCAGGGCAATGAGAAGGTGGATCCATAATTGATTCTTCTCTAGGAATCCTCCAAATGCACACATTCAAAAAGCTGCCGATGTGCAGACCGATGATGAACCAGACCGCTAAACCCACAAAAAGCAGGTCTTTTTCAAAGTCCCATCGAGCTGCCAGCGCTTCGTAACCGTTCATAATGTCTTTGATTATTTTATTAACCGCCGCCTGAAGAGGTTAAAGTATTAACGACCTGGACTATAGGCAGTAGCATCGAAATGACAATGAAACCGACAGTGAAGCCCATGAAGACGATCATTACAGGTTCGATAGCGGCGGTTAGGCTTTCCAATGCGGCATCGACTTCGGCTTCATAGAACTCTGCAATTTTCTGCAGCATTTGTTCGAGTGAACCAGATTCCTGCCCGATAGTAATCATTTGGACGACCATGGGAGGGAACATCTTACTACGTTGAAGCGGCGCGGCTATAAGGTCACCCTCTCTGATCCTTGCTCGGGCTTCGAGGATTGCATCGCTAATTATTTCGTTATCCACCGCTCCTGCGCAAGTTTCGAGAGCTTGCAAGATTGAAACGCCACTGGCGAGCAAAGTGCCAAGAGTCCGCGAAAACTTTGCAAGAGCGACCTTGTGATTGAGTATTCCCAAAACCGGGGCTTTGAGTTTGATTCGATCCCAAATCCTGCGGCCTACCTGAGTCTTTATGAAAGTTCTGAAGGCGATGACAAAACCTATTATGAAGACAACGACTATATACCACTTGCTCATAGCAAAATTGCTGACGTTCATCATGATCTGAGTTGGGAGTGGGAACTCTTTAACTCCGAGATCTTTGAAGAGGGTCATAAACTTCGGTAGTATTACAGTAACCAGGACGGAAACGATGACTAAAGCGACAACCATGATGATGATGGGATAAGTCATCGCACCTTTGACTTTTCGCCGTAAAGCCTGTTCATCCTCCAAGAATGTTGCCAATCGCTGCATACTTTCTTCAAGGACGCCTCCGATTTCGCCCGCGCGGATCAAACCAGTAAACATACTATTGAAAACGTTTGGGTATTTGGCCATGGCCCGAGAAAGGGTTTGGCCGCCTTGCACTTCCGCGCTAATATCGGCAACAATTCTCTTCAGTTTGGGGTTTCTGGTTTGCTCCTGAAGCACCGTAAGGCAACGCACCATTGGCACGCCGGCGTCTATCATTGTGGAGAATTGCCGGCAAAAAACCGCTAATTCTGCGAGACTTATGCGCCCGAATCCCGCAGCTGGATTTTTCTCTTTAGTTTGCTTTATTTGTGCGACGGTAAAGCCTTGTTCTTGAAGGCGCCTTCGCAGAATGCTTTCATTTTCTGCGTCAGAGGTGCCTTTTCTTATTTGTCCAGTCTGGTCTTTTGCCACGTAAGCGAAAGTAGGCATCTGATGTCAACTCCTAGGCAAAGGCGGTTCGGTAAATAATATCATTATTTTCGGGTTCAACATTAAAGCTAAAACGCATATATGCGTTATAGATTTTCAGAATTCGAAATGGTTTAATCATATTAATTTATTAATAGATAAAGGCACAAACTTGTTCCCACTCAGTGCCGGCGCGATGTCATAGTGAGAATGCGGCTGAGTTCCGACGGGTTCATAGCCCTCGCCATCGCATCGTCAAATGTTATTAAATTGCGCTGATATAGTTCAGTCAAGTGCTGGTCCATGGTTTGCATTCCAAGTGCGACACTTGTTTGCATAATGGAACTTATCTGGTGCGTTTTATTTTCACGTATAAGGTTGCGAATAGCCGGTGTTGCGAGCATTATTTCCATTGCTGCGATTCTTCCGGGGGCATCATTCCTTGGCAGGAGCTGTTGGCATAAAACCGCTTCCAAATTATTCGACAATTGGAATCGGATCTGGTCTTGCTGAGTTGAAGGAAAAACATCCACTATGCGGTCGATGGTCTGCGGAGCATTAATGGTATGCAGTGATGAAAGGACCAAGTGGCCTGTTTCGGCACAAGTGATGGCAATAGATATAGTTTCCCAGTCACGCATTTCGCCGACCAGTATGATGTCTGGATCTTCTCTAAGGGCAGATTTAAGGGCTGCGGCGTAAGAGCGGGTATCCTGGCCTAATTCGCGTTGGTTGATAATGCTTCGATTGTGCTTGTGCAGGTATTCTATGGGATCTTCTATGGTTATAATGTGTTGCCGCCTTTCCATATTGATCTGGTTTACCAAGGCGGCCAAAGTGGTAGACTTGCCGCTGCCTGTTGGTCCGGTGACCAGTATGAGGCCACGGGGGCGCCGAGACAAGTCCACTAAAATTGGCGGAAGTCCGTATTCTTGTATGGTGGGTATTTTGTTGGGAATAAGCCGGAATGCCGCGGCAACAGATCCGCGGTCTTTGTAAACATTGGCGCGAAATCTTGCCTCGTGCGCCAAACCGTAAGAAAAATCCAGTTCGAAATCTGCTTCGAAACGCCTAATTTGTTCGTCTTTGAGGATTTCATACACTAGCCTCTGTGTTGTAACTGAGGTTAGATCCTCATAAGCCAACGGGGAGAGTTCGCCGTGCAGCCTGATTACGGGTGGCACTCCGGCGCAAATATGAAGGTCGGAAGCGCCACGCTTGACGACTTCTCGCAAGAGGTCGTCGAGATGAACAGATTCCAGCGACTCTTTTTTTTTCGAATCGAGATCGGCAGCCGTTATTTCAGCCCAATCGAGGCTGTTTGTTATTTCGATAGGGTCATCCATAGTTTGACTGCCGCTGATGGTTCGGCAGTTTTCTAATATCCTGCGGTGAATACTACTCTCATTACTTCATCCGGAGTAGTAATTCCTTCGAGAACTTTAATAAGTCCGTCTTCTCGAAGTTCTTTCATGCCGTTTGCTTTGGCTGCTTCTTTCAAATCGTTAAGGGGGGCGCGTCGGACTGTAAGTTCAGCGATTTCAGCGTTCATTTTCATCAGTTCGTAAATACCGACTCGGCCCTTATAACCAGTGTGCCGGCAAGCTTCGCATCCTCTGCCGCGGTATAGGGTTACCATTTGTTCTTCGTCTTCGGCTTTAAAGCCGAATCTTCTTAGTTCGTTGGCTTTAACCTGATATGCTTCTTTGCATTCCGAACATATTCTTCGCGCGAGCCTCTGTGCCAAGACGCCGATTACCGTTGCGGCTATGAGGTAAGGCTCGACGCCCATATCTATCATACGGATAACGGCAGAAGGCGCGTCGTTTGTGTGAAGTGTTGAAAGTACCAAGTGACCAGTAAGGGACGATTCCACAGCGATTTCCGCTGTTTCCAAGTCGCGCATTTCACCGACCATAATTATATCCGGGTCTTGGCGAAGGAATGCCCGCAGAGCTGTGGCGAATGTAAGTCCCGCTTTTCTGTTTACGGCCACTTGGGAAATGCCGTCAAGTTGGTATTCGACCGGGTCTTCGATTGTGATAATGTTTTTAGTTACAGAATTGATTTTGTGAAGGATTGAATATTGGGTAGTAGTTTTTCCGGCTCCGGTAGGTCCTGTGCTAAGGAACATACCGTTTGGCTGCATTGTAAGTTCTTCGATATCGGCTTGGTTTTCGGGTGTGAAGCCAAGTTTGTGAAGGCCTAATAAAACACTGCTTTTATCCAAGATGCGCATAACGATCTTTTCGCCGTAGATCGTGGGCAGAGAGTTAACGCGCATGTCGTAGTCTTTGCCTTCGTGGGTTATGGGTATGTTGCCGTCTTGTGGTATGCGCCGCTCGGCAATATTCATATTGGACATAATTTTGAGCCTTGAAATGAGCGGGGCATGGATATATTTAGGGACGGTCATTTCTTCGTGAAGGACGCCGTCAATTCTGTATCGGATTCTGACGCCGCGCCTCTGCGGTTCCACGTGAATATCACTTGCACCAACGCGTATAGCCTGCTGGATTATCGAGTTGGCGATTTTAACGATGGGAGCTTCGTCGGCAAGACGCGCGCCTGCATCGGCGTCTTCTTCAAAATCGGCTTCGCGCGAACTGTATTGCTGGAGTTCGCCGGCGATGGAAGCGATGCCCCCGCCCAAGTTCATTCCTCTTGTTGGGGCAGCAACAGCGGGTCCCGGGCTATCATCGCCTGCCCTATAAGAACGCCTTATAGCAGCTTCGACATCGTCCATTGTGGCTAGGACGGGAACGATATCCAAGCCTGTAGCGAGGCGAAGGTCTTGGATTGCTATGGGATTGCTAGGGTTTGCGAAAGCTACGGTGAGTTTCTGCCCATTTTTGGCAATTGGGATTAGGTCGTGTTGTTTACAGATGCGTTCGGGGACCATATTTATGGCATTTTGGTCAATAGGCAAAGTGGAAAGGTCAACAAACTGATAGCCTAGCATTTCAGCGCGGGCGCGAGCGACTTCTTTTTCGTCGGCGAGTTCCAAATCAACTATGATTCTGCCTAAGTCGCCTGGAGCGCTGCGCTGAGCTTCTTTTGCCTGTTTTAGCTGCTCTTCGGTGATGATTTTTTTTGAGACCAGTATTTCACCGATGTCTCTGCGAGTCATAACCATTTTATCTACATCCCAAAATTATTCAGCGCCGGTTTAAAGCCGATATAACTTGTTGTTCCATAACATCAAGAGGCGGCTCTCGGTTTAGCCAAATTTTAAAAGATTCCGCACCTTGGTGGACGAGCATTTTCACACCATTGAGCGTTTTTGCGCCTATTTCCCCGGCTTCTTTCAGTAAACGAGTGACTGGAGGGTTATAGACTAGGTCATAAACCAGCAGTCCCGGATGAAGCATCTCTTTAGGACAGGGCGTGTCCGCTATATTAGGATACATGCCTACCGAGGTGCAATTGACCAGTAAAGCCGCTTCCCTTATTGTGCGGCGCGCTTCGGACCAATCGACTGAGCGTGCCGATTTTTTCGAGGTGACCGCGTTGATTTGTTCGGCTAGAGCAGCGCCGCGTTCTGGTGTCCTATTAATGATGGCTATTTGCGCTCCGGAATCAGTAAGAGCGTATGCCACGGCTTTTGCCGATCCACCTGCACCTAGTATCACTGCTTCCACGCCTTTCAGGCCGAACCCAGAAGAGCGAAGCGGTCCGAGAAAACCGACTCCGTCTGTTGAATAGCCTTTCAGCCGTCCATTTTCCAAACAGACGGTATTAACGGAGCTAATCCGGGCGGCTTCCTCTGAAACCTCGTCCAAATAATCAATGATCTTCTCTTTATGTGGGATCGTAACATTGACGCCCACTATGCCAAGCGATCGTATTCCCAAAACTGCCTCCGCAAGCATATCCGGAGGAACATCGAACGGGACATACGCAAAATCCAATTCAAGCGCTCTCAATGCGGCATTATGCATTGCCGGTGAGAGGCTATGGGCTATTGGATGGCCGATAACCGCCAAAACCTTTGTTTTGCCCGAAGTGACTGGATTCAAATGTTATCCTTACTTTCTGACGCTAACGGAGAATGTATTGTTCCAGCGCCTTTATGTTTCTGGAGCCACCTGAAAAGGACTTTCTCCATCAGCCTGCTGATTTTTGTGCCTATGAACTCGCGCTTATCAATCGGCCGGACAAGGATGGTAAGTAGCCCAATGCGATTGCCGCCCAAAACATCCGTAAAGACTTGGTCGCCAATAACCGCCGTATTTGAGGGTTCTGTGCCTATTTCTTTCATAGCCCTTATGAACCCGCCGCTTCTAGGCTTAATTACGCCCCTGACGAACTGAAGGTTTAATTCCGAGGCTAAACGTTCCAGCCGTTTTCTGCTTCTCGTATTGGAAGTGATGCAAAGTTTCAGCCCTCGCTTTTTAGCTTCAGCTAGCCATTCCTTTACGGCGTGAGGCACATCGTATGCCCGCCATGCTACAATTGTATTGTCCAAATCCAGAAGCAACCCACGGATTCCACGGCTTTCCAGTTCTCCAAAATCCACTGCGGAGAGTGACGGAACCCACATGTCTGGAAGCAACAAGAACAGTTTTTTTAACATTTTTTTTCGAATACATTGTATCACCGGGCCACCCCCTGGTCCGATGAATGTATAAGTTTTTTATTGCGGATATTGTTCACTTCTTTTTGCCCTAACGGCGGCGACCGCGTTATTATGCTCCACTAAATTTCGCGAAAAGTGGTGCGAACCGTCCGGTTTAGCAACATAATAGTAGTATGGGCAATCAGCTGGGTTCAATGCCGCTTTTATTGAAGCCAAGCCTGGGTTTGCTATTGGCCCAGGTGGCAGGCCTTTGCGCTTGTAAGTATTATAATCCGACTCTATTTTCAGATCCTTATACAGCAACCTTGTTTTATGCTTACCTCGAGCATACTGGACGGTTGCATCCACGTCCAGTTTCATACTTGAACGAAGCCTGTTCCATAAGACACCAGAAATCAAGGCGCGGTCTTCATCACTTTTCGCCTCACGTTCTATTAAAGAAGCCAAAGTTATGACTGCGTGAAGTTTTTCGGATGGTGAAGACCCGCGTCCATTAAGTTCGCTCAAACCGCAATTAATTATATTATCCCTCAAATTGGCCCATACTCTGCGTTGAAAGTTTGAATACATCACCTCCGCAACTTCTCGAGGAGCCATACTGGGCGATAATAGATATGTATCCGGAAATAAATAGCCTTCCAAATTAGTAGGCCAATTTGCGGTTTTGCCGGTGCGGCCTTCCCCCAAAAGGGCAAACCTTATGAAATTATCGGCATCGTCTATTATTCTCTTTTCTTCCAAAAGTTCTGCTATTTGTCGGACAGTGTAACCCTCTGGGATGGTGACCCATTTTGCCTTGGTATCGCCCCGCACTATTTTATCCAGAACGGCCGTTAGCGGTGTATTTGTACTGAACTCATATTGCCCCGGTTTCAGAGCGCCTGTGTTGCCGGTGAGCCTTGCGAGCAAAACAAAAGCATTTTTGCTTCGAATAACTCCGGCTTTCTGCAATATTTCACCCGTTTTTCCTGCTGCCGCTCCATTAGGAATAGCCACTAAAACTTTTTTCTTGCTCGTGGAAACAGGCATAACGAGAAAAGCCGAAACAATTGCTATCACCAAAGCGGATGCAAACAATACCGATGCTATTCGATGCAATATGATTATCCCCGTTGTTTCCCTATGAAGCGGAAATTATGAACGTTTAGCGGATAGATAACTCTCCAATATCAATACTGCGGCAATCTGGTCCACTACTTTTTTCCGTTTGGACCGGCTCCTGTCAGCATTGATAAGGATTTGTTCGGCCTCCATTGTTGAGAGGCTTTCATCCCAAACTTCGACTGGAATATCAACAACTTCACTCAATTTTTCAGCAAAATTTCGGCAAGCCAGCGCCTGTGGTCCTTCGGAGCCGTCTGAGTTTAGCGGTATTCCAACAACAACAGAGCCTGCTTCAAGTTCCTTAATAATTTCACAAATTTCCTTAAGGTTTGCTTTATATCCTTGCCGGCGCTGCAACGTGCACACTGGATGCGCAGCTAAGCCGAGATCATCAGTTATAGCTATGCCGATTCGCTTGCTGCCTATGTCAAGGGCAAGAATTTTATTCATTTTGTTTTATTTTACGACATTCCGCGTGAACGGCAGGTTCCCTCCAGTTTAATAGAGCGTTATGTAAAAGGAAAACCACCATCGAAGCAAAAATCAAGAAAGCCGAAACGATACCCGAGTCATTTGTTAACAAGCTGACCGCCGCTCCAATGAGCCCCGCTACGAAGCCTTGTTTTAAGCGGAGATCGGTGTTTAGGAAACTCACGATCTTTTCTTTCGCGCCGGATAACCACAGCACGAAGAAAGGTGAAAATACGAGGAGCGCAGTTGCGGCTTGTTTGGTATCTAGCAGTATAAAATTATACAAAAATTTTCTGGCAGCCATATAAGCGGCTAATTGCATCCTATTATCCAGAGTAGAGCCGATTACCCTGCCAAGATGCGATTGAGTCCCTGTTTGGGATTTTAATTCGAGAAATCCAGTCAAAAAGGCAATAACCAACCCAGCTGTGATTGCCAGTGCAATTCTTTTTGGATTTATTTTCTTTCCAATAATGGCCATAAATCCCAGGCTAAAAGTTACAACTGCAGTTATCATACCACCGGTGTTCGAGCCAAATGGCGGGGCAAGTGATAAAAATGCAAGCAAATAAATCGCCAACGTAAATATGATGGATAGTTTAGCGTAACTAAACGCCTTGTTAAAAATCATAGATGAGACTAAAAGGCAGCCGATCATCAGGCCCATAGATTCGTTGCCCAAGCCATAGTAGCGCATTCCGGCAACCGGAGAACCCATCACAATTGAAAACAATATGTTTGGCATTCCTATTCCTGAAATGCCTGCGAAAATGATGAACAGCGCTGTTGCCGCTAGGAGAAAAGGCATAGAAAAATCCTGGGATGAATAATACAGCCTTTTCGACAGATATTTAGCCGCTAAAAAAACAATTAATGCCGCGATAAATGCTGTGAATATGATAACAACAGTAGCCCTTGCAATGGTTTCAGACCTAAAAGAAGGCTCCACAAGTAACCCTATTGGACACGCAGCGAAGCAAAGAAGCACAAACTTAAGAAATCCGATAAAATATGGGCTGGCTTGCAAGCCAAATGCAACCACAGCGGCGGCCGCAGTGACAACCATGGCCCCAAAAACAGCGATTCCCATTAGGATGGGGAAAATCGCGCGCTCATTTAGCCTCGATCTAGCATCCCGCCACTTAAGATTCTGAAACGCTTTCTCGTTTTGCCGGAAAACAAAAGGCCGGCCAGAAATGGCGGTATCGTATATCCCGAATGTTTCAAGGATCGAAGCGCATAAGTCAACAGCAGTCACTAAGCCCCAACTGCGGGTATTTTCAGATGAAATTTCTCCCGATTTTCCGCCTTTTTTATTGACTACAAGGACTGGGGTAAGACTGTCCCAAATTGAGTCTGGTGAGATCGGAGGCGTGAGAGATACCACATAGAGCCTTTCCAAGTCGCTGTTTTCGCGCCATAGCCTGGAAGCAAAACTTCTCAAACGTGAAACCAAAGCTTGCTTATAAACTTTCGCGGCTGATTCAGAAAGTTGGAGGCGCACCAGATCAAACCGGGTTGAATCTCCGAAATCAATGACAACCAAGTCGCAGGATTTTAGCGCAGCAGAGGTTTTTTCAAAAAGGAAAGACTCATTTGACTGAATGCCCGCTGGGGAATATGGATTTTTGGAAAGACATTTGGCGCTTACATCGCCTTCAGGGACTATGCCATTTTTGTCCATTGCAATGGCTACTGCAGGGCGGTAGTGGCGATCTTGAAGGTCTGAATTGCCAAAAACCGCAATTTTAATGCCAGATTTGTTGAGGCGTTCGCCAAGATAGCCGGGCAGTGATGGATTGTAGAGCTTTTCATTAATCTTTTGAAGAGGCCCTGAATAAAGATGGAGAACAGCCGCGGATTTAGGGTCGATGCCCGTCCGGCGCTTGAATACGACAGCGGCTGTTGTTCCTTCAACCAATTCGCCAGCGGAATAGCCTTCTCCGACGCCTAGATCCGCTCTCGATGCGGAACCTGCGCTGACTGTAGCATATTGAGTGAACTCACTCCTTTGTCCGGCGTGATTGGGACCCAGCAACCCAATGAAGCAAGAGCTTTGCATTCCAAAAAAATTGGCTGGAAAAACCGGATTGTCAAGGTCGCCGAACAGGTCTTCTGCGAGCAGTTTGTCGGCAATAATCAACACGGCTTTCGGTTTCGCCGCGTTTGACGAATTGACTGCTGACGAGAGTATCGCCAATGCGGAAAACAAGCATAATATCACCCGCGGATTTAGCCGGTTGGTCATTTTTTTATGGCTGCTGATACCAATTCTTCAGCTAAAGCTAAAGCATCTTCCAATTTAGATGGATCTTTCCCTCCGGCTTGTGCAAATTCCGGTTTGCCACCACCTCCGCCGCCGGCTGCCTTAGCTATTTCGCGGACTAAGTTGCCGGCGTGCAGCCCTTTTGCAACTAGATCGGATGTCACTTTGCAGACAAAAGTTACTTTACCATCGGTAACTCCGCCAAGAACCACAACGGCCGATGCTAGCTTATCGGCGATGCCATCTGCCAATGTCCTGAGGGATTCTATTCCGGCATCCTTGGCAGTGCTCACCACGAGGTTAACCCCGGAGACCGATTTGGCCTTCTCTGCCAAGCCAACCGCCATTTCCGCTGCGCCTTTTGCCTGGTATTTTTCGAGCTCCTTTTGGGCCTCCTTTAGCGAAGAAATCAAGCGTGTCGCCGCTTGATCCAATTCAGAAGGCGGGGCATTTAGGGCTTGTGAAACGTTTAAAAGTGTATCTTCAAGCCTGTTGATCAAGGCGAGCGCACCTCGCCCAGTCACGCCCTCCAGCCTTCGCAAATTTGCGCCTATGCTTCCCTCACTTGTCAACTTGAAAAACCCAACTTGGGAAGTCCTGTCGAGGTGGGTGCCTCCGCACAGCTCAATGCTATAGTCATCTATTTTGACCACTCGAACTACATCGCCATATTTTTCGCCGAAAAGGGCAGTGGCGCCCAGATTGCGCGCTTCCTCCAAACTAATTTCAGACACTTCAACAGGCAAATCCTCAAGAACTTTTTCATTGACCAAGTTTTCTATAGCCCTGATTTCCTCAGGAGAAAGAGAGCTAGGGTGTGAGAAATCAAATCTGAACCTGTTTGGTTCGACCACAGAGCCGGCTTGAAGGGCGTGTTCGCCCAAAATTCGGCGCAAAGCGGCGTGAAGAAGGTGGGTTGCCGTATGGTTTCTAGCTATGTCCAAACGCCTTTTGCGATCTACTTCCGCATGGACGCGCATACCGACCGAGAAATCACCTTGAACAACGTTACAATGGTGGAAGAATATATCTGCCGCTTTTACGGTATTGTCAACTGTGAGCTTCGAGCCATTGTGTGTAATTTCGCCGATGTCCCCTACCTGTCCGCCAGATTCCGCGTAAAAAGGTGTCTGGTCGAGTACTATTTCTGCCTTCTCGCCAGCGGATACTTTTTCAACCAGTTTGCCGTCTTTCAAGATGGCCGCTATTTGGCAGGTAGCTGAAGTTTCTTTGTAACCGATAAACTGTGTTGAATGAACAGCTTTCTGTATTTCAAGAAGCGCGCCGCCGCCTCCCCCGAATAATTCAGCGGGAATTGCCATACTTTCTCGGGCCTTTTTGCGCTGTTCTTCCATTGCGGCTTCGAAACCAGCCATATCTATTTCGATTCCGCGTTCTTTTGCGATTTCGGCTGTCAATTCGATGGGGAAACCAAAGGTGTCATAAAGAGTAAACGCCGCTTCTCCGCTGATTCGCTTGTCTTTGATTGCTTGGGCGGAGTTCAGCAATTCCTCCAATCTAGCAACGCCGGCGTCCAATGTGCGCCTGAAACGTTCTTCTTCTGATTTGACTGCGGCTGTTATGAAGCTTTCTCTTTGCGAAATTTCGGGATAAACATCGCGCATGATGCTTACGACAATCGGCACTAACTCTGGCAGAAAGTTCCGTTCGACGCCCAAAGCGCGGCTTCGGAGTACTGATTTTCGGATCATCCTGCGGATTACATAGCCTCTACCGGCATTAGAAGGCATAACGCCATCCGCTGCCGCAAAAACGAAGCCTCGAGTATGATCAGCGATGACGCGCATAGCCCGGTCTGAAATTTCATCGCTGCCGTATTTCACGCCTGTGATATTTTCGATGTGATTTATTATGGGGAGAAACAGGTCGGTTTCGTAGTCTGTGGGCGTGCCGTTAAGAACGGCGATTGTGCGTTCCAAACCCATTCCCGTATCTATGTTTTTTGTGGGGAGTGGCTTCATTTCGCCGCCTTCGCGGCGGTCAAATTGCTGAAAAACAAGGTTCCATATTTCCACGAATCGATTTCCGTCATGGGCTATTGACCAAGTTGGGTCTTCCGGAAAACCTTTTTCTGGGGTCACATCCAAAAAAATCTCATTGCATGGGCCGCAAGGGCCGTTTGGTCCTTTTGTGGGAGCATTTGCCGGCCAATAATTTTTGTCTTCTCCGAGCCGGACAATTTTCTTTTCTGGGAAACCGATCTCTTTTATCCAAATATCGTAAGCTTCGTCATCATCCAAGTAAACGCTTGTCCATAGATGGTCTGGATTAAGCTTGAGAACATCGGTTAAAAACTCCCAAGCCCAAATAATGGATTCACGCTTAAAATAGTCGCCGAAACTGAAGTTGCCGAGCATTTCGAAAAAAGTGTGATGGACAGCATCACCAACTTCTTCGATATCGTCAGTGCGAAGGCACTTTTGGGAAGTGACAGCCCTTGGGCTAGGCGGCGCCTGTTCGCCGACGAAATACGGCTTGAACTGGACCATTCCTGCGCTCGTGAAGAGGAGCGTCGGGTCATTTGGCACAAGCGAATCGCTGGGCATAATGAGGTGCCCGCGTTCCTCGAAAAACTTAAGATATTTGGTTCGAAGCTCGCTGCTTAACATAAATTGTTTTTTGTCCTGAGATTCAATATTTGAAAAATTAGCACATACAGCCTTTGGGGCCTTTTTCACGTTCCTCAATGAAGGCTTCGATAACAGACTGGTGTCGGACTCCAGTTGTGGCTCCGAGTTCCGTTACACAGAACGCGCCGACAGCATTAGCGAACTTGCCTGTCCGCGTGAGATCCCAGCCATTAACGATTCCAGCCAAGAAACCAGCCGCGAAAGCATCGCCGGCGCCAAGAGCGTCTATAGCATTGACTTCGTATATCGGTATGGATATTTCTTCATCGGCGCTACGGATATAGCATCCCTTGTCGCCCATTTTAATGCCGACAGTTTTGACTCCTTTGTCCATTAAAGCTTTAGCGATGTCTGCAGGTTCATCGTAACCGGCAATCATTCTGGCTTCTTCATAACTCGGGACAAAATAGTCCACGTATTTAAGGCAAGGCTCCAACAATGACATCCATCGCCCCTTTGAATCCCAACAAGTGTCCAAGGCGGTAATAACGCCTGCTTCTTGGGCTTCCTTAAGGACATCGGCGGTGGGCTGTCCATCAAAAGCCGGCATTAAGAATGCACCGGCAACATAAAGGATTTTGGAGCTTTTAACGAAGTCCATGTCAACGTCTTCCTTGACAAGGGAAGCGTTGGCGCCGATGTAGTGAATGAAGCTTCTTTCGCCGTCGCCGTGCACCAAGACCATAGTCGCGGAGGTGGCGTTTTCTTTGTCGCGGACCACACGGCTTGTGTCTATCCCATTTTTGGCGAGCCTGCTCACCATAAAGTCGCCGAATCCATCATCGCCGACTTTACCGATGACAGCGGTATCTATGCCGATTTTAGCCAAGCTTATGCCCGTATTTGCGGCGTTACCGCCGGTATGAAGCTCCATACGGTCAACTAATTCTAGTTTGCCACGCTCGGGAATCTTATCAACGGGTTTCCCGACCACGTCAGCGACTAAGATACCCAAACATACGACATCAGCCATCTTTCTACCATCCTATTTAACTTTATTTTAGGGATTGAGTTTGCAGCTATGGTCTTCAAACTCCTGATCTTCGTACGGATCAACCAGCCCGTATTTTATAAAGAGCTCTCTTGACGCGCGGACACAAAAAAACGGCAGCGCCCCAAAATAAACAACAACGAAACCGACGTAAGCCGGTAGCGCGCACAAAATCGTAAATGATATGATAACAAAGATAGCCCCAACGGTAAACAGCGGATTATCTAAAACCATAAGGCAACTTTTTCTCAGAGTAGAGAAAATACCGGAGTTTTGCAAGGCTATGAGAGGCAATTGATATATGAGTGTGCCGAACCAAAAAATGCCAGCGTAAAAGAACACCGCAGCCATAATCGCTAGCCACATTCCCGATTTTATCTCGAACGATTTTATCTCGAACAATGACATAGAAAATCCGGCAAATGCCAACCATAAAAAAATCAGGTTTAAAAAACCCAAGCCCACTGATTTTGCAAGACTAAACCTATAACCAAACGCAAGATCACCCAAAGAAGGATAAAGATTATATATTTTTTTATGAGCGAAAATAGTTGCTCCGAACGAAAGAGGACAAATCGCAGTGAATATTGCCAAAATCATAATGAATGATTGGACAAGAGGTCCCTTGCTCAAAAAGAACGCTGCCAGCAGGAAAAAGGAGTCGATAAAGCTTATGGCGCATACTACTCCCAAATTTTCGTATATGTCTTTTGCCCATAGCTTGGTAGCCCGCCAGAGCCGAGGGCGATATTCTTCCGATGAATGGCTTTTCGAGTTCATTTTCCGCCGGGGATATAGCGCGCCGGAGGCATAGGCTTTTTGGTTCCGTTCGGAACAAATGGCGCGGAGGCAAAGAGTATTACATCGAGCTTGAACTTATAACCCGAGTCACTCGACCTGTCCAACCTAAGGGTAAAGGAATGCCTGCCTTGAGCGAACGAGACCGTCCCTACCTTCTGCCAATACAAACCGGGGGCGTATTGAACGGCATTTTCTTGCGGGATGCTGCCCCAATTCGATCCGTCAATAATCATAGATGCCGGCGATGCGCCATCCTTGCCCGGCAAGCTTCCTGCCAGCCAGATATCGAATCTGCCGTCTTTTGGAACATCGAAATAGAGAGTCACGGCATAGGGTGACATCGGGGGCTCACTTTTTGTGTCAATTGTCAAGCATCCGCCGAAACTGGCTCCTTTAACTGATTCGAGCCCGTCGAAACTGTGGGTATTTATCTCCTCGGCTTCGAACCACATATATGGTTCAAAAACACTGCTAAGGCGCTTCAAGCTCTGTAATGCCATTTGAAGCGCGGTTAGCGGCCTACCGGATTCTAAAACTTTTCTTATGTTCTTTTCCGCAGTCAAATAGCTGCCTACTTCAATGCCTGCTTGGCCTGCGTATTTTATTGCGGCGGACAGGCGATTAAGGGCGTTTTTGGCAGATTCAATTGGAGCCATTTGCAAAGGCTCCACTCCGCGCAATACGACGGGCTTGTCTGAGATTGACACCGAAATGCGGTCTTTCGATTGCGTAATAATCGGTTTTGCGGAAGGGGATTGAGCCGGATAAAGAACTTGTATGGCATTTGGCCGTTCTTTTATCCTACGAGGGAAACTAATAACGCCCTGCCCTGAATCCTTCCACACATAGAGATCGGAACCAAGCAAATAGTTCCTAATTCCTTCGCCGAGTTCGTAAACAGCTGAAGGCTTGAAGCTAGGAAGCCACCAGACTTCGTTTTCTAGCGGCATAATCTCTGCGCCTGTCACGAGAAAAGCTGGGAAAGGAATTATCGAAGGCTTGAAGTCTTCAAATCCACGCCTGGTAGCAGATGCCATTTCTGCGGAAAGCTTCTGAACTGAAGTAAAATCTCGTTCTTTTTCGGGAAAGTTTTTGGAAGAAACAAATATCGGAAAGTATCCTTTGAATCCCAAGCTGTTGAGTTCGTAAAAGCGCTCGGTGCTTGCAATGAAATCGTCTTCAAGCCCAGCTGCAATTAACCAGGATGTCCGCAAAGATTCATTTCCGATTGCGCGCGCCGCTCCCGCTATTTTTTTGGAAAAAGCCGCAATGCCGTCGAAACCGCCAGCTGAATTATTCAAGTAAATCCTAGAAAAATCGGAGCAGGTTACTAAGACAGGAACATCAGCGGCGTATTTTTTTAGTAGTCCGGCTGTAGTGTTGAGATAAAGTTGCAGGGATTGATCACGGAACTCCAAATAGTCGTCCCAAAACTTTGATCGGCTGACATCGACTCGATATCTTGTGTCGCTCGCTCGGTCGTATACTTCCGAAACTCCCCTTCCCAACCGCCATAGCGGCAAAAGCCTTGCAAGATTTCTGAAGCCTTCGGCTGAGTAACCGGTGATTCCCCAAGAAGTAGCCGCAGCCGTGGGATTGGGATATTTTTGTGAAAGCCAAGCTTCGAAATCGGTTCGGAACTCTGGGGAATTGGGGAAGGCTGCAGCGAACTCTCTGTCGAGATCGAACTTGTATAAAGGGTTAATGAAGAAACGCAGTCCACTGCCAAACTTAACTTTTTCAAGAAATGAAAGAAGCCTATCCCTGTAAGAAGCGTAATTTTTCCAAACGTCGGGAAAACCTTCCGAGGTTGGGTTGACTTCTATTTCAGGATAGACAAGCAGTGTCAAAACCTGTGAGGGAGCTGTCGAAGCTTCTGAGTTGATTTCTATTTTATGATTGGATTTCCGAGCGAAGCCGTG
>FWPV01007720.1_pt1 | contig 19330 bp, 9 predicted proteins | sample 2228371 | NCBI WGS metagenome assembly FWPV01 (sample SAMEA103939776, study PRJEB20133) | metagenome
TTTTATTAAGATTTTTAATATATTTTGGCACAGTTCTTAAATTAAGCCATATTCCATCTAATACAATAGCAAAGTATTGTTTTTCTATCTTTGTATTTCGCCATATATCAAGCTTTTGTTGCAATTTTTGTAATATAGCAGATACAGTAGTATGAGAAAAAGAATTACCAAAGACACGTGAAAAAGCATTTTTAATTCTTCTTGTTTTGAGGTGTAACATAAAATGTTAAAATTCCTTTATCAAATTTACTTGTTCTTCTCATATATGGTTGTAATATTTTTGATTCATATTTAATTCCTTCAACTCTTGGGACAAGAAAGTTATTTATTTCACCAAAAAGAGAAGTATGTAATACTTTTCTTGTCCTGTAACCATTCCTAAAGCCATTTCTTGTTGTATTCCTTTCATATTTTTCAGCACCTAATAATTCATCTACTTCATAATCTAAACAGGTTTCTAAAGTAAGTTTTAAAAACTCCTTTATTTTTAATTCTAAATCAGTCCAGAAAATCTTTCCAATCTTGTGGCATTTCTCTAAATCCTTGTGCTATACTATTAGTAGGTAAATTCAAATACTTTTTATTCATTGGCTTCCTCCTTGTATGTATTATTAAAATGTAAAGTTTAATATATTTTACAGGGAGGAGCCCTTTTTGAAAAGTCCACACTTTTTTATACATTAACTATATTAAAACATCCTTGATTTTATCGTTTTAATAGATTATAATTATATAAGACGTAAGAATTGTTTATTATTTTAAAGGTGCGGGAGAGAAAGGATTTTTTAATTGAATAAATTTGTTCGCCTGATAATTTTAGTTTGTTTTAATATAATACTATCATTTTTAATATTATATTCATCGCCAACTATTCCTGGGGATGCTTGGAGCAGGGATATTGCAGCATCTGGATACAAAGACGGCGCACCAATAGGTGGGTTTGGCGCAGGAACAATAACATGGAAACTTGATGGAAACTTTTATTTTAGCAGGCTTGATATAGGAAATGGCAATGATAATGGAAGTTTTACAGCATCTGATACAAATGCGCATTTTTATTTTTATCAGAAACCTTCTTCCGGCGCTGCAACAACAAAAAAATTAAATGCGGAAACTTTAGGCAGTGGACAGGCAAGATATTATTCTTTATTCCCATTTGCATGGGTTGATTATTATGGCAGTCAGTTTAATGTAAAAGCAAAAGTAACGCAATTTTCACCATTAATTCCCAATGACTACCAGAGGGTAAGTTATCCACTTGGTATTTATGAATGGGAACTTACAAATTCTACATCTGAAAATTATGATGCTGCTGTTATGCTTATCATAAATAATCCTTATGGAGCATCGGCAAGTCTGGTATCATCGGGAAATTATACAGGTATAGTTTTAAATAAATCAGGAAGTGGTGCCCCCACACTTGAAACACAGGGTGAGTTTTGTCTGGCTTCCATTTCATCTGCAAATGTAACTGTTTCAAGAATGTCATCATCAAATCTTTCAACCATAGAAAGTGATTTTTCCGCTGATGGAGTCCTTTCAAATACCGTGGGTAGCAATACCTTAGGTGCGGTTGCATTTAAAGTTACATTATCCCCCGGGCAGAGTGTGCGTATACCAATAGTTCTTTCCTGGGACATACCTATTGCACAGGCAGGCTCTGGACAGAAGTGGTACAGAAAATACACAAAACATTTTAACAGGAATGGCACAAACTCATGGGCAATAGCACAGGAAGCACTTACAAATCATTCTTCATGGGAAACACAGCTTGACAACTGGCAGAATGAAATTCTGGAAAATCCATATTATCCATCATGGCTTAAATCAATGCTTTTTAATGAACTTTATATTTATTTTACAGGTGGGACATACTGGGAAGATGGTTCTGCTTCTGGTTATCCTGATAATGCAAATGAAAATATGTTCTCGCACCTGGAATCATACATTTATGATTTTTATGGAACTTCAGATGTGCGTTTTTATGGTTCATGGGCTTTGTTTTTAAACTGGCCTGATATTGATAAGCAATGTGTGAAACAATTTTGTGATTCAGTATATCATACCAGGACAGACAGACCAGCATATCTTAACACAACTGCCCATGATTTTGGAAATCGCGATACAGTATTTACTCAATGGAATGCCTATACTTACAGGGATTCAACAAACTGGAAAGATTTAAATTCAAAACTTGTTTTAATGGTTTACAGGGACTGGCATTTAACAGGTAGAACAGATTCTTCTTTTTTAAATTATTGCTGGGAACCGGTAAAAAGGGCAATGGCAAAAGTGAAAAGCCAGGATACAGATGGCGATGGGTTGCCTAATTCAAGTGGTATTGACCAGACCTATGATGATATGGATTTAACAGGGGATACTTCCTATTGCGGTAGTTTGTTTTTAGCTGCATGCCTTGCTGCAAAAGAAATAGCCCTTGCAATGGGTGATAATGCACAGGCAACAACCTACCAGTCGTGGTTTGACCTTGCAAGACCTAATTTTGAGAGTCAGTTATGGACAGGACAGTATTACAGGATAGATACAGGCAGCCACGACCCAAACAGGATTATGAGCGACCAGTTATGCGGGCAATGGTATGCAAAAGCATGCGAACTTCCGGATATTGTTGTAAATACAAGGGCTGTTTCTGCGTTTCAGAAAATATACGATAATAATTTTAGTTTATTCGGTTCTGGTTCGCATGGAGTTGTAAACGTAATGAATTCAAATGGAACAATAGACACGTCAACCCCGCAAACACAGGAATGCTGGGTAGGAACATCATGGGGAGTTGTGGCTGGTATGGTTCATCATGGTATGACTTCTCAGGCAAATGCAATTGGTCAGAGTTTATACAATACTATCTGGAATAATGCGCAATACTGGTTCAGGACTCCGGAAGCATGGCGTGTTAATCTAACCAGTCCACGAGCATTTTATTATATGCGTGCAAGCACAGTATGGGCTGTAAAGCGCGCTTATGACAGGTTACCTTATCTTTGTTCTCCAAATACCTGCACGCCGCCACCTACTGCAACATTTACAAGAACTCCGACTCCAACAGCAACAATTAATCCATGTGCATCATCCTATTTACGTGTGAATTGCGGTGGTCCTGCTGCAACTGATTCCCAGGGACGTTCGTGGTCTGCAGACCAGGCATATACATCCGGTGGATGGGGATATGTTAATGGTTCCGCAGAAACAATAGTTTCAAATCCAATTGCAAATACAGAAGATGATGTTTTATATCAATCAGGCAGGTGGAATTCAACTTTAGAATACCGGTTTACTTTATCCAACAAAGCGTGGCGGGTGCGGTTAAAGTTTGCAGAAATTTATTCTCCCTTCACTAATCCGGGACAGAGAGTTTTCAATGTTTTTATAGAAGGAAATCAGGTATTATCTTCTTTTGATATAGTTGCATCTTCAGGTGGACAATATACTGCTATTGATTATACTTTTGATGTAAATTTAACAGATGGAATATTGAATATTACAACATCAGCTATTATCGATAGCCCGAAAATTTCTGCAATTGAAATATTAGACCCGAGCATTTTATGTACTCCAACTGTTACAAGAACAGGAACTCCACCAACTCCAACAAGAACCCTGACAATAACTCCTACATGGACAAGAACCCCATATCTTACATTTACTGCAACGCGAACCAATACGCCTTTTTTATCTCCAACTATTACAAGAACACCTACAATTTCTCCAACTTTTACAATAACGCCAAGCATTACACCAATAAGGGTAAATTGTGGTGGTCCTCAATATAACGATGGAACAAATATATGGCTTGCTGACCAGGCATATGTATCAGGCGGATGGGGGTATGTGAATGGAACAGCTGCAACAACAACAGATGCAATAGCAGGAACAACGCATGATACTTTATATCAATCAGAAAGGTATGCGTCAAATTTAGAGTACAGATTTACATTACCAAACGGGCAATACCAGGTTAATCTTAAATTTGTTGAAATGTACTGGACTTCAAATAATGCAAGAGTATTTAGCGTAGCAATAGAAGGGGTAACTGTTATAAGTAATCTTGATATATATGCTGCCGTAGGGCATGACGTGGCATGTGATAGGGGACCATTTACAGTTACTGTAACAGATGGGGTGTTGAATATTGTTTGCTCATCAACGGTTGATAATGCACAGATGTGTGCGATTGAAATACTACCCATACAGCCAACACCTACTTTTACAGGGACAAATACAAGAACACCAACATCAACCAGCTCGCAGATAGCAACTAACAACTTTACCGCTACAAGAACGAACACATCTACATGGACAAGAACAGCAACAGGGACATACACGAGGACAGGGACGCCAACATGGACAAGAACAGCTACCAGCTCACAACTTCCAACTAACAGCTTCACACCAACAAGGACAAGAACATCAACATGGACCTGGACAATAACGCCAACATATTCTTTTACATATACAAATTCGCCTTCATTATCTCCAACTCCTACATTAACACTTTCGCCTTCGCCTACAGTTACAGATACCAGGACGGTAAGCCCTACGATAACGCAGACATGGACAGGCACTCCACCGTCGCCTACAATTACTTTGACAAGAACTTTATCATGGACTACAACTAATACACCCACATTAACAGCAACACCAAGTTTTTCCTATACCAGAACTGTAACATTAACAGGAACAGGGACTCCTTCAAATACACAGGTTATAACTAATACATTCACTGCAACACTTACAAGAACAATATCTACTACATTTACATATACTATTTCTGCAACAGCAAGTCCGACAAGGACATGGACGAACTCTGTTTCTTCCACTCAGACACCAAGTTATACCCGAACAAATACCATGACACTTACTATATCTCTGTCATCAACTGCGACCCGAACACCAACATATACAAGGACACCAACTATGACTATTACAATGACAGGGACTGTAAGTCCGACGGCTACACAAACATGGACAGGAACACCTCCTACATCTACAGATACACCTTCTGTGACACCTTCTTCTACTATAACAGTAACATTTACGCATACAGGAACATCTACTTCAACATGGACAGTGACAGTAACAATGCCCAGCACACAGACACCTTCTGCCTCTGCTACAACTACGTCGGATATGACGCCTTCGTTTACTTTTACATCTACTGCTTCGGCGTCTTTAGTTCCAACTAATAGCGAGACACCTACAAGAATAGCTACCAGCTCGCAGGTTGCAACTTATAGCTTTACAGCTACACGTTCACCAACAGCAAGTTCAACGTTTAATGTTCAAAGTGCAACGTGGACAAATACAAGAACAACAACTCCCACAAACTCACAACTGCCAACTACTAGTTATACTCCAACCAGAACAATAACTTCAAGTTGGACTCAAACAGTAACCAGCAGTCAGACGCCTTCTGCTTCTGCTACAGATACAGTGGACATGACACCAACTTTAACAGTTACAGTTCTGGCATCTTTACAGCCAACAATTTCATTTACAGCAACTCCAGACAGTAACCAGCAACAAGCAATTGACAATGTGGTAATATATCCAAATCCAATAAATCCTGACAAAGATGATTATTGCAGGGTTACTTTTAAAATATATAATAAAAATATAGACAAATTAACTGCAAGTATTTATACATCAGGTTACAGATTAATAAAAGAAATTATTTTAAATAATGAACAGGCAATTTCAGCAGCAAATAATGGATTTATGGATATAGAAATAAAAGATTTAAAAACATTATCAAATAGTGTTTATTATTATTATATAAAAATACAACAAAAAGACATTGTCTTTAAATCAAAAATTGAAAAAATAATAATTTTAAGATAAAATATTATAGAAACTTTTTAATTTAATAAATGTCTAAAATATAAAAAATATAGATGGAGGGAACATGAAAAAAATAATAGGATTATTTCTTGTTTTTTTATTTTGTTTTTTTATGTCTTTAAATGCATTAATACTTGATGACATGGAAGATGGAAATAATGCAAATAACTGGGGTGGCTACTGGTATACATATGATGATTTAGGAAGTGGCGGGGATTCTTATGTAGTACCATGGAGCGAAGCCAGGTGGAATGCATCTGGAATGACACCGGAGCCATTTTTTATGCAAACCCCTGGAAGGACAGGAAGTGGATTCGCAGCAAGAATGACCGGATATGTAACAACTACATTTCAGTATGGATTTGTAGGAATGGGGACGTCATTTATTGACCCAAAAGGACCGGTAGATTTATCTACATGCACAGGAATAAGTTTATGGTTTAAAGGCGATGGCAGGACATACAGAATGAAAATATCGTCAGCTCACCCTAATTTTTTATTAGGTGAAGGAGATAACCACTATGGATATGCATTTGTATCAAGTACTGACTGGACGCAACTTGATATTTTGATGACGAGTTTGACGCAGGAGCCATACTGGGGTACATCAGTAAATTTAAGTGATGCATTATCAATGGCAACTGACATACAATTCCAGAGTGTAGGACAGCCACATAGCGATATTGATTTATGGGTGGATGAGATTGATGTTTATGGATGCAGCAGTTATCCAGTAACTGAAACTCCTACATGGACTGAAACACCAACACCGGGGCCAAGTTGTATTTTAGATGATATGGAAGATGGAGATAATGGAAATAACTGGGGTGGGTACTGGTATACATATGATGATTTAGGAAGTGGCGGAGATTCTTATGTAGTGCCATGGAGCGATGCCCGGTGGAATGTATCTGGGATGACACCAGAGCCATTTTTTATGCAAAGCCCGGGAAGAACAGGTTCTGGATATGCAGCGAGGATGACCGGCTATGTAACAACAACATTCCAGTATGGATTTGTAGGAATGGGAACAGCATTTTTGGACCCCAAAGGGCCTATAGATTTATCCAGTTGTGGCGGAATAAGTTTATGGATAAAGGGCGATGGAAAAGATTACAGGATAAAAATAACTTCATCCCATCCTAATTTTGTTTCAGGCGAAGGCGACAACCATTACGGTTTTGCATTTACTTCTGGCACTGACTGGACACAGTTGAACATTTCAATGTCAAGTTTAACACAGGAGCCATACTGGGGTTCTTCAGTAAATTTAAGTGATGCATTATCAATGGCAACTGATATGCAATTTCAGAGCGTAGGTCAGCCGCACAGTGATATTGATTTATGGGTGGACGAGATAGATGTTTATGGCTGCAGCAGTTGTCCGTCAGGTAGCACCCCCACATATACAAATACACCCACACCGACTTACACAGCTACAATTGCACCCACTCCTGTATGCGATTGTCCGGCATGGTTCGGGAAAAAAGTACCGGGCGCGTATTCATATGATTTTTCTTATTATTTTAATGCCTGCAAATACAGATTACTTGAAAATGGCACTGTCAGGTCAATATTTGTAAGTTTTGCTTCTACAACTGGCGGGGAAGCAAGAGTTGCATTATATACAGATAATGGAGGAGTGCCAGGAAATTTAATTGTAGAAAGTGCATCAGAAGCAATAAGTGAATCCGGTTGGCATGAATTTGACATATCTGATGTTCCATTAACCGCAGGAATATACTGGGTTGCAATTCAAACACAGCCAGGTATTTTATTAAATCTTGATACAATAGCAGCTAGCAACGAAGTTTATTATTCTATGGAATATAATTCTTTCCCGGCGGTTGCTGGTTCTGGTGGTTCAGGTGATGGTGCTTATGATATATATGTAAATTATTGCCCTTCAGTGTGCCAGACTCCAACTGCAGAAGTAACACCTGTTATAAGTTGTGAATGTCCTGCAGTAATGGGAAAACAATATGACGGTGGCGTGACATCAGCATATATTACCGGTTATATGACTATGAACTGGTATGGAATGGGAGAAGACGGAATCGCCCAATCAATATCAATACGTATTGAGTCGGGAAGCGGTAATATGAGATTGGCATTGTATGATGACGTGGCAGGAGAACCCGGAAGATTACTTGTAGAGTCAGCATCTACAGCAGTAACAACCGGCTGGAATGAAATAGATATAAACGATATAGCATTACAGGCAGGTAGAGTTTACTGGATAGCTATGCAATCAGAAGATGCTTCTATTTATATTGGAAGAGATGCTGGTTCATCAGGCGATGAAAGATATATGGCATACCCATATAAAAATTTTCCAGAAATATCTTTTATGATGAATTCGTACAGTAATAACTGGGATGTACGCGTTAATTATTGTCCGTTGTATTGCCCGGGCTCACCATCGCCGACATTCACAGAAACATGGACCGACACTCCGACAGATACTCCTACGGAAACATTTACAGAAACATTAACTCCTACGCCGACAGAAACATCAGAATCAAATCCGGGATTATTGGATGACATGGAAGATAACAATAACCAGAACAACTGGGGTGGATACTGGTATACGTATGATGATTTAGGAAGTGGCGGGGATTCTTATGTAGTGCCGTGGAGCGCAGCTCGGTGGGCAGCATCAGGACAACCAACACCAGAACAGATGTTTTATATGCAATCCCCTGGCAGGACAGGTTCTGGATATGCAGCGAGGATGACAGGCTATGTAACAACAACGTTCCAGTATGGATTTGTAGGAATGGGCACATCATTCTTAGAGCCAAAAGGACCGGTAGATTTGAGTAGTTGCACAGGAGTAAGATTCTGGCAAAAAGGAGACGGTAAACAATACAGGATGAAGATATCGTCAGCACATCCAAATTTCTTACAGGGAGAAGGAGATAACCATTACGGGTATCAATTTGCAAGCGGGACAGACTGGACGCAGATGGATATATTGATGAGCAGTTTAACACAGGAGCAATACTGGGGGACATCGGTAGTTAGAAGCGATGCATTATCTATGGCAACAGACATACAATTCCAGACATATGGACAGCCACATAGCAGCATAGAATTATGGATAGATGAAATAGAATTCTATGGATGCAGCAGTTATCCGAATCAGACGCCTGTTGCGACAAATACCTGGACAAATACACCCGGTGGCCCGACAAATACATGGACACATACATCAACCTGGACATGGACGCCAACATGGACAGCAACGAGCGGAACAGGAACACCGACACCTACTCCGGGAGACAAATTTAAGTTTGATGAAACCAAACCATTGTTAGCTTATCCAAACCCTGTTTCTGTTGAAACTCCTGTTGCTATTGACTTTTATCTTGTACGTCCCGCAGAACTTATTTATTTCAGATTATATACTCCATCAGGCAGATTAATAAGGGAAGTCCCTTATTCAAAATATAATCTCTACATAAGCAATGGTTTGTTGCAGGGTAAAAATACACTTACAGTTGCTTCAAATCATATTAAAGGACTGGCGCAGGGTATTTATTATTATATTCTGGTTGCAGAAGATAACACAAAGAAACAAATAAAATCACAAATTGGTAAGATTATTATTTTAAAAAAATAAATCAATAAGTTTTACCGCAACGAAGGCACAGAAATTTATGACTGTTTTTATTGATAATAACTTCAATTTTTCCGCCACAGATACAAACTAATCTTCTTGGCCCTTTTCTGCGGTCTATTTTTACTTTTATTCTTTTTTTTCTTCTATCAGATTTTCTTTTATCCATTTTTTCACCTTTTTAAATTATATCAAAAAATAATTATATTTCAATACTTTCAAACACTTGGAGTTTTCTCAAATTTTGTTACATAATCCATAAATAATTTGCATAAAAGGATTGATTGCATTATTTGAGAAATTCATTGAGTCAAGTATTGAATTAAAAAAAAGGACTACCAAACGGATAGACACGAAAGTAATAAAAAATAAAGGGATTTTACGTAAGCCATGAAAAGTCCGTTTGCAGGAACCTTTCGAAAGTAAGCAAACAATTTATTGCGAAAAAATGCAACAATCCTTTTAATGATATAATATAAAGATTTTCTGGTTTCAATTCGTAAAAAATGAGGGAACTTCACTTCAAACAAATCTTAATTAAATATTTTTGTGAATTATATTTAATCTAACAAAAAATTAACATTTTTTAATTTGACTATTTTTTTTTTTATGATATATTATATGTAGTTATTCTTTTCGTGAAAACGCTTTTGAAAAATTTGAGGTGGTGATGATTTTAAGAATAAGTGATATAAATCACATTAGAAAATATTTTTTTATAATATTTGTTTTTTTAATTCCTAATATTATATTTTCTGCTGGAAATTTTGGAACCACAACCGCAGAATTTACAAAAATAAAGCCGGATGCAAAACCATCTGGTATGGGTGATGCATATATAGCAGTTGCAGATGACAGTTCATCTTTATTGTATAATTCTTCCGGGCTGGCGCTTCTGGATAGAAGCGAACTAACTGGCACATCAATATTCTGGTTTAACAATATTATGATGTATAACGTTGCGTTTGCCCATCCTTTTGAAAGCGGAACTGCTTTTGGAATAAATTTATTATGGATTGATTTTGGCAGTTTTAATTCAACAGGCATCCCTGGCTTTGAAGTTTCGCTTCAGGACGCAGTCATAAATGCCGGTTTTGGAAAAACTATTTTTTCCGGTTTTAATATTGGAATAAATTTGAAAGTTTTATATGAAAGATTTTCAGATATGTCAACCGGTATTGTGGAACCATCCATTGGTGTATGCGCTGACGCTGGCATGTTATTTGAATTATTTTCCAGGAATTTTTGTATTGGTTTTGTAGCAAGAAACCTTGGATTTATTACAGGGACAGAAGATTCTCTGCCAGTAGAACTTGGCTTAGGGTTTGGATTTAAATTATTCAACGGTAAGGATGATTATTTTAATTTTGATATTGATGTGTCAAAAATTTTAAATACGGATAATTTTTTTGTGGGTGCTGGTTTTGAATGGACAATTTTTAAAATTTTATCCATGCGGCTCGGATTCAGATATAATAATAGTTTTGACCTTGAAACATTTTCTTTTTCTGATGTTCAGAATTTATTATTATTATCAGGCGGGATTGGAATAAATATAGGTGAAACCGGAATCATTGATTATTCATATAATCCAATGGGATCTCTTGGAGCTATACACAGGATAGGACTAAAAATGATGTTTGGCGAATCATTATATGAAAAGTCGCTTGCAGAAAAGAAGGCAATAATAATGCCTAAAGCAATTGAAGTACCAAATATAGAAGTTTCAGAAGGACAGATAAAAGCTGTTTCTTTTAAACCAAATGTCCCTCAGGAGAAAGTTAAAGAGTGGACATTAAATATTAAAACATCGGATGGCAGAATAGTAAAAACATATTCAGGTGTTGGCGAGGTTCCAAAAGAATTAAAATGGGATGGGATTGATTCTGTGGGTAAAATAGCAAAGACAGATGTAAATTATATATTTGATTTTAAAGCAAAAGACCAGGAAGGACAGATAATTAAATCAATAGGTCAGATAATACAACCAAAGAAAATTGCACCAATAGAATATAAAGAAGAAGTTTTTATGCCCAGGAGTGGGCATGAGATTTTTGTTGCCCCGATTAATCTTCTTGTCTCAGGCGAAAGCGACGAGAGAAAACAGGTGCCTTTTATTATGGTTAATGAAAAGATAAAAGAGATAGTTTCATGGGAATTTGATATTTTAACCAGCACAGGTGTCCCGAAGAAAAAATTCAGTGGCACCGGCAATATGCCTCTTTATATTGTATGGGATGGTAAGGATTTTGACGGCAATTATGTAGAAGATTTAAAAAATTGTAAATATATATTGACTCTGGTTGGTAAAGATGGAAGTAAAACACAGATAAAAGACAGACAAATTATCAGAGATCCATTTATAATTTCAACCAGAACAAAAATATTAAAGGCATTTAAAGCTATTTATTTTGACACAAATTCATATGAATTAACAGAAGAAATGGAACAGCGGTTAAAAGAAATTATTGAAGAAATAATTAAATATAAGAATATACAGATATATATTCAGGGTCATTCAAGCATAGAAGGGGATAAAAATTATAATATCCTTCTGTCTCAAATGAGGGCAAAATCAGTATTACGATATATAGTTGAAAAATATAAAGTATCTCCGCTATCAATTACTACAGTAGGATATGGTGCGGATATTCCTTATGATACGAAAGATACAGAAGAAACAAGGGCAAGGTCCAGAAGAGTTGAAATAATAATTATGGGTGAAATTGAAAAATGAAAAAATATATTTTAATTTTGATTATTGTGTTAAGCCTTTTTTCAGGTTGTAATAATCTTGTTCCAACAGAGCAAAAAGAAGCAACAGAAAGTCCTGAGAGATTATTTAATCTTGCCAACGAAGCAATGATAAAAGGCGACAAAAATATTGCGATAGAATTATATTATAAAATTTTAGAAAGGTATCCTGACTTTAAAAAGTATAAATCCGATATTTTATACCGGTTAGGAATGTTACTTTTTAAATCTGAAAGATATGAAGAGGCGGAGAAAATATTTCAACAGTTAATTACAAAATATAAAAATTATTCAAAAATAAAAACTGTTTATGAAAAACTAATTTATATTTATATCCAGGAGTTACCAGACCCAGGTAAGGCACAAAAGATAAAAGAGATGTATAAAGCTAAATTTAAAGATGATGTCAAATTTAATAATATAGAAAAAACTACAGTTTTATTGAATTATGAAGAAAAAAAAGATGAATTAATTAAATTAGATGCTTCAGAGATAGAAATAAAAAAAATTGAAAAAATTAAAAATTATGATACGGAATTTTTTCCTGTTCAAACTGTGCTTGATTTAAAAGTTTTTTCTCCTGATAGAAAATATTTTGTTGAGAGAAAAAAAGTAAACGATAGGTATTTTTTATTTTTAACTGATGTATCTAAAAATAAAACACGGAAAATAACAGGCGCAGAAAATGGCTTTGGTCAGCAATGGTCCTGGGATTCAAAATATATTGTTTTTACTGTAATGAACTGGGCGACAAAAGAAAGAAGTATAAAATTATATGACATCAAAAAAGATTATATAAAAACACTTTTTACAGGAAAAAATATTGGCGATTTGTTGTGCTTTTCTCCCGATAATTCAAAAATTGCATTCTGGTATTATAATAATCTCTGGATAATTAACAGAACAGGTAAAAATATGTCAATGATATGTAAAGTAATAAAAGGCGAAAATTCATTTATGATGGCATGGTCCAGAGAGGGTGATAAAATATTAATAGGGCAAAAAATATTAAACAGTATTAATTATTATTTATTTTATCTTGGAAGAAAAGAATTTATTATTACAAAATAACAGGAGGATTATATGATTAAAAGAAAAGAAATATTTTTAATATTTATATTTAGTTTTTTGTTTCCAATTTTTCTTTATTCAACAATAGAAGAATATAAAAAAGCCGTTGAACTGGACGGCAATAATGTAATAAAGAAATATAACCTCGGACTTGCTTATTATAATGAATGCATAAGCGGCAATCAATCATTTTGCGATTCTGCGATTGAAGCAATGAAAAAAACACTTGAAACTAATATATCTGATAAAGAATCGCATTTAAAAGTTGATGCAACGGTATTACAAATACTTGGCATACTTTACTATAATTATAAACAGAATGATGATGAAGCAATAAAGTATTTCAATAAATGTATTGAATTAAATCCTGTGGATGGAGATAACTATTATTTTATGGGGCTTGCTTATTTAAGAAAAAATGACAATGATAACGCAATAAAATTATTTACCGAAGCATTAAATAAAAACACACAGAATTTACTGGATGCAAAATTTCGTTTAGGGCAAGCATATTATAGAAAAAAAATTTATATAGATGCAATAAGATACCTTGAAGAAGTAATAAAATTAAATCCAAAATACATTGAGGCAAGGGAATTGCTTGGAATTATGTATCATAATCGTAATGATAGTATAAAAGCTATTGAAAATTTAAAAAATGTTGTAAAGTATAATCCACAAAATTTTAATGCTTTTTATTTACTTGGTTTGAATTATTTTAAAGAAAAAAAGTATGATAAAATGATTGATTCATATAAAAAAGCAATTGAAATAAATCCTGATTTCGCTGATGCTCATTATAATCTTGGAATGGCTTATTATTATAGTAATATGTACGAAGATGCTATAAAAGAGTTTGAAATAGCAAAAAAGTTAAATCCGGTAGATTCTGCCACTTTCTCAATCCTTGCACAAACAAAAACAACTGCTTATGAATATCATTTAAGCAAAGGCACCACATATTATACTTCCGAAGATTATATAAAAGCATTGAAAGAATTTGAACTTGCATTAAACGTAAAACCTGGAGATAGTGAGGCTCAAAAATATTTATCCAGTGTAAAGGATATATTAAAAAAGCAGCAACCAGAGATTCTCCAGCAAGCAAAAAATATGTTTGAAAATAAAAAATATCCTGAAGCATATGAAAAATGGAATTATGTTTTACAAATAGATCCGGACAATTCAGAAGCAAAGCAGGGCATAGCAAATATAGAAAAAAATATCTCTGATTTAATAGCAGGCAAAGAAAAGATTGCAGCACAATATGTCCAGGAAGGAAATTATAATGCCGCATTAAACGAGTATGAAGAAATTAAAAATTTAGTAACTTCAGAACCAAAAAGAAACTATATTAATTCAAAGATAGAATCAATTAAAGACCAGCAAAAAGCAAAGGTTAATTCTATTGTAGCAATAGCTGATAAATTATATCAGAATAAAGATTATAAGAATGCATTGAATAAATATGCAGAAGTATTAAAGTTTGATCCCAAAAATGAAAAAGCAATGAACGGTATAATTAAAATAAATGCAAATATGGCTGCCGATAAAGAAAAATACCTTGCTCTTGGTAAACAGAAAGTTGCATCTGCCCCTGAAAAGGCAGTCCATTATTTTAAAAAGGTTTTACTGATAGACCCAAATAATCAGGAAGCAAACGCATATATCCAGAAATTAACAGGTAAAGAATCGCAGGTAATGATAGATGCAAAAATGGTAAAGACTCTGTATTACGAAGGTGTTGATAAATATGTAAATGGTAACATTGAGGAAGCCATAAAAATATGGAAAAAAGTATTAGCAATTGACCCGAATCATATTGAGTCGCAGAAAAATATTCAGAGAGCGCAGGAGAAACTCGCTGCAATTAAAAGGTTAGAAAATAAATAAAAGGAGGTTAAATTGAAAGTAACAATTTATGACGTTGCAAAAAAAGCAGGTGTTTCTATTTCAACTGCTTCTAAAGCATTAAACGATAGAAAAGATGTAGGAGAAAAAACAAAGGAAAAAGTAAAACAAATTGCAAAAGAACTTTCATATGAACCTTCGCATTTTGCTCGTGCCCTTGCAATGAAAAAGACAGGTAATATTGGTGTGTTGACAGTTAGATATTATTCAACTCCCATGCTTACAAATCCGTTTTATTCAAAAATCATAGAAGGAATAGAAGAGGGCTTAATGGATAGTGAATTGAATTTAATAACAAATGTTATAAGAAAGGAACAGATAGAAAATCTGGAACTTCCAAAGATGGTAAAAGAAAAAAATGTTGATGGGTTAATTCTTTTAGGGTATATGCCGGAAAATTTTGTGGAATTAATAGTAAATAAAGGATTACCTGTTATAGTTGTTGATAATTATGTAAATGAAAATATAAGTATGATAGTAACTGATGATGAAGGTGGTGCATATGGTGCAGTAAGTTATTTAATAAAGACAGGACATAGAAAAATTGCTTATATATCAGGTCCTTCCTGCAGAATTAGTTTTAAGAAAAGAGAAGAAGGATATAAAAAAGCTTTAAATGAAGGTGGATTGACTTTGAATCCTGATTTTATTTTATATAATGATCTGGAAGAACCTGGTTATGAGTGGATGAAGAAAATTTTAAGTGTGGGAGAAAAACCCGATGCTATATTTACATCTAATGATGTTACTGCGATTCTTTGTATTAATATGCTGAGGGAAAACGGTCTGAAAGTGCCTGATGATATATCTGTTATAGGATTTGATAATATTGAAATCGGGGAACATTTTATCCCATCATTGTCCACAGTTGACATTGATAAAGAAAGGATAGGTATCAAAGCAGTTAATATTTTAAGTGAAAAGATAAAAAATAAAACAAAAACAGTAGAAAGAATAATTTTTCCTGTAAATCTTATTATCAGGAATTCAGTAAAATCCAGGATATAAATCAACTCCTGAAAAAAACGAACAATTATTTTATATGAATTACTTTAAAAGGTTTTAATGAAAGAACATTTCTCTTTACGAAAATCTCCGGCTATCCGGTTTATGTATCGTAGGAAACGGCCAAGAGAGTGCTCCGCGTTTAAATTGAAATTTAAAACTAAGAAAAGCAAAAAATAAAAGTGGATTCCCAATCAAGATGGGAATGACAAGAAAATGCAAAATGTTTATTTTAAAACCGTAAATCGTAAACCGTAAAATGAAAATATTTTTCATCTCTCTTCGTGGAAATCCCTTCCTGCACCAGCCCGGCCTGCTCTGGCGTAGTCAATTAAAGACAGGGGCTATACTTTATTTTTATATCTGTTATAATATCATTCGTAACACAAGGAGATGATATGAACATATTTTATAAGATTTTTATTTTAATATTTTTAAATGGTTTTACTTCAATAATAGCACAGATTATTTTATATAAGGAAATTTTATCGCAGGTATATGCAAATGAAATTGTTTTAAGTTTTGCCTTATCTGCATGGCTTATTGCTGGCGCTATAGCCGGAATTATTATCTTTCCAAAGTATTTTAAAAATAAAAATACAGACTTTTTAATAATAATCTTTGTATTATCTGTGTTTGCTTCTATACTGGTATCAATATTTTCACTGCTGTTAATAAGAAATATAAAGACATTATTTAATATGCCGGTTGAACAGATAATGAATATCTGGGATGCGGCTATTATAACAATGTTTATTTATGGAACTTCATCATTTATTTTTACATTAACGTTTAGTTTTGCCGGAGAAATAATAAAAAGAAGCAATGGGGATTTAAAATTATTATATATAATTGAAACTACCGGTTCAATTGTGGCAGGGGTTTTATTTACACTTTTTATTGCAGGTAAGTATTCAAATCTTGAATTACTATACTGGATGGGGATTATAAACATTGCAATAATATACGTTTTGAGTAGAAACAAAGATAATACAGACAGGATAGTAAAATCAACGCTTGTTTTCTTTATGATTGTTTATTTGATTCCACTTATAACAGGTTATTTAAAAAAGATTGATGAAAAAAGTCAAATTGTTTCTTATTCAAAATATGAAGTTATATTGAAAAAAGAAGGTTTAGATTCAAAAATAGCAATAACAAAAAGAAATAAGGAATATTTTGTTTTTTCAAATGGTTTATTAAAATATCAAACATCTCCCCCTGGTAACAGTGAATTTTTTGCATGGGCTATGTTGACCAGAAAAGGTTTTAAAGACATATTACTGATAAATGGGGGTTATACGGGAGGTATAAAAGAAATAAAAAAATATAAAAATACAGGAAAAATAACAGTGCTTGAGACAGATATTGATGCAGCAGAACTTATGGAGAAATTATTTAAAGATTCTATTTCATCAGAAGGGATAGAGTTTGTCCATGGCGACCTTATATATTATTGTTATAATTTAAACAAAGAAAAAAAATATGATCTGATTATTTTGCAGATTCCCCCGCCTAATACTTTTTTAAATAACAGATATTTTACTGCTGAATTTTATAAGTTATTAAAAAATTATTTAAATAAAAATGGTGTGCTTGTTTTTGCAATGGATTTTGCTGAAAATTATATGGAAAAACAGATAGTTTATTCCATAGCGCCGGTTTATAAAACAGTCAAAAGTATTATGACGAATGTTGAAATAATTCCTGGGGAAAAAATAATTTTTATCGCATCGGACGAAGAAATACAATTACAACCTGAAAAAATTTTAGCTGGTTTAAAAGAAAACAACATTAAAATCCCGGAATTAAATTCTGTTTATCTGCATGATAAAATCAACAGGTCTATAAGTGTAAAAAAAATACTGGATGATTCTAAAGTAAAATACAATAAAATTCTGGAGCCAGAAGCATATCTGCAAAATATAAAAAAAGATTTGATGATGTTTGCAAAAAATGCTAATTTTTTAAAAGCGATATGCATAATTTCTATTTTTATTTTGATTTTTTATCAATTATATAAATTGCATAAGAAAATAAAAATTTTTCCTTACATTTCAATGCTTCTTTTTTCCGCTACTACAATAATGCTTGAATTGGGTTTGATACTAATCTACCAGAGTTTTTATGGCTATTTGTACAGGTCTGTAGGTTTATTATATTCTTTTTTTATGGTGGGAATTTTGATAGGAACTGTTTTATTTATGATATTTAATATTACAAATTTCAGGATAACAGTGATACTGGCGGAATTGTTAAATATAATAATTCTTTTTTATATCTTGAATTTTAAAAGTATTCTTCAACCAGTAAATCCAAATATAATTATGTTTTTTATAATAGCATCAGGTTTTTTTACGGGAGCCATATTTAGTTTGATGTTGGGTGAATCAGAAATTTCAATTTTATATGGCGCAGACCTTGCTGGCGGAGCTGCAGGTGGAATAATTTTTGGATTAATAATTTTTCCTTTTGCGGGATTTACCGGAATTATTATTTTTAATTTATTGCTTTTAGCAATTGCATATACCGGAGGTTTAAAAAATGCGTGAAATTCAAAAAGAGTTTGCGAAACTAATAAAAATAATGGAAAAATTAAGGGGGAAACACGGGTGTCCTTGGGATAAAAAACAAACGCATAAAACATTATTGCCTTATCTTATAGAAGAAACATACGAAGTAATTGAAGCAATAAATAAAAAAAACGAAAAAATGATAATAGAAGAGTTAGGGGATTTGCTTTTACAGATAATATTTCATTCTCAAATAATGAAAGAAAAATCCGGCAAAGGGATAAAAGAAGTAATAAAAAGTATAAATAATAAATTGATTCAACGCCATCCACATGTTTTTTCTGATAAAAAGGGTTTATACAAAGATTATCATGTACGGGAGTTCTGGGAGCAACATAAAAAAGAGATAAAAAAAAGAGATTCAATACTGGATGGTGTTCCAGTTGCTTTACCTTCATTATTACGTGCGAGAAGGTTAATTTCAAAAGCAACAACAATTGGATTTAAATGGGACAATAATAAAGAGATTATAAGAAAAGTAAAAGAAGAATTAAATGAAGTAATTAAAGAAATAAAAAATAAAAACAAAAGAAAT
>FWPV01007721.1_pt1 | contig 19330 bp, 14 predicted proteins | sample 2228371 | NCBI WGS metagenome assembly FWPV01 (sample SAMEA103939776, study PRJEB20133) | metagenome
TACCCCCCAAACCAAGACGGACAGGCCGCTTCCTAATTTGGCCCGTTCGTCTTTTTGTATTCCATCTCTCCACAAAGGAGGCGGCCGCTTTGGTAACATTATCATTTGATAGAACGATTACCGTTCGGTAACATTATCTTTTGACTTGACACGGGTTACGATTCGCGTTTGAGCAACTTGAGCGCCAGGTCGGTCAGGGCTTCCCCTGCTTCGCCCTGCGGGTCAGCGCTGCGCAGGTTGTTGATGGCCAGGTCGGTCATTTGGCGGGCGGCTTCATAGGTGTAATCATAGCCGCCTTCCTGCGAAAGCAGCGTTGCCATGTGTTCTACCTCGCCAGGCTGCAGGGGACCTTGCGCCCAGCGGGCTGCAAAGCGCCCTTTTTTGCTCAACCCTACCAGCACTGGCAACGACTTTTTTCCTTCCAGCAGGTCGCTCGCGGCCGATTTTCCCGTCACTGCCTCGTCGCCCCAAATGCCCAAAATATCATCCTGAACCTGAAAAGCCAGCCCCAGGTAATGACCAAATGAACGGTAGGCTTCCTGGGTAGCGTCATCGGCATTGCCCAGCACGGCGCCAATCTGGCAGCAGCCTGCCAGCAGGGCGGCGGTTTTACCGGCAATCATCGGCCAGTAGTCTTCTACGCCCAAATCGGTACGGGTCTGGTAACTCATGTCCAGGTATTGTCCTTCGGTGAGCGCCAGGCAGGTATCGTGCAAAATGCCGGCGGCTTTCACAACGGTCTCGGCCGGGTAAAACCGCGCCAGGTCTATGATGGCCTGGTTGGAAAGCACGAAGAGCGCATCTCCCACATTGATGGCCATCGGCGCGCCCCATTTTTTCCAAACTGTCAGGCGTCCGCGCCGTTTTTCGGAATTATCCTGAATATCATCGTGCACCAGCGAAAAATTGTGCACCAGTTCGACCGCTGCGGCGGCTGGCAGGGCGTTGCGCCAATTGGCGCCGCACGAGGCGGTTGTAAGCAGCACCAGCAATGGACGGATGCGCTTGCCAGTCGCTTCGGGGCCTGCGCCTTCGCCGCTCCAACCCATGTGGTAGGTAAGCATGTCGTGAAACGGTTTGAGACGTGGCTGGTTCAGGCGGGCCACCTGACTTTGGAGCTCAGACTCGATGGCAGATAACATCTCGCTGGTGATTGTGTTCAGGCTCATAGCAGATTCTCCGCAAAAAGATGCGTCCATTTTATCAGGATTAGATTAACTCTTGCAAATTAGTCCAAAATGCTCTATTCTTAATACCTGAAATCGTCAGATTTCAAAAAAAGCCAAAAGGAGAGAGAGAAGATGAAAAAATGGTTCGTTCTTTCAAGTTTGCTTGTCGTACTTGCGCTGGTTCTGAGCGCATGTGGCGGAGCGCAGCAATCCGGTCCAGAAACTTTGCTGGATGCCATCAAACAGCGCGGCTACATCCTGGTTTCTACCGATCCAAACTATGAGCCACAATCCTTCCTGAACACCAGCGGCTCGCGCCTGCCCGATACCAAATGCCCCGCCGACGCTCTGACCACTGCCGAAATGCAAGGCTTTGATGTGGATGTGGCTATCGAGGTTGGCAAAGCCCTGGGCGTCGAAACCTGTTTCGCCACGCCCGACTGGGACCTGATTACGGCTGGGAACTGGGCTGATAAGTGGGATGTCAGCATTGGTTCGATGACCATTACTGTAGATCGCCAAAAAGTGCTCGACTTCAGCGTGCCTTACTACTACACCCCGGCCGTGGTTGCGGTGCGCGCCGATGCGCCTTACACCTCACTGCAAGACCTGGCTGGCAAGGCCCTGTGCGCCGGGACAGCCACCACATACGAATTCTGGCTGAGTGGCAACAAAGAGGCCCTGGGCTTGCCTGCTTCTTCCGTTTACGCCGAACCGCCTGCCAACGTGCGCGTAATTACCCTGCCCACCGACCAGGAATGCGCCCAGGCCCTTGCTGCAGGCCGCACCGACTTTGACGGTTACGTTACCTCTGCCACAGTAGTTGAGGCGAACATTGCGGCTGGTATGCCGGTTAAGAAATTGGGCGGCGCAGTGTACTCTGAAGACCTGGCTGCTGCCTTCGATAAGTCTGCCTCGCTATCCACAGACAGCCTGCGCGCTGAAATTGACAAAATCTTCACAGCCATGCATGCCGATGGACGCCTTTCGGCGCTTTCGCTTAAGTGGTTTGGTGAAGATCTGACCCAATCGCCGAAATAACCCTCACCACCTCCTGGCGTGGAAGCAGTCACGAAGCGTGGGCTTGCTTCCACGCCAGATTTTTTTCAGGAGCCTGATATGAACACCTCTCAGGAGGAACGCGAAGTTCAATCGAAATCTCTGGGTGAGGAACTGTACGCCGCGGCGCAGCGCCGTGAGCGCGCCTTCCGCACGCATGTGGGGGTATCCTGGTTCGTTTTGCTGCTTGTGCTGATGTTTTTGTTCAGCGGGCAATCACTGTCTTTGGGCGATTTTACCTTCAAGACCATTTCGCTGGACTTTGACTTTATTCAACGCAACCTGACCTTTGTGGGCGGGGGTGTTGGACAAACCATTCTAATTTCTGTGCTGTCTATTATGCTGGCAACCGTGCTGGCGTTGATAGCTGCCCTGGGGCGCCTGTCGCGCTTTCCGCCGTTTTATGCCCTGTCCACGTTCTATGTTTCGCTTATTCGCGGTACGCCGCTTTACCTGCAAATTTTCTTTTTCTTCCTGGCGTTGCCGCAATTGGGGGTTGTACTGCCCGGCCCGGTAGCGGGCGTGATTGCGCTTGGGTTAAATTACGGCGCTTATATGAGTGAAATTTTTCGCGCCGGGCTTAGTTCGGTTGGCAAAGGTCAACGTGAAGCGGCTCTGGCCTTGGGCATGACCCCCCAGCAGGTGATGCGCCGCATTGTCATTCCGCAGGCGCTTCGTTTTGCCATTCCGCCGATGGGCAATGAATTTATTGCCATGACCAAAGACTCCGCGTTAGTTTCTGCAACCGGGTTTGTGCACGAGCTGATGTGGCGCGCCACCAAGGTTGGGCGCGCCAGTTTCAAAAACCTTGAGGCGCTGATTATGGCGGCGGTCTTTTACTGGCTGATGACCATGATTTTGTCGTACATTCAGAGCAAAATTGAAGAACGCATGGCGAAAGGAGACCGCTAACATGGCGCCAATCGTCACGGTATCGAATCTGCACAAGTATTTTGGACGCTTGCACGTCCTGAAAGATGTTAGCCTGCAAGTTGAAAAAGGCGAAGTGGTTTGCATTATTGGGCGCAGCGGCTCTGGCAAAAGCACCTTTTTGCGCTGCATCAACTTTCTGGAAGAGCCTTCGCAGGGTGTGATTGAGGTTGGCGGGGTGCGTGTACCTGCCGGTGTGCACGGGCGTGAAATTAACGCGCTTATCCATAATCTGCGCTTGCGCACGGGCATGGTGTTTCAGGAGTTCAATCTCTTTCCGCACATGAGCGTGCTGGAAAATGTGATTGAAGGCCCCGTGACCGTAAAGGGCATGGATCGAAAGCGCGCGATTGAAATTGCCGAAATGAACCTGGAACGCGTGGGCATGCTTTGGAAGCGCGATGAGTACCCCAACCGCCTTTCTGGCGGGCAAAAACAGCGGGTGGCCATTGCCCGCGCCCTGGCTATGGAACCCGAAGTGATGCTCTTCGACGAGCCGACCTCGGCCCTTGATCCGGAATTGATTGGCGAAGTGCTGGCAGTTATGAAGCGCGTGGCCCAGGAGGGGATGACCATGCTGGTTGTCACGCACGAAATGGGTTTCGCGCGCGATGTGGCTGATCGGGTGGTGGTAATGGCCGAGGGGCAGATTGTGGAGGAAGGCGCGCCAGAGCGAATATTCACTGCACCTCAGCACCCCAACACCAAAGCGCTGATTGACCGCTACCGGGCCGCCGAGACCGTTGCGCAGGAGCCGCCGCCAGTGGCAGTGAAATATCCACGCACGAATGAATGAGTATGTAACCTGAATTTGGGATAAGCCTTTTGAACCGTCCCGAAGGCTTTGTACGGGCAACTTCAAGGGGCGAAATTAGCCTTTGGGACGCTTACCCGAACTGACGTTATGTATAAAGCGCCTGGGCAGCCTCAGGCGCTTTTTGTATCACTGCGTTTGGTACGGGTTGTAGCGGTCGGTTGTGCCGGGCATCGCCCCGGCGGTACGGGTGGCGCTACGACGAGCGCATTACCTCAGTATGCCCATTTGTTTCAAATCGGCTTCTAATTGTTGCGGGCTTTGAAACTGAATGGTGTGCAGCCCAATTTGGCGCGCCGTTTGAATGTTGGCCAGCGAGTCGTCTATGAACAGGCAGGCTTCGGGGGTGTAACCGATTCGCTTAAGGGTGTAGTCGTAAATTTCTGGTTGGGGTTTGACCATACCCGTCTCGCCAGAGACCACAATATCCTCAAACCAGTTCAAAAATGCAAAGCGTTGCCGCATGAGTGGAAATTTCTCTGCCGAGAAATTGGTCAAGCCATAAAGCGGAAACCCGGCCTGCCGCAATTGGTACGCAATTGCCACACTGCCTTCAATTGCCCCGCTGATGCTGGCTTCCCACTGCTCGTCATAAGCCCGAATGATGTGCGCATAGTGTGGAAATTGCGCCGAAAGCAGGGCAACGCCTTCTCGAAAGGGACGCCCGGCGTCTTGGGCCAGGTTCCAGTCGTGAAAGTTGATTTCGGCCATAAAGGCATCCACCGCGGCTGCGTCCCCGTCGAAGAAGGGTGCAAAAACGGCGTAGGGATTCCAACGGGCCAGCACATTGCCAAAGTCGAAGATGATTGCGCGAATGTTCATCGTGTTTCACCTGGTGATGGGCGTAATTTTACCTGTGCTAAAGGCTTGCAGGTTGGCCGCGCCAGTGGCAAACATGGCTATTTTGATTGTTTGGGCAATGACCTGAATGGTCTCTATTGTTTTTTCGGTGGAAACAGCCGCAGCCTTGAGGAATGGCCCTGCCATGCCGCCCAGTGTAGCCCCCAGCGCCAGGCATTTGGCAATATCTATGCCGTCTTTCAACCCACCGCTGGCAAAAATGGGTATCCCTGGTGCGCCGCGCTGGACGTTGAGAATGGCTTCGGCGGTGGGAATGCCCCAATCTACAAAGGCTGCGGCTAACTGGCGCTGAAACTCGGTTTTGGCGCGGTACATTTCCACTTGCGACCAGCTGGTGCCGCCTGCTCCGGCGACATCAATTGCGGCTACGCCGCATTCTGCCAGGCGGCGGGCGGTGCGCTCCGAAAATCCCCAGCCCACTTCTTTGACAATGACGGGTACGGGCAGGGTTTTACATACCTGTTCGATTTTGCGCGCCAGGTCTTTGAAGTTGATGTCGCCTTCGGGCTGCACGGCTTCTTGTAGGACGTTCAGGTGCAGGTAGAGCGCATCGGCTTCTATCATTTCGACTGCGCGCAGGCATTGGTCAACCCCATAGCCGTAATTCAATTGCACTGCGCCCAGGTTAGCAAATAAGAGGATGTCTGGCGCGCTCTGGCGCACAATGCGAAAACTTTCGGCTTGTTCGGGGTGTTCCAGCGCCGCCCGCTGAGACCCAACGCCCATGGCAATGCCGGTGGACTGGGCCGCCTGAGCCAGGATTCGGTTGATGGGTCCAGCTTCGGTTGAGCCGCCGGTCATCGAAGAAATCAGAATGGGGGCGCTCAGGGTTTTGCCGAACAGGCTGAGGGTGGTATCTATGTCGTTCAGGTCCAGTTCGGGCAGGGCTTCGTGGATGAAGCGGTAATTTTCGAGCCCGGTGGTCAACGCGGAGCGGACATCCTTTTCCAGGTTGATTTTGATATGGTCATCTTTTCTTTCTGAAATTGGCGCAACTTTTGTCATTGGGTAGTGTTCCTGTGTTATGTAATGCGGCAAGGTGGTAAAATTCGCCCTGTCCTAAATCTGAACATTAATCCAAGGAGGATTGTATGGCAAGCACTTTTGACGAAGTAAAAGCGATCATCGTGGAACTGCTCGGCGCAGACGAGGAGAAGATTACGATGGATGCCCGTTTCCGCGAAGACCTGGAAGCCGATTCGCTCGACCTGGTTGAGCTGATTATGGCTTTCGAAGACAAGTTTGGCGCGGAAATCTCCGACGAAGATGCCCAAAACATCAAGACCGTCGGCGAGGCTGTGCGCTACATTGACAGCCACCGCTAATTCTGAATACCGCGATTATACAGCGAGAGCCGCCTGGTTTCAGGCGGCTCTTTGCTTTGTGAGAGGGGTTTGAGAGTTTTTTAGCCCAGCAGGGCGGGGATTTCTTCGGGGTGTTTGGCCACGCGCACACCGGCCCGTTCGAGGGCGGCAATTTTGCTTTCGGCAGTGCCTTCGCCGCCTTCTACAATGGCGCCTGCGTGCCCCATGCGCTTGCCCGGAGGCGCTGTGGCCCCTGCGATGAAGGAGACAACCGGTTTGGTCATTTTTGCGGCGATGAAGTCGGCGGCTTTTTCTTCGTCGGTGCCGCCAATTTCACCAATCATTACCACCTTGTCGGTGGCGGGGTCATCTTCGAACATGCGCAGCACGTCAATGAAGTTGGTGCCGTTTATCGGGTCGCCGCCAATGCCTACGCAGGTGCTGGCGCCCATGCCAACCTGTTTGAGGGCGTAAAGCACTTCGTAGGTCAGCGTGCCAGAACGTGAAACGATGCCCACATTGCCCGGAATGGCGATGTTGCCAGGGATGATGCCCACTTTGCTTTCGCCGGGGGTGAGCATGCCGGGGCAGTTTGGCCCTACCAGGCGCACATTTTTGGTGTCAATATAGTTGCGCACGCGCATCATGTCCTGAACAGGTACGCCTTCGGTGATGCAGACAATGAGCGGGATGCCTGCGTCGGCGGCTTCCAGGATGCTATCGGGGGCAAAGCGGGCCGGGACGAAGATGACGCTGGTGTTGGCGCCGGTGGCTTCTACGGCCATTTTGACCGAGTCGAACACCGGGATTTTCTCATCTACCCATTGTCCGCCCTTGCCAGGGGTTACGCCGGCCACTACGTTTGTGCCATAGGCGACCATTTGGCGGGTGTGAAAAAGGCCTTCGTTGCCGGTGATGCCCTGCACCAGCAAGCGGGTATCTTTGTTAATCAGAATTGACATAGTTCAGGCTCACTTTCGTTATGCGCTCTGGGCTGCGGCGACGGCTTTTTTGGCCGCGTCGGCCAGGGTTTCGGCGGTAATCATGTTTGCGTTGGCCAGCAGTTGGCGGCCTTCTTCGGCGTTGGTGCCTACCAGGCGCACGACCATAGGCACTTTGGGCTTGACTTCTTCCATGGCAGCAATGATGCCGCGCGCTACTTCGTCGCAGCGAGTGATGCCGCCAAAAATGTTGATGAGAATGGCTTTGACGTTGGGGTCGGCCAGGATGATGCGCATGGCTGCGGCAACTTTTTCGGCCCCGGCGCCGCCGCCAATATCCAAAAAGTTGGCTGGCGCGCCGCCAAAGTACTTGGTAATGTCCATGGTGGCCATGGCCAGACCTGCGCCGTTGACCATGCATCCGATGTTACCGTCCAGTTTGATGAAGGTCAGCCCATATCGGCGGGCTTCGGTTTCGGAGGGCGCTTCTTCGTCCAGGTCGCGCATTTCGGCCAGGTCGGGATGGCGGAAGAGGGCGTTGTCGTCAATAATCATCTTGCCATCCAGCGCCATCAGGCGGCCTTCTTTGGTAATCACCAGCGGGTTGATTTCTGCCAATGTGGCGTCGTTTTCGCTATAGGCCTGCCACAGCCCGCGTAAAATGTTGCTAAAATCTTTCCACAGGTTGCGCGGCAGGTCAATTCCGGCGGCTACGTCGCGGGTTTGGTATTCTTTGATGCCCAGCAATGGGTCTATATGGACTTTGATGATTTTTTCGGGGTGGGTGGCGGCTACTTCTTCAATATCTACGCCGCCTGCGGCCGAGGCCATGATGACCGGCTTTTTTGCTGCGCGGTCGTTGGTAATGCCCAGGTAAATTTCCTGTTGAATATTCGAAGCCTCATCCACCAGTACTTTGCGCACTGGCAGGCCCTTAATTTCCATGGCCAAAATTTTCTCGGCCAGTTGTTCGGCTTCGTTGGGGTCATTGGCCAGTTTGATGCCCCCGGCCTTGCCGCGCCCCCCAACCAAGACCTGCGATTTGATTACAACGCGGCCGCCCAGTTCGCTGGCAATTTGCTTTGCCTCTGCGGGGGTTTCCGCTACCCGTCCTTTTGGGATGGGGACGCCATATCTGGCAAATAGTTGTTTGGATTGATATTCGTGAAGTTTCATGCGGGTGTTCTCCCTGTTGGTTTCGCAAGCCAGTCCCCGGTCTTGCGAAAAAATTATACCATCTGCGCCCTAAATCCTTTGCAAATTATTACATTGGGGGGTGGCGAAATCCTGGGTCTGCTGCTTCTTTTGTAGGACAAACGCTAGCGTTTGTCTTACTGTGTTTTTAATAACCCTTGATTTGTCCATTTCCTTGCACCGTACTGCAACCTTTAGTCAGTTTTACCGGGTATAGCCTGGCGGTACAACGTGCGCGTTAACGCCCCACAGGTGGTAAAGGCCAACACCTGTGGGGCGTTTTATTTTTGGATGTCGCTGCTCTGGCAGCTTAGGGCAGCACGAAGCGCATGAGGCGGTTGTTGGCTGTTTCGCCGTTGACCCCATCGCTGACCCATACCCGGCCCTGTGCGTCTACCACAATGCCCGAAGGCATAGCAAACGAATCGGTTCCTTGCCCAAACTGACCCCACCAGCGCACAAACGCGCCCTCGGCTGTAAATTCCAGTACGCGGAAGCCTTCGGGGTCGGTGACAAGCACATGGTCGTTAAGCGGGTTGATTGCAATGAAGGGTTTGTTATCTACCGATGTGCCATACCAGCCTGCAATTGGCCACTCCTGCACGGGCAGGTAGACTGTGCCGTCCGATGATCCTGCAAAAGCCTGCACCCGTTGATTCCAGGTATCGGTCACATAGACCAGTCCATTGTTGCCGATGGCGACATCTACCGGTTCATCGAACTCGCCGCGGCCAAACCCGGCTTGACCAAAATCGGTTAGAAAGTTGCCGTTTTGGTCAAAAACGGCAATGCGTTTGTTGCCTGTATCGGCTACAAACACGCGCCCATCTGGGCTTACAGCAATACCGCGCGGGCCATAAAAGTTCAATTTGTTCTCATTCGAGAAGCCGAACGCCCCCCATTGCAAAATAGGTTGACCTTCGGCAGTGAATTTTTGAATGCGGTGATTCCAGGTATCGGTCACATAGACCGAGCCATCGGGCCCAACGGCCACGCCCCAGGGTTCGTTGAACGCCCCAGCAGGGGCAATGACCAGGCTGCTGTCGGCGTAAACGCCCCAGGCGTGCAACACCTGCCCTTCTGGGCTGAAGTGCACAATGCGGTGATTGCGCGAATCGGCGACATACAGGCTGCCATCGGGGGCAAGTGCAATGCCGCGCGGGGCGTTGAGTTGCGTAAAGCCGCCGATGATTTGTTCGGCATTCAGCGCCACATAGCCGCCCTCATACGGGTCAGTCTCCGCCTGGGCAGATGCTGGGGCTAGCCCATAGTTCCAGATTTGTTCGGCAATGTCTTTGCGCACATACAGGCGCATGCGGTCGGCGGGAGACCAGGTTTCGGGCTTAAGGCTCGGGCTGCCGGTGGCTTCGGCATAGCGCGTGTAGTCGCGGTTGAGCCAGATGTAGAAGATGCCTGTGCGGATTTTCGGGTCGAGGATAGCCCGGCAAACCCGCGAAAAGTCGTAGCTGCGTACCAGGCGCAAGCCGCTCAACACCCCTTTGCAGGCGTAGTCATCGGCAAATGGCTGCGACGGGTCGAGCCGCTTGCTGACCAGGTTGAAGTAGTCCTGGTTGGGCCATACCATGCGGATGTATTCGTATTGGATGAAGTTTTGTTTGACGATTGGTTCAATTTTTCCGAAGTTGCTGTCACCAACGATAATAACCGGTACGTCTTGCAGGTCGCGCGTAGGGGCGTTGCCAAAGTAGCGGGCGTTGGTGTAATCGCGTAAGTACCAGGAAAACGGCCAGGGGACATCGTCGTCGTAGGCGACTACCATGCTTTTACCGCCTGCTACCCGCTCCGAAATTTCATCTACTTGATGCATCACGTCTTTGACGCCAGTGTACCCATGTGCATAAACCAGGTATTCTTGCGCGCTATCGTACAGCAGATAATTTGCCCGGTACATTGCCCGCGCGGTGAGCAGCCCCAGCAGCCCAAAGAAGGTCAATGCGCCCACCAGCGCCAGCTGCCGCGCCTGCCAGCTTTGCAGCAGAAAATACAGCCCGGCCATGCTGGCCAGCACCCCGGTGAGCGCAAACAAGAAGTTGGCGGTTGCCTGCAATTGAGCCAGTTCTTGACCCTGGAAGGGCGGTACGCTGGCGAAGATGGTTGATTGCGCTACGCCAAACAACCCAATGAGCAGGACAGCAAACAGCAGCAGCGTAAGCCAGCCTTTGTTTTGGGCAAAGTGCGACCAATTGACTGCATCAATTAACTTGCCAATTGCCCAGCCCCCCCATAGCACCATCGGTAGAGACATATGGAAGGTTAGCCAGGGCATTTTTTCACCCGCCCACGAAAACGCCACAATACTCGTAATGGTCCAGTAGCCGAGCAGGGCGTGTAAATCGGAATGCACCGCGCGCGCCTTGTCGTCATCCTGGGCTGTGTGGGGGATGTGTTTGCCGCGCAAAACCAGGATGAGCGCCAGCAGGCTGGCCAGGGCTGGTAAAAATTCGTACATGGGAATTTGAACCAGCGTGTAGTAATACCAGGGTTGGCTGCCGCGCTCTACGCCGTGTTGTTCCAGCCAGTAGCCCAGCGAGCCCACAATGCCGGTGAAAAATCCTTGCCCGTTGGTAAAAAACGTGGTGTAGAACAGCGTATAGGGCGCCCAGAAGATGAGCGCTGCCTTCCACCAGACGTCTTTCATCACATAGAAACCGATGCCAATGGCGATGACCGCCATGGGGACCAGGAACGTGGCTGTGCGTATCAACCCTTCTTGCGAATAATCCAGCGGATTCCAGCCCACCAGGTGCACGGGCAGCGCCGAAAGTTGCGGCAACGCCAGGGTGAAAAACAGTACAAATAGGGTAAAAGCACGCTCGTTTTGGACGTTTTCCCAGGTATAGCCGTTGATGAGCAGGTAAAATGCCAGCGCCACGGCGATGATTGTCATGCCAGCCAAAACCAGCAGGGGCAGGTTAATTGGCGATGTTGCCGTCGAGGCAGCCAGCGGGTCTGCAGGGTTGACGGGGATGGCCGTTTCGGCAGCGGTGAGCGTGCCGGTCTGGTCGCCTAGCAGCACCACGCCAGCTGTGGCGCCGGCCAGCAGCACGCCGACGACAAGCGTAATCAAAAAGGGGCGGAAGTATTCGGGGTTTTCCCAGGGGCGCTGGGTGACGCGCGCAATGAAATAGACTGCCAGGTAAATCCACAGCTGGGCAGTATAGATGTAGGATGTCTCTTTGGTGAGGTAATGAATGACCAGCGCGCCCGAAATCAGATAGATATATTTTGGGCGGGCTGTTTCCATGTAGCGCAAGATGCCATAAAGCACAAGGAAGAGCGAGACGCCCACGTAGGGGTCTTCGCGCGTGTAGCGCCCGTAATAACTGAGCATGGGCGAAATAAGCGTCAGGGCTGCTGCAACCAGCGCGCCTGCACGCCCCAGGTAACGCCGCCAAAACCAGATGACCGCTACGGTAAGAATGCTGAACGTGGCGGCCGGAATGCGGGCGGTGAAGTCGCTTGCCCCAAACATGAAGTACGAGAGTGCAATCAGGTGAAATTGCAGTGGCCCATGCATCATTGGGTTGTGGGTGTATCCCTGTCCCCGGTACAGCAGCCAGGAAAAGTATGTGTGCAGACTCTCGTCGTGACTCATTACGCGCTCGCCGAGCAGGTAAAAGCGCGAGGCGACGGTTAAGACGAGGATGCCAGCAAAAATGAGTATTTCAACCGTAAGCCAGGGCAGCCCGGCAAAGGGGGTGCGGTCGAGCCAGGCGCTGGGCTGAGGTTGTGTATTGGCTTGAGCAGGCATTTGGGGTTGGTTATTCATGTGCGCTGATTCCATGTGGTGTTGATGAAAGATTTTTATGGAGCAGAGGTTGAGGATACTTTTACAAAGTGATCAGATTCTCGCGCGAGGCCAGTTGTCCGCAACCGGCCTGAATATCAATGCCGCGCCGCATGCGAATAGTGCAAGGGATGCCGTGCTGCTCCAGAATGGCTTTGAAAGTTTGGGCGCGCTGCGGGTTGGTTGGTTTGCCCTGATAGCCGGTGGTTGGGTTGAGCGGAATGGCATTGACGTGGCAGAGCAATCCCTTAAGCAGGGCGGCCAGGCGGCGGGCTTCTTCGGGGGTGTCGTTGATTTCGTGAATGAGCGCCCATTCAAAGGTGACACGCCGCCCGGTGGCAGCGACGTAGTCGCGGCAGGCGTCAATCAGTTCTTCGATGTTCCAGCGCTTGTTGACGGGCATCATGGCGGTGCGCGCTTCGTCTTGCGAGGCATGCAGCGAAATAGCCAGGTTGACCTGACGTTTTTCGGCGGCAAAGCGCCGGATGGCCGGTACCAGCCCAGAGGTGGAGATGGTAAAGCGCCGCGCGCCGAAGTTGTAGCCATCCGGGTCGTTCAGGCGATCTATGGCGGCCATGGTGTTGTCGTAGTTATGGAATGGTTCGCCCATGCCCATCAGTACCACGTTGGTTACGCTCAGTCCTTCTTCATGCAGCAGGCGGGCGTAATACATGACCTGGGCAACAATTTCGCCGCTGGAAAGATGCCGCCGAAAGCCCATTTGCCCGGTGGCGCAAAAGACACAGCCCATGGCGCACCCTACCTGGGTGGAAATGCACAGTGTGCGGCGGCGGTCGTAGCGCATAAGCACGGCTTCGATGCGTTGACCATCTGGCAAGGCAAACAGGGTTTTGCGGGTGTGCCCATCGCTTGAATCCAGTTTGAGGGTGGGTGTAAGGGGGGTGAAGATGAACTCGGCGTGGAGTTTGTCGCGCAGCGCTTTGGGCAGGCTGGTGAACTCATCGGCAGATTGGTAGAAGTGGCGGTAAAGCCCTTCCCAAATCTGTCGTGCGCGAAAAGGTTTTTCGCCCCAGCGGGTAAGCAGGGCGGTCAGGTCGGGCAGGTCGAGGTCGTAAATCAGTTGCATTAGGCTACCAGGGTGGCAAGGTCGGGGGCAATCAAGTCAATGGCGGGGGTCCAGGCTGCTGCCTGGGCGGGGGTGCTTACGCCGCTCAGGACGAGCGCGGTGGGGCAGCCGATTGCCTGCCCGCCCTGAATATCTGTTTCCAGCCGGTCGCCAACCACCAGGGTTTCTTCCCGGCGCGTTCCCAGGCGTTCCAGCGCCAATTCGAGCAGGTAGGGGTAGGGCTTACCAGCGTAAATGGGCGTAATATCGGTGGCGGTGACGATGACGGATACCCACGCCCCGGCGCCGGGGATTTCACCGCGTGGGGTGGGAAAGGTTTTATCGGGGTTGGTGGCGTAAAAGGGTTTGCCCTCTCGCACCAGCAGGGTAGCTTCGCGTATTTTTTCAAAAGTGATTTTGCGGTCTATGCCCATCAGCACCGCCTGGGCGGCGGAGGCTTCTTCGACTGAAAGCGGTGTAAAGCCTTCGGATTGTAAGGCTTGCATGACGCCGTCTTCGCCAATGGCAAAGACAGGCCCGCCCTGCGGGAAGCGTTTTTTGAGCAGGTGCGCGGCAGCCATAGATGAGGTGACGACCTGCCAGGGCGCTATCTGCACGCCGAAACTGGCCAGGCGCGCAACGTACATTTCTGCTGTGCGGGTGCTGTTGTTGGTGGCAAAGGCTACTTTTAGGCCGCGGGTTTCGATTTGCCGGAAGATGTCGGGCAGGTTGCCGATCGGTTCGTCGGCGCGCCAGAGCACGCCGTCCATATCTAAAATAAGGGCGCGAATGTGTTCAGGAATCATAGCGGACAGATTATATCGTTAAAGCGTGAGACGCTCGTGAGAGCGTCTCATTTTTTGTTATGCGTTTGGCGGATAGATGGGTTCAGGCTGCGGCTTTTTCGGGCACGGAGAGCACCTGATCTACCAGCCCATATTCTACGGCCTGGTGCGCGTCCATGTAGAAGTCGCGGTCGGTGTCGCGTTCAATTACTTCTAGCGGTTGACCCGTGTGCCTGGACATGATGCCGTTGAGCAAAGCCTTGAGGCGCAAAATTTGTTTGGCGGCGATTTCAATATCGGTGGCTTGCCCTTGCGCGCCGCCGAGCGGCTGGTGCATGTGGATGGTGGCGTGCGGCAGGGCGTAGCGGCGGCCTTTTGTTCCGGCAGCCAACAGCACGGTGCCAAAGGAGGCGGTGACACCTACGGCAACGGTGCTGATGGGGTTGCTGATCATCTGCATGGTGTCGTAAATGGCCAGCCCGGCGTAAATGACGCCGCCCGGTGAGTTGATGTACATCTGGATTTCTTTTTCCGGGTCTACGTGGTTGAGGTGTAGTAATTGAGCCACAATCACGTTGGCGACCTGGTCATCAATGCCAGTGCCCAGAAAGATAATGCGCTCTTTGAGCAGACGGGTGAATACGTCCATCGAGCGTTCACCGTAATTGGTGTTTTCGATGACGTAAGGGGTGACGTTTCTAAAATCCGGAATCATGTTGGCTCCTTTTTGTGGCTTATGCCAGGTATCATACCCGCTTTGTGTTGGATTTGCATTAATTTTACCAACACCTTTGTCAAAATAAAGCACCGCTAATCTACGAGAGTGGCGAAATCCTGGGCTAGCGGATAATTCTACTGCTTCTTTTGCAGGACAAACACTAGCGTTTATCCTGCTTGATTTATCTACTCTCCCAATCCATGCCTGGAATCTCGGTGGGGTAGATCACAAAAGAAACAGGGCGGGTGCGACCCCGCCCTGCAAGAGTTATTCCGCTTTTTTGCGTTTCTTTTTTGGTTGCTCTTCTGCTTGTACGCTTGGCTCTGTTTCAGCCTTTTTGGCAGGTTTTTCTTCTTTGGCTGGGGCAGAGTCTGCTTTGGGGCTGTCTTCGCTCAGTTGGCCGGTTGCCGAGGCTTTGAGGTGATCGAGCACGCGTTCAACCATCAGGCGGTTGGCTGAATCGAGCGCGACGGCATTGATGAGTTGCCTCGGGGCGCGGCTGCCGTTTTTGGTGGCTTTGGCAAATTCCTGGTCGGTGCTCAGCAGGCGAATCCAGTCTTGCGTGAAGGCTTGCTTGAGGGTTTCCTCGTCTAATTCGATTTTTTGTTCGCGGACAACTTCATCAATGATGAGCGAGCGCTCCAGGCGTTTGCGGGCAACCGGCATCACTTCCTGCTGGGTGAACTGTGCTTCGTCCATTTCGCGCATTTTCAGGTAGGTCTCAAAGTCCATGCCCTGTTCGGCCAGGCGGCGCTTGAGTTCTTCCAGCACATGCTCGGCTTCGTGTTCCAGCACCTGCGGGGGATATTTGATGGTGGCAACGGCTTTGATTTCTTCAATCAATTCGCTGAAGTATTTGTCATCGTATTCGGCTTTGGCCTGGCGGGTGAGCGATTCGCGCAGGTTGTTCATCAGGTCATCTAATGTGTCACCGCCGCCAACCGTTTTGGCAAAGTCGTCGTTCAGTTCGGGCAGGGTCATGCCGCGCACGGTTTTGACGGTGACGTCAAAGGTGGCGTTGGCGCCCGCCAGAAAAGCGTCATCGTAGTTTTTGGGGTAGGCATAGGTGAAGGTTTTGGTTTCGCCAGGGTTCATGCCCACCAGTTTGGACGGGAAGCCAGGGAAAGGCCAGTCATCATCGCGTTCACCTTCGCGTACCAGTACCGCGTAACTGCTGCGGCTGAGGGCAGATTGGTCTTCCCCTTCGGCGGCATTTTCTTTTTTGCCGCTTACGCTCACCAGCACAAAATCGCCGTCTTTCACCGGGCGTTCAACCGTCTCGGTGGTGGCGTACATGCGGCGCAGGTCATCGAGCGCTTCTTGCACTTTGTCTTCGCCAGGGGGCGTGAAGTTATAGGGCTTGCGAATGGCGCGGTAGCCGCCCAGGTCTACGGTGGGACGCAGCGGGACAAGGAATTTGAAGGTTGGCGGCTCCAGGCTGGTGACATCTTCCAGCTTCCCGGCGGCAGCCGGTTCGATGCCGCTTTCTTGCAGCATTTTGGGGTAGATTTCATCTACCAGAATCTCAATCGCTTCTTCGGTGATGGCCGCGTCGCCGTAGTAGCGGCGCACGACATCGTAAGGGGCTTTGCCAGGGCGAAAGCCAGGGATTTTTACCCGGTTAGAAATCTGGCGAGCCGCTTTGCGGCGGGCTGCTTCCAGGCGTTCGCTTTCCACTTCAACAGTGACCGCCATCTGATGGTCATCGCGGGGGGTTTGTTCAATCTTCAAGGTTGCTTTCCTTCCTTCATTGGGTAAGTCTTTTCGCGGGTGGTGTGTGGGGACGGCGGGAATCGAACCCGCATGCCTTGCGGCACAAGATCCTAAGTCTTGCGCGTCTGCCAATTCCGCCACATCCCCTGAATCATGCCGCCCGATTATAAATCGGGTAAAGGCGCGCGTCAATAAATTAGCGTGTATGCAGCAATTCCAAATCTGAAACCAAAACAAGCGAATTGGGACGCGGATTAACGCGGTGAACGCGGAAAAACCTTAAATCTGCGGTTTGGCGCAAAGTTGAATGCTGTTTACGCAAAATTTCGCGCCGAACTGCGCAAAAAACATCCGCGTTCATCAGCGCTCGTCCGCGTCCTTTTTAGATTTGGAATTGCTGCGTGTATGGGCCAGGGCTTTTATAAAGTGGTGAACTCTTATCCCGAACTGACGTTACATAATTGCCGGTTTGTTTTGAATGGCGCCTGCCTGTATAATCAGCAGGCGTTGATTACTTCTTTGCACAGAAAGGCACCCTATGCGCCCCCTTTATGACTGGGAAAACCCATCGTTGACCGCTTTCAACCGCTTGCCCATGCGCCCTGGCATGGCGCCTTTTGACGACGAAGCCTCTGCCATGCAGCGCGACCCGGCGCGCTCGCCCTGGGCCTTGTGCCTGGATGGCGGCTGGAAGTTTCACCTGGCGCCCAACCCGCTCAGCCTGCCGGATGGCTTTGAGCAGCCAGGTTACGACGACGCGCATTGGGGCGACATTGCCGTGCCAGGCAACTGGACCCTGCAAGGCTACGACAAGCCGATTTATTGCAATATCAAAATGCCCATTCCGCTCAATCCGCCTTATGTACCAGAAGCAGATAACCCCACCGGGCTATACCGCCGCTTTTTTGACCTGCCGGCCGCCTGGGAGGGACGCCGCATCCTCATCCGCTTTGGCGGCGTGGAAACCTTCTTTTACCTGTGGGTCAACGGGCATTACGTGGGGCTGAGCAAAGATTCGCGCCTGCCGGCCGAGTTCGACATTACACCCTACCTTCAAACCGGGCGCAACCAGGTTACGGTGCAGGTCATTCGTTGGTCAGATGGCGCATACCTGGAAGACCAGGATCACTGGCGCATGGCCGGCATTTACCGTTCGGTTTGGCTGTTTGCCATGCCCGCCCTTTACCTGTCTGATGTATTTGCCCGCCCCACGCTGGATGCCAACCTGCAGCACGGCCAACTGCGCGTTACCGCCCGCCTGAGCGGCAACCTGACCCACGCGCGCGGCAGCCGGGTGGGCATGCAGTTGTTTGACCCCAGCGGCGCGCCGGTTTTCGACGACTATGTGGAGGGCGTTTTCGAACCCGACCCCAACCAACCCGACCAGGTCACGCTCACCCGCAGTGTGCCCAACCCGCAAAAATGGTCACACGAAACCCCCTGGCTCTACACCCTGGTAGTGCGCCTGCGCGACCCCCAGGGCGCAGCCCTGCACTTCGAAGCCCACCGCATTGGTTTTCGGCGCGTCGAGGTGCGCAACCGTCAGCTGCTCATCAACGGCCGGCCGGTATTCATCCGCGGCGTCAACCGCCACGAGCACGATGAGCGCCGCGGCAAAGCCGTGACGCTTGACTCGATGCTGGCCGATGTTTTGCTCATGAAACAATACAACATCAACGCCGTGCGCACCAGCCACTACCCCAACGATGAACGCTGGTATGACCTGTGCGACGAATATGGACTGTATGTGTGGGACGAAGCCAACATCGAAACCCATGCCCTTTACAACCGCCTGTGCCACGACCCCCACTGGCGCGCCGCCTTTTTAGAACGCGGCGCGCGCATGGTAGAGCGCGACAAGAATCATCCCGCCGTGCTGGTCTGGTCGCTGGGCAACGAATCGGGCTATGGACCCAACCATGACCTGCTGGCCGGTTGGATGCGCGGTTATGACCCCGATCGCCCCCTGCACTACGAGGGCGCCATTGCCTCCAACTGGCGCGGCGGACGCCTGGCCACCGACCTGGTTTGCCCCATGTACCCCAGCATTGACCAGATTGTGGATTTTGCCAAAAATGTGGACGACCCCCGCCCGCTCATCATGTGCGAATACGCCCACGCCATGGGCAACTCGGTGGGCAACCTGAAAGAGTATTGGGAAGCCATCGAATCGCACCCCGGTTTGCAGGGCGGCTTCATTTGGGACTGGGTGGACCAGGGCCTGCTCAAAACCACCGCCGATGGACGCACTTACTGGGCCTACGGCGGCGATTTTGGCGACACAATCAACGATATGAATTTCTGCATCAATGGGCTGATTTTCCCCGACCGCAGCATTCACCCGGCCATGCTGGAGGTGCGCAAACTCTTTCAGCCAGTGCGCGCCCGTTTGCTGGATGCGCGCCGCGGGTCGGTGGAAGTGGTCAACGGGTACGACTTCTCTACTCTGGCGCACCTCACCCCGGTGTGGGAACTTGTCCACGATGGGGCGGTGATTCAAAGCGGGGCGCTGCCGCCGCTGAACACCCCGCCCGGCGCAGCCGAGACCATCCACATCCCCCTGCGCCTGCCCGAAGACCCGGCCCCCGGCCTGTGGTGGCTGAATTTGCGCTTTGACCTGCGCGCCGATGCCCCCTGGGCCGCCGCGGGCCACACCGTGGCCTGGGAACAGTTCGAGCTGCCCCTGGCGCCCCGCCACGCGCCGCGCCTGCTTTCGCCCCAGGCCCCCAGCCTGCACCTGGAAGAAACCCCCAACCAGATTCGCCTGCGCGCCGACGACCTGGCTGTGGATTTCGACCGCGCCAGCGGCCTGCTCACCCGCTGGGATTGGCGCGGCAATGCGCTCATCGCCGCCGGCCCGCGCCTGAACGCCTGGCGCGCCCCAACCGACAACGACGGCTTCAAATGGGCCGCAGATAACACCGGCAAATGGCTGCATTACTGGCTGCAAGCCGGGCTCAACCGCCTG
>FWPV01007723.1_pt1 | contig 19326 bp, 18 predicted proteins | sample 2228371 | NCBI WGS metagenome assembly FWPV01 (sample SAMEA103939776, study PRJEB20133) | metagenome
AGCAGTCCGAACGGTTTCTTCTAAATATTTTCGGTACCCGTATTTCCGTCCACCATCCGTTTTTTTACGGTACTCTTGATGTTGAAGTGGATAGGGACGCGCTTCTGAACAACCTTTTTACCCTCACCCGGTGCTCGGGGATACTGCCCGACGGTACTCCTTTTTCGATTCCACGCGAGGATAGTGCCCCTCCGTCCCGTTCATTTGCAGAGTTCTTTTCTCACGATCAACAGTCGCTCGATGTTTTTCTGGCCTTACCGCTTATCGCCGAAGGAAAACCGAATGTAAACGGTATGACGGGCGAAACGCATCATAATTACCGTTATAAGAGCAAATCGGCAGGAATCGCCGACGAGGTACTAGGTACTCAAAGGAAAGAAATAGAACTGGGCGTATATAATTTTCAAATTCTGTTTGGGGGCGAATCGCTTGACAATTTCACTTCATTGCAGATAGCTCGTCTGAAAAGGGCTACAAACGGTCAGATAAATATTCAGGAAGACTATATCCAGCCTCTGCTTCAGATAGGAGGATGCGGTTTTCTGCTCGCTCAGATCAGAAGTCTTCTTGAGATGACGGTTGCGAAATGCAGCACGCTCGCCCAGGGCCGCCGACAGATCGAAGGAGGTTTTGCCGAGTTTTCTGCCTCGGAAGAGACCGCATTCCGCCTTCTTGAGGTGCTTATGACATATACTCCCCTTCTTAATTACCATCTCGGAACCCCACTAGCTCATCCGTTTGATATTTACAATTTACTTATGATGTTTGCCGGAGCTTTGAGTACTTTCTCGGCCCAGATCTCTCTCAAAGATTTTCCGCGTTACGATCATAATCAACTGTCCGTAACATTTAAAAGCCTTATAAGGCTTATCAGAACCGTTCTCGAGGCCGATATATCCGCGGGGTGTGTTTCGATACCTCTGGAGCAGATAAAACAGGCCGTATATTTAGCCAGAGTCCCCGACGAGAGACTCTTTACAAACGCCAAATTTTTTCTGGGTGTTTCGGCTAGAATCCCTGAAAAAGAGCTCGTCGTAGGCGTGCTTCAGCGCATCAAGATGTGCTCCCGCGAAAGACTCGACCTTCTCATCTCCTCGGCCATGCCCGGACTTACGCTTTTACACACAATGCATCCGCCTGAAGGACTGTCGACCAAACCGGGATACATTTACTTTGCACTTGATCAGAAGGGGCAGTTCTGGGATGGTATACGCACATCCGGAAGCCTTGCGTTCTATTTTCCGAACAACTATCCTGAACTCAAGTTGGAAATGATGGCGCTTAAGGGATAGGAGGCAGAACAGAAAGCCTGTTCTGCTTTTTTTGTTTAACCTAGATAAGGGAGTTTGAGAGTGGCAAGTTTTGCGGAAACGATCACACGTCAGACGATGAGCCTTGATCTTACCAAGACTATCGGAGGCGTAAAGGATATACAAGGCCTATGCACCGATCTTTTTCTGATAGTGATTCGCATGCGTGAAGCTGAAGATCTGGGCGATCCCGAATCCCTGCGTAAGCTCATAAATTTTTACTTGGATTTGTTCGAAAAAAACTGTAAAACTATCGGAATACCCGACGATTCGATCCATGAGGCTAAATATGCGCTTGTGGCCCTTATAGACGAAACGGTTTTGAGCGTTCCGGGTATATGCCGGGATTACTGGTTTACGCGCCCGCTTCAGCTCGACCTGTTCGGCGATAATATAGCCGGAGAGGAGTTTTTCAATAAACTTCAGAAAATGCAGCTTGAATTTGAAAGGAAAAAGGATGTGCTTGAAATATACTACCTTTGCCTCTCGCTCGGTTTCGAGGGGAAGTATAAACTGTTTAATCCCGAGGAACGTACTGCGATAATGGATGATCTGGGTCGTAAGCTTCGCCGCACCCGCATTCGCTCGTCATCGGGCATTTCACCCCACGGGGCCAGGATCGATAACATAAAAAGCCGCAGATCGCGTGGGTTTTTATTTCCAATCTGGCTGGCAGCAGTACTGCTCGGGGGAGGGGTTGCGGCTCTTTATACGTTCCTTTTTTTTATGAGTTCGGCCCGGACCGCCGGAATAATGGAGTTTCTCGGCAAGTTGACATTTAATTAAACAAAGCGGATTATCTTCGAAAGTTCGACCATGAAGAAAATTTCTCCCCTGTTGATTGCCTTTTGGTCGCTTCTCTTTGCGTTTGGGGTTGCTCTCGGTCTGACCGGATCGTTATCAAAGCTGCCCGCTCTCCCTTTCTGGATTGCAGCGTCTCTTTTATGGACGGCCATATTTATATGGATCGCGGCGGCGGTGCTTACCGGAAGGAAAAAACGCCGCGGCAGGCCGGTAATTGCCGGAAATCAGTCTTTCACCCGTATTATGAAAGAAACTGAAGAGGCTGTAGCCAGATATACCGACGCAGTCAATCGTAAAGGGATACTTAAAAAGAGCGCGTTGTACGAGCGACCGTGGTTTTTGCTTTGCGGAACACCCAAATCGGGCAAGAGTTCGCTGCTGAACGGTTCGGGGCTCTATTTCCCCCTGCGTTATCCTTCGGAAAAAGACGGCCTGGTCGTAGAGGGATCAAACCAGATAATGTGGTGCTTTGCCAATGAAGCGGTATGGATCGATACGCCGGGTTCACTTATGGAAGAGAGTGGTAAAGACGACTGGCGCGCCCTTATCGCGGCAATGCAGAAGGTGCGTCCCAAGAATCCGGCGGACGGAGTGGCAATGGTGGTAAACACCGCCGAAGTACTAAACTGCGACGAGCAGGGAATAAAAGATCTGGCCAAGAAGCTGAGAAACCGTATTGATGAACTGATATCTTTTTGGGGAATAGAGTTCCCCGTTTATCTTTTGTTCAACCGCACCGACGAGGTTCCGGGATTCTGCGAATATTTTGCCGATCAGCTCCAGCGCGGAGGCGACCAGATCTTCGGCGCTACGCTTCCCGTAAAGATGCTTTCGGCAATGCCACGAATGGCTTTTATCGAAGAGTTCAACCTGCTTTGCAAATCACTCACCGATCTGCGGCTTGACAAATTATTCAAAGAACGCACCGAGGCCAGAAAAAGAATGATCTGCCGCTTCGTCATACATTTCGAGGGCATTCAGCAAAAGCTCGGAGCATTGGTTGCGGAGCTTTTCAAACCCTCCAGTTACGAGGGGAAACCCATTTTCAGAGGATTTTATTTTACCAGTTGCGTCGAGACGTCTGCCGATTCGATGTCCGCTGCGCCTTCAGCTTCATCCGGGATGAGTCAGACGATAATAAACCACCCTCTAAATCCCAACCGCGCCTTTACTCCCGCCGCAAAACAGGAGCCTAAAACCGTCGACGCCGGAAAGAAAACAGTACGCTCCTCTTTTGTGTTGCCTCTCTTCCGGGAAATAATGGTAAAGGACCGATCGCTGGTTACATCGACGCAGAAACGAACCCGGAAAGAAACGATCAGACACTATTCGATAATAGCCGTTTTGACGTTCGCCGCGCTCTTAACAGCATCCTATATATTCAAGACATACAGCAATAACGAAAAATTCATGAAGGAAATAGAAGAAACGCTCAATCGCATACCTCCGGAAAATGCCACGCTTATGGATCAGTATAAAGCGATTGACATGGTGCATTCTCTTATGTCGCGTCTTCAGAAATATGAGGATCGCGGTACCCCTCTTACGATGGGTATAGGTTTTTATCGCGGAAGAACGGTGCTCGCCGAACTCAAGAAAAATTATTTCTACAGGCTTCGGCGCTTCATGGTGGTGCCGGCATTAAAGTATCTCGAATTCGATATCAGGAGCCGGACGGCTTCTTTCGGAGAACTTGCCGGAGAGGATTATGATAATCTTTACAGGTCGCTCAAAGCTTATCTATCGATTTCAGAAGGCGGTCCGCGCAATGCCAAAGAGCTCGATACTGCGTTTTTACGCGTTGTACTGCTCGACGCCATAAAGCAATCCATAATGGCGACCATAAAAGATTCAAGGCTTCCTTCACATGTGGAACTCATCCTTCAGGACAATATGGGTCTCTATCTTTCTTATCTGGCAAGGGGAGAATTCCCGCGCATTCAGGAGAACCAGAAACTCGTCGAGTCGGCCCGCAGAAGACTCTCGCGTCTTCCCAGCCCCGAGGCTCTCTATGCGGCCGTAATAAACCGTCTTGCAGCCGAAGCGCCGTCGTATACGCTGGACGATATTCTCAAACGTAAAGAAGAAGGTATTCTGAAGTCCAACGCGACGGTAAGTATACTTTACACCCAGGAAGGATGGGAGCAGTTCGTTTCGGACGCGATAACCGAGGCCGCCCGCAACCCGTTCAGAGCAGACTGGGTTATAGGAATTTCGAAAGACGATCTTCCCGGTTCCGCTTTCGACGGTAAAGCAATGCGGGAAGCCATGGTCGCCGCCTATCTGCTCGATTTTAAAATGAAATGGCTGCAGTTTATGGGTTCCGTAAGCATGGAGCCGTTTGGAGACATGCAGCGTTCTTCACGTATGCTTCAGAAGCTTGCAGGTAACAGTTCCGAAATTGCGACACTTCTGGAGGCTGCAGCTACTTATACGTTCATCAAGCAGGAGAGCGAAGCCGAAGTTGCCGGCAGTAAAGCTCTGGAAGCCGCCTCGAAGCTTAAAGCGACAAAAAAGGTAGCGGAGGGAATTTCGAAGTTAAAGGAAAGAACCGGCTTCCGTCTGCCGGGTACTTCGCCTTTCGAGGCGCACAATCTTTTTTTCGATCATTTGCGATCGTTTGTCAGGTCCACCGGAAGCTCCCTCGGCGGATATGAAGGGTATAAAGACAGGATGATGACTCTTGCCGAGAAATGCGCTTCGATCGACGCTCAGGGAGAAAGCAAAGCGATAGCGATTTTTAACGGCAAAGAAGATGATCCGCTGCTCGGCGGATGGAACTATACTCAGAAAGTTTTAAACGGCATGCCTGAAGAAATGGCCTCGTCGTTGCGCAACATTTTGCTGCAGCCGTTCGACTACACGGGAATTGCCGTTAAAAAGACATTGACGCGTGCATTGAACCAGAAGTATCAACAGGACGTCATCAAGCCTTTCACGAACCGCCTTGCCGGCCGGTTCCCCTTTACGCCCCGCGGAGAGGAAGCGTCGTTCAGGGAGGTAATGGACTTTTTCCGGCCTGTAAGCGGCACATTTTGGGGATTCTACGAACGAGCGCTTTCGGCCTTCATTGTAAAAGAGAACAATCGCTGGATGGTAAGGCAGGTTGGCAGTCTGCAGTTGCCTTTCAATCAGGAAATACTTAGATCGTTATCAGAGGCGGAACGGATAAGAAACATATTTTTCAGAGAGGACGGGACCCTGCGGGCTTTAGATATTACCGTTACTCCTTCGGCTGCCAATAAAAATGTTGCAAAACTTATAATCGGAACACAGGAACTCGAGCTCGGACCCGGCGGAAGATCGGTACAACTGCGATGGCCGTTGGAATCCAGCCCCAATGCGACACTGAAGGTTTATATAAGCGACAATTTCACTCAGGAAGTAACGAAAAGCGGGCCTTGGGGATTTATGAAGCTCCTGCAGGAAGCCGCCTGCAATAAGATGAACGCAAGCTCTTTCAGCGCAAAATGGCGGATCGACGTTCAGGGACATTATATAATCTTTATCGAAGCCCGAATTCAGGTATCGGGCTCCGATCATCCGTTCAGCGATAAAATATTCGAATCCTTCGATTGTCCGGCCGAGCTCCTAAAAACCGCACCCGAAGAATCCGGCGACCTCCCCGGAGCAAAAGGCGGCGGGAAGGGCTATGAGGAGTAAGGGAAATTTATTTATCTATACTTTGGAAAAATAAAGAGTCTTTTCCTGCTTATTTAGAATATTTTTTTATGCTATGTAGAGTTGCACGTGTAAATAGAGCGCCGTCCGTCAAATTATATAAAGGTTTGTCGCATCTGCCGCAGCGGTATTTTCCTAAAAGGTCGTTAGGCCGGCGTTTTGCCTGAAGGGGTTCTCCGATCAATTGCAAGGCCGCATCGAGTGCTTCCTCTGGATTGCAGACGACATGAGGGGGGATTCCCACTTTATCGTAACCGGTCGCATTTTCAACCGCCGGATGTATTGTCATAAAAGTTATCCTAGCCATTACGCTGTCGGGGCCGTCACCGACAATTATCTGGCCGCAGGCTTTGCCGAAAGTCGTGTCGCCGATTATAGTCGCCCCGGCCCTTTGCTTCAAGCTGCAGACGACGATCTCAGCCGCGCTTGCAGTAAGACTGTCGACAAGAATGTAGAGTCTGCGGTCCGAGGCGCTGCCGGGGCCGAAAGACTTAAAGGTTTTTTCATATTCACGGGGTGTTTTACTGCTTTTATCAACATGGTGGGTATCGGAGGGTTATAATCGGCGTATTAGGAGGAACCAGTTCGCTCACAATCATCAGCGACTGATCGACATACCCTCCCTTATTCGAGCGTAAATCAATTACCAGGTTTTCAGCCCATGCGTTCTTTCGAAGCGCTTCGGAAAACTCTTCGGCCGTGCCGCCCGGAAGGTTTGTTTGCGGATGAAAACCTTTCACCGCTATCATTACGGTAGAAGAGCAGATAGAATCAACAAATATGCTTGGCGGTCTGAATTCGCTGGGGATTACGATAATGTCGACAAATTCATCGCCGCGTTTGATGCGGATCTTTACATTTGATCTATAGTCGCCTTCCAGAAGAAGGAAAAAATCGTCATACGACATACCGGCTGTCGTTACTCCTGATACCTGCACTATCGTATCGAGCGGCCTCAATCCGGAGAGCTCGCCCGGAAGCCCGCGAGCACTTCCAGTATCAGATATCCGTTTACAGCCGAGTCGACTACAATCCCGACTCCCTTACGAACCGTATCCTGTTGCGATAATATCAACCGGGCTTTCTCTTTGTTGAAGAACCCGGTATCTTCGTCTTTGACAGACATATATAGTTCCTCAGGGGTTTTAAAGGAAAAGAGATTTGAAGGCATCCGGTCGCGGTAGATGAAAAACGTGTCGAGGTTTTCGGCCGCAAATCCGTATACCGCGTCGGTACTGTCGTGAACAAAGGGCGAAGCGGCCGAATCAGGGTTTTTGTCGCAAAGGACAAAAAACGATGAGGCCGTTAAGCAAGCTGCGATCAGGGTATGCGGACGACCCCTCACTGTCGTTGTCGTCGTTTGATCGACGTTAACCTTTGCCGGAAAATTGCAGGTCATAGAAATATTTATACCTCTTCCCGAGTGCGAGAAGCTCCTCATGGGACCCTTTTTCTACAATACGTCCGCCTTCAAGCACAATAATGGTATCGGCGTGCCGTATGGTTGAAAGCCGGTGTGCGACTATGATCGCCGTACGGTTAGCGATAAGATTATTGATTGCATTCTGAACCAGAAGTTCCGATTCGGTGTCGAGCGATGACGTCGCTTCGTCGAGAATCAGTATGGATGGGTTTCGTAAAAGCGCCCTTGCTATCGATATCCGCTGCCGTTGACCGCCGGAAAGCATCACTCCCCGTTCGCCGATTATGGTATCAAAACCTTTTTCCATTTTTTCGATAAATTCCAGGGCATTGGCTGCACGGGCCGCATCAATTACTTTTTCCATGGTTGCTCCAGGGCGTCCGTATGAGATATTATTGTAAACAGTATCGTTGAAAAGCACGGTTTCCTGCGACACTATACCGAACAGACTGCGCAGCGCGGCAAGGTCGAAGGAGCGTATATCTTTACCGTCGATAAGAATCGCGCCGGATGTAATCTCATAGAAACGGGGCAATAGATCAAGAATAGTGCTCTTTCCGGCTCCGCTCGATCCTACAAGCGCCACGACAGAACCCTTTCTTACGGAAAATGAAATATCCTTTAGTACCGTCTCAGAAGTGTTCGGATAAGAAAAGGAAACATGGGAGAACTCTATTGAATCGGTAAACACCGCCGGTTCTGCTTTATAGTCAGCAGTTAAAGGTTCTACCTGAGAGTCGAGAACCGCAAAAACCCTCTCGGCTGCGGCAAAACCGCCTGCAAGAATACTTGAGATATTGGTGAGAGATTTGAGCGGAGTGAAGGTGGAGAAACCGAAAATCAGAAATCTTACGAAATCCTCGGCTCCGAATCCCTTATAGCTCAACGCCTGCCTTCCGCCGTACCATAAAAGAATTATTACCACCACAACGCCCAGAACTTCGGTAAGGGGGCTCGAAACCGCGCCCGCAATGGTGGAACGGAACGAATGGCGTACGAAGCGCTGGTTCTCGCGTCTGAACTTCTCAGATTCAGCTGCATGCATGTTGAACATCTTGACCACCCGTATGCCGCTTATGGTTTCGTGCATGATGGAAACGAGTCCGGCCATATGCTCCAGCATTCTCTGGCTGCGTCTTCGGACGGTTTTGCCGATAACTGCGATAAGCGTTCCGATGAGGGGGAAAACGATAAAAACGGCAAGTGTGAGCTTGACATTTATAATAAACAGCATCGAAATGAAAAAAATAACACGCAGAGGGTCCACGAAAAGCCGGTCGAATGTAGAAGTCATAGAGGTATTTATGCTTGCCGTGTCGTTCATGATAATAGACATGATATTGCCGGATTGGGCGCGGTCGTACCAGCAAACGGGAAGCAGTACGGCATGACGGTAAAGACGGTTGCGCAGATCCCTTACTACATTGAGATTAAGCCCCGCCATTACCAGAGATTTACAATATATAAGCACGTTCTTGATCAGGAACGTCGACGCCATTAAGAGACAGACAAGTTTGAGAGAATCGAGAGGATCTTCACGTCGGATCAGACGCCATGTATAATATTTGAGCATGCCGTTGAGGTTTGAAATATTAAAGGAAAAATCGACGGTTTCGGCGGTAGAGGGATCGAAAAGCGTTTTTATCAGGCTTGCACCGAACCATAGTGAGAGCGCTTCGAAATTGACCACAAAAAAAGAAAGCAGAACCGAAACAACTATCCACAGCCTATAGGGCGAGAGATAAGAAAACATCCGTCGGTAAAGCGCCAGGTTTTTCATCGGTTTGCCGGAAGGTTTATGATGATAACCGGAATAGGCAACACTCTCTTCCTGCGTGAAATACTGAGTTCTTTATTTTAATCTATCAGCTATAAATGATCTTCAATAATTCCTGATTCCCCGTCGTTTTCTTTAACGGAATCCCATATCAGAATTGAACCGCAGCTCTGGCAAAAAATTATTTTCGTTCCTTTTTTGATATCATTGTATATCTGGGGTTCAAGTACTTTATAACAAACGGTACAGGTTCTGTTTTGGTTTACGACACTTACTGCACGGCCGCTTTTCTTTTTCGAACGTATATTGTCGTACTGACGATAAATATGGCGGGATATCTTCGGAATCACGGCTTCACGTTCAACGTTGATTGCTGCAATTGTGGAATCAATAGCATCAATTTTACTTTGAAGTTCTTTTATCTGAGGATCGTTTTCGCCTTTGATCCGCTCGAGTTCCGCCTCGTGTTCACTTACCGATTTCTGTAATACTTCTATCTGGGCCATGATATTTTTTCGCCGCTGCTCCGCGGAGTTTATTATTCCCTTCTGTGCTTCTATTTCGGCATGAACAGCATCGTATTCGCGGTTTGTGCGGATTGTATTCAACCGCTGCTGGCTTTTTTCGAGTCCTGCTCTGGCTTTTGAAATCTGCTCTTCCCAGTTCTTTTTTTCATTTTCCGCTTCGGTTAATTTTGCCTTGACTACTTCAAGCGACTTTGCTGCGTTATTTATTTCATCTGTGAGTTTTTTCATTTCTGCCGGATATTGCTCACTGGCCAGTTCCTGTTCCTTTATTCTGAGATCTATTTCCTGAAGTTCCAAAAGATATTTCAAATCTTCAAGCACATTGCCCCCTGAAAAAAATATTGAAATAAAAAAAGCACCGTTGAAGCCCGGTGCTTTAGTGTCTTGAAAGATCCATTATTTAATTCTTCGACATTACTGCAAACTTTAGAAGAAGTTTGCAAGATCCCTCCCTTTATATTTTAAGAAAATGGGCCTACTAGGATTCGAACCTAGGACAAACGGATTATGAGTCCGCTACTCTAACCGGCTGAGTTATAGGCCCTAACTTAAGTTTTAAAAATAATTTAAATCCATCTTATACTTCAAGAAGAAAACCGTAAAAACAATTTTGAAACATTAAAAACCGGCCGGCGGTTAATTTAACCTCCTATAAGGAAAGCGCCTCTTTACATGCCTCGATAAGTTCCTCCGGACTAACCGACGCTGTTCCTATCTGTGAAACGGTTATTCCGGCGGAGTGATTGGCAAGGAATGCCGCCTCCAGAGGCGTAGCGCCCGCGGTAATTGCGGCTGTAAAAACGCTTATAACAGTATCGCCTGCGCCTGTGACGTCATACACCTTCTTTGCCACTGTCGGGAGAAAGGTGCAACTATGGTTTTCTCTGCTGAAAAGAGCCATCCCCCGTTCGCTCAAGGTAATAAGCAGGTAAGGGATATCATATTTTTCGATAATCTTCCAACCAAGTCTCTCAACTTCTTCGTTAGGGCAATGATGGTGCATAGACATACCTGCCAGTATATGCGCTTCTTTCAGATTCGGAGTTATAATCGATACCCCTTTATAAAGATGCGTATTTCTTTCTTTAGGATCAACGGCAACAAAGATACTTTTATTGGAGCAGAGTTCGGTTATTTTTCTCATCAGAGGCTCGCAGACCACACCCTTTCCATAATCGGAAATAATAAGAGCCCCTGCTTTAGCGCTAAGCTTTTCGAACGACGAAATAAGCGCAGAACACTCGTTTTCGTCAAGATCGTCTATGAGTTCCCTGTCCGCTCTCACCACCTGCTGATTACGGGCTATTATGCGGGTTTTGACGGAAGTCGGTCTTCTTTCCGAACGATATAATCCTTCGGTTGAACAATCTATATCATTCAACATTTTTTCCAAAACCCGACCGTTTTCGTCTGCCCCTCAAACCGAGATCAGAAATGTCTTTACTCCCAGGCTTGCAAGATTCCCCACGACATTTGCGGCTCCGCCAAGCCGTCTTGTTACCGACTCTACGGCCACGACCGGCACCGGAGCCTCGGGCGAAATCCTATCGACGTCTCCCCAGAAATATTCGTCGATCATGCAGTCGCCCACCACGACAACCGTCGATTCCCGCACACGGCCGATAATGCTCTTGATACAGGACAGAGAAAACCCTATATCTTTCATTAGAAAAATCTCCAGTATATAAGAAATCTTATGAAGTTGTAATATGGGGTAAACAAAGGGTAGATCAGTTTCGAAAAAACCGGAATACGCAATCCCCATTCGAGTATAAGAAGAACCATAAAAACCGTAGGCAGATACCTGCTTTTTTCTATATATGCCGGTATAAACCTGTTTGGAAGCATTCCCAGCAATATCTTCGATCCGTCAAGAGGCGGAACCGGGAGCAGGTTGAAAAAAGATATTCCGGTATTGATAAGAACCAGAAGAACCAGAAACTCCATTATATGGGGAATGATATTTACGGAAGGAAATACGGCGCCGGTAAACCGCAGAATATAACCTGCCAGAAGCGCCAGTACGATATTCGACAAAGGCCCTGCTGCGCTCACAAGAAGAATGTCTCTTTTGGGGTTACCGAAATATCTCGGATCCACAGGTACAGGCTTCGCCCATCCGAATGGGCCGAAAATAAGCATGATGGTGCCGAAAACATCAAGATGAACAAGAGGATTCATCGACACTCTTCCGGCTTCGTATGCGGTCCTGTCGCCGAGAAGATATGCCGTTTTGCCGTGAGCGTACTCGTGAATAGTCAGGGCTAGAAGTATTGCCGGAATCCGAAGAACGAAAGTCTCTGCGCTAAGATCCATTTGATTTTTTCTTTCTTTACTTATTATAATATCAATCGGCTCTTGTTAAAAATTAAAAAAATAAATATCAAATATTTGCAACAGAAATTTTGAATATTAATGCCCGAAATTAGTTCAACCGAAAATCACAATATTCCGTTGATTCCATATCTTAATAAAATACATTGTCAGATGAGGTTTACGCTACGAGAGAGGAATATAAAAAAATGTCAAGTACGCGGAATAGGGGAGGAGACTGTTTCCCGAAGAGGCTGCCATCGGCCCTATTGAATATCGGCTTTTCCTCTGATTCCTGCCATATCGAACCCTGCTTGAGACGCCATTTCCGATACGGTTACCATACTGTAGCCTTCGTTCCGTAAGGTATCTATAAGAGCCCCCAGAACGCGGTGAACCTGTGTTTTAGGCTCTTTTCTTTCCGAGCCGAGATGAAACAGCAGTATTCCACCGTTGATGCCGTAGGGCTTTCGCCAGGCCAGGGCAACGACTTTGTCGATAAATTCCTCCGGCGTATGGTATCCGGCAGTCTGGGAGTCGGTAATCCAGTCGTTGCTGTCGAGACCTTCGCGCCATGTTTTTCCCTGGCGCCAGCCTATATGCAGATAACCGGCTTCGTATGCTATACGGCATATTTCCTGGTTGAATTCGCCGTAAGGCGCCCGCCAGATCGGCGAAAAGGCAATACCGGTCGTTTCCCGGAATAACCGTTCAGTCCGTAAAAGTTCCTCACGGAGCATCAGTTCATTTACATTGGGCATGGCCACGGAAGTACGGTCAATGCTATATCTGGTTAAATGGGGGTGGCTGTAGGTATGGTTGCCGCATTCATGCCCCTCTGCGACTATTCTTTTTGTGATTTCCGGAAATTTACGGATGAATTCTCCGGTAAGAAACATAGTGGCACGAACGGAGCGGGAGGCAAGGGTATCGAGAATAGCTTCGGCTGCATTGGCCGTCGATCCGCCGTCGAAGGTGAGGGCAACGGTTTTTCGGTCGAGCGAACCGTTTACAAAATGGTATCTGGTGTTTTCCCGCACGGGATTGTCGGCTTTCAAGGATTGGGTGAAAGGAGGCGAATGTTTTTCAGAAGAGGTTTTCGTCTCGGCTTCCCTTGACGATATGGAATCGAAGTCCGGTTTTTCATTATCGTCGCCGGGAACAGCCTCCGTTATCGATTCAATTCTGCGATTACTCTTTTTTATTTGTTCAATAAGGGCAAGACGGCTTGTACGGAGCAGCCGGTTTTCCGATTTCAGTCTTGACACTTCGCGTACCGTCCATGCAGCAAACACCAGTCCGCAAAGTGCCGCTGTGACGGCCGACCTGTAAATCAATACTCTTATAGGGCCGTCGGCCGGCGGGGACGTATTCTTAGGTGCGCCTCCGGCAATATCTTTGATTTCTCCCGGCAGACAGTCGTATGAGATGCAATGACGATTATTGTGTATAATTACAGAACAATCATCGCATACGCTCTTTCCGCATACCGCGCAGCGGCCACGTGCCGGCTTTCCCGGATGCCGGCTGCAATTTTCGGAATAACGTTTCTTTTTAGTCATTGAATAATTACCCTTCTTTTCACTGAAAATAATTTCTGATTCGTCACGCCGGATGCGGCGCGGCGGCCAATTCATATCCTCTCTTCTGCAATGGTTGCAATTTTTCTTTTCCTTGCCCGAATTAATGTAAAAGTATATTATATAAAAAAATATAAAGACAGGGTTTTCTATGTATTCGATAGAAGTCGATAATATTGCAAAGATCTACCGCAAGGGATTGAGAGCTACAAAGGTCCCGGCGGTCATTGATCTTTCCTTTACTGTCCGGAAAGGATCGATTACCGGATTCGTGGGGCCAAACGGCGCGGGAAAGACTACCGCTATAAAGATGATGTTGGGTCTGGTACGTCCCACAAAGGGAGTTGTGCGGATTAACGGCCGCGATGCATCCTCTCCGTCGGCGCGCGATGGCGTCTCGTTCCTTCCTGAACAGCCTTACTTTTACTCCCATCTTACGGTAGAGGAGATGCTTCGTTTTACCGCAGATCTGATCGAGATTCCGCCGGGCGACATAAATGGAGAGATCCATCGGGTGCTTGAGACGGTAGAGTTGATGCACAAGAAGAAGATGAAGATAAAAGAGCTTTCCAAAGGGATGCAGCAGAGGCTCAGTATGGCGCAGGCTCTTCTGGGCAATTCCCATACATTTATTCTCGATGAGCCCATGAGCGGAATGGATCCTCCCGGCAGGCGGCTTTTCCGCGAAATACTGGCAGGACTGCGCAAAGAGGAAAAAACGGTGTTTTTCAGCACCCATGTTCTTGACGATGTGGAAGCGGTATGCGACGATGTGGTTGTGCTGGCGCACGGAAGGCTCACATATTCCGGAAAGGTGGCCGAGCTTCTTGATGAAGGCTTTCTGGGAACCGAAATTGTGTTCAAAGGACAGCCGGCTGCAGATGAATGTTTAAAAGATAAAGACCTAAAATTCGATAAAGAGAAAGGCAAATGGACGCTGTTTGTCCCGAAAAACGAAGATGTGGAGAGCATACTGCGTCGTATCCAGCAAAACGGCCTGTTCCCGGTTTCTATAGTAAAAAGGAATATGACATTGGAAGAGCTACTTTACCGGCGCAAAACAGGAGGCGCTTCATGAAGTGTATGTTTATAATAGCATTGAATACTTTCAGGGAAACTATCCGCAATAAGGTGCTTTACAATATTCTGCTTGTAGCCGGAGCTGCGCTTCTTCTTTCGCTGTCTTTCGGAGACCTGTCGATATTCTCCCGTGCTCAGGTAATGACAGATTTCGGTCTTGCCACAATGTCGCTGACCGGACTGCTTATGGCGGTATTCATCGGAGTCGGGCTTCTAGGGATGGAGATATCCTCGAAAACCGTATACGGAGTTCTTAGTAAACCGGTTACCAGAGAAGCTTTTATTACGGGAAAATTCTGCGGCCTGTGCGCGACGCTGATTCTTAATTTCACCTTGATAGCAATCGTTTTTGTTGTTTCGATAAACCTTCTCGGAACATCTGTAAAACCGGCCGTTATATATGCGACTCTGCTTATAGCGGTCGAGATGGCGCTTATTGTCGCTGCCTCGATATTCTTTTCGACTTTTACGACGCCTACTCTGGCGGCTATTTTCACGATAGGTTTTTATATTGCAGGCCACCTTAACGATCTGATGAATATAGGATCCGAGCAGCAGCAAAATCCGGTATGGAGATTTATTCTCGTATCTCTAAACCGCCTGCTGCCCAACCTCGAGCATTTCAATATAAGAACAAGGGTGGTATATGATCTGCCTATCCCTGATATGTTTGTGGTCCAGGCTATTGTCTACGGTCTCCTTTATACTGCGCTTCTTTTACTGCTTTCGGTGATTGTGTTCTCACGGAAGGATCTATGAAACAGCGGTCGGGACTTTGGGTTGGCGCAATTGTGGTTATCTTCACGGCAATCAATTTACTTCAGACGAATCTTCAACGTATAACAGGCTCCCAATGGAAGCAGGAGAGCATGACTTATCTGCCGAAGGGTGAGGGGGCAAAGGGAGCGTTTTTAGGGTTCGAAACAACCGTCGCGCACTATCTATGGATAAGAACGGTACTTTACTTTGGAAGTCATGTAATTACCGACAAACAATATCCCTGGCTTATCGATATGCTCGATATAATTACCCGTCTTTGTCCTTATTTCTATCCTGCATACGAATTCGCCGGTATAATGGTTCCGGAAGTGTGTCGCAACCCTGCGGCCGCACGCATTCTCCTCGAGCGCGGGCTGACTCATCTGGGTGCTGTAAAATGGAATATCGCTTTCTATATGGGAACGATTTTTTTAAAATATTACGACGACCGCAAAACCTCCGCTCATTATATGGCGCGGGCGGCTCTTACGCCAGGCGCACCGCGGGAAAAACTTGCATCTATGGCGCATACTTTCTTTACTCAGGCAGGATCCTTCGAGGAAGGATTGCAATTTCTCTATTTTGCATACGAAACATCCGACAACCCGGAAGTAAAGCGGTATCTGGCGGAGAAGATAAGGACGCTTAAGGGACAATAGATTCAAAAACCGATTAACGTTTGACTGATTATCTTCAAACATGATATGATAGAAGGATATCATAGCAGGGGATAAAGTTACTAATCCCTTACCCAAAAGAGACGAAGAAGGAATCGGAAATGGCTAAATTCGAATATCAGTTCATAATTGCCGAAAAATACGGCAAGGGTATTTTCGGGCATGTTCTTCCGAAAGAGGTATCGTGGAAAGTCCATTATGTAAACGGAGAGGCTCTCCAGAACTGGACCGACCTAACTCTTTACAACTACCTTGCCAGAATAGGAGAGGAAGGGTGGGAAGTAACCGCCATGACGTCCCACACAATAATCCGCACCGGCACCCTGCCGGTCGAACATCTGTATATTACTGCAAAAAGGAAAAAAGAAGAATAATGATTTTTTTATAAAACATGAAAACCTTCAGATCTTGAAAGTTCAGCTTATTACGGCATGCGTCGGCGTTTATGCTCTTTTGTCGGACCGGCGATTCCAGAAATAAAAACAAAACATAGAGATCTCAATTATATTAATAATATGATGGTTAATATCAATCGATATGTTAGAGGTTGGAACACTGCCTTTGTTGTATGGGGGGGGAGCTATATTTTTTGTATTGCTTTTTCCGCACTTTTATGTAACGCAGAAATGTATTCCGAAGAATATTATACAAAACTTCGTAACCGTATGGTTTCGGAGCAGATCATTGCAAGAGGTGTTGGAGATGAGGGGGTATTGAATGCAATGCGAACAGTAAAACGCCATCTTTTTGTTCCTGAAAATTTGCATGATCGGGCATACGAGGACACTCCTCTTCCGATAGGATTCGGTCAGACCATCTCTCAACCGTATATAGTAGCCCTCATGACCGAGACGCTCAAACTTGACCGATCGATGAAAGTGCTGGAAATAGGCACCGGATCGGGGTATCAGGCCGCCGTTGCTTCGATGCTGTGCAGACATGTGTATTCAATCGAAATAATCGAAAGCCTGGGAAAAGAGGCTCAAAAAAGATTATCGGCCTATCCAAACGTAACTGTTCGTATTGGAGATGGTTATAAAGGATGGAAAGAACATGCGCCTTTCGATGCAATCATAGTAACCTGTGCGCCTACTCACATTCCCGCGCCTCTGGTCGAGCAGCTTAAGGAAGGCGGAAAAATGGTTATTCCTGTTGGTGAGATGGGAAATCAGGAACTTGTTCTTTTAACAAAAAAAGAGGGTTCAATAGTACAGGAAAGTATAATTCCGGTTCGGTTTGTTCCAATGATCGACAGTACAGGCACGACTTATTGAATTACATTTTCTAAATCAATAAAATATCGACGAAAAATAACAGAAATAATTTAAAAATGATAATAAAGAAAAACAAATGCATAATTTTTTAATTATATTATTTTTTTTAAAAAAAATTGTTTTAGATATAGAAAGTTGTTTCGTAAGATTGAACCTTCAACTCTATACTTGAATGTCTGTTTTTTACGGGAGTATAAAATGGATCATAATTCCAGGGTCAAAGAGTCGGTAGATCGGCAGAATGAGGCTATTGTAAAGATCAACAATCTGAAACGCGTAATCAACAGGCACCTTGTTGGTGTCCGTGAACAAAGAGAAAAATATCCCGACGGTCAGCCTTATATAATATCGGATAAAGAGTTAAATCAACTCTACGATATGTTTGATGCATTATGCGAGGAGGGTGAACGGATAGATTTCAATGTTTTTAACAAAGCAATGGAAAAGATCGATGAACTACTGAAAAAGCTTCGTATGCCGGTACAATTCCGCAGGGCCGATATTCTGAATGATATTAATGAAATACTTCTGAATCTTGAACAATCTGTATTGAACAGATCTAAAAAATAATACTTCTTTACAAAAGATCGAGAAAATCCCTTTTTAATATATTTAATTGTCTTTCATATTTTTCGTCTGATATTTCCACGGAGGGGCAATGGCTTTCTTTGCCCAGAATAAAGCGGCGGAATGCAAGATACCGTTCATTTCCTGTGAATAAAGGGTGGATTGCATCGAGAGTTTCCATTAATTTTTCGTTTTTTCCCGCCGTCCGGTAAATCAGACATAGGCCTATATATGCGTCGATATTCCTTGGACGGAGCATCAGGCTTTTTTCGAATGCATGCAGCGCATCTATAAGCGCTCCGGTTTTAAGATAGAATTTTCCTGCGGCAATAAAAATTTCGGGACGATCGCCTCTGTTCCTGATTGCCTTTTCCACCCATACCTTTGCCTCATTATACTTTCCCAGCTCGCAAAGCAGGCGGATAATGCGGAGAAAAGCCTTGACGGTTGCCAGACGGAAATCGACGCCCACCTGGTTTACCTCATGTTTCATCTCTGGAATCTTTCCGAGGGTTTCTATTGCAGCTTCAGGATCCCCTGAAAGTTCCTGCGCAACAGCAAGACCGTAAAGTGTATCCGGCCGCCAGGGCGATAGTTCGAGTGCACGGTTGAAATGTTCTATAGCTTTGGTAAAGCAATTACGCCTGCTGTATATAGTTCCCAGCCCGTGGTTAGCATGGCCGGCTATAGTTGGGGTTGCTGAGCCTGAATCGTAGATGTCTAGTACATTACGATACCATTGGAACGCCTTATCGTCATTACCGATAAGCAGGAAACTATCTGCTATTTCTACCGCCGTAACAGCGTCGGGGGCGACCAAAGGATACTCCTCGATCAGCATATTCACATTTCTCTCGGCTTTTTTTCTAAGCGTTTCCGGGTCGGCATAACCGTGATGCTCCACCACAACGCCGCTCGGGCAAAGCTGCAATCCTATCCGTAAAGCGCTCGGCATGATCTGCTCATGAATCCTTCGTTCGAAACGCAGTTCGGATCGGTTGGGGAACATACGGGCCTGGGTGAATTCCGTACCGGTATTGCCCGGCCTTTCGTTACGCACAATAAAGCTATACACACAGTCGGCAGGCCGCTGTTTGAGATCCTGCAGAAGCGGCAAAGACGCCGGCGGCACCACATCGTCCGCATCCAGCCATACTATCCATTTACCCGTTGCATGTTCGATGGAAACGTTGCGTGCAAAGGAAAAGTCGTTACGCCACGGCGACTCTACAATGACGGCACCGACCCGGCGCGCTATTTCAACAGTTCCATCGGTTGAGCCTGTGTCCACGACGACGATCTCTTCCGCGACGTCACATACGCTTTTTAGACAGCGTTCGAGCCTCATGGCTTCGTTTTTTACTATCATGCATATTGAAAGCGCTTTTTCTTTATTCATAAATCATAATCTATTTCTAAAGAAGATATGTTCTTTTATAATATCAATTAATTCATTTAATGAAAAGTACCGGCTGAAAAACAATATGATTAAGAAAGTCAAAGTGTGTTTTTTTTCGGGATAATCTGGTAGAAACTATTTTATAATTTTGATTA
>FWPV01007724.1_pt1 | contig 19324 bp, 10 predicted proteins | sample 2228371 | NCBI WGS metagenome assembly FWPV01 (sample SAMEA103939776, study PRJEB20133) | metagenome
GAGAGTTTCGCGGTGGTGTGGCGGCGGAGGTACGACGCAGGTAGGTCGCAGATAGTGGGAGCGAACGTCACCGGTAGCTCGACACGGAACCAGGCGGAGCTGACAGCGGCCGGGGTTGTAGGTGAGCCGGCGATTGGGTGTGAGGCGCGGGGGGACTGCCTGGTGGTCTGGACGCGGGAGGAAGGAGGGAACCGGGACGTGGTGGGGCGGTACTGGTTCCCGCGGGAGGAGGTAGTTGGCCAGGGCATCTTAGCGATCGCGACGACGGAGGGGCAGGAGTACTACCCGGCGGTGGCGTGGAATGGGGCGTACGATCGGCACGGGTATGCGGTGAGCTGGACGTTCGATGGCTATGGGCGATTGACAGTGAAGGTACGAAGCGTGTACGCGGCAGAGATAAGGCAGCTGGACTCGTACACGGTAGGGGAGCCGGTGTTGGACGTCGGGCAGGAGGGAGCGGTTGGCGACCGCGGGGATGTAGCTGCGCTGGGGAAGGGCTTCGTGGTGGTGTGGTCGGCCGGCGGGGGAAGTCCGAACCACATTGTGGCGCGGTGCCTTGGGTACGATCCCGAGACGCGAAGTCTGTCGCTCGGGGCGTCCGTGTGGGCAAGCGACAGGCCGGAGGTAGAGACCTATCCGGCGGTGGCGGCGGCCGCGGCGCCGTATGCACTGGCGGTGTGGCAGGTAGAGTGGAGCGAGGCCAGCGTTGACATACTGGGCCGCCAAGTGGCAATGCCTTGCGGTGAGACGAAGGAAGGCCGGGTGGCCCTGATCGGCAAGGTGGCGAGGCCGGGCTCGCTAGCGATGATGCTCGGGGCAGCGCCGCTCGCCGGAGGCCCATGGACGATCGAGGTGCAGAAGGTGCTCTACGGCGATCTCGACTGCCAGACCGTTTCGGTCACTGCGGCGGCCGCGGCTGTAGCTGTAGGCTCGCTCGAGCCGGGCGACATCGTGATCGTGCGGGCCGACAAGGTGGGCGGCGACGAATCGTGTGCCCTGGCTATCGGTGAACCGGATACGCTCCTCGCTCTGGCTCGAGGCTACCAGGCCCTCATGCCACTCGCGGTGATCGGGCCCTAGACACGGTCCCGGGGGCGGCAGTTTCGGCCAGCCAGGCAGGCAGTTCCTCTCCAGGTGGACGGCGCCGCCGCTGCGTCCGCGCTGTCTGCGATGCGGCGGCCCAGCCGTCGGGTCTAACCCTATGGCGGAAGTGAGGTGAACCCCTGAAGCTGACCGCCGGCAGCGTAGGAGCCGCCGGCGAGAACGGCTCCCCAGCGGGAAAGCACCTGATCACCGGCCCGGATTTCGATGGCAGTCACCGGCAGCCGCTGGTCCCCGTGATAGAGGGGCACGACCAGATTCCAGGTCACCGGTGCCGGCCGTGTAACGTAGCTGGCGGGGATCTCGCGCGCCGGATTGCCCTGCAGCTCGATCAGCCGTGGATCCCGAACGCCGAAGCTGGCAATCGGCGCACCGCGTGCGTCGAACAGCGTCACCTGCCACGGCCCTGGGCGACCGAACACGTCCGGTCCATACGAGCGCTCCAATCGCGACCCCGTGGCTGTGAGCAGTGGTTGGCCCGTGCCGTCCGTCGCCACTACGTAGCTGAAGACGGCCACGGCGACATTGGGTGGCACCGTGTCGCCGCCGGGCGTCAGCACGTAGCGCCCCAAACCGAGGGCCGCCGCGCCAAGCACTGTGGCCACGGCGGCCAACAGCCTGGCGCTCTTACTGCGCATCATGCGGTTCGCCGTTGTGCCTAGCTGCTGCCGCGGTCTCGCTCATCGCTGTTGTCCCACCATCAGGGCGTGGACGGCGCCGTCGCCTACGGCCAGCCTGCAGGGGCGAACGCCGGTGGCGGAAGCACTGCCGCCCCTTGCAGGCTGCCGAAGCGCTTGCTGAGAATAACCCAGTCCGCTGGACCGAATTCGGGCGGGTCACCCGGGGGGGTGTGGCCCATGACATCCCACCACCCGTCCTCTGAACGATACCATGTGCGAATCTTGCTCCCACGCTGGCGGCAGGCATTATTACCGCCATATAGATCTTTGCATTCGCATTTCGTTTTCTCGCTATTGCACCAGTTCGGTGATCCAGATTTCAGTTCTTTCTCGCATGCTCCTCCAGACGCGAACAACACTGGCTTGGCCTCGAAGTAGCAGCCGTCATTCGGATACTCGTCCGGCAGCCCAAAGACGGTGTGGCCTATTTCGTGGACCACGCCGCTGAAATCGTCCTTGTTGGCAGTTCCGTATCTGTCCCATGAACAGTCGAGGAAGTCTCTTCCTTCTGGCCCAGTAGCCCGATGAATCAGAATCGCGGTGTCCACCCACGGCGGTATGGCCTCCTCGGGCAGCTGCGTGTCCTCACACGGGCTGGAAATCGATCCCGTGACCGTGACGTAGCCGAAGTTGAGGAGGTGGAGATTGGCTGCCATAGCGGCGTTTCTACCGAAGCCGTCGCGGATCATGGACTGAACGTCGGCAAGGAAACTGTCTGCTTCCACGGACACATTGCCGTAACCGACGTCGGGAATGAACACCACGTCGAACGCCTCGTTGCGCGGCCGTGGCTTCGTCTCGGGGTCGACCGCGAACACCTCGGCCGTCAAGGGCCCTGACGGCGGGCTGCCCTCGAACCGCGGGCCGGGAAGGAGAACGACGCCGAGGAGAACGCCTAGCAGGGCAATGAGGCAGCCCAGCAACGCCGCCAGCGCCCTGATCGCCGCTCGGTTCACCACCTCACCACGCAAAGCATCGAGCACCTGCTAGGTTGGTCTTCCTGCCCATACTGTCGGGCCAGCCGCCGGCCAGTCTCTCGCCTCACCAACGCGGTCAAGACGCGTCGTTGCGCCTGATCGGGCGGTTCAGCCCCCTTGCGGCCAACTCCTGGCAGCCGACCGCGCTCCGCCGCACAATGCGGACACGGGCTGGCAGCTCGCGGCCCTGCCCCGCCACCGCCGTCTGACCGGGTGCCCGCCTATGGCGACACACTGAAGTTGACTGGCGGTCCGTTCTGCGGCGGGTCCACGGCCTCCCAGCACTGCACAGTCCCGGGGCTGACGTCCTTCTGGGGCCTGACCAACAGCTCCGTGCAGTAGCATTCACCGGCCAAGACGGTGGAAGCGAGAAAATCGTAGCTGCCGTCGTTCTGAGGTGTCGCCTGCGCGCTCGGCTGTGCCTTTCTATCGACGGGGCTTAGCGCACAGTCGCCATCTCGGTCCCGCCACAGTGTGAGGGTGGCCGACATGCCCGGGCCAATTCCCGTGACCGTGCCGAGGCCGGCCCCTTTGAGTGCAGGCTGCGGAGCTATGCCACCACAGTCGCATTTGCAGGTGCAGGCCTGTGGCGTCGTCCCACCCAGCCGTGTGACCACGAGTGCGCCAACCAGGACCCCGACGAGAAGCAAGAGAGCGCCGATCAGTACGAGCAGGAAAACCTCTGCCACGAAAAGTCCCTCTCCCCTCTCCGGGGTGTTGGTATTGGTGGCCATGTTCTCCCCCTGTGTGAGAACTGCCGGCTGCCCGTTGGCACCGGCGGAGGCGAGCAACTCGGTCGGCGAGAACAGGCGTCAACCATCACTATAGCAGTTATGAGGAGCGCGGACAATAGACCGCGTCTCAACCGCAGGATGAAATCCCCACGACGCTACCGCGCACTTCCCTAGTCTCCAGCGCAGGAGTATTCTTGTTGCCGTGCAGGAAGAACCGGCCAGGGGACTTGATGTGACGAGGCTTCCGCAAGGCACAGTCACGCTCCTGATGACCGATATCGAGGGGTCAGTGCGGCAGTGGGAGTCAGAGCCCGCCGCAATGGCACTTGCCCAGCGCAGGCACGAGGTCATCCTGACGGAAGCCATCGAGGCGAACGGTGGCCTTGTGCTCAAGACCAAGGGCGAAGGGGATAGCATATTCGCGGTGTTCACGCGGGCATTCGCGGCACTGGCTGCTGGTCGCGATCTTCAGATCGCCCTGGCGTCCGAATCGTGGCCCGCGGGCATCCAGATCCGCGTTCGGGTAGCGATTCACAGCGGAGAGCTATGGCCCCAACAGGCGGACTACTACGGGCCAGCGGTGAATCGCTGTGCCAGGCTGCGGTCGGCGGCTCACGGTGGCCAGGTGCTGGTCTCTGAGACCACCTTCGCACTGGCCCACCAGTCCTTGCCTGATGGCGTTGGCCTGTTGCCGTTGGGTGAGCACCAGCTACGGGATCTTAGCCGCCCTGAGCGCATCTATCAGCTCGTCCACCCGGCTTTGGCTCTTGAGTTCCCACCTATCCGTTCTCTGGACCTGTGGAGGCACAGCCTTCCGACCCAGCTGACTGCCTTCATTGGTCGGGAGCAGCAGTTGGCCGAAGTACGCCGCCTCGTCTGTGACCGGCGCCTGGTCACAGTCGCCGGTCCGGCCGGTTGCGGCAAGACGCGCCTGGCCCTTCAGGTGGCCGCCGAACTGCTGGGGGAGTTCACTGACGGGGCTTGGTTCGTGCCACTTGCGCCGGTCGAGCGAGCGGCCTTCGTGGCAGACGCGGTGGCAAAAGCGCTCCAGTTGCGCCAGGACCCAGGCCGGACCGTCGAGGCGCTTGTCGCCGGGCATCTCGCCGACAGACACCTCTTGCTCATCCTGGACAACTGCGAGCACCTCACCGAACCAGTCCGCCACCTGGCGACCACGTTGCTGCGCGGCGCACCGCGACTGCACATCCTCGCGACAAGCCGGGAGCGGCTGCATTCGCGGGGCGAGGTGGTTCACCTGCTGCCGCCGCTGACCCATCCGCCAGTAGGTGCCGTGGTGGCTGGCAATCCGGTGACCGACTACGAGGCGGTGCGCCTGTTCCTCGACCGAGCAATTGACGTGGAGCCCGGGTTTGCCCTCTCGGCCGACAAGCTTGATGCCGTGCTCGACTTGTGCGCACGGCTCGACGGCCTCCCGCTGTCCATCGAGCTGGCAGCAGCGCAGTTGCGGTACGTTACCCTGCCGCAGCTTCTGGGGCGTCTGGACCAGGTGTTGACGTTACCGATCGATGGCATGGGCAGCGATGAGAAGCCGTGTGGGAGCCTCGAGGCCATGATCGACTGGAGCTACGGGCTGCTGGCTGCGAGCGAGCAACGGTTGTTTGAGCTCCTGTCGAGCTTCGCCGGGAGCTTCTCCTTGGAGGCGGCGGAGTACGTGGCCTCAGGTGGCACCTTTCGGCCCGGGCAGGTGCTCGGCGTGCTGGAAGGGCTGGTCGACAAGTCGATGATCACCACGGCTACGGACACCGAGCTCGGCTCGCGGTTTGCGCTGCTGCACACGCTGCGGGCCTACGGGCGCCATAAGCTGGCTGCTCGCGGAGACAGTTCAGCCGCCATGAGTCGCCAGCTGAGCTATTACACCCACCTGGCAAAGCGCTGCAACCGCGAGCTCGCAGGCGAGCGCCCTGGTCCATGGTTCGCTGAGCTCGAGGCAGATCTTGACAACCTGCGGGCGGTCTTGGATTGGGCGGTGATTGCCGACCCCGACCGGGGTCTTTGCCTGGCTGCGGCGTTGTGGCGCTTCTGGCGAGGCCACGGTAGGTGTGCTGAGGGCAGGGCATATCTGGAGCGCCTGCTAAACCAGAGTACATCCAACTGCACGCATCGCGCACGCCTGGATGGCCTAGTTTCGGCAGGGTTACTGGCCTACCGCCAGGGAGCGATATCAGCGGCCCGTCGTTTCTTCGATGAGGCGCTCGTTCTGGCGGAGCGCAGCGACGACGTCGTGCTGATTGCGGAGTGTCTCAACGAGGTTGCCATCGTGGCGGCTGAGAGCGGGGATGCCCTCTCGGCCCACGAGTTATTCAATAAGGCTGTCCTGATTCTGGGCGGGGCCCACCCTAAGAGCCGGGCGTACATTCGGCGAAACCAGGCCTGGCTGCTGTCGCGACAAGGCCACCTCGATCAGGCTCGCCAGTGCCTAGTGGAAGTGATGGAGTTCGTGTCGGCGCACGGGCCGGCTGAGCTTGCGGTGGATGTCTCGATGGACATGGCCGCGGTAGCGGTGGCGCGCGAGGGGGTGGCTGAGGCGCGCAACCTGGTGTCCGAGACCCTGCAGCAGTGTGAGAAGGCCCAGAGGAGCGACTGCATTCTCGAAGCGAGACTGTGGCTGGGCTACCTGGACCGCGTCGCGGGGCGGTTCGAAGAGGCCCGCGCCTGCCTGGAGCGATGTCTGGAGCGCGCCCGAGAGCTATCTGACAGTAGTGTGGCCTTCGAGGTCCTGTCTGAGATGGCGCAGGTGGCGTATGCCCTGGGTGACAATGCTCGGGCCGAAGAGCTGAATGAGGAGGCCATTGCCATGTTGCCAGAGGCCGGCGGCGAGTTCCAGCGGGCCAAAGCGATCGCTCTGCGCGGCAGGATTGCCGCCGCGCGTGGTGACAGCAGCACCGCGCGCCAAAGCTGCGCGGAGTCACTGTCCATTTTCACGGCGATAGGGTGCCAGGCCGAGACGGCCCGCCTGCACTGCGATCGAGCCCTCCTTCTCGCGGCCTCTGGGGATCTTCGGGCCGCTTGGGGCGAGCTGGCAGAGGGGTTGCGCGACGCGAGCTGCAGCGGCGACCGACGCAAGACGGTGCTGGCACTCGAGACAGCCACTCAGCTGCTCGTTGTCACGGGCAGGCCGGCCCAGGCCGTTCGCCTGGCGGCGGCTGCCGACGCCCAGCGCCGGCGGATGGGTATGCCTGCCGCTCCGGTAGTGCGCAAGCAACTGGGTGACGTGCTACGAAGCGCGCGCCGGGCACTGGGCACCGCTGCCCCCGGCATCGCGGCCGGGGGCCGGAAACTGGCCATCGAGCGAGCCGCCGATGAGCTGGCGGAGCTCCTCGCCGCGGTGAGCGCCGAGTATGCAGGGACAGCGGACCAGCCCGCCGGCCAGCCGCCCGAGGCCAGGGACTGACCACTTCGGGCCAACAGCTCAAGCCCGGAGACTGACTCCGTTGGGCCAGACAAGCAACGCCGACGGGGGCCTTCGACCTCGTAGCGCCTTCAGGTCTCTCAGAGGTTGACCGCCTCCGGCCACGGCTGATCGCCACTTGTCCCCCACAGTGTGCTCACGTAGTCGAGTGAGAACAGGTCCTGCACAACGTGCAGCCAGTACGCGCCCGAGTCGGTCAGCACGATGTCATCGGGTCCGGCGCGGATCAGCCCGGCTGCCGTCAGTGGCCGCAGCCAACGGCCATAAACGGCATCAAAGGGCCGGCCAAAACGGCGCTGGAAGTCGCTGCGCCGAAAGCGCGTCTCGTACACGCGCCAATACAGCCAACCGGCCATCTGCATGGGCTCGGTTAGATCGAGGCACAGGGCGATGGGCGAGCGGCCGTCAGTCAGGTCGCGGATGTACTCTTCGACGTGGAAGGTGTTGAGATAGAAGCAGTCGTTCAAGTATGAGGCGCCACTGGCTCCAAGACCGATGTACAGCGGCACGGTCACTGAGCAAAAACGGGGCACACCGCGTCTGGTGAAGGCCCAGACCGAGGTCCTTTCCATGCCGGCGGCGTAGAACACGGCCTCGAGCGCGGCGAGCAGCCTTCTTCGACGGATCAAACGATCGGGGCGGTAGTTGCCGCCGTCGCCCGAACTGCCCAGCGGCGTGTAAGGGAACTGGAACAGCGGATAGGCCGCCACCTGATCGATGCCCAGCTCGACCAGGGCCTGGGCCGCTGCTTCGAGCTCCTGTCTGGTCTGGCAGGGGAGATCGAACATGAGATCGGCGTTTACGCACTGAAAGTCGCGGGCCACAGAGCGCTCGATGGCGGCCTGGGCATCGGCGGCGCGATAGGGCCGGCCAAGAGCCCGGAGATGGCGATCCTGAAGGGCCTCCACACCGATGCTGAGATGCTGGATGCCCAGGCTTCGGATGGTGCCCAGGTTGGCGTCGCTCAAGTCGCTCGGATGACTCTCCAGGTGGATGTCGCAGCGAAGGTTCAGCTTGCGACCCGCGTGCTCCAGAATGTCGGCCAGGCCGTCATGTAGAAGCGTGGTCGGCGTGCCGCCACCGACGTAGAACGACGTGACGGGCCGATCGGCGAGCCACTCCCCGTAGCAGCTGATCTCCTTCATCACCGCCCCGACGTACGCCCGGGCGAGCTCAGGCCGGTAGATCACCTTGTTGTACGGGCAGTAGCCGCAGATCTGACGGCAGAACGGTATGTGCAGGTAGAGCCCGACCTCTTCAATGCCCTGCAACCGTTCGGCAACGTCCACTGTATGGCGGGTCAGCGTGACGCTCTCGGCGCCCAGCAGGCGTCGGCGTAGAGCTGTTGCCAAGAACTGACTGAGGCTCATGCGGTGCAAGCGATTCTGCTGGCAGCGATAGGCGGACGGCTACGGTGCGCAGGGCCGCTTAGCGCTCGGGGCTCTGGGCCAAAGCCAGCGGCTACCGGCCTCCGACCACCGTGGTCCCCCTAGTGCGAACCCCCGCCTGCTGGGGGCCAACCATACACCTTCTGCAGCTGGAGTGCACGTTGCTCCGTGGTGGCCCCTGGACAACGCCCGCGAAGTTGTGCTGCGGCCCGCCGATCGCATCCCAAAGCTGCTTACTCGCCGGGCAGAATCGAGAAGTACGCGTGTGTCTCAGCACCGCTGCGCGCGCCCTGGGCGAAGAATGTCCAGGTGCCCATGGCCGCCAGGTTGCCCCGCAAGTGGAGCGGTCCGCTGTATCTGCCGCGGGCATCTGCCGTCACGGTTGGCAACTCCAGACGGTTGCCCTCCGGGCCGACCAACCAACGGGAAATGGACTCCCGCGGGGCAAAGCCGCCCGCGGTAGCGGTGAAAGTGGTGACCTCCACGGCCGGCGCCTGGTGCAGGGGCTCCACGACGGCGACGGGCGTCGCTGATGCCTTCGTCTTGCACACGTACAACTCGTGCAGGTCTGTGTGGAACTCGGTGGCCTGAGGGGCGCTGGCCACGACGCGAAGCACCGCTCGCTCCACGGGCGATCCGCCCGAGATTGAGTGGGTGATGCGGAAAGGTGCCCAGCTCTCGGCGATGGTCGATGCATCCACTTTGTGCAGCACACTCGGTTGCCCGCCGATGTCCAGGTAGGTTGTGAGAGAATCTGGCTGACCCTGCCGCGGCCAAGGCGAGCGGAGCCACCAGTACCGGTAGTCGAACACCCAAGAGTCCAAGCCAAGTGGCACCTCTTGGGCAATGACGTCGAGCGCCGCCTCGCGGTTACCAAGCCAGGTGAACCACTGGCCATCGGGTGGCGCATGCGAGGGGATGTGGCCGGGGATGGTAGCGAAGCGCCAGATCAGCGCTTTGCCGTCGCGGCTGCTCTCGGTCCACGCTGTGCGTCCGGCTTCGAAGCTGGGATTGAGGAGTACCTGTCGCCACTCGCCGGTGGCAAAGTGCCAGACGGGCGTGTCCACCCATTGTTCAGTTCGACCTGCCTCAGTCTGGCTGAAAGCTTGCGGGATCACCTGCCAATAGAGCTCAGACGAGTCAACACCCAGTTCTTCGGCGTACGGCACCCAAGTGAATTCGCGCTCTGGGATGCCGACCAGGGCGGTCTGCAGCGCACCGGGATCGCTGCCGATTCGAACTTCCCAGGCCGCGATTCGCTCATCGCCCTCCCATGTCATGGCCAGCGGGGCGCACGCGACGCCTACCGCGCCATCGACGGGCGTGGGGGACCAGGCTGCTTTCTCCTCGGGGCACTTCTGCCCGTCTTGGCCGTCCATGCCCTTCTGCGTTTGGGGCTTGTCAAACTGATCCGGCTTGCCATGATTGAAGAAGTGGGTCTGTCCCTTTCCGCCCGTCCCTCCGTTTTTCTTGCCGCGGCCGCCGTCGCCGCCGCGACTCTTGGTCGTCAACTCGATCTCGCCCTTACCTCCCATTCCCTGGGGTCGTTCATTGAGGCCGGCTAGTATCTCTCCGGCGTCCCCCCCCCGTCGCTTCGGCAATGCCAGCATCACCCCCGGCCCCACCAGTGTTCGGATCAGCCGGGGCGCAGCATTCGGCGCCGCTGCCGCCGTTACCCGCTCCGGCGACGGCGTCGCCGCCCCGTCCGGGCTCCACCTTGGCACTTCCCCAGGCGGTCTGGCCGCGCACCCAGCCCTTAAGCAACACGTCGCCGCCGTTGCCTCCCTTCGCCGTTGCATTGCCGCCTCGACCGCCCTTGCGCTTGGCGGCATCGCCGTGATTGAGGCAGTGCTGGCATGACCCGGCGTCGCCGCCGTAGGCGGTAGCCTTGCCGCCATCGCCGCCGAGTGCCTCGCCCGTCGCGACGTACTTGCCTTCGCTCGTCTCCTCGCGAGCATCGCTAGCGGCGGTTGCCTTGCCGCCGTTGCCCGCGGTTGCGTTGGCTTGCCCACCTTCGGTGGCGGTCTTGCCCTGGTCTGTGCAATCGCTACCGGCGACTCCTTCGGCCTTGGCGTCCCCACCCTTGCCGCCGGTTGCTCTAGCCAGCCAGCCCTCTGCCTTAGCCGTTCCGCCCGCCCCGCCTATTGCTTCTGTGTCCGATCTGGCATTCCCGCCGCTGCCGCCGACTGCCTGAGCCTCGCCACGCTTTCCCTCCCAACCCCACTTAAGTGTAACCCTGTTGTTCTTGTCTATATCCGACCCTTTGGTCCCGAGTCTATAGGTTTTTCCCGCGATCACAAGGGCCCCCGGGTTCCCACGATCTCCGCCTGGGGCGGTGGCGTCCCCACCGGCCTTCCCCCGCGCCACCGCGTTGGTGCGCGAGTCACTGCCTCCGTCTCCGCCTAGTGCTTTGGCGTCCCCGCCGTCTCCGCCCGTGCCGAGGGTTATTGAGTAAACCGTCGTGCCCGCGGGCTCAGACGTCAGCCCGAGGGTGCCGATGATCACGCTCCCGCCTGTACCCCCCTTGCCCCCCGTCGCTTTGGCCGCCTGGCCGTCCGTGGGCGAATTTGTGCCGGTGGGAGACCGTGAGGTCCCCGCCTTCCCTACGGCCTCTGCCGCACCGCCGTGCCCCCCTTCTCCCCCTTTCATTTTTATCTGGCCGTCTGCGTTCCTGTACTTTTCGTACTCCTTGTCTCTGGGGCTCTTGGCAGCTTTGATCGTGATCCCTTTGGCGTCCCCACCTTTTTCCGCCTTGACTATTAAGTCGGCTGTGTTGGCGGCCGTATTGTCCGTGGTTGCTCCCGTACCGGTTGTTTTGGATGCTAAGCCGTCCCCGGTCACCGGCAGCCCGTCAGCACCATCTCCCCCCTTGATGCTCAGGCCGGCACACATGACCAGGCTCCCGGAAACCATGATCCGAACCTCGCCGCCGTCGGCCCGATCGGGGTCGCCGGCCAGCCCGTCACCGCCGAGCAAGTGGGCGTAGCCTCCGAGCACCAGATCACGCTCGGATTGCGCTATCACCGCCTTGCCTGGGCCGGACGAAGCCAGGGCGTTGACTCGCGACCATCCGGCATGATCGGCGCTACACACATTGAAGCGGAACTCCTCAGGGCTCCCGTCGCGCTGCTCGTATGCGTAGACTGCGCCCTCGGCTCGTCCGATGTGGCCGCTCTCATCGGACACCACAAGCTTTACTGGGTAGCGCCCGGCCCTGGCGTAGCGGTGCAGCGTCCTGGCGTCCGTCGAGTGGGTGCCATCGCCGAAGTCCCACGCGAACGACAGGGTGGCCTCCTCGGGAGCCTCGACGTTGGCAGCAAACTCCAGCTCGTTGCCGCTGGCGATCACCGAGGCGCCAGCGTCGATCCTAACGCCGAGGGCCTCCCTCGCCGGCGCTTCCTCGGTCTCGACGACAACCTGCAACGTGGCCTGGCAGGCATCCGCTTCGTCGTCGATAGCCGTCAGGTGAACGGCATATGTACCTGGAGCCGCGTAGCCGTGAGTTGGCTCCTGATCTTCAGACCTGTGCCCATCGCCGAAGTCCCACGCGTATCGTATCGGCCCGCCGTCCGGGTCGGCTGCTTCGGCACGGAACCGAACCTCCGCCGGCATGTCGGAGTAACCGAGCACATGCACTGAGTCAGCGCTGGCCAGGCACACGGGGGCCAGCGGCGTAGGCGCTCGTTGCGTGGGCAGCACGTCAAACCACCACTTCGGCCAATCGCCGCCGTCGATGAGCCGCACCGCACCCGACGACAGGATCTGAGTGCCCACATCGTTCCCCGCGGCGCCGATGATCAGTGGGCCGCTGAGCGACTGAACGACCAAATCGCCGGGTTTGCGAGTGGCCATAGTGGCCCGGCAACGGTTGTCGACGCGGCCCAAAACGGTGACCGGACCCTCTCCCACAACACGCAGCTGCGTGCAGTCGGAAATGAGCGTGCCGTCAATCACGGTTGCGCCCAGCACGTGCAGGGTTGATGTGGTGGCCATTGTGACGGTGATGCCGCGAGGTACACGAAGCTCCCTAAAAAGGTATGCTGGGTCGCGGAGCTCGGTGTCTCTGAACACCTCAAATACGGCGGGACCAGCGGGCGAATCGTTCAGGACTAGCGGCAGGTAGGCACCTCCTGTGTGTCCAAGAGCCTGCCCCTGCACGTCCAGCCTTGCCACCCGAGCGGCGGCCTCCGTAGGGCGCAGCATCGAGGGGTGCCGCGGCTCTGCAGCGGCGATCAGCAGGCACAAGGCCGCTGCCGTAAGCACCTCGATTGGCTGTCGGTACTTGCTGCAAGTGGTGATCACCATCGCTCTGCCTCCTTCAGGGAAGCGCCGCGGTCAACACGCCACCGCGAAACGATGACCACGGCACTTCCAAGGCCGCGGCCTGCCAGCCGGCGGCGGGCAGGCCAGGCCCGATGCCCAAAAGCCGAACGCCGGATAGTCGACTCCAGCAGTCTTGCAGCGGCCTAACTGCCGGGCAGGGCGTACGCCCCCCGACTGGCCGCCGGCAGATACACACGGCCAACAGCCGGCATTACATCGAGCGCGAGCAGTCCGCCGTCGCCGTCGGCGACAAAAATGCGTGTCCCGTCAAGCCAGAGGCGGAGCGCGGTGCCAGAGGTATCGTACGAAGCAAGTTGGCGCGGATTCGCCGGTTGTGAAAGGTCGTAGACGGTCACACCGTCGGGTCCTCGGGCTACGTAAGCTATCCGCCCAGCAATCTGGATGTCATCGGCTGCGAACCACAGCGATTCTGGGTGGATCGGGTGCGGGTGCACGGCGTCGCTGACATCGAAGGCCTGGGAGCCGTTGGACCCGGCGGCGTACACCGTGGAGCCGTCGGCCCGCAGCCGGCTGACTGCAACCCGACTCGCGGCGACACCTAGTTCGCGGGGTGCATCCGGGTCCGAGACATCGAATGCCTGAATACCCATCAGGCCCGCGGCATACGCCCGGTCGCCGTTCAATTCCAGGGCGCCTATCGCGCCTTCCATCGGCACGCCTCTGATACGTCGCTCTTGACCGGGGGCGGCGACGTCGAGGAGGCAGAACCCACCACCACAGGGCGCCGCAAGCAACAGCTGCCCGGCGGCGGCCAGCAGCCTGGGGGCTCGGTAAAGCCTGCTGAGCTCCACCAGCGATTCAAAGCGTCGGGCATCCGATAGTTCGTACGCTCTGACCTGGCTCTCTCCGTCGACCACGTAGAGATGCCGGGCAGTGGCGGCCGTTGCGTCTGCGCCGGGTACGGGAATGAACGCCCGCGGCCTCACTGCGCCGGGAACGGTCAAGTCCAGCAGGTAGACGCCATCACGAGTAGCGACAAACAGCGTCTCAGCTGTGGCGTACAAGGCGGCGACGTCACTGCCAAAGCGGAACTGGCTCGTTCGGGGGGTGCCACCCGATAGCGCTGTCAGCTCGACCACGTACAAGTCGCCGGCCGCCACATATGCGTAGCCAGCCGCCGCCTCGACGTCCACAGCGGGAGCGGTGTCGCGCAGTGGCCCGGATTGGAACAACTCACGAGGCGAGCCGGCATCGTTTGTTTCGTACACGCGGAACTGGGGCTGCACAATGTCCTCGTCGCTGGAGCTCGTCACTACCACGGCTAGCTGGCCCATCGCGGCCACCGCAAAGGCGCGCAATGCTGCCCGGCCAGCCACACGCCAGCGATCTTCGTCGGCGAGATCCACGAGCCACAGGCCTGACTCACGGCTCGCCGCGTAGAGCCTCGAACCGGCAAAGTCCAAGTCGCTAACGTAAGAGTCTGCTCCCAGTCCGCCAATTGGACTGGGGCGCCCGGGATCGGCGCGGCTAAGTACGTGGAAGCGGTCAGCCGCCACGTAGACCCAGTCATTGTCAGCGTCCAAGGCCGTGATGAATGCCCCGAACCTCAGTTTCGCGGTGATCACCGGGCTCGCCGGGTCCGATAGGTCAGCAGTCACCATATGCTCCTGGCTGGCTACATAGGCGCTGGAGCCCTCGGTTGCTATGTCGACGACGCCCGGGAGTCTCAGCAGTCCCCTTCTGACTGGTGAGGCTGGATCGGAGATGTCGACTATGCTCAGAGAGTTGGTCTCGGCGGTGAGCACGAAGTCGCCGAACTGCTCAACGTCCTGCACGAGCGGCGACTGCCAGGGTTCGACTGGCGGAGCTGGCACCAGGCCGAGCTCCGCAGGGTTGCCGGCATCTCGCATGTCAACGACTCGCAGGCCCAATGTCCCAGCCCCGGCGAAAGCGATACCGTCGCGTTCCGTCACTGCGGTTACAGGTGCCGGCAGATGAAGTGGCTCGAGGCGCCGAGGCACGGCGGGGTACGTAACATCGTAGGCGTGCACACCGGAGCTGCCCACGGCCGCGTAGACGCGGTCCCCAACTACGAGCAGGTCCGCCGCCTGTTCTGGCAGCGTACTGCAACTGAGTAGCTCCGCGGCGTATCCTGCGATGCGGAAGATGCAGACCACTGGTTCTAGCACCGGCCGAGACAGGCCTATGTTGCGCCGACCGGTCCCGGCCACGATCAGGTTGTCATTGACCGCCTGCACGATTCTCGCGCTAGACGCCAGCTCCAGCGTCGCCTGTCCGACGGGCGCTTCAGGTTGGCTGACGTCGAGGATCCACAGCCAGCCGACCGGGACGCAGACTCTTCCATAGTCATAATGGTCCCAGCAGGCCTGTGTCTCCGCGCCGACGTACAACCTATTGGCCAGGACGCTTACGTCGCTGGCTGATACGGCAAGGTTGATGGGGAGAGCGCCAAGCTTCTTCGGGCTTGCGGGCTCGGAAACGTCGACGAAGACGAGGTCATTGCCCAGCGCATAGACCACCGACCCCGCCGCTGCCAGGGACCAGCGGGGCGCGACGTCCACCTGGGTGATGACTTCGGGCTGGGGTAGCCATCTGCCCGTCGCAACCCACAGGCCATCGCCGGCGACGACAACCGCCCGGCCAGCCACCACGACGTCGACGGCGCGGGCCGCGATACGGTTGCGGATGACAAGTTGCCCCGAAGGGTTCGGGCCAAGTGTTACCAGCCCGGCGTCGCCACAGGCCGCGTACGCTGCATCTCCATCCAGCGCCAGCGCGACCGGCGGCGCGGGCAGAACTTCGGACATCATCTCAAGCTGTGGCTGGTCGGGATCGGCGATCGAGACCACTACCAGGCGCAGACCGATGGCCACCCACAGGCGATGTTCGTCGGCCGCCAGGGCGCGGGCGGCGCCGCCCCACTGGCCTACGAGGTGCAGCATGAGCGGCGGGCCGGGCTCAGCGACCGATGCCGATGGGCTCGTTGGAAGGGGAGCTGCCGGGCTCTGACTTGCGGTGAGGGGCCCGCGACGCATGCCTGGCCCTTGACCTGAGGCGCTACCGACGGTGAGGAGACCAACCCACGTTGCACACAGGATTCGCGCTGCGACGCGCGCGCCGATAGGGCAGCTCATGGTGCAGGCCCTCCTCGTCGAACATGCCCCTACCGGGCCGACCATGTGGCTGCGGGAGACACAGCCGCTTCGGGCACTGCCAGGCTCCGGCCCCCGCTGCCTGCTCCGCGCGCACCACCTGCTTCTCCCCCGCTAGGAGCGTGCGCGCACCCGAGTGCGGGTCAAGCTGCTATATTATCAGGTTTCACGCCGGCTGTCAACAGGCTCACTGTCAACGGTCAGTAAACATCCAGAAAACTGGCGCTAAGTGGCTAGCGGTGGGGGCGCGGGTTTGTTGGATCGGCCAACGGCTGCCATGAAGCTCCCACGGGATTATCGAGAGTCCCGTTCCAACGCCTGACCTCGGACAGCCTCGCTGCCGTGGTGGCTGCCGTGGGAGTCGCCGAGGAGGCAGGCGGCGCCAGGCTGACCGCGCGGGCCACGATCTGCCAGAACCGGTCTGCCGGGTGGTCTTGCCAGACGACCAGTGCATCGTCGCCGGAGGCCGGTGCCAGCGCTGGCGCCCAGGGCCGGAGGCTGCCCTCCGACACCGCGGCCCTGCTCGCAAATTCCAGCTCGCCGGAGTCCGGGGCGATGGCCAGGCGCACGGCGCGAATGGACTCCCACTCGGTCAAGGGGCCTCGTGTGGCGTAAGCGACGGCGACATCGGCGCCCAGCGGGGCAATGTCCGGCGTGTATGAGCCGCCCAGGCCCATTGCCACCTCGTGTATTGGCCCAAGAACGCCATCGCGCCAGGTCCGGGCGTAGACCGCCCGATAGCGCGATTCGACCGACCAGGCGATGGCGTAGGCCATCGTGCCCGGACTACCGTTCCATGCCACTGCCGGGGCAAACTCCGACAGGTCGCTGTCGGCGATGGCCAGCGTTCCATCGCCCTGGGTACCGCTGCGGGGCACCCAGGTCCGGGCAAACACATCCGCCGGGTGTCGGCCGCTGCCTGAAGCCCAGGCCACCAGGCAGCGGCCCGTACCCTCGCACGCCAGGGCCGGTTCGCTGATCGGCCCTGGTTCGCCGAGGAGCTGCGGCTCTGGCACGGCCGGGCCCGTCACCCGTACCCCTACCAGCTGATAGTCAGGTCGGCCTGAGAAAGAGCGTCGCCAGACCACGGCGAATCCGTCACCGTCGGCCGCCACCGCCGGCTGGTCCTCGATCAGGAAGTAGTGCCCAATCTCGATCACCGGCCCTTCCGGCGCCGGGCAGGCAACCATCCTGCCGCGGAGCATGCTGACGCTGGCGAGGTGGGGCGCTGGCCAGACCACCAACCACTTCTCCAGGGCTGGGCTGTACGCCACCTCAGGCGGTCCAGCGGCGCCCAGGTCACTCGAGATCAAGAACGGCTCGCCGAGGCGATCGCTCTCGATGAAGCGTCCCCAGATCGCGCCGTCTGCCATGTCGGTGTCAAGCCAGACCACGAGGTGCTGGCAGCTGGATCGTGTGCCGTCTCCGGCAACATCCGGATCGGAAACGCGACCAACCGCCAGCACGGTGGCCGGCGGAATGGCGCCAGGAGTAGACGTTGGCGGCGGCGTCTCCGCGGTGCCCAGGGCTGGCGTCGGGGGCGGCGTGCTGGTGGCCGGTTGATCGGTCGTGGGGAGTACGGTGGTCACCTGAGGCCAGCTATCATTGGCTAGCGCTGCCGGAAGGTAGAGCCGAAGCCCTGTCTGGGCTATAGCCTCGGGCGAACGGGAGTTCGCCACCACGCCGAGTAGGGCAAAAGTGGTGCCCAGAACCACCAGGGCGCAAAGGTCCTTGCGCATCGCCGGGTCTCCTCCTCTCTGTGGCCCGCACGCTGATAGCCGCCGACCTCTACCCCATTGTACGCCCTGCGGCAGCAAATCGTGACAATCCGCGCCAGGCGGAATGCCCGGCTTGGCAGCTCAGCCAGGTCTCCTTCCCGACCACTGCCTTTTGAGTCAGAGGCCTGGCCAACCCTCGCCGCCCTGAGGCCACGAGATGCCTCCTGGTTGGGGGAGGGAAGGCATGGCTTTCCACGCGGCGAGACCAACAACCGACCCGTGCGGCTTGCAGACCGTGCTGTGCTGCGAGTCCTGCGCCAGGTCAGGGCCAAAGGGCGTTGAATCCAAGGGCTGCCGACCAGGCCTCCGTTCATCGGCCAGGACGGCGTGCCGACCTTTGTGGAGTGCAAACGCGCCTCTGACACCCGGAACCGCAGGGAAGTGGTCGCGCAGATGCTCGACTACGCCGCCAACGGCATCGCCTACTGGCCGCCGGACCGATTGCGGCAGGCAGCGACGGAGACGGCACAGGCGGCCGGGACTTCAATTGACGAGCAGATCAGTCAGCTCCTAGGAAGCGGGGACGCCGACGTCGATGCGTTCTGGGCCACAGCGGAGGCCAATCTGCGCTCGGGCCATGTGCGGCTGGTGTTCGTGGCAGACGAGATCCCCCGTGAGCTGCGCCGCCTGGTCGAGTTCCTGAACGAGAAAATGGCCGATGTGGAAGTGCTGGCGGTCGAGGTCAAGCAATTCGTCACCTCTGGCCACCGCGTTGTCGTGCCGCGAGTCCTCGGTCTGACCGAGGCCGCCCGGGCGTCCAAACGACGTCGAGCCGGCCTGCCGATGACCGTAGACCGACTTGTGGAGCAGTCGACGGAGGTCGCGGGACGTTTCTTCAGATCGGCACTTGACGAGTGTGCGAGTCGCGGCTACGAGGTCGTCGGACGAGAGACGGGTATCTGCGTGCGGTCCAACAGATCAGGTTCGGGGCGCCGCTATGCGATCATGTGGCTTGGGCCGCCCGATCGTTTCGAGTTCTCTTTCGGTTCTCTCCCCCTCGATGAGTCGGAGGCGGCGAGCCTTCGGACGGAGCTGCTGGCCAAGGGGCACTTCGCCGAGAGGGGGCGGTACACTCTCCGCACGAACGTGAACGAGGAGACGCTGTCGGCCGTGCGCGATACATTCGAACACTTCCTGCGCCGCGTGGAGGAGCTGCTGGTCCGCCACTGAACCGCTTGGCGCGGGCGCCCGCTAGCATGGGCAGAAGGCTCGACCGTGGCGGCGGCCGTCATCGAGGGGCACAACGGCGGCGTCGGGACCGGGAGCATGCCGTAACAGGCATTGTTTGCCTGGTCGGACTCCGCCACCTGGTCCGCGGGATCGATGACCGCCTTCTGCTCACCCGCCGGGCCATAGACGGGCCAGAGGATGTCGTACCGGGAGCATGCCGCGAGGCCCACGCGGGCTCGTGGCGTGGCCCTCGGCCCGGCACATGGTGCGTCCGGAGGACCTTCACCCCTGCCGCGCCTGCGGTAACGTTGGGAGACCCAGGCCTTCGCCGATGACGATCGCATCGGCTGCGTTCACCCTCTTCCTTTTGATGGACCCGAACGGGAACATCGCGGCGTTCCTTTCTTCCCCGAAGTCGGTCGCGCCGGCCAGGCGGGCTTCAACGTGGCACGCCCAAGCGCGCCATTCGCTGGCGGGCCTAGGTGCCAGGGCCGCGACCCCCAGCAACCGTTCGCAGAGGGCGGCGGGCTCTTGCGCCGCGCCCGCAGGTCAAGGCGGCTGGCCTGTGGTGATGGCCTGCCAGCTTGGCCCAGCCGGGCGCAGCTACGG
>FWPV01007038.1_pt1 | contig 19320 bp, 14 predicted proteins | sample 2228371 | NCBI WGS metagenome assembly FWPV01 (sample SAMEA103939776, study PRJEB20133) | metagenome
ACTGTATAAGATAAACTATTTTTTCTTTCAAATATTTTTCTGGAACCACAAGATAGAGATTATAAAGATACTGTCCGTATAGAATATAAAATGATGCTCCAAGCACTTCATTATTATTCTTTATTAAAAGAATCTTTGTTTCATTTCTGAATAAATTAGCTATTTTTTTCATATACTCAAATTTGTGCGCTGGTGTTCCAAACTCTCTCATTCTTAAAAGATAAGTCCTGTAGAATTCATTTAACGCTGCTTCACTGTTTTCAATAATTACTTTTAAATCTTTTTCAAGGATTCTTCGCATATAATTTCTTGTAGTGGCAGATTTAATACTACTGATTATTTTCTCTTTTTTTTCCGGTAAATCCTTGATAAGAATAACATTATCAGTATTGGATGGAAAATCTCCAATAGGTTCATTTAATTGATATATCCTTATATTTTTTGATATTTTCTCTTTCATAATAAAATCGAAATACACGGGGTAATATTCAGGATTGCTCATGCCTCCTGATTCAAGATGTGGAATACTTACTAATTCATCTTTTAAAAAAGAGAGTTTTACATGAAAGAGAGGGAAAACAGACTGGATACTACCTGAATTTTCGATGTATAAATAATAAGGCTCGAAACCATAAACAGATGAGATTATTTCAGACCAGTTTGAATGGAAGTAGAGATAATTTTTCTGGAGCGCAAAATCATTCCATTTCCTTAGTTCTTCTTCATTTCTGTTATCAAGAATTCTGACATTCACTCTTTTGATTTAAGATTGAGAATCTCTTTTCTTAAAACTGACATCTGTTCTGAAAGAATACCTAACATAAAAATTAGAACTCCAAAAAGAAAGAAAAATATATAGTTTTTACCCGGACCACCATAAAAAATCCAGTTATATATAATTGATAGTACACCAATAAAAAATGAAAGCCATATTAAAGGCATAAAAAATTTCATGGGGTCGAAATTTACAATAAGTCTGAAGATTAGCAAAATAGTATTCAGTCCATGTCTGATTTTAACATGGCTTTTACCTGTTTCACGCTGCTTCATTGCGATATCAATCCAGTAAATGCAGAAATCTTCTTTATAAGCTAACACTAATGATGTTGTTACATATGAAAAGCCATCCGGCAACATGAATATAAAAGGTAATATCTTTTTCTTCCTGAAGGCTCTTAACCCACAATTATGGTCATTTATTTTTTCTTCAATAAGGCGTTGAACAACATGGTTTATCAATATTTTCCCTGTACTCCTCATCAAGCCTGATGAATAAACATTACTACGTTCTGTAAATACTGCATCAATCTCAGGATTTTTCATCACATACTCAAAGACTTTTTTAATCTCATCAACTGGATGCTGTCCGTCAGCATCCACAATAATTACAAAATCACCTGAGGAATTCATTACACCTGTCTTAAAAGACGCTCCCGGACCACGATTCTTATTATGTTTTATAACCTTATTCGCCCCTGCCTTTATAGCTTTTTCACGTGTATCATCAGTAGATGCGTCATCAACAACTATAATTTCCTGATCATTGAAGTTATTTTTTAACATTTCCACAACTTCAGAGATAGTAGCTCCTTCATTAAAAGCAGGAATAACAAAAGAAACTTTTACATTTGTTACTGGTAAAACGTCTTTTATACTGAGACTGCATGTGCTGTTTTTTATATTCTGTTCAGTCATATTTATAGTTTAACCCGAAACATGCAGACATTGCTCATAAAAATATTTATTTCACTGATTTTATTTAAATCAGTAACAATTTTCGAACTAACAGAAAATTTATTTTAAGGCATTAATATGCTGAATAATAATAGTAATCATAATTCTTGAAAAATTTATATGCATAAAATGTGCTTATTACAGCAAAAACTATTGCTCCTGCAGTCAATCCTATTACAGAATAATAATAATCAAACGCCCTGCTGAATACAAAACCAACAAGAAAATTTACGAGCAGTCCCCACCCTATTGCTTTCAAGGCAAACGCATGCCGGGAATAGGCAAAGAAGATTACACAATTCAATAAAGACCAGCTTAGTAATACATAACCAACAGCAGCAAAGAAGAAAACAAAGATATTAACGTCATTGAAAAATACATCTACGAACTTAAAGAAAAACTCTACATCCTTTATTGCATATGGAAATAAAAATGCTCCGAATATGGAAATTACACCTACAATAAAAAAAGTAATTGCTGCAATAGTATAAACTCTCAGGAAATAATGATTAAACTTTTTCACATCAGGAGCCGGTATCTCATTTACCTTTTTAAATGCAAAATAACCAAGCTCATAAATAAACACTTCAATCAAAGCAATTGTTGAAATTAAAGGAATTAATGCCCAGTCAACACCTACCTCGTAAGGATAATTGAACCAGACCACATATGGAAGATATTTTTTACCTGTTGTCCAGGCAAGTGTCCTGTCCATGATAAGAAACAGGAAATATAATGTGCCATAAAGAAAATATGGATACAATGTATAAAATAAAGAAGCTGCATGAGGTAGTAAAGTTCCTTCAGCCTGCGATTTTTTCTCGAGTCTTCTCATCTGATAAAAGGAAAGAATAATTGATACTGTTATTATTATAATGAGACTATATGCTTGAGCCTTAACAAGCCCTATCTTATAAAAGAAAAGAAATATATAGACCAGTAATATACCGAAAAATGTCATCAATGCAATTGTTCCATATTGTTCAAGCATATAAAAAATCGAGAAAATCAGAAATAAAAAACTAAGCAATAAAAAATAAATAATGAATAACTGGTACATATAAAACGGAAATAGATTGAAATAGAAATTAATCAAAGAAAAAATCAATCCCCAGAATAAAATGAATAGAATACCTGTTATGTATAAACGCTTGGTTATTTTTGCTGCAAGCATATATTCTTCAAACTTTATATAAAACAATCCTTTTCTTCCTATCATCTGTGCGATTCCACCTGTTGTTGCAAGAGCAAGCAAAGTCCCCATAGCTATTGCAGTTGCTTCCCTTAGGGTAAAATCAATACTCGACCAGATTCCAAAACCCACAACTATCATTGCAAGTATCTGAATAAACATCGGGAAAGCAAATATAGCACCTTTTATATAATTTTTTATAATCCTGCGTACTCGATAGGTCTCAAATTTATGTTCCTTAACTTCATAAGTCAGTTTATCAATATATTTAATTAATCTTCTTGGTAATGTAAAAAGATTTGGCTCATTCCATTCTGTTACAGCATCTATATCTCTCATACCATTTGTTTCAAGCAGAGCTGTCAGTTCCCATTCATCCAGTGGTTTTCCCTTGCCTTTTGTAATGGTCTTTAGAAGTTCTATAGCTCTCTCTTCTTCGTTATTTATTACTTTTTCCTGATTCATGATCTTCCACTTAATCTTAAATATGTTTCTCTGTAATTCTTTATCATATCTTCAATTCTGAATCCTGATAGCACTCTCTGTCTGGCTTCAACACCAATCTCAGCAGCCTCAGCAGGATGTTCAAGAACATAAATTATCTTTTCAGCAAAGGCCTGGAAATCTTTTGGTTTAATGATAAAACCATGTCCTTCAAGGACTTCTCTTGTGCCACCAACATCAGATGAAATAACAACCTTTTCACATGCCATTGCTTCAAGAACTGCAAATGGAAATGCCTCGGATATACTTGTAAGGACTATAACATCGCCCTCATTATAAGAAATCTCAGGAGTATATGAAAGTCCTCCGAATACAAAATTATTGTTCAGGTTAAGTTCAGATACAAGCTTGAGGCATTTTTCATAATAGTCTTTTTCAACAATTGGTCCATAAATTTTAAAAAGTACATCAGGTATTTTTTTCCTGACAATATCACAGGTCTTTATGAAAGTTTCGACATCTTTAAGATGATCAACTCTTGCTACCATTACAACTGTTGGTCTGTCCGGTCGTTCAACATTCATTTTTCTGTAGTGCTCAGTATCAATTCCATTATAAATAACCTGAATTTTTGATTCAGGTGTGCCGAATTTTATTTCCCAGCGCTTGTTATGAGCGCAGACAGGAGATACCTGATCAGCATAATAATAATTGAGTTTTGATACAAGTCTGATCAGACCTTGAAAGAATTCTTTTGTTCTTGGCTGCATTTTTTCCCTTGAGGCAAAAAGATATTGCTCACGTACATAAATACCGTGTTCTGTAAGAAGAAATTTAGAGCCCTTTTTTAATTTAGCTATAATACAGGGAAGACCACAGAAAGCAGCAGCGCTCGAATGATAAATATCAGCCTCTCTGACAGGTGATAGAAGCGATATAAAGAAACGATATATCCATCTTAAACTTTCCACAATATCATATACTGTTGGTTTTTCCTCTCTTTCCTTGTAATAACTAAGAGTAGTTTCATAAAATGTATCCCACATATATCTTGAACGAAAAACCGTTCTGTAATCGTATTCTTCGAATATCTCATAAAGTCTGAGAAGATAAGATCCGATTGCTGGAATATCTGGATTCCTGCTGTATATCGCAAGAGTTATATCTCTAATTATTTCAGTAACTTCTTTGATGACATTATCATGTGTCTTTAATTTTCGGCTGAAGATTTCAGAAAAAGTAAGTCCGCTGATATATTCAGTTGGCTCTTCAGTACCCCATAACGGTACATTTATCAGTTCTTTTACATTAGGTGCAAGCCTAAAATTTATAGTTATGTAAGGATGCATCATTATGGCAAGAATTCTGAAATCAATGTCATCAAGTCGTTTGATCAGAATATCAGCCCATGTGCTAACACCACCTCTGTAATAAGGATATGTTCCTTCTGTTGCTAAAACAACTTTAAGCCTGTCTGACATTAGTTGAATAAACGCTTGCCTGAAAGGATAATAATATCAACAAGCAATTTTTGTGATAATGTTTTTTGCTGAATAAGAGAAATTTTTGAATTGATTAAATCATTCCAAGATTCTTTCACAGCCCTGTATTCTTCAAGACCCTTTTCAAGCCTTTCAAGAGAAACAGCAAGTCTTTTTTCATTTATTTCATGTTGCCGTTCAAGAATCTTGAGACCCTCTTCTATATTTTGATAATCAACATATATTTCATTAATCTTCTTAATGACATCCTCTGTTACTTTCTCCAGTCTCAATCGCTGTTTGAGAGTCTCAATCTGCTCGGAAACAATATCAGATCTTCTTACCCCACCATCTAACAAAGGCAATGCAAATCTTAAAGAAACCCCGGCTTTAAAATTGGTCCCACCGGTAAAATCTGTTGAACCGGCAAGGAATTTTATTGATGAACCTGCATCTATCCTGATACCACCTTCAGCTTTCCTCTCTAATATCCTGTAATTTTGAAGTTTTTCCTGAAGACGAGCAGAAAAAATAGAATTATTATTTGAAATCGCATATTTCTGAAGATAATCCATTTCAGGTTTGAATCTAATATCAAGGGGAGCGAGTCTTATAGGATTTTCAGTATAAATATGTCCAAACTGTCTGAATGATATTTCGGATTTTATTATATTGGCTTTTTGTTGAAGAAGGTCTTTTTCAAGTTGAAGATTTTCGTATTGCGCTGTTAAAGTATCATAAATTGTGAATCTGACACCTTTATTATAACTCTCCTGAACTTTCTCTATAAATGCTCTCTGTCGTTCATATTGTTCTTTAAGAAAATCGAGTATCTCCTGACTTAAATAAAAATCAGCATAATATGCTACTGCAGAAAGCATTGCACTGTCATAATTACTTAATAGATCTGCTTTTGATAAAGCTTTAACAATCTCGAGTTCTTTTTCGAGTATCTGACGTTTGCCACCATCGTAAAGATTCTTGGAAGCATCAATAGATACTTCAAGTCCTGTATGACCTCCCCTGTCATAATACAATCCTGCATTCCCATTTAGAGATACATTTATTCCATATGCTTCAAGATTTCTCATAAATCTTATCTGTGTCTGTCTATAATCTTCTTCGCTTATTTTTACTGAAGGGTTGGCAGAAAGCACTTTATTAACATAATCCTTAAAATCTATTAAAACAGGGTGTATGGCGGGCTGACTGATATTTTCAGGCAGAAGATGAAATATATTTTGAGATTCAATTCCCTTCAATTTATTATCTTGCTCGGTGGTTTCTTTAGATTCAGAGGTATCCGGAAGAGAAGCCATGCGCATCTTCATCTTTTCATTAAGCGAATCATCAGAAGTGATATTTACTACTGGTAAAGTTTTATCTGAAGATTTGTCGTCTTTTTGTTTTATAAAAACACGGTAATAAATTTTATTGTCTTTGCTTTTACTTGAAACATAAAAAGCGTCTTTACCTTCTTTCTTAAGCTTTTTAACAAGCTCCAGAGCCTTATCTTTATTGGAGAACGCCGCTACCTGTTTATTTTTAGCAACTTCTGCTTCAACAGTATTCTTCTTTTCTGTATTTTCTAAAGCCTTAAGACTGTATGCAAAAAGAATATTGCAAATTATCAGAAAAACAAAAGCTATATATTTAATATTTAAATTATTTTTCATAAAATAATATTTATTTTTAAATAAATTTGATTACATTATAACACAAAAAATGTATAATATTAGCAATAAATTATTCTGGTTGCAATTTATGTATATTATACAGTAATTCCTCAACTTGATTGGGGAACATGTAGTTAAAACTCTTTTGATTATTAAATATTTAATTTTGGTTTAACAATTAACCAAAAGGAGGAAATCCAATGAAAAGTCACAATAAAATATTCATGAGCATTATTCTTTGTTGTCTTATTTTTTCCTGTGCACCTACATCAAAAACAACACAGGGAGATCTGGAAGCAGATAAAGAGGAAGTTTATACCTTCTCCATTCCTGCAAACAGCATATCAAGAGAATTAAAAGATATTACACCTGAAATACTTAAGGGATTTCCTTTTATCTCCTTTCAACCTGTATCAAATTTCAAAGGAAAATATCCACCGGAGTTTTACACAAGAATAAAACAGAGATGGATTGCAGAAACACTCAAGTCAGCAGATATATGGAAACTGAGAAACGACAGGAATCTTTATGATTTCCTATATTCAACTCCTTTGTGGATTGGAGACCTTCAGATAACAGAGAGTGACCTTTTAAAGAATATAGTATATTCTTCAAATATATCTGAAGAGCAATTCAAAGTCATTGAAAACTGGATAAAGCAGGGTGGAATACTCTGGATTGAATCAGCAATATTCATCTCTTCATATGATTATAATCTCAATAATTTCAATGAGAAGAAAATAAAAGATATTACTGACAGACTTTCAGGCATGACAATTTTCGGGAACAAAGTCCAGGTTCGCACTTCTTATGCAAAAAAAATAGATGAATTCAATACTGAGAAGCTTTCTATGCTTATTTCACCTGAACAAAATATAATGAAACGTATTATGCTTCTTGACAGACAGATTGATAAACTTTTGCTTGAGCAGACAGATTATGTTGGCATTTATATTACTCTTGATGGAGAGCCATTGATTAAATCAGGGGATTCTGTTTATGCAAGTTATATTAATTACGGAAAAGGTAAAATTATAACTATCGTGCCTTTTGATTTTAAAAACGTCCATTATGATGGAGAACTCTTAAGACTGAACCTGTTACTATGGGCACTTAATGATAGAAAATGAGATAACAAAACTTCAAATATTAAGCACTTTAAAACTTTTAATTGCTGCATATCTTTTATTTTTCTGGATACCCAGAAAAATATTTCCTCAGGATTATATAGATAATCCACTTGACAGGATAATGTTCAACATTATCCACATGGTTGCTATTATTACACTTATTTTTCCTATATTCGTATTTATAAAAGTATTTGGAATCGTCTTTGTAATAATTTTCTTTATTTTTATAAAAATACTTTTTGTAAAATTCTTTTATAAAAAAAATGTCAAGGCACAAGACAGAGAAATTTATTTAAGCCTGATCACATCAAGTCTTCAATTTCTTGAGAACCCAAAATATTTTTTTTCATTAGCTTTAAAAAAATTTTTCTGTAATATTCAATTTCATTTATCTAAAATTATCACATTAAAGACATTCTACTGGGGATTACCATCGATACTGATGTTATATTCACTGTATCTCAGAGCATATAGAGGTTATATTACTTTAGTTGGTGCAGCTCCAGATATGTACCAGTTCTATTACTGGGGTAATATACTTAAAATGAATGTGCTTTTTGATAAAACTGCAGGCGCTCCCTATATGTGGGGAGGTCCTGTCCTGGTACATACGGTAAATCTTTTTTCAAATCTTAATACAGTTGTAATATACAATATCTTCCCTGTTTTATTTCTTTCATTCATGTTCTTCAGTATTTTTTATGTTTTATATAAGTTATTCAACAATAATGAAATCCAAACAGCATCTTTATCCGCTGCTATTCTACTATTTGGTATAATACTGCCAAGCCCTTTGGGAGGCAATTTTTTTGGTTTTATTGTTTCAACTCCAAAGCCCGATATTTTTAATCTTTCAGGGTTATCCTTCTATATACCTAATTTAGATGAAAGCTTGAATAGAATAATTACAACTTTCCCTGCTATTTTTTTCTGGAGATTCACAACAACTTTACCTTATGAAATTGCATCCTCACTTTTTCTTATAAATCTTTTCTTTTTGATAAATTACCTGGAGTCAAAAAAGAATATTTATTTATTTCTTTATGCTGAGACTCTTGCTATAATTTTTTCGATTCATGGTGGTGTAGCAATACCATTATTTATTTGTAGCCTTTTAATTTTTACTTTCAGTCTGCTCTCAGGAAGATTTTCAATAAATTCTTTAACAAAATTCATAGCAGTCGTTCTGTGCGCATCAATCACAGGAAACCTATGGCTTACACAGCTTCTATTTATTAAATTCCATATAGGCATAGGGGCTGCTTCTCCTCTACTTGAGAAATTAATTCAACATGGTGAAAGTATAAAATCACTTGTAACAATAGGCCCTGTAAAAATAATTTCTATCCAGCCATTATTGTTAGCATTGATAATAATTTCATTCAGTCTTCCTCTGATAGGCATATTTAATAAAAAAATACGTTTTAAGATTATTTCTATATCATTAATCTCTCTGGGGATTCTTTTTATTTATCTTGCACCTAATTCAGGCTTGCCAAGAATTGTTGACCAATCAAGAATGATGGTTTTTGTTGCATATGCTTACAGTACTATTTTTGCAACAACTTATCATATTATTTTTGAACGATATTTTCTTAAAATATTTCTTAAAAAATTCATGATTCAGACTTCTTTATTTATACTTGCAATTCTCTCAATAATTGTAATTACAATCACTCCAAGATGGATAGATACTGAATTGTTCTGGAAAAATGTTCACGACATTGAATACAAAGAATTTCCTTATCTTGTTTATAAAATACAGGATACTTTTCCGACTTTTTCTTATACTATCATTTCTTATGTGCAGGAATTTCCACAGGTAATTTCAAAAGGTTACCATATTAATACTCAGGATTTTTTGCAGATATATAATCCAATGGATAAAAAGCTCGATATTCCAACTGATTATGTTTTCATCTTTATTGAGAGAACACCAAAAGAATTTGGCGGTACTGGAGAATACTGGTATAGATGGAGACGGGACATTATGTTGAAATTGAGTGACTGGCTTGCGATGTACTCCCAAAATCATGACAATATTAAATTATGGTATAGCAGTCAGTGGGTAGATGCATATATAATAGATAACAGAACTTATGAAGGAAGGCTCTTGAAACAACATAAAGAGCTTAAAGAAATAGAGAGATGAAAAAATATTTTTTCATATACTTACTTATTCTCACTGCACTTGTATTCTTATACAACTGTTCCATTAGAAAAAATAGCCGGGATATTTCGATAGCATTTCAATATCACAAACCCACACAGGAAGAACTGAACTTTCTTTCTAATTTCGATATTGTTGTAACAGGAAATTTCTGGGAGCCAGAAACTGTGAAACTATTGAAATCTAAAAAAATAAAACTCGTTTATTATGATTGGCTGCCTGCTTTTTATTACTGCAATAACCATGACAGCTGGCAGGAGATGTTATATCAAAACAGGAACTTCTGGATTCTTGATCCTCAAGAATCAGACCCTGATCCATACGGAAAAAAATTTAGTTGCAGGGATTTTTTTTATGATATGGCAAATAATGAATTAATAGTAGCGAGAGTTGACCATATTATTTCCGAGATTAAAGCAAATCAATATGATGGAGTCTTCTTTGATTGGGGTTCAGGATGGCAATCACTCAAAGAAAATAAACTAAATTTTGTTATGGATGAATTCAATAAAAGACATCCGGGCATTGATTATAATAATGAAACAATTAAATTTCTTAAAAAGCTTAAAGAAAAAGGTATTCTCGTTATTTTAAATGGTGGTTTCAGATCAGATGGAGCAAAACTCGATACTTATGCAGATATTGATATAGTAGAGAGCATGTTCACAACTACAGAGTGTAACAATAATTATGAGATATATACTTTCCCTGAAGGGATTCAATATGTTTGCGATACCTGGTATAACAATATTGAAAACTGCATATCACTTGCCACTTCTCTTCCCGAGAAAGCAAAATCTGCAAATTCTGATATTAAGTTTCTTTTTCTGAACTACGCATTTCCTTTTTATATGCCTTCAGGTGAGAGAACAATCTTAGAAGGAAGAAGTTACAGAATTTATGAAAAAACAGTTGACCGTCAGGCTATCTTTTATTCACTATCATGCAGTTATATGGGTAACTCAACTGGATTTGTAAATGGATTTGATGTAAGTCTTGATTATGTTATGGATGACATTTATAAATTCAGGCTTGGGAAACCTGTTAGCAGCATTGTGAAATTAACAGATGGTGTGTATATAAGATATTTTTCTAAAGGTTTCGTTGTTTTATCGGATTCTGATGTAGAGCTTAAGATTGCTGTTCCTGATAATATTTACAGGGTTTTTGACCTTTATGAAAAAAAGTCTCTTAATGTGGAAAATAATAAACTAATGATACAACTGTCATCTCAGTTGTATCCATCAGGATTAAGACACCCGATAGGAAGGTTATACTTATATGAATATAGATGAAATAAGATTTTATACACGCAATGTAATTCCTGAAAAAGTCAAAGATATATTCAATAATATAATGGATACTTTATCCTCTATCTCTCCTTTGATATATATATCCATTATTCTAATTCTGCTTATTGTTCTTTACTATGCATTCCGCAAATTAAAAGGGATACATTCAAGAACAGTTCAAAGAAAAGAGTTAATTGAAAAACTTTCATCTGCAAATACTTTACAGGATTATATTTCCATTCTGACCGAATTTCTGAAGAAAAGCACTTCAGGCATTAAAAAAATTGGCATATATATAAAAGAAAAAGATGCTTACAAACTTGCAAGTTCTGATATTTATGAAGAAGAAATCAGAGAAAAAGATATGTTTATGGAACCAATTTTGAAGGAAATTAGAGAATACGAAAGAGAAGGGAAAAATCATATTTATTCCTTTTCCATCCCCTCTAAATCCACAGCAATCAGGGTGCTTTCTTCTGAATCCTTGAATTTTGAAAGGCTCAAAACAGATCTTGCATATCTTTCTGCTCTACTTGAGAATTTCATAGAAAAAGATAACTTAAGAAGTGACCTGCTTAAAACAAAGGTGCTTAAAGAAGTAAAAGATCTATTTTCAGCTCCCTCTTTTAATCTACAGAATTATTTTACATTTATTGGCAATATAATTCTAAAAGCCGGTAATCTTGGCGGGGTAAAAATAATAACAGGAAATACTGCAATCCGTATCGGAGATTTTGATATAAAAAACATTGAGTGCAGACAGATTAAGGTCAGGAATACAGATATTACAGTCGAAATATGCAGGAAAGAAGGTGTAAAACAGGAAGATGTTGTCAATATAGGAAGATTTCTCGATCTAATTTCTGCTATGCTTTCCTTCCATTCCAATAAATCACTCATTGATGATTATATTTATGTTCTTGAAAATGCTGTAAGAGTTTTTGAAGATAGTAATTCATTCTATAGACAGCACTCCAGGAAAGTGGAAATCGTCTCAATCCTTATTGGAGAAAAACTCGGACTAAATTCACAAAAACTCGAAAACTTAAAATATGCTGCAAGATTGCATGATATAGGAATGATTGGAGATATTTATGATCTAACTTTAAAAGATCTTAAGTTTTCTGAAAAAGATTACAGCATACTTAAGTACCATCCCCTAACAGGTGCTTCTTTAACTGCGCCTGTAGATTCTTTATATCCGATCTCAAATATAATTCTCCAGCATCATGAATTATGTGATGGCTCAGGTTATCCTCATGGAATAAGGTCTAATGAAATAATGCTTGAGGCAAAAATATTATCTTTTTCTGAAATGTTCGTAGGTTTAATAAGTGATAGGCCTCACAGGAAAAGATATTCACCGGAAATGGCGATACAGGAAATATCTAATCTTGTTCCCGAGAAAATTGAAAGAGAAGTCTTTCTTTCTTTTATGGCCCAAAAAGATACTTTTTTAAATGAATTAGAGAAAATCACTTAACATCAGGAGACTTTAAATCAGATTTAATATGTGTTGAATCCTCTCCTTCTTCGATTTTGATGCCAGCTGTTTCAGCCTGCTTTTTAGTCATTAATTTACTTATCAGACATTTTGAACCTGGCTGTAAAATATAATCCTGATTCTTTAAAGGTATATAAACACTCATTCTGCCTGTTTCAGGATCAACAATTGGAGATATATCACTTATTACTCCCTGAGTTTTCAGAGGTGGAGTTGTTATACAACTAATATTGACTGACGTCCCGGGCTTGAGAAATTTGTATGTTCCGGGTGATATTGCGCCTTTTAAAATTATATCTTCTATATTTACGACAGTTCCCACAAGATCACCTTTTGAAACATTCTGTCCCTCGGAAATTTTCAGTTCAGTTAAAAAACCAGAGGCAGGTGAAATTATATTAGAATGGTCAAGATTATACTTTGTTTTAACCATATCAAGGCGTGCTTTTTCAATGTCCTTCTTTGATTGATTGCGTGACTTTTCGACCTGAGTGCGCTCTCTGTTAACTCCATACTCTGCTGTAAGTGCATTCATATAATTGTCTTCAGCGGTCTTCAATTCAGCCAGTGAAGCCTGATTTGTTCTGTAAAGATCATAAGTTTTAAGGAGTCTTTCTTTTGCATTATTAATTATTACTCTGTTACCTCCATATTCAGGATCATAATATACACCTGATATTTTTGCCCTCTCATAATCTGCTCTTGCTTTTTTGTATTCTATCTCCAGTTCATATCTATCGAATTCAGCTATCTTCTGGTTTTGCTCTACTCTTTTACCTTTTTCGAAATAAATTTTGCGTATCTTACCTGAAATAGGAGATATGAGTTTTTCTTCCTTAGATGGAACAATTATCCCCTCAAAAACTATCTCAATTGTATCTTTAGATTTTTTTAATTCCTTCTCTTCGGGTGGTTTTGCACAAGCTGCAGAAAGAAAAATTATACCAATCACAAAAACAATCAATTTTTTCATAGATATATTTTCTTTTTTTAAAACATATAAGTCAAGTTATTTTTCAAATAACAGTCCGTCTTCCATCTTAAAAATCCTGTCACATCTTTTAGAAAGTGCCTCATTGTGTGTTACTATTACAAATGTTATACCTTTTTCTTTATTAAGTTTCACAAATATTCTAAATAGATCTTCTCCAGTGGCAGTATCCAGATTCCCGGTTGGTTCATCAGCCAATACAACTTTTGGATCAAGCACCAAAGCACGTGCAACCGCAACACGTTGTTGTTCGCCTCCTGAAAGTTCTCCAGGCCTGTGCCCCTCCCTTTCAGATAATCCCATTTGAGCCAGTACATCTTTAGCTTTCTTATAAATATTAAAATCTTTTTTCCTGTTATTTAAACTTCTATTAATAAGAGCAGGCATCAATACATTTTCAAAAGCAGTGAACTCAGGCAACAGATGATGAAATTGAAAAACAAAGCCTATCTCAGTATTTCTGAAAGAAGCCAATGAATTAGAATTCAAGGAAAATATATCCCTGTTGTTGTATAAAACTTTGCCGTATGTTGGATTATCCAGAGCGCCGATTATATGAAGCAATGTGCTTTTCCCAACTCCAGAGGCTCCAACTATACTTACCATCTCACCTTCATTAACCTGAAGATTGATCCCTTTGAGGACATGTATTTCACCTGCTTCAGTTTTAAAGCTTTTTTTAATATTCTGTGTTTCTATTAAAATACCCAATTTTACTTTCCTTCAATCTTTACTGCCGATACCTGTTACTTCTTTAACCTTTTCTCCTGCTTTACGAACTCCTTCAGTAACTTTTTTCGTCGTTCCATGTACATCATTTGTCTTTTTCTTTATATTATCAGCTTCTTTTCCCAATTCTTCACTTTTCTTTTTAATAACTTCTCCTGCAATTTCTGACTTTTCTCCGAACCACCTGAAAGGTTTTCCACCTTTCCATAAAGATAATGCAAGAAAAATAAGACCGGCAATTATTGCAAGACCAATAAGCTGTTTGATAAGTTTAAACATTCTGACAAATCCTCCTTCTAATTACCGTTACTTTTTTGTTAACCCTGATAATACAGATGTTGCGAAAAATTTTATTCATATCTTAATGGTTCTACTGGATTAAGCTTTGCTGCCTGCCATGCTGGATATATAGTTGCGAGAAAACTTATAACTATAGCCGAAATCGAGACAGCAAGGAAATCAGTAAATTTTGTTTTCACAGGCAGATGACTGAGGTAATAAACATCAGCAGGAAGCTTTATGATTTCATATGTATTCAAAATATAACAGAGCAAATATCCTCCAGCAACACCTAAAATAGTTCCTATTATCCCTGTAAGAAGACCCTGTAGCATAAAGATAGCAAGGATCCCTCTATCATTTGCACCCATTGTCTTGAGTATGGCAATTTCTCTCTTTTTTTCTATGACATTCATTATTAGGTTGCTTATTATATTAAATGAAGCAACAAGAATAATAAGAACAAGTATCACAAACATCGCGAACTTTTCGAGCTTGAGGGCTGAAAAAAGATTTCTGTGCATCTGCATCCAGTCCTTCGCATATAAAGGGAATGAAAGATTTTGCTGCACGGCTTCTCTAACAACCGGCGCTTTATATATATCCTTTAATTTTATTTGAATACCGGTTACACTATCTTTCATATCAAAAAATTCCTGTGCAGCCTTGATATCTGTCATTACAAGGTTCGAATCATACTCAAACATACCTACTTCAAAAATTCCCACGACTCTGAATAACTTTACTTTCGGTATCATACCGAGTGGCCCTATTTTCCCTGTTGGTGACAATACAGTTATAACATCTCCTTTAAATGCTCCAATACTTGCAGCGAGTTCTTTACCTATAATAATTCCTGGATATTCATCCTTTCTATTTAAGTCCTCGTATTTACCTTCTTTAATAAACCTCGATATTTCTGTTGTCTTTATTTCTGATTCAGGCTCAATACCCCTTAAATAAACCCCATGCGCACGCTGTCCATATGACACCATAACCTGGCCCATAACAAATGGTGCAGTTGATATAATTTCATCAGTTTTTTTGACTTTATCCATTATCTCCCTATAATTAGAAAATAAACCGCTATAATTTAAAATAACCATGTGTGCATTGACACCAAGAATTTTTTTCTGAAGGTCTTCGTGAAATCCACTCATTACAGAAAGAACAACCAGCAGAGCCATTACACCAACTGCCACCCCGCCAATTGATATGAGTGTATTAACAGAGATTCCCCTGTGTCTTTTCTTTGATTTAAGATAACGAAGAGCTATAAACAGCTGGTATGGAATCATCATATTTCTTACTTTTAATTTCTATTGTTCCGGTTTTAATTGAGGGAATAATATTACATCTCTTATTGACTGGGAATTTGTAAATAACATCACAAGCCTGTCTATACCTATTCCTTCACCTGCAGCTGGAGGCATTCCGTATTCCAGAGCTCTGACGAAATCTTCGTCCATCCAGTGAGCTTCCTCATCTCCCTGAGCTTTTGCCTCTACCTGTTTCAGGAATCTCTGTCTCTGGTCCATTGGATCATTAAGTTCAGAAAACGCATTTGCTATTTCCCTTGCAGATATAAAAAGTTCGAATCTTTCAACGAGTGAAGGATTGTCAGGTTTACGCTTTGCAAGAGGTGAAAGTTCAACAGGATGGTCTATTACAAAAGTCGGCTGTATTAAAAATGGTTCGACTATTTCCTTGAAAATTTCATCGAGGATTTTTCCATGAGACATATTTTCATCAATCTCTATTCTGTGTTCTTTTGCCCATTCTTGTGCCTTTTCATAATCACTGAAAACTTCTGATGGAACTCCTTTACTTTCAAGTGCATCGAGCATTGGTAATCTTTGCCAGGGTGGCGTTAAATCTATAATATCATTGCCATATTGAATTTTCAGTGTGCCGAGTGTCTTTTCAGCAACATAAGGTATCAATTCCTCTGTAAATGACATGAGGTAATTATAATCTCTATAAGCAATATAGAATTCGAGCATTGAGAATTCAGGGTTATGCTTGGTAGAAATACCTTCATTCCTGAAATTTCTGTTAAGCTCATAAACTCTCTCATACCCACCAACAAGAAGTCTTTTCAGGTAAAGTTCAGGAGCTATCCTTAGATATAAATCAATGTTTAATGCATTATGATGTGTCTTAAAAGGCTTGGCTGTCGCACCACCAGGGATAGGCTGCATCATTGGTGTTTCCACTTCTACAAAGCCTTTTGATTCAAGAAAATCTCTTATAGCTTTTATAATCATACTTCTTTTTATAAAAGCCTGTTTTACCTCTGGATTTACAATAAGATCAACATATCTCTGACGGTAACGGGTTTCGATATCTTTAAGCCCATGCCATTTTTCAGGCAGGGGTCTTAATGATTTTGTAAGAAAAACAAAATCATTTACTTCAACAGTAAGCTCATTAGTCTTTGTCCTGAAAAGCCTTCCTGAAAGTCCGATTATATCTCCAATATCGAGAAGTTTTTTAACCAGAGAGTATTTTTCTCCGAGCAGATCTTTACGAAAATATAACTGAATCTTTCCTGTCGTATCCTGAATATGAGCAAAAGCAGCTTTGCCAAAATCTCTTAAAGCGATTACCCTTCCTGCAAGTGAACAATTTACAGTATTTTCCTCAAGAGATTCCTTTGACATAGATGAATATTCATTATGCAGATCATTTGCATGGTTTTCAGCATAAAAAGCACCGCCAAAAGGTTCAATTCCTGCCCGCCTGAGTTCCTCAAGTTTTTTAATTCTCTGTTCTATCAGTTCATTAATTTCTTCCATTATCAAAGCACCTTTCAGTAGTTAGATATTCAATAGAAATCATTATCTTTAAAGAATAGCATAGACTTTAAAGAAATGTAAAAAAGCAAACAGGCTATCAAGCTGAGAAAGTTATAGCTTTTTAATTTGAATCTTTTGGTTTAAGCAGAACCGTTTGCCATTTTCTCAAGCACTGAAAGTTTTGATGTCTCTCCCACTGCGATAAGTGTATCTCCAACCTGAATTTTACTTCTGAAATTCGGATTAAATTTCATTTCACCATTTTGCTGCTTAATAGCAACAATGATTATACCAAGGTCCCTGCCTATACCGCATTCATCAAGTGTAAGGTCAACAAGTTTAGAACCTTCTTTAATATTTATTTCTTCTATCTGAAGATCAATATTTCCGCTTTTTGTTGCGAATTCTATAAAATCAACAACAGCAGGTTTTAATACTGTATGAGCCATTCTTAGCCCACCGATATAATAAGGTGATACTACTCTATCTGCTCCTGCCCTTAACAGCTTCTGTTCAGAGCCTTCTTCACCAGCCCTTGCAATAATCAAAAGGTCAGGATTAAGTCCGCGTGCACTTAAAACAACATAAAGGTTCTCAGCGTCAGTTGACAGTACAGAAATAAGACATTTTGCCCTCTCTATACCAACCTTTTTCAGGAGATCATCTCTTGTAGCATCACCCTGAATTATAAGCATTTTCTCTTTATCATCAGGATCAATAATAAAATCATTCTTTTCAATTACAACAAATTTCAACCTGGCATGATTCAATTCCTTTGCGATAATTTTCCCCATCCTTCCAAAACCACATATAATGTAATGATCTTTTAATTCTTTTAGCTTTTTCTCCACTCTTTTCCTCCCGAATACATCCTGAAGTTCACCTTCTAATAATATTTTAGCGCCTGCACTTAAAGCATAAAGCACAGTTCCTACTCCACCTATTAAGAGTACAACAGTAAACATCTGTCCGACTCTTGACAGATCATGTATCTCTCTATATCCTACGGTTGTCAGTGTAATTACTGTCATATAAAAGGAATCCCAGAAATCCCATTCTTCAATTACCATATAACCAATGGTTCCTATTGCAACAACAATAACAAGAATTCCTGCAGATAGAATTATTTTATTTTTCAGTTCATCCATTTAAAGATTCCCTTATATTTTATATTTTGTATTTTTATATTTTAATCTAATTCTATAATTTTCTGTTAACCTCAAAAATTTATTTAAAATATGCAGATGTTGCAAAAATATTTATTTTTCTAATACAACAACTCCCTTTACCCCCTTTCCAAGGGGGAAATTTATGGCAGTGTTCAGATTTTTTGGGTTACCCTTTAAATAATCTTCTGCATAAAGGATTGACCTGAAAACTTTTTAAAGGTAAAATTTAATACAATGAGATATAAGATACTTCTTGTTGAAGATTCTCCTGTTATACAGCAGATGTATAAAAGCAAGCTGCTTCTTGAAGAATTTGATGTAATCACAGCAAACAATGGAATGGAAGCAGTTAAAGCACTCTCAAAAGAAAAACCCGACCTTATACTCCTTGATTTAATGATGCCTGTAATGGACGGGTATAAAGTTTTACAGGTAGTAAAAACAGACCCCAAACTATCGAGCATTCCTGTGCTTGTATTCTCTGCAAAAGGGCAACCTGAAGAGGTAGAAAGAGCATTGAGTCTTGGTGCTTCAGGATATTTTGTTAAGGCTATAACAAAACCTGTTGAGGTCATCCAGAAAATACATTCTATATTAAGTCAAAAGCCGAGAGTCGAAGAAGTAAAAAGCTATATGATTGAAATCAAAGATGATGCTTATGATGCAAAAAAGCTTGCAGCTGATTTCAACCTGAATGATTTCAAATGCATCAAGTGTCAGCATAATCTTCT
>FWPV01007728.1_pt1 | contig 19316 bp, 12 predicted proteins | sample 2228371 | NCBI WGS metagenome assembly FWPV01 (sample SAMEA103939776, study PRJEB20133) | metagenome
CGGGGCTGAGGTTCGAGACGTTGCGGGGCATCAGCACCGTGCGGGGGTTTCCGGCGAATTCCGCCTCTTGGCTGTCGATAAAGCTCCAATTGCTTGGCTAATTGCATTGCACGCCTGAAACCCTCCCTCTTCTTAAAATCTCTGACCAAGAATTTCCCGCCGCCGATTTCCAGACCTATCCTGTTGATCACCTCTGCAGACTTATGAGGGCTGATCGTCAGTGTAGTAGTGAAGGCGTCAGCCCCACACTCCAGCAAATAATCATAAGTCCGTTCCAGCCGTAGTCTGTAGCAGGCTTGGCACCTTCTACCCCCTTCTGGTTCATCTTTCAAAGAGCTGGCTATTTGCAGCCATTCTTCAGGCGTGTACGAACCGACCTCCAGAGGGAAATTCAATACCTGGGCTACTTTAAAAGCGGTCTCCAATCTTCTTTGATACTCCAGAGCTGGATGTATGTTAGGATTGTAGAAAAAGCCGATGACTTTGTGTCCTTGTTGGATTAGCGCTTCCACGGCACCGGAAGCACATACCCCGCAGCATATATGCACGACTGTTTTCATGATCCTGCCCTTGGAACATGCATTAAGCCTAACATGATGAGCAATCCCAAAGCTAAGCTCAGAGCACAGGCTAAGAACATCGTTTCAAAGTCTCTTTTTTCTGCTATAAATCCCATGGCTGTCGGCCCGGCAGCCAGTCCTACCTGAAAGAAGCAGGTAGGTATGGACATCGACAGCCCCCTACCTTCCGAAGGTGAGAGGTCGGCTGCCATAGCTAGACTTGCTGGCATAGCTATTCCCATGCCGATACCGAAGACAATACCTATGATGATGAACTGCAGTAAGCTGTAGGAAAAAGAAAATAGAGACACAGCAATGGCACTTAGTCCCAAGCCACCTATAAGCAGCAGCTTCTTGTCCACTCTGTCTGATAACCTGCCGGCTGGAGCTCGCAATATGGCTGAGCTGGCGTACAGAGCAGTTATTATTATCCCAGCCTGGGCTTCAGTTATGCCGAAGCTCCTGCCGTAAAGAGGTATATAGCTAGCGATAGTGCCTGAGCCTACCGCGATAAGCAACGGCAGCAACAAGACGGCGATGACCATCGAGCGTCTCAACCAACGCCATGATGGACTGGCATCAATTGGCATTGCTGCTGGTTGCGGAGCAATAGACCTGAGTTGACAGATTATGAAGCCCAAGCCGATTAATGAAACAGCACTGCAGCTATAGAAGGCGGCATTGAAGCCGAAGCGATTGGCAAGGAAGCCACCGGTTATCGGTCCCGCCATAAGACCTAGCTGAAGCGCTGCTGTATACCAGCCTATGGCTTCGCCTCGATTAGTTTCGGGAGTCAGGTCAACCACGAGGGCGATAGCCGCGGGAAGAAAGGCGGCTGCAGCTAGACCATGGACTGCTCTGACCAGAATGAGCTGTAGGGGATTGGTCGCTAACGTATAGAGGAGTGGAGCAACGGTGAAAACAGCCAAGCCACCTACCAAAAGATTATGTCTACCGAACTTGTCAGAAAGCATGCCAAAGGGGATCAAAAAAAAGGCAGTGACATAGGAGATGGTAGCTACTATGAGACCCACTTCAGCTACTGGAGCGCCCAGGTTAGAAGCATAGAGGGGTATTACCGGGAATAAAAAACTGAAGCCGGCAAATCCGACGAAGGCTACCACATAAAGTGTGATAAGGTTGAACGAGTTTTTCAATCCCGATTTCCGTGGCTATACACTTTATCATAAAAGTTCGTTGTGGCGAAACCCTACTTTTTTTTTTTTGCCTCTTTTTGTTTAAAATAGCTCGTTGTATGGACTGCTTTCTGGGCTTGGATGTTGGCTCGGTAAATGTCAAGCTATGCCTTATTGCTGAGAACGGCGGAGTCATCAAGTTTGATGTTGAGAAAATTGTCTCCAACGCCAAGTCTGCGATTAATTCGCTGTTAGGCAGGCTAGGCGACCTTAGCCGTATACTGGGCGCTGGCGTATCTGGTTCAGGCAAATCCGTTATCCCTAGAGAATTCAACTGGGGTGACTATAGCAGCTCATTAGCCATCGCATCAGGTCTTCTGAGCAACTATCCCGATGTCAAGACTATCATTCAAATCGGTGGACAAAGCTCATTTGTTATTGGGCTTGAGGATGGACTGAAAAAACCGTGGAAGGTGGTATCGAATCCGCTCTGTGCTGCCGGTACAGGCAGATTTCTCGAGCAACAGGCATACCGGCTAGGCATCGATATGGACGACTTTGCCCAACTGGCACTCCAGTGCCAGGGCAATCCACCACGCATAGCTGCTAGGTGCAGTGTTTTTGCCAAGAGTGACCTCATTCATCTTCAGCAAAAGGGGGTCCCTGTATCTCCCATGCTGTATGCGCTGTGTGAGAGCATAGCCCGCATGGTTGTCTCCTTGCAGAAAGGCTCTTTTGAGGAGCCCATCTACTTTGTAGGCGGTGTTGCCGCCAACAGTGCTATTGTCAGGGCGCTCAATGAGGTGCTTTCGGCGAGGAATGGAAATAAGGTGCAGGTCATCGTCCCGGAGAATTGCCTCTACATTGAGGCGCTGGGAGCGGCTTTACTATCCAGAGGCAGGCACTCTCGAGTGTGTCTACTAACTCAGACGGACCTCCACCAGCGTTATTTTGAGATGCCCCGCTTGGACAAAGTCCATACCTCTGAGGGCAAGGCAAGTCTAGTAATTACAGAGCATTGCTCAGGTTATTTAGGCGTTGATGTTGGTTCTACCAGCACTAAAGCGGTTATCCTCGACGAGTCGGGCAAGAAGATTATCGCCAAAAACTACCTGATGACCGCGGGCAGGCCCATTGAGGCAGTGAAACAGGTATTTAGAAATTTGCTTTGTGATGGCGCCGCAAATGTGATGGTCAAGGGTGTGGGCGTGACCGGTTCTGGCAGATACCTTGTTGGTGGCTTCATCGGAGCCGATTTAATTAAGAATGAAATTACGGCTCAGACCAGAGCAGCTGCCGAAATAGACCCCGAGGCAGACATAATTGAGATAGGTGGACAGGACTCCAAGTTGGTCATCAAGAGAAACGGTGTCGTAGTGGACTATCAGATGAACAAGGCATGCGCAGCTGGAACGGGGAGCTTTATTGATGAGCTGGCTGAGATGTTAGGAGTGCGGGTAACCAATGGTGACTTCGCTAGGCTGGCATTTGCTGCGCCATATACCATTGACCTGGGCACGAGATGCGCTGCGTTCATGGCGCAATCAGTGGCATTAGCCCAGCAGGAAGGCATACCTCTGGAGGTAATTACTGCTAGCCTTGCCAACTCGATCGCTAAAAACTATCTCTCTAAGGTTGTGGGCAATAGAAAACTAGGACGCAAGGTTATCCTGACCGGCGCCGTGTTCTACAATGAAGCCATCGTCTCAGCTTTCCAGCAGCAACTTAAGGGAAAGACCCTGACTGTCGCTGAGCACTGTGAAGTCAGTGGTGCCATAGGTGCGGCACTCTTAGCCAAAGAGTCAATGAATGGACAGAAGTCCAAGTTCAAAGGCTTTCAGCAGCTAATTGAAACTGAATGCAAGCTCACCCCTTTTATTTGCAAGGGGTGTGACAATAACTGCACTATCACCCGGATGAAGTTGCCCGGTGAGAAACCTACTTTCTACGGCAGCAGGTGCGACCGTTATGATAGCACACTTGGTGGAGCACGGACCGAGACCTTCTTTGACAAGCGCGAAAAATTGCTGTTTAAGGAGTACAATGAGGGTTCAAGCAGAGGACCCACAGTTGGCATTCCTCGGGCGCTTCTGGTGTATGATTTTGCGCCCCTGCTCATTGGCTTCCTCAATGCGCTTGATGCTAAGGTTGTCCTTTCCAGCAAGACTACCAAGGAGATCGTAGAGCAGTCGGTGGAGCTGGCTTACACCGACTGCTGCTTTCCACTAAAGCTGGCACATGGGCACATTGCTGCCCTTAAAGATAAGGTCGACTATATCCTATATCCCTGCGGTATCAGGCTGGGATTGAAAGAAGGTGATGAAAACCAGAAGTACTCCTGTCCTCTAGTTCAAGCTTCACCGTTTATTGTGCGTGAGGTCTTAGGTCTGCGCCACAGGCTGCTATCGCCCATACTTGACTTCAGCCTTGGTGATGCCGAAGTCATAAGAAACCTCAGTAACGTGGCTGTAACCATGGGGTTCAGCCGCAAGCGTGGTAGGAAAGCAGCTCTTGAGGGCATCTCCGCCCAGCGACGGTTCAAAGCAGAACAACTAGCGCTCGGCGCGGAATTGCTGCAGCAATTACATGAGAGCGACCAACTAGGCGTGGTCTTGCTATCACGATCTTACGTGTCTCAAGATTCTGGGGCTAATTTGGGTGTCGCTGAGAAACTGGCACGGCTCGGTGTAGTACCGATCCCGGTAGATTTTCTACCTCTCGATACGGTCAACCCCAAGGAATACTCAGATAGACCTTACTGGTTATATGAAGGCAAATTTATCGCTGCCTCAGCGATCATCGCCAGAGACCCAAAGCTTTATGGTCTGGCATTGACCAACTTCGGCTGTGGTCCCAACTCGTTTATCCTCAAACTTCTGGAAGACATCATGGGTGGCAAGCCCATGGGGCAACTGGAAATCGATGAGCACGCCGCTGAGACAGGCATTGTCACTCGCCTCGAAGCCTTTGTGGACACTATCAAAAGCTATGCCCTCACAGCTAAACCGCACGTAGTCCCTGCTGCAGAGATTCGCAGGTCAACTGCCCCAGTGGTCAGCGGCAAGAAGGCCCTTCTAGTACTATACATGTCACCCTTTGTAGAAGTCGCCGGTGCGGCTATTGAAGCCTACGGCGGCAGGGTTATCATGTTACCTGAGCCCGATGAGCGCAGCCTTTTTTACGGCAACCAGGTAACATCTGGAACGGAATGCCTACCCTATCGCGTCATCTTGGGAGACTTTCTCAAGTTCTTTTATGAAAACCCTGATCTTGCAAAGGATGTGGAAATACTGATGGGAAGCTCCTATGGACCGTGTCGTTTGGGCAAGTATGCTCTGGAGCAGAGCAGAATGCTCAAAGAAGCAGGGTTTGACGTGCCAATGCTCACTACTGTGTCAAACAACGCCTACCGGGACATAGACCTTGGTCCCGATTTCCAGCGCATTGTTATGAGGGGCATTTTCGCTGTTGACTATCTGGAAAAGCTTCTGTGGCGAACTCGCCCTTATGAGAAAGAGAAAGGGCTGGCGGACAGACTTTTTGAAGAGTTCCTGAAACGGATTGCCGACCGCATCCGCAGAAAAGAAGACTTCTCTGACGTCCTGAGGAAGGCTGCTAATGTCTTCAGGTCGGCTATCGACCACAGCTTGCCCAGAAGACCACTGGTTGGCATCAACGGCGAAATCTATCTGCGCTCAAACAGATTTAGCAACAATAATCTCATCAAAGTCTGTGAAGCTGCTGGCCTGGAGGTTGTCGTGTCTCCAATAGGTGAATGGATAAAGTATGCCTCCTACAGGCACCTCGAAGATACCATCAGGTTTAGAAAAGTCAAACAAATATTGAGCAGCTATATCAAGAACCGCTTTGTTGAGCGTGAGGAACACCAGTTGGCTCGTTGCGTTGAGGATATGCTGGACGGACACGAGCCCTCGGTTAAAAAGATACTATCGAAGACAAGTCGGTACCTATCTCCAAGGTGTGGCAGTGAAGCAGTGCTCAGCATTGGCACAGGGGTGGAATGGATGGAAGACCCGAATTTCGCCGGCGTAATATCAGTGATGCCACACGGCTGTATGCCCGGTGGAATCGTAGCCGCCATAGCCGAGAAGCTCAGCCAGGTCTACCACAAGCCCTGGATCAGTCTTACTTACGATGGCATCCTTGAGACAAACAATTTGACCAGAATCAATGACTTTGCCGAAGTAATCAGATTCTGTAATCAGAAGTAATCGCCAGTTTTTTCCTAGTTTGAAATAGTGTTCATTGTTTCAGCATACATTGGAAATTAAATTGTTCATGGGCAACCTCTGACCAGAGGTCCTTGACAGCATTTTCGGTTCGGTATACTCTAATGGTTGCCCAAAGCGGCAGCAAAATCACATGGTCGTTGATAAAGACGTTCACTTGGTCTACAAAGAGCCGACTGAGAGACCACCCTGCCAAGTAGCTTGTCCTGTCGGTATAGACATATCTCGCCAACTGCGCTTTATCGCTCAGGGTCAATTTGCCGCGGCACTGGCAGTCATCTTGGAAAGGCTCCCCTTTCCCTCGGTTTGTGGACGGGTGTGCACCGCACCATGTGAGCTCAAGTGTCGGTTGAGTGGATTAGGTGGGGCAGTGCCCATAAGAGCACTCAAGCGCTTTTTGACCGAGAAAGCACCGCCAGTAGTTGACCAGAGGATGGTTAAACCAACGGGTAAGCGGGTTGCCATTATCGGCTCAGGACCGGCTGGGCTAACTGCCGGCTATTATCTGGCTAAACTTGGTCACAAAGTTACTGTTTTCGAGGCACTCCATGAGCCCGGAGGCATGATGCGCTATGGGATACCAGACTACCGTCTGCCCAAAGATGTGCTAGCCGCGGAGGTTGAAGCAATAAGGTCTGCAGGCGTTGAGATAGAAACGAACAAGGAAGTCAGCTCAATCGATGTACTTCATGCACAGGGATATGATGCAGTCCTGGTGACAGTTGGTGCCCATAGGCCGGTGAAACTGGGGGTTGACGGAGAAGACAGCCCGGGAGTGATCGATGGTCTGACTTTGCTCCGGGACGTAAATCAGGGCAAGAAGGTCAATCTAGGAGGCAGGGTGGCTGTTATAGGTGGAGGGAATGCCGCCGTAGATGCAGCCCGTGTTGCCATCCGGATGGGTGCCAATGAGGTGACCATCTTCTACCGTCGCTCGCGCCAGGAGATGCTTGCCAGTCAGAGTGAGGTGGAGGAAGCGCTCCTTGAAGGGGTGAGAATTGAGTTTCTATCTGCCCCGGTTAAGATAGCTGAAGCCAAAGGTGTGCTTAAAATGAAGTGCCTCCGCATGAGGTTAGGCGGGGCTGATGCCAGCGGCAGGAGACGACCTAAGCCAGTACCAGGGACCGAGTTTACTGTAGATGTCGACACAGTGATTACGGCTGTCGGTCAGGTACCGGATATCCCTAGCTCACTCGGACTGGCACTGACCAAAAAGGGCACGATAGATGTCTCAGAGGATACACTGGCGGCAAACCGTCCCGGAATATTTGCTGCTGGGGATGCAGTAACTGGACCAGCTTCGATTATCGAGGCTATCGCGGGGGGTAGAAAAGCTGCTGCTTCGATAGACAGATACCTTGGTGGTGGAGGCGCAATAGATGAGGTGCTGGCGGTGCCCCAGGACGAGGTCGCGCCTGTCAAAACCCCGGCACCTGTGGGTGAGCGGGCTCCATTACCATCACTACCCCTGAATGAGCGGCTGGGCAACTTTGCCGAGGTTGAACGCAGCTTTAGTCAACAGGTAGCTGTCGAGCAGGCAACGCGCTGTCTAGGGTGCGATCTGCCCATCATAGCCGATGTCTCCAAATGTGCCGGCTGCCTGACCTGTATGCTGCGCTGCTCCTTTAGAGACGATGCAGTGTTTAACCTTGCTGCCTCCAGGATCCAGGTTAGAAGACTGGTCAATAAGCCAAACGAATTCGAGATATCGTTCAGTGACGAATGTGATGCTTGTGGCATTTGCGTCAAGTATTGCCCATATGGGGCATTGACCCGGCAGAAGATAAGGAAGGAAATGTAACATGGCACTTCCAGGTTATGCAGGTAATATTCTCCATGTTGACCTCACCAGCGGCAGGGTAAAGAAGGAGCCTCTCGATGCTAGCATGGTCAGGCACTACATCGGCGGTGCCGGCATAAACAACAAGCTGGCTTATGACCTTATACCTCCCGGCGCCGAGCCGCTTTCTCCTGACAATGCCATAATCATCGGCACCGGCCCATTTAACGGCACCATGATACCTGGCTCTTCAGAAGTGATGATTATGTACAAATCACCCCTAAACAATTCTTTTCCTCACAGCAATGGTGGTGGCTGTTTCAGTCAATTCCTTAAATCATCGGGCTACGACCATGTTGTGATCACCGGACAGTCAAGCAAGCCAGTCTATATTAAGATCCATGATGATGAGATAGAGATATGTGATGCCAGCAGTCTATGGGGTATGGATGTTTTTGAGACCACAGATGAGCTCAGACGCAGGTATGAACCGTGCAGTATCATTCCAATCGGTCAGGCAGGCGAGAACTTGGTCAACATCTCGGTCACTCAGATCGACAAAGGTGGGACTGTTGGTTCGGGGGGATTTGTTGCCGTAATGGGCTCGAAGAAGCTCAAGGCTATAGTTGCTGTCAGGGGCACGAAAGGTACCACGGTGGCTGACCCGAAACGGCTACAGAAGCTTGTTGACGATATATTATGCCGAGTCAGGGACTATCACCTCCGAGATGAGATGATGAAGGGCGGAGCTATGACCATGACTTCCGGCTGGGTGCCCGAAGGCATGCTGGCCAAGCACGCTACGGTGCTCGTGCCCTACCCATCAAATATAAAAGAGATTCAGGCAGAAATCTATGAGCTTCATAAGCTGAGCCGCAAAAAGATCGCTTGTGTCACCTGCCCTATGTCTGACAAAGACCGCCTGGAGCTGCCCCAGCGCGGGATAATGACATACGATACCGCGGTATTTGCTGTCGGTGCAATAATGACCGCATCCCCCGCATTCGGGCATCGCGCTGAAGCATCACCCTTGGAGAGATACGCAGATGCTCTGCGCTATTTTGATTTGGCAAACCGCTATGGAATTGACAGGATCTATGGTTTCGAGGGATTAGTTGACTTTGTGGTCACCTTATACGAGGAGGGAATTATTACCAAGGAGGATACTGGCGGTTTGGAATTGAGCCGAGAGTTTGATACTCTCATGAAGCTGACGAGGATGACCGCTTTCAGGGATGGTTTCGGTGACATATTGGCTGATGGTGTTGTCGCTGCTGCCCGCAGGATTGGGAGAGGGGTGGAAAAATATCTGCTGCATATAATAAAAGGGCAGTTTGTGTTCTCTGATCCAAGATTGACCGGACTGGGGCCAATGCAATTCGAGATGTTGGTGTATCCTGGCCGCTCGCTGGGAGTGGCTGGTGCTATGGGGGCTCCTTCCTACAGCCCGGGCTGGCCAATGAAGGAACTCCTAAAACAGGCTGAAAGATGCGGAGTACCCGAAGAGGCGATAAAGCGGATCTTCACTGAGAGCTCATTCAATGTGGGACGGTTAGCCAAGCACGGCGAGGACTTCTTCAATCTTTTCAACATGTTTGGGCAGTGTCACCGCCTGTATATTTCCAGGTTCTACAGCATGAAGATTCTGGCTGAATTATATTCAGCGGTTACAGGTATTGAGGTGACGCCGGCAGACCTAAAGCTGGCTAGTGAACGCGTGTGGAACCTATGGAAGGTGCTCAATTACAGGGCTGGCTTTGATCGCAAGGATGATGAGCCACCGGAGATATGGTTCCAGCCTCTCAAAGGCGTGGACAGGGAATACATCCTGAAGGACTATTTCGGAGCCGCTACCTTGACCAGAAAGGACGTGAACCAGCTCTTGGATGACTACTACGAGGAGAGAGGCTGGGACAAAAAGACTAGCCTGCCTACTGACGCCAAGCTGAAAGAATTGGGACTGGACAGCCTGGTTTCGGGTTAAATTAATGTTTCCAGGCGGGTAAATGTCCTACCAAGCGTTATTTTGAGGCAGCTTTTTGCCCCCACCTGCGTACAGTATCCGTCACAGGCATAGCTCCAGACGGTAAGGGGGCACCGAGATGGCGAACCGGATATTACCCTGACCGTGATCATTTACCAGCGAACAGGGTGTAAAAGCCTTTACCAGCTTTCCTGCCCAGATACCCGATTTCTACCATCCTTTTCAGTAGTGGCGTTGGTTTGTATCTCTCCCATCCTGTCTGCTGGTAAATTCCTTCAAGCAGGTCTACAGCGACATCTATGCCAACAAGGTCTAATAGTTCAAACGGCCCCATGGGCCAGTTGAAGGACAGCCTGACGATTTTATCTATGTCCTCCATGGTGGCTAGACCCTCTTCCAGAAGTCTTGCCCCCTCATTCATCACCAGTGGTATTATTCTGTTGGTTATGAAACCGGGCGAGTCCTTGACCACCACTGTTTCCTTGCCTATGGATTTCCCGAAATCAAGGCTCACCTGAACAGTCTCCTCTGAGGTTAGCAGAGACTTTACCACCTCCAGTCCTCTCATCATCGGCACGGGGCTGAAGAAATGCATGCCGATGACCTTGTCTGGACGCTTAGTTGCCGATGCCAGTAGCCCTATGGGTATGCCGGAGGTATTGGATGCCAAAATGGTGCTCTTTGGGCAGATTTCCTCGAGTTCCTTGAATACTGGTAGCTTGACGTCCGCTCTCTCAAATACTGCCTCGATGACGTAATCGGCATCCCTAGCCGCCTCTTTCAGGTCTGTTGATGTACGGATATTCGCCAGAGCTTTGTCCATATCCGCCTGGCTGATCTTGGCTTTCTCCACGAATTTGCTTAGGCTAGCCTTTATGGAGCTCATCCCCTTGTCAATGAATTCTTGCTTTACATCGACCATTGTTGTTTGATAACCGGCCTGAGCTACCACCTGGGTTATCCCGCTGCCCATAGTCCCTGAGCCGATTACACATACCTTCTTTATAGTCATAATTATCACCTCCAGAGATTTTTCGGCTCAATTTTATCACAAATTAGTGTTATATCAATTAGCTAAACAGCTTCGGAGCAGGTCAACATTGAGCTGGCAAAGGATTTTCTCCTATGGTGGATCGAGGACCACTGGGCGTCTTTGCGAAGTGCTATAATAGCCAAGTTCTATAGGAGGTGCTGAGATGAAGACAGGTAAAGAATATCTTGAGAGCATAAAGGATATGAATTATTCGCTCTATATTGATGGGGGTAAGATAAGCAATGTGCTAGAGCATCCCTCGGTTAGAGCTGCGGCAGACGCTGTGGCTGCCACCTATGACCTGGCATACGACACTGAGATGAGAGACAAGATAATCAAAGTGTCACATTTGACCGGCGAGCCCATATCATTGTTCCAACATGTGCCTCAGCGCATAGAAGACCTGGTGGCGAAAGTAAGTATAACACGTCATTGTAATCGGCTTCTGGGTATGTGCTCCTTCCGTTGCATCCAGAATTCCTTTGCACCTATGTTGCATATCACACGTAAAATAGATAGCAAGCACGGCACTTCATATCACCACAATTTCACCGAGTGGCTGAAATATATACAGAAAAATGACCTTCTGGTTTGCCCATCGATAACTGACCCTAAAGGCAATCGTAAGATACCAGCTCATAAACAGCCAGACCCTGACATGTACTTGAGGGTGGTGGAAAAACGACGGGATGGTATTGTATTACGTGGGGCGAAATTGCACCAGACTGGGGCGATATTCTCCCATGAAAAGCTGGTTCTGCCCAGCACTACACATAGGAAGGGGGATGAAGCCTACGCGGTTGCCTGTGCTATACCTGGAAATGCCAGAGGGATGATCCATATCTCTGTGCGGCAATCGCAAGACGACCGCAGGAAAGAAGGTGTGGAAATAGACCTGGGAAATACCAAGTACGGGGTCCACGAATGCATAGCAATATTCGACGATATTTTTGTACCATGGGAGCGGGTATTTATGTGCGGCGAGGTGGAATACTGTGATGAGCTTATTGGTTTATTCGGTGCATCCCACCGAGCGACTACGGGTGGCTGTAAAGCTGGCTGGGCAGATGTCTTGGTCGGGGCAGTGGAGCTTGTGGCTGAATATACTGGTCTAGCCAGTGTGGCGCACGTTAAGGACAAATTAGCTGATATGGTAGCCATAACCGAAACTATGTATTCATGTGGCATCGCGGCAGCTCACAGAGGCTTTGAACTGCCCAACGCAGGCTACATTCCAGACCCTGTCTTGTCAAATAATACTAAGTACTACGTATCAAAGGCGGTGTTTGAATTGATAAGGCTGGCGGAGGACATTACAGGCGGCATCTTGGCTTGCTGCCCCAGCGAGAAGGAAATAAGAAATCCAGAAATAGCACCGTACATGGAAAGATTCCTTAAAGGAGTCGATGAGGTGCCAGCAGAGCACAGGGTCCGCATTGTCAGGTTGGTCGAGAATATCTCTTGGGGGTTGGGGTCTATATTGCATTCGGCGACGCACGGAGGTGGCTCAGGACAGGCATGTAAGATGATGCTGTATGAATTCTCTAGGGTGCAGCCACACAGGTTGATGGCTATAAAATCAGCCAAGGCGCTTGCGGGGATACCTGTGTAGCGCAACTGTACAGGATGAAAAAATGTTCCAGACTCGAGTATGATGAAATAATAACTCGGGATATGCTAATATTGAGAGCAAGCTAAAAAGATTCTAGGAGGTAAAAAATGGGTGACAGACTGAAAGGCAAAGTAGCTATAGTCACTGGAGCCGGACGAGGCATTGGCAGAGGAGAAGCTCTGGCTCTGGCATCAGAGGGAGCCAAGGTGGTTGTAAACGACCTCGGGGGGGCTGCCAATGGTACCGGGGCTGCAACCTCGCCGGCAGATGAGGTAGTAGCAGAGATTAAGAAAATGGGCGGGGAAGCTGTGGCTAACTATGATTCGGTAGCCACGGCACAAGGTGGGGAGAACATTGTAAAGACCGCCATAGACAAGTTTGGCAAGCTGGATATATTGGTCAATAACGCGGGAATTTTGCGTGATAGAATGGTGTACAACCTCAGCGAAGAAGACTGGGATCTGGTGATCAAAGTGCACCTATATGGTCATTTCAATACCATTAAGCCGGCGTGCGTCTTCTTCCGCCAGCAAAGGTATGGACGAATAATAAACACTTCATCCATTGCCGGACTCTACGGTACTACTTACGGACAGGCCAACTATGGTGCGGCTAAAGAGGGGATCGTGGGACTAACGCGAAAGGTAGCCCGAGATATGGGGAGATACGGCGTGACCTGCAATTGTATTAGGCCTAATGCTGGTACTCGGCTCACCCTAAGTGATGAGATGCGAAGGACTTGGCCTAAGGAAGCTATTGAACGACTTGAGCAAATGAAGCCCGAGGACATAGCCCCTCTGGTAGTATGGCTCGCCTCTGACGAGGCATCTAATGTCAATGGGCGGGTCTTTTATGTGGAGACAGGCAGAATTGGGCTGTATTCAGAGCCGGTTTTGGAGAAGCAACTGGTCAAAGTTGGCGGATGGACAATCGACGAGCTCTTCATGTTCATGCGGGCTACAATGACGGGGGACTTGGTAAATCCAGACCCACCCCAACCACCCAAGCAATAGCAGAAGCGTGTTCATTCGATAAGGTGGCTTGCTGCCCTCTATAGGCATCAACGGTTAGCAACAGGGACTAAGTGAGGAGGACGAAAGGAACCGTCTAGATACCGACAAGCAAAAGGCTCCGACGGTGTTGGAGCCTTTTGCTTGTGTGAGAGCTAGCTAATAAGAATCTTCATAGCTTCTTCTCTGTAGGCTTCCATGAGATATGGTATGCCGGTCACCCTGGCACATTCCTCGGTTAGGGACATGAGTTCCTGGCGGCTGATGGCGGGTACACTGAAGCACCTGGCACCAGCCATTAATTGCTGCAAGCCCACTTTGATCTTTTCGGTATAAGAGTAAATGCCTATAGCTCCGAGGGGGATGTTTTTCATTTCACTGGCGCCAACTATGTTCTTGACATCCTCATAACAGACAAATATTTCTTCTGGGGTCGAGCCGAATTGAGAGACGGTATTTGGTAGCTTACCTTCTCTGATCCATTCCCCAATATTCTTGCCCACCATGCCAGGGATCATCAAAGCCCGCCCCATGCACACTGCCTTAGTGAAGGGTGCACCCAGCGCCAGCGCCTTGAATACACCGTCTTCGCTGCTGAACCCTCCAGCAAAAGCTAAGTCAGGCGGTCGCCTGCCTTTATTAGAGAGCATTTTCGCGAATTCATAGGCTGCAGAGTGGAGATATAGGCTAGGTATGCCCCATTCTTCCATCATCCGCCATGGGCTCATGCCGGTTCCACCGGAGGCACCGTCGATGGTGAGCAAATCTATTTTGGCTTCCGAACCCCACCTGATAGCCATGGCTAGCTCGCGGAGACTATAGGCTCCTGTTTTCAAAGTAACTCGTTTGAACCCTAAGCCTCGTAGCCGCTTGACTTCAGCGTAAAAACTTTCTTCATCGATGAAGCCCATTCGGCTATGACGTTCGAATTCCTTTAAAGCTCCCTCTTTAAATGCTGCTTGATTAATGGGGTCTGAAGGGTCTGGGGTTATAATATAGCCGCGTCTCTGGAGCTCAAGCGCACGTTCCAGGTTATTGACTTTGATTTCCCCGCCGATAGACTTGGCGCCTTGTCCCCACTTCAATTCAATGGTTTCTATGCCATGCTTGTTGATGATATACTCAGCAACACCTAACCTGGTATCTTCAACGTTCATCTGCACCAATATTTCGCCATATCCCCGGTGATACCGCTTGTAAATTTCAATTCTTCGGTCCATATCTGGTGACAATTTCACCTTCCCCTTTGAATCAAGCTCAAGTTTTGGGTCAATACCGCAAACGTTTTCTCCACAGACGAGCGTTATGCCACTGATAGCGGCACCGACGGCGAAATGATCCCAGTTCTTGCGGGCTATCTCGGTAGAACCCAGGGCACCGGTAAAAATGGGGACTCTCATCTTAACCTTGATGTCCCAGCCATATTCGGTCTCTGTATTCACTGCCGGGAAGACAGCGTTGTCTGAATTACCGATAATACCTTCGGGCAACCCTTTGGCTCCACAGGCATAGCCTTGTATATTGAGGTGTGAATAGTCAACAGGATAATCCTTATCGGCACCCGCAGTAATTTCGCCAAATGGTCCTGGGTAAATTAGCTCCCTACTGCGGAACGAAGCTTTGAATACTTCGCAGTTCCCTGTGCAGCCGTCAAGACAGCGGGAACAGAGGCCGCTACTAGGCACCACGCTTCTGGAACGATTGGCGGTTCTGGTCGCATCGTTTGCATTCGGTCGTTGTAAGTTCATTTTCCTCCTCCTTTTAGCTTCTCTTGTCTATTCTTTTACAGGTATTCCTCGTTCTTTAAGATATTTTTTAGCCTGTGGTATGGATATCTCTCCAAAATGGAAAATTGAGGCAGCTAGGACCGCCGAGGCTTTGGCAATTGCCACAGCTTCATAAAGGTGCTCCAGTTTGCCAGCACCACCCGAAGCTATGACCGGTATCCTTACCGCCTCTGCTACCGCTTTCGTCATCTCCAGGTCATATCCCTGCTTAGTTCCATCAGCATCCTTACTGGTAAGAAGAATCTCTCCAGCGCCCAGCTTTTCCACTTTCCTTGCCCAGTGGACAATGTCCATCCCCGTCGATTCGGTCCCGCTCTTTATTACCACTTCTAACCTTGGCAAGACGCTTTCCGGTGGGTTCTTCTTACCGTCGATGGCGACGACAATCCTTCGTTTGCCAAACTGCCTCGAAGCCTCTTTCACCAGTTCTGGGTTCTTGACAGCAGCGGTGTTGATTGAGACCTTGCTTACGCCAAGGTCGAACAAGTCCTTCATATCTTTGATATCTCTGATGCCACCGCCCACGGCAAATGGGACAGTAACCTTCTCAGCCACCCTCTTGACCCATTCCAATCTGGTGCCTCTGTTTTCTACGGTGGCGAAGATGTCAAGGAAAACAAGTTCATCCGCTCCCTCCTGGCAGTAAGCCTGCGCTGCCTCCACTGGGTCTCTTGCATCTCTCAAGTTGACGAATTTCACTCCTTTGACTACCCGACCATCTTTGACGTCCAAACAGGGTATGACTCTCACTTGCTTCATCTTAATAACTCCCAAAAGCTGATTAAATTTTGGTATTCAATAACGGTGCTCATGGCGTAATTTTCCGCCTCTATACCTGCCTCTTCAGCAGCAGCCACTGGATTGAGGCCTCCTATGAGTATCATTCCGATCCTGTTGAGTTCTACAGAGATCTCACACACCGACTCGCTGGTATTGCCCATTAATATTAGTCCTCCCAGTCCGGCTTGTTTCAATTTAGCCACGACTTTTTCGGCTATCGGTCGGCATATAGCTGGTATTTCGCGGAAATTAGCCAGTATTTTACCATTCCCTGTTTTCGCCGCTTCTCTCACAGATGTCATCCTTGCTCTGATGAATACCTCCGATGGGTCAAGGGAAGAGCCTGCATAATGGATGAGCTCCACGAAGCGGAGTGGCTGGTGGTTGCGAATTTGTAATATACCACCGAATCTGGAATCTATGGGGACACCAGCCTTAAGTAATGTGCCATTTATTACTATGCTACATACAGTTGCCAGCCCTATGCTATTTTTGGGCACTGTCAGCTCTCCCAGCTGTTCTCCTTCACGAGCCATGGCTACTAGGTCACTTACACAAATCCCTGCGGCAAACACAGGCTTCATGACCTGAAGTGCTTTACCGAACTTAGCCTTGTGAAAAAAAGAGATGTTTACTGGGACTGAGCCAGTGCGTTTCTCCCAATCGAAGTCGGTGCGAAATGCCAGCAGTTCAATCTTGGCTAAGGCGAAACCAACTTTATCTCCGACCAAGGCATTGTTTAGTTCTTCAGTACCCAATTTGGTGATGAGCCGACCATCCCTGCTGACTAGTCTAGTTAGCCCTCGTTCATCCATCAGTTTAAGGTGGTATCTTACTGCCCTCTCGCTGAGATAAACCCCGTGGTCTTTCAGTCGGCGAGCAATGACCCTAGCCCCCAGTGGCTCTCGAGACCCACTGAGAATTTTTAGGATGGAGACCTCCTTCCTTTCAACCTCCTGTGTTTCAGTACCAATCATCAAGTTGCTACAGATATGGGCTATTTTTAGGGCTATAGGTAACCGTTTGCCTACAAAAATACTATAAACAGAGACCTCTGTCAAGACTCGCGTGTACCTGTTTATTGGTACCAGGTTTTTAACCTTGGCATCGAGAGGCTACCCATTGGCTTGTCAAACTTTAGGATGCAGGCCAGTTCCGTATTTAATAGCAGCCTCCATGAAATGGTTAATATTTTCCTTGCGTGCGGTAAGTGGAATCTCACAGCCTGAACACAGAATATATTTACTTCCCCTGGCTGCCGTATCTATACATTCCTTTACCGCTCTCTCCATTTCCGATTTTGTACCTTCAGCGAACAGGGTAGTAGAAACGTTGCCCATGACAACTACTTTACCTTGCGACAGTTCTACCAATTTTCTCAATGAGGAAGGACTATCGATGCTTATCATGCTGACACCCGTGCTGAGGATATCTTCCATAATCGGATCGATGTAGCCGCAAATATGGAGACTAACGTGGAGTCTCTTTTCCTTGAAGTAGTTAAAGATTTCCTCATGGTATGGTTTGACAAACGTCCTATATATTTTCGGAGAGATAACGCTGCATGAAGCTGATGCTTCACCCATGCCTAAACCTACACCGGTGTCGCGAACTGTGGCTATCCATAACTTTATCCATTCGGTGGTGAACCGCATCAACCGGTGGACAAAATCAAGGTCCTCCATGGTGTCTAGAATTAGCCTTTCCAGTCCCCTCAAATTCCCAGCCAAGGTCCACGGTCCTGAAGATACGCCCGAAATAGGGACATCTGTAATATGGGATTTGCTGCGCTCGCAGGCTTCTAAATACCAGCAGAGGCGGCTGACCTTCTTGGGGTCAGGAAAGTTCAACTTCCCAAGTTCGCTTTTGCTTTCCAGTATGTAGGTTCTGAGATGAGGTGGGGCGTTCTCTTCAAATTCAACCTTAGCCCCAAGTGCCTCAGCCTCAAGATAAATATCACCACAAATAGTTATGGTATCAGGGTGGAAAATCTCGCAGGCTAAAATATGGGCTTGGGCATGTTTTTCAGCATCGGTGAAGAACTGTGACAGAGCGAAACCTGCAAGCCGTGAAACGTAAGCCCCAAACATAACTGTCACCGGTACCCTATCACAGTATTGCCCCTTTATTGCAGCAAGTATGCGGTCTTTGCTGGTATAGGCATTCATCTTCGTCCTCCTTTCAAACTTAGTAGCTCTTTGGCTTTGTTCACAGCTTCGGCAGCGTCTGCACCATACCCATCAGCACCGATGCTATCTGCATAATCTTTGGTGACCACTGCCCCGCCAACCATTATTTTTATCCGCTCTCTAAGCCCTGCAGCCTGAAGTGCTTCAATAGTTGTTTTCATCACAGGCATACTGGAGGTGAGCAGGGCGGACATTCCAACTATGTCGACCCCGCCATCTCTAACAGCGTCAACGAATTTCTCTGGCGGTACATCCACCCCCAAGTCAATGACCTCAAAACCAGCCCCTTTTAGCATAATCCCTACCAAATCCTTCCCAATATTGTGAATATCACCCTTTACCGTGCCCAATGCGACTCTGCCTATTGGTTTTACGCCAGAGTCAATCAGTAGCGGCTCTATCAACTTTATGCCGGCTTGCATGGCTCTGGCCGCTGACAGGAGCTCCGGCACAAAGGCTTCCCTCCGGCTAAATAGCTCTCCAATTGCCTCCATCCCGGCAATCAGTCCGGCGTCTAATATGGTTGCTGCGCTCACTCCGTCAGCTATGGTCATCCTAGTCAACTCTTCGACTTTCTTGGCATCTCCTTCAACTACAGCCTCAACAATTGGCTTCAGGTTAGACACGGTATTTCACCTCCGAGATTTTGCTCCGTTACTGCATACTGACATCCACACCGGGTTTTCGCCAGCTCCGGTCAACTTAGTGATCCTGTTCTTAAAGCAGCACTAAATTTGGCTTAAAGTCGTAACGTTGCTGATGGTACGATGGTGTCATCACCGCTTTGGTGGTATCATTTTATTTATGGTGTCTGAAGTTTAAGTCTCTTACCTCAAAAAGTCAAAACCTTGCTTTGTCCGAACCAACTGGACCAGGTCAGTCAAAAGTTAAGCCCCACTCTCAGGCTTGACTGTGATTAAATCAAAAAGTAACATTTGTGAAACCTAGCTGCTTTGTAATTTAGAAAATGGAGGTAACATGTTGGCTTTGGAAGGAGTTAGGATCCTAGACCTTACCCATTTGGCGCCTGGTGCTTTGTGCACCATGATCTTGGGCGATCTGGGGGCTGATGTGGTCAAGCTGGAGCGCCCCGGAACGGGAGATCAATCGCGCGGCTGGGGGCCTCCTTTCGCTGGTGGGGAGAGCGCCTATTTCCTATCCATCAATCGCAACAAACGCAGCCTCACCTGCGACT
>FWPV01007729.1_pt1 | contig 19316 bp, 17 predicted proteins | sample 2228371 | NCBI WGS metagenome assembly FWPV01 (sample SAMEA103939776, study PRJEB20133) | metagenome
TGGATCTACGGGCTGGAAAACCTGATCACGATGAAGCACCTCGAAAACATGTGCAAGGTGATGCTCGCGACGGGCATGATCGTGGGCTTCGCCTACGGCACGGAGTTCTTCATCGCGTGGTACAGCGCCAACCAGTATGAGCGGTTCATCTTCCTGAACCGCGCGTTCGGTCCGTACTGGTGGGCTTACTGGTCGATGATCGCCTGCAACGTGATCGCGCCGCAGTTCTTCTGGTTCAAGAAATTCCGCACGTCGATTCCGGCGATGTTCATCGTGTCGATCTTCATCAACATCGGCATGTGGTTCGAGCGCTTCGTGATCATTGCGACGTCGCTGCACCGCGACTTTCTGCCGTCGAGCTGGGGCTACTTCTCGCCGACGTGGGTGGACATCGGGACGTACCTGGGCACGTTCGGCCTGTTTCTGACGCTGTTCCTGCTGTTCCTGCGGTTCCTGCCCGCGATCGCGATCAGCGAGGTGAAGGGCGTGCTGCACCAGCAGGTGAGCGCGCCGCACGGCGTGCCCGCGCACGGAGGGAGCCACTGATGCTGGAAGCCGTTCTCACGAAACTGGGGCTGCCTGGCTACGAGCCGGAGGCGGCGCGGCAGAAGGTGTACGGCGTGATCGGCGATTTCGACACGCCGGAGGATCTGCTGCGCGCCATCCGCACGGCGCGGGCGGCCGGGTACACGAAGATGGAGGCGTTCTCGCCGTTCCCGATCCACGGCGTGGACGAGGCGCTGGGCGCCCCGCGCAGCCCGCTGGGCCGAATCGTGATCGTGTTCTCGCTGCTCGGACTGGTTGCGGCGGTTCTGCTGCAGTGGTGGACGGGCGCGGTGGACTACAAGCTGATCATCGCGGGCAAGCCGCTGTTCGCGCTCGAGCCGTCGGTGCCGATCATGTTCGAGCTGGCGGTGCTGCTGAGCGCGTTCGCCACGGTGCTCGGGATGTTTCACCTGAACCGCATCCCGACCTACTATCACCCGTTCTTCAACTACTCGCGCCATGCGGGCGCGAGCAACGACCGGTTCCTGCTGGCGATCGAAGCCCAGGATCCGAAGTTCCAGGCCGAAGAAGCCGTGCGGTTCCTGGATTCCTGCGGAAGCCGCCACACGGAGGTTGTCGAAGCATGATGCGCGCCGCTTCCCGCCCGGTCGCCGCCGCAGTGCTGGCGCTTGCCGCCACGGCGCTGACGGGCTGCTCGAATTTCCCGTCCCGCCAGCCGCCCATCTGGGTCTGGTGGGACATGAAGAAACAGGACAAGTACAAACCGCAGGCCGAGAGCGCGTTTTTCGCCGACGGGCGGACCAGCCGCGCCCCCGTGGAAGGCTCCGTGGCTCAGGAGCTGTACCGTCCGGACACGGCGTTTTCGACGGGCATCAACCCCGACGGGACGTACGTGGCGCGCAATCCGCTGCCCATCACGAAGGAGACGCTCGCGGAAGGGCAGCGCAAGTTCGACATCTACTGCGCGCCCTGCCATGACCGCACGGGATCGGGACGCGGCATCGTGCCGGCGAAGGCTGTCTGGGTGCCGGGCAACCTGCACGACGAGCGGATCGTGAATTTCGTCGACGGCGAGCTCTACCACGTCATTGCCAACGGGCGCCGGTCGATGCCCGGCTACCGCTATCAGATCTCTGAGAAAGACCGCTGGGCGATCGTCGCCTACATCCGCGCGCTGCAGCGCTCCTGGAGGGGCACGATGGACGACGTGCCGCCGGAGCTGCAGAGCCGGATCCGCTGAGGAGCGAGGGAACGCGAATGGCTGAACACAGAGAACACGCTTCGGAAAGCTACTTCCTCCAGCCGGAGGCGTGGAGCGCAGTGCGCAACTCGCTGGCGCTGGTGGCGCTGGTGTCGTGGCTGGCGCTGGCCGCCGGGTTCGCGCTGGACCGTCAGCAGTTCCACTTCTCCTATCTGGTGGCATTTGCATACTTCGCGTCGGTGTCGCTGGGGGCGCTGTTTTTCGTGATGATGCAGCATCTGACGGGCAGCGCGTGGAGCGTCACCGTGCGGCGGCTGATGGAGAACATGATGCGGACGGTGCCGCTGGCGCTCCTGCTGGTGCTGCCCGTGTTTGCAGGCATCCACTCGCTCTATGAGTGGTCGCACGCGGAGGCGGCGAAGGATCCGGTGATTTCGGCCAAGCTCGGCTACCTGAACGAGAAGTGGTTCGTCCTGCGCGGGCTGATCGCGATTGCGCTGTGGAGTGTGTTCGCGCTGCGGCTGTACTCGATCAGCCGCCGGCAGGACGAGAGCGGCTCGATCGAGTACACAAAAGCGGCGGCGAAGTGGAGCGCTCCGGGTACGGTGGTGCTGTTCCTGATGGCTTCGATGGCGGCGTTCGACTGGGTGATGTCGCTGGAGCCGCACTGGTTCTCGACGATGTTCGGCGTCTACTTCCTGGCGGGCGGCGCCGTCGGGTTCATGGCGATCCTCATCGCCGTCACGCTCGGGTTGCGTTCGGCAGGGTATCTGACGCAGTCGATCCGCGAGGAGCACTACCACGACCTGGGCAAGTGGCTGTTTGCGCTGACCACGTTCTGGGCGTACGTGACGTTCTCGCAGTACATGCTGATCTGGTACGGCAACCTGCCCGAGGAGACGTTCTGGTTCCACAAACGGCTGCAGGGAAGCTGGGCGGCGTTCGGACCGATTCTGGCGATCGGGCACTTCATCCTGCCGTTTTTCACGCTGCTGCCGCGGGCCAACAAGCGGAACCTGAAGCTGCTGGGCTTCTTCGCCGGGTGGATGATGCTGATGCACTTCTGCGACCTGTACTGGCAGATCATGCCGGTGCTGCACACGAAAGGCGTGGCGCTGCACTGGATGGACGCGGCGGCATGGCTGGCGGTGGGCAGCGCCTACGGACTGGTGTTCTGGCAGGGGCTGAAGGAGAAGCCTCTGGTGCCCGTGGGCGATCCGAGGCTGGAGCAGTGCCTGGCCTTCCATAACGTCTGAGGCAGGAGAGTTTGGCGATGTCTGAAATCAAACCCGACCTGGACTCCACGGCGCCGGACACGGCGGTCTTTGTCGACGGGGTCGACTACGACCACCGGGAAGCGCGGGCCGGCCTGATCGCGGCTGTCAGCGGCGGAATCCTTGCGCTGCTGGTGGTGATGATCATCGGCGTGTACTGGCTGTATGTGGTCGCTTACGAGCGGATCGACCAGCAGGTGTACTCGGGCGCGCCGAGCAGGGAGCTGATGGCGTTCCGCGAGCGCGAAGAGGAGAATCTCCACCGCTACAGCTTCATCGATAAAGAAAAGGGAATCGTGCGCATTCCGATCGACCGCGCCATGGAGATCCTTGCCGCCGACTACGCAGCCGGCAAGGTGACCTACAACACGAAGACGTATCCGGCCAAGCCGGAGCCGCCCGGCGGCGCGGCTGGCGGCGATGGCGCCGCGGCTCCGGCGGCCGCGCCCGCGAAGCAGTGAGGTGACGATGACGCTGCGCCGCATGCTCCCGGTCCTGCTGGCCTTTCTGGCCGCTGCAGGCGCCGTGCGCGCGCAGTTGCCGGCTCACGAAACGCCGCGGGAGCTGGAGGGCGTGGGCATCGACGAGAAGCTGGGCCAGAAGGTGGATCTCTCGCTGCAGTTCGTGGGCGAGGACGGCTACCCGCACGCGCTGGGCGAATACTTCGCTTCGGGCAAGCCGGTGATCCTGAACCTGGTCTACTATTCCTGCCCGATGCTGTGCACGCTGGTGCTGAACGGGCAGACGGAAGCGCTGCGGCAGATCCCGCAGACGGCGGGGAAGGATTTCGAGATCGTCACGATCAGCATCGATCCTTCGGAGAATTACAAGCTGGCCCAGGCCAAGCGCGCGCTGTATCTGGAGTCTTATGAGCGCACGAAGCAGGGCTGGCATTTCCTGGCCGACTATCAGGGAAACGTGGCGCGGCTGGCCGATCAGGTGGGATTCCGCTACCGCTGGGACGACCGCAGCAAGCAGTACGCGCATGCCGCCGCGATCATGGTGCTGTCGCCCGATGGGATGGTGAGCCGGTATCTGTACGGAGTGCGGTTCAAGCCGTTCGATCTGCGCCTGGCGCTGGCCGAAGCGGCCAGCGGGAAGACCGGCCTCAGCGACAAGATCCTGCTGTACTGTTTCCACTACGATCCTGCCGCCCGCAGCTACACGCTGGTGGCGATGAACATCATGCGCGCAGGAGGGGCGCTGGCCGTGCTGGCGCTCGGTTTCATGCTTTTCCGCTACTGGCGCCGCGAGCGCCTGCGCGCAGCAACCCGGACTGAAATGGTGACTGCCAAATGAACTGGTTCCGCGACTTCCTGCTGCCCCGCGGGGGGGCCACACACGCCGGTGAGATGGATGGGCTGTTCATGTTCATCACGTGGCTCACCGTGTTCTTTTTCTTCTTCAACGGCGGGCTGATCTTCTACGCCGTCCGCCGCTGGCGCCGGCGCTCGGACAAAGAGGTGACGCCGCACATCACGCATGACACGCGGCTGGAGCTGATCTGGAGCCTGATCCCGCTTGGCGTCGTGATGCTGATCTTCCTTTGGGGCTTCCAGGGCTACGTGAAGGCCTGGGTGGCGCCGAACGACTCGATGGAGATCATCGTCACCGGCAAGAAGTGGGTTTGGGAGTTCGAGTATCCCGACGGGACGCGGACGCTGAACGACCTGCATGTGCCGGTGAATCAGCCGGTGAAGCTGGTGATGACTTCCGAGGACGTCATCCACAGCTTCTACATTCCCGAGTTCCGGCTGAAGCGGGACGCGATTCCCGGACGGTACACGGAACTGTGGTTCACGGCGACCGAGCCGGGCGTGTACCAGGTGTATTGCACGGAGTACTGCGGCAAGGGCCACTCCGACATGCTGGCGCGCATCTTTGTGGACACGCCGGAGCAGTACGAGACGTTCCTGCGCGAAGGCGACGAGCAGGTGCGCAAGATGCCGCTGAAAGAGCTGGGCCGGCTGGTTTGGGAAAACAAGGGCTGCGCGACCTGCCACTCGATCGACGGCACGCGGGGGCAGGGCCCGTCGTGGAAAGGCATCTGGGGCCAGAAGCACGCGGGCGCGGACGGCAAGGAGCACCTCGTCGACGCCGATTACATCCGGCAGTCGATCCTGATGCCGCAGGCTGTGGTCGTCAAGGGTTACGAACCGATCATGCCCACCTACCAGGGGCTGTTGCGGGAGCGGGAAATTCTGGGCCTGATCGAGTTCATCAAAGAGCTGCAGTAAGAAAGGAAGAGCGACAATGTCAGAGGCAGTTCTTCACGCCGGCGCTGGGCACGCCGCGCATCACGCCGATTACCTCGAAGAGCCGAAGGGGCTCTGGAGCTGGCTGACCACGGTCGATCACAAACGGATCGGCCTGATGTACATGTGGTCGGTGCTGTTCTTCTTTCTTGTGGGCGGCATCTTTGCACTGCTGATCCGCCTGGAGCTGCTGACGCCGAAGCAGACGATCATGGACGCGGAGACTTACAACCGCGTCTTCACGCTGCACGGCGCCATCATGACGTTTCTCGTGATCATCCCGGCGATTCCGGGGGCGCTGGGCAACTTCGCGCTGCCGCTGCTGCTGGGCGCGAAAGACGTGGCATTCCCGCGGCTGAACCTGGCCAGCCTGTATGTGTACTGGACGGGCGCGGCGATGGCGGTGGCGACGCTGGCTCTGGGCGGCGTGGACACGGGCTGGACGTTCTACACGCCGTATTCGACCACGACGGGCGGCGGCGTTTCGCTGATGGTGCTGGCGGCGTTCGTGCTGGGCTTCAGCTCGATCTTCACGGGCGTGAATTTCATCGCCACGATCCACAAGCTGAGGGCGCCGGGCATGGGCTGGTTCGAGATGCCGCTGTTCGCCTGGGGCATGTACGCCACGGCGCTGATCCAGATCCTGGCGACGCCGGTGCTGGGCATCACGCTGCTGCTGATCGTGATGGAGCGGGTGCTGGGCGTGGGCATCTTCGATCCGCAGCTGGGCGGCGATCCGGTGCTGTTCCAGCACTTCTTCTGGTTCTACTCGCATCCTGCCGTGTACATCATGATCCTGCCGGCGATGGCGGTGATCAGCGAGGTGATCCCGACGTTCTCGAGGAAGACAATTTTCGGCTACAAGGCGATTGCGTTCTCCTCCGTGGCGATCGCGCTGCTGGGCTTCCTCGTGTGGGCGCACCACATGTTCGTCGCTGGCATGAGCCTGTTCGCCGGAGCGATCTTCAGCTTCCTGACGTTCTTCATCGCCATTCCGTCGGCGATCAAGGTGTTCAACTGGATCGCCACGATGTGGCGCGGATCGATCTCGCTGGAAGCGCCGATGCTGCATGCGATCAGCTTCCTGCTGATTTTCACGATCGGCGGACTGACCGGGCTCTTCCTCGCGGCGCTTTCCACGGACGTGCACCTGCATGACACGTATTTCGTGGTCGCGCACTTCCATTACGTGATGGCAGGGTCGAACCTGATCGCGCTGCTGGCCGGGATGCACTACTGGTGGCCGAAGATGTACGGCCGGCTTTACAACAAGAAGCTGGCGGCCATCGCCAGCGCGATCATCTTCATCGGCTTCAACCTGACGTTCCTGCCGCAGTTCGTGCTCGGCAGCCGGGGGATGCCGCGGCGGTACTTCAACTACCTGCCTCAGTTCCAGGATCTGCATGTCGTCTCGACCGTGGGCAGCTGGGTTCTGGCCGCGGGTCTGTTCCTGACCGCCGCCTATCTGCTGGCATCCTTCCGCCAGCCGAAGAGCATGCCGGCCAACCCGTGGGGCGGGCGGACGCTCGAGTGGGAGACCACGTCGCCGCCCACGACGCACAACTTCGAGGGCCAGCCGGTGCTGCAGCACGGCCCGTACGACTACCGCCCCGAGCCTGCGCCAGTGGGCGTGAAAGAAATGGCGCACTGAAAAATCTGAACGAGAGTTGTCACCCATGAGCACTGCCACCCCCTCCGCGCACGCCCATGCCGAACACGGCCACTCGCCGTTTCTGCAGCACCACTTCCGCGACATGGCGCAGCAGTTCGATGCGGCCAAGATCGGCATGTGGCTGTTCCTTGTGACGGAAGTGCTGCTGTTCGGCGGCCTGTTCGTCGGCTACGGCATCATGCACGCCCGGCATCCGGAGGCCTTCATGGCCGCCCACCATCACCTGGACCGGACGCTCGGCGCGCTGAACACCGTGGTGCTGCTGATTTCCAGCTTCACCATGGTGCTCTCGGTCTGGGCCGCGCAGACGAGCCGTCAGAAGCTGCTGGTGGTCTTCCTGCTGCTGACGCTGCTGTGCGCGGGCGTCTTCATGGTGGTGAAGTACTTCGAGTACAGCCACAAGTTCCATGAAGGGCTGTTGCCCGGCAAATACTACTCGCACAAGGGCGACACCGTTCCCGGGCAGTTCCTGTTCTTCAGCTTCTATTTCATGATGACGGGACTGCACGGCATTCACGTGCTGATGGGCATGGCGGCGATCGCGTGGCTTGTGTGGCGGGCCCTGAAGGGGCACTTTTCCGCCGAATATTACGCGCCGGTGGAGATCACCGGACTGTACTGGCACCTGGTGGACCTGATCTGGATCTACCTGTTCCCGTTGATGTACCTGATCAGCTGAGGAGGCACGGCCATGGCTCACGTGAACGAACACGCTCATCCGGTTACGGGACCGAAGACCTATGCAATGGTGCTGGCGGCGCTCCTCGTGCTGACCGTCATCACGGTGCAGGCGTCGTATTTCGACTTCGGCGCGTGGAACATTGTCGTGGCGCTGCTGATCGCTTCGGCCAAGGGTTCGCTGGTGGCGCTGTACTTCATGCACCTGCGGCATGACAAGTTCAACGCGGTCATCTTTGTCGGAGGCCTGCTGTTCCTGGCGATCTTCCTGATCTGGACCCTGTTCGACATCGCCACGCGCCAGACGGTGCTGCCCTCGAACCTCAAGACGCCCGTACAGGAGTTCCCGGGCGCGCCGCTGGGCGGACCCGTGCGTCCTTCGACCGGCCAGCCGCGTGGAACCCCGGCGCAGTAGGCATCCGGCGAAGACAATCCCGTTTTTCCTCACGCGCGCCCCGATCCGGGGCGCGCATGTTTTTCAGGGCCGGATTGCGGGGCGGGGCAGGGGAGTTTCCAAGCCCGTTCCGGGTCTGTCAAACTGAGGAAGCAACCGCAGGAGAAAATACGGACTATGTACTGGCTTGGCATTGATATCGGGACCGGCGGAAGCCGCGCGTTGCTCGTGGACGAGAAAGGCAAGCTGATCGCGGGCTTTACGGCGCCGCATGAAGACATCCGGATGGAGCGGCCGCTGTGGGCCGAGCAGAGGCCGGAGAACTGGTGGGACGCCGCGCAGGCGGCCATCCGCGGCGTGCTGCAGCAGGCGGGCGTCAGCGGCGACCAGGTGAAGGGCGTGGGCCTCAGCGGCCAGATGCACGGGCTGGTGCTGCTCGATGCGAACAATCAGGTGATCCGGCCTTCCCTGATCTGGTGCGACCAGCGCAGCCAGCCGCAGGTGGATTTCATTCACCAGACGGTGGGGCGGGCCAACGTGGTGGCCCACACGGCCAACCCGATGCTGACCGGCTTCACGCTGCCCAAGCTGCTGTGGGTGCGGGACAACGAGCCGCAGAATTTCGAGCGCGCGCGCAAGGTTCTTTTGCCGAAGGACTACGTGCGGTTCATGCTGACCGGCGTGCATGCCACGGAAGTGAGCGACGCTTCGGGCACGGGGCTGCTGGACGTGGTGACGCGGCGCTGGTCGTCGGCGATGATCGAGCGGCTGGATCTGGATGCGTCCCTGCTGCCCGAGGTGAAGGAATCGGCCGACGTGACCGGGACCGTGACGCGCGCGGCGGCGGAAGCCACGGGTCTGAAGGAAGGCACGCCGGTTGTGGGCGGCGCGGGCGATCAGGCGGCCAGCGGGATCGGCAACGGGATCGTTCACGCAGGGGTGGCTTCCTGCACGATCGGCACGTCGGGCGTCGTGTTCGCGTATCTCGACAGGCCGCACTACGATCCTCAGGGGCGCGTGCATACGTTCTGCCATGCGGTGCGCAGCAAGTGGCACGTGATGGGCGTCACGCAGGGCGCCGGGCTGAGCCTGCAGTGGTTCCGCAACCAGTTTGCGCCAGGGACGGATTACGACACGCTGATGGCCGAGGCGCAGAAGGCGCCGCCGCTGTCGCACGGCCTGTTCTGGCTGCCGTATCTGATGGGCGAGCGGACGCCGCATCTGGATCCGATCGCGCGCGGCGGATGGATCGGACTGACGGCGAAGCATGGCCGCGCGGAGATGATCCGGGCCATCGTGGAGGGCGTCAGCTACAGCCTGAAGGATTGCCTCGGCGTGATCGAGAACATGGGCGTCGACATCCAGAGCGTGCGGGCCAGCGGCGGCGGCGCTCGCAGCCCGTTCTGGCGCCAGATGCTGGCCGATATTTTTGGCCGCGGCGTGGCGACGCTCGAGAACACGGAAGGCTCGGCCTACGGAGCGGCGCTCCTGGCCGTTGCAGGCACGGGGCAGTATGCGAGCGTCGAGGAGCTGTGCTCGGTGGCCATCCGCGAGACGGAGTGCCTGATCCCGAACGTGCATGAATCCGCTGCCTACGAGCGCGGCTACGAGGTGTTCTCGATCCTGTACCCGACGCTGAAACCCGTGTACAGCCTGATCCAGCAGATGGCCTGAAACAGGGGGCCGGGACAGAGTTCCCTTTTTTCGAACCCAGCCGGCCTCAGCGTCAGAGTTTTTTGCGGCCCCGGCTGCGCAGGGCGCCATGCGGGCGCAGTCAGCCTGCGGCGACCGCCCCGGCGCGCCGGGGCCGCTGACGCATGATCGCCTCCGCGCGAAGCCAGAGCGGCAGCGGATCCTGATCCCGCAGAAAAGGGCAATTGTGTTCCCGTCTTCTTTTCAGGGAGAATTGCGGGGCATGCGGAACGAGCGGGATGGCCGGTTGCTGATGGCGCTGTGCGCAGCGGCCATGGCCCTGGGCTGGGGGCTGCGGGGCTTCATCGGCGGCGGGCCGCTGGGGGCGATGATCCCCGGGGCGATGATCGGTCTGGTTCTCGCCGCTCTTCTGAAACAGGGGCGGCATGCCGCCTGGCTTGCAGCGTGCGGAGCTGTCGGCTTCGGTCTTGGAGGGCAGGAGACGTACGGGCAGACGGTCGGACTGTCGCTGAAGCCGGAGACATACTGGTGGGCGTTGCTGGGCTTCGCGCTGAAAGGGGGCGCGTGGGGGCTGGCGGGAGGGGGGCTCATCGGCGCGGGGCTTCTGCGCAGACAGGCGGGCTGGAGCGCACGCCGTTTTCTCTGGGGGCTGGCGGCCATGCTTTCGGCCACATGGGCGGGCTGGCGCTTCGTCAACCTGCCGAGGCTCGTCTACTTCTCCGATCCGCTCAACAAGCCGAGGGAAGAGGTCTGGGCGGGGTTGCTGGCAGGGGCGCTGGCTTTTCTCGCGGTGGCGCGCACGGGCCATTGCGCCGCATGGCGTGGCGGTTCGCGCTGTGGACCGGCGCGGGCGGCGCGCTGGGTTTCCCTCTGGGTGCGGCATTGCAGGCGTGGGGCAGGGGGCTGGATGCGCTCCGCTGGTTTGACTGGTGGAAAGGGATGGAATTCACGCTGGGGGCGCTGCTGGGGTTGGGCATTGGCGCCGCGGCGTGGATCTCGCGGCGCGAACTGGCAGCCTCCGCAGAAGATGCGGAGGAAGCACCGGCAGCCCTGTCTGCATCGTTGCTGCTGGCGGCTGCCGCCGCCGTGGTCGTGATCGGTATTGAATACCGCGTGGCGCTGCGGTTCAACTACAGCATCGGAGGCGCTCTGGCTCTGGCGGCGGCGCTGCGGTCCTCTCTGATTGCGCGGCATGTCGCGGTGACGGCGACCGTTGCTGCATTCCTGATGGATTTCGCCGAGAACACCCCGGATCTGGCGGGCGTTGCGGGCTGGCTGGTGGTTGTTTTCGGGGCGGCGCTGGCAGCAGCGTGGGTCACCAAAGAACAGAACCCGCGGGTTCTGTTTCTGGGACTCATGTGGAGCGCCGTGGCGGTTTCGCTCGTCAAGACATTCGTTCCGCCTCTGCTCGTCAGCGCCGGACATCTGGTCACGGAGGGGCTGTTCGTCCTGATGGCCCTGGCCAGCGCACTGTGGCTGCGCAGAGCCTGCACGGCCGCCGATGAGGCACCCGCGGCGGCGGCGATGTCATCCTAGAAAACATGGAAGCGCAGCGGCGCTACACGCGGTTTGCCTGGGCCGTGCTCGGGTGGAATTTTCTGGTGATCCTGTGGGGTGCGTTTGTCCGCGCCACGGGCTCGGGCGCCGGCTGCGGCAGCCACTGGCCGCTGTGCAACGGAGAAGTCATCCCGCCATCGCCCACGGTGGCGACGATGATCGAACTGACGCACCGGCTCACGAGCGGGCTGGCGCTGCTTGGCGTGGCGGCGCTCGTGTGGTTCGCCCGGCGGCTGTTTCCACGCGGGCATGCCGTGCGCGCCTGGGCGTGGGCGTCGCTGGGCTTCATCCTCGTGGAAGCGTTGCTGGGCGCAGGCCTGGTGCTGCTTGAATACGTCGAACAGAACGCGTCGGCAGGGCGCGCCGTGTACCTCTGCGCGCACCTGACCAACACGTTCCTGCTGCTGGCGGCACTGGCCGGGACGGCATGGCACTCGATGTCGGATCAGCGCTGGCGGCTTTCGTCGGTCCCCGCATGGATGAAGGCCAGCCTGGGGGCGGTGCTGCTGGCCAGCATCACGGGAGCGATCGCCGCACTTGGCGATACCGTGTTTCCTGCGGTCTCCATGATGGAAGGGATCCGGCAGGAGTTCTCTCCCGACAGTCCCGCCCTGCTGCGGCTGCGGCTGATGCACCCGGTGGCAAGCGTGGCGGCGGCGTTCATTATTCTGACCGCCGCCTTTCAGGCGGTGCGCGGACCTCTGCAGCGGGCGATTGTCGCATGGGTGGTGGTGCAGCTGGCGGCGGGCGCGGTCAACGTGATCCTGCTGGCGCCAGTCTGGATGCAGCTGGTGCACCTGGCTCTGGGCGCCTCGCTCTGGCTGCTGGTGTTCGCCGCCACGTTGCCTTCTCTTCGCCCGAGGGGTTGAAGCCGGGCTTTTTCGTACAGCTTCACGAAAATGTCGCAAACGCGATATGCGCTTTCTGATAGACTGTGGCCATGCTAGGGGTGCGCGGCCATTTCAGAAATTGGCTCGCGCGTTCACTTTGTTAGTTTGACTTCAGGAAATCTGAACGAAGGAGACATCTGAATGAGTCAGGCTCTTCGCCGAGCAACTGCTCTGTTCGCAGTTCTCATGCTCGCCGGACTCTGCGCGTTCGCGCAGTCCGACAACGCAGCCATCTCCGGCATCGTCCGCGACCCGTCAGGCGCGGTCGTGGCCAACGCCAAAGTCGTTATCAAAAACGAGGGCACTGGCTTTGAACGCCAGACGACCACGAACGAATCCGGCTTTTACAACGTTCCGAACCTCCCGCCCGGTTATTACGAAGTGCGCGTGGAGGCGCCAGGCTTCAAGACATTCGTCAAGACGCGCAACAAGCTGGACGCCGCGCTGCCGATTCAGGTGAACGCGGATCTCGCCGTAGGCCAGCTCACTGAATCGGTGACGGTGGAAGCCACCGTTGCGGTGCTGAACACCGAATCAGCCACCGTCGGCAAGACGGTTGAACAGACGCAGATCCAGAACCTCGCCCTCAACGGCCGCAACCCGCTGTTTCTGGCCATGCTGAAGCCGGGCGTGCGGCGCGGCTCGCCGATGAACTCGCTCAGCTTCGCCATGGACTCGGGCGGCTTCACCATCAACGGCAGCCGCTCGCAGGATAGCGTGATCACGTTCGACGGCGCGGTGGCGGTCCGCACGCGCGCCAACGGCACTTCCATCGGCAGCGTGGACCTCGACGCGATCCAGGAAGTCCAGGTGCTCACGGCCACCTACGCCGCCGAATACGGCCGTTCCGGCGGCGGGCAGATCCGCATGGTCACCCGCTCCGGCGGCAAGGATTTCCACGGCACCTTCTACGAATACTTCCGCAACAACAAGCTGGACGCCAACAGCTGGGCGCGCAACCGCAACCCTGCCACCAACTTCACGCCGCCGCTGAAGTACAACCAGTTCGGCTATAACTTCAACGGCCCGGTGATGATCCCGAAAGTGTTCAACGAAAATCGCGAGAAGCTGTTCTTCCTGTGGAGCCAGGAGTGGGTGAAGCGCCGCGTCGAGGACACCAGCTTCCAGCGCGTGCCCACCGCGGCAATGCGCGAGGGCGACTTCAGCGAGCTGCTCCAGCCGAGCATCTTCTACGGCACGGCCCGCATTCTGCGCGACCCGGCCACGGGCAATCCGTTCCCAGGCAACATCATCCCCCGCGCGCAGCAGAGCCCCAATGGCATGGCTTTCCTGCGCACGTATCCGCTGCCCACAGGCGCCTACCAGGGCAACACCAACTGGTTCAAGGTGCGCCCCTCGTGGCAGAACCAGCGCAAGGACACGATCTCGATCGATTACAACCCGGCGCAAAACCACTTCATCAAGTTCCGCCACAACAACTATGCCTACACGGCGCTGGACAGCTTCCGCTCGGGCTTCGACTACGCCATCACCGACTGGTCGCGCCCGAACAAAACGGCCAGCCTCGGCCACACCTGGACGCTGTCGCCGACTTCGATCAACGAGTTTCTCGTGACGGCCTCGGTGGACCGTGTTTATATCGGCGTGGACCGCACCGGCGAGCGCTATCTCCGCAGCCGCAGCGGCATCAACTATCCCTACATTTTCCCTGAGCGCAAGGAGATCTTTGACAAAGTGCCGACCATTCAGATCCCGAATATCGGCACGATTGACGGCGGTCCGTATCCAAGCCAGTCCACTGGACCGATCTACCAGATCTCGAACAACTTCACCAAGATCGTGGGCAACCACACCTGGAAGTTCGGCGTGCTGTTCGAGCGCAGCGGTCAGAACGACTTCGACCAGATCAACGTCACGGGCGTGCCTGGCGGCACGAACAACCAGAACGGCCGCTTTGTGTTCGATGACGTCCGTCCCGGCGGCGCGCCCGGAACGGGCACGGGCCTGGGCAACGTCGCCCTCGGCCTCTTCTCGACCTATGCCGAAATCGGCCCGCGCAGCTACACGCCGTACCGGAGCCACATGTTCGAGTTCTTCGGCCAGGACTCCTGGCGCGTGAATTCGAAGCTGAAGCTTGAACTCGGCGCCCGCGGCACCTGGATGAACGGCTACTACAAGTCGCTGTGGGGCAACATCGCCGTGTTCAATCCCGACAAGTACGATCCGTCGCGCGCGGCGGTGCTGGACCGCGCTACGGGCAACGTGCTCTCCGGCGACCGCTACAACGGCGTGGTCATCCCCGGCAAGAAGTTCCCCGATGCCGGCCGCGGCCGTGTGCCCGCCATCGACAGCGGCGAGTTCGACCGTCTGCTGAGCGGCGGCAGCCCGTATCCCGCGCCGAGCCAGTTCGACATCGTGCCGCGCCTCGGTCTCGCCTACCAGGCCAGCTCGAAGAACGTGTTCCGCGCCGGTCTCGGCGGCTTCGTGTCGCGCCCCGGCGTGTACGACAGCGTCTTCCTTGGCGGCAACCCGCCCTGGCAGCCGATGGTCTCGGTCACCAACGGCATCGCCGACAACCCCGGCGCCGGCCCGCGCGTGGCCTTCCCGCAGTTCTTCATGACCATCGACCCCGTCTATCAGATCCCGTACAGCTACAACTGGAACGTCAGCTATCAGCGTCAGCTCACCAGCGACACCACGGTGGAAGTCAGCTACATTGGCTCCTCCGGCGTGCATCTGTCCCGCGAGCGCGACCTGAACCAGCTGCCGACGGGGACGACCTTCCAGTCCTGGGCCGCCGGCGCCAACGTCAACTGGCTCCGCACCTACAAGGGCTTCGCCAACATCCCGATGCTCGAGCATTCCGGCCGCAGCGAGTACAACGGCCTGCAGCTCGAGGTGAACCGCCGGTTCTCGCGCGGGCTGCTGTACAACTTCGCCTACACCTATTCGAAGCTGATGGACAACAACTCCGGTCCGCGCGACCGCTTCATCGACGTCTTCAACCAGCAGCTGAACTGGGGCAAGTCGTCGAACGACACCCGCCACGTCGCCATCTCCAGCTTCGTCTGGGATATGCCGTTCTTCAACAACGTTCAGTCGCGCTTCGTGAAGACGGCCCTCGGCGGCTGGCAGATTTCCGGCACCATCCACTTCCAGACTGGCTCGCCGATCACCGTCGGCAACAATGACGACTATCTCGGCATCGGCGACTCGAACTTCAAGCCCTGGAACCTGAACGGCATGCCGAACCGCCCGCAGAAGTTCGCCAACGTGATCGCGCAGGGCAACTACTCCGGCATCACCGACTACTGGTTCGAGCCGCGCGTGGACGGCCAGCCCTGGGCCACCAAGCCGGCTAACGGGACCTTCCCGAACCAGAACCGCAACTCGATCCCGTTCAACAACGTCGGCTTCCAGAACTGGAACTTGACGCTCTTCAAGAATTTCCGTCTTGCCGAGCGCCACAACCTCCAGTTCCGCGCCGAAGCCTTCAACTTCCCCAACCACCCGAACTGGGGTGGCGTCGACACCAACCCGACGTCGGCCACTTTCGGCATGGTCACCAGCAAGTCGAGCGAGCGCAACATGCAGCTGAGCCTGCGCTACTCGTTCTAGCTGGCTTCCGGCAACCCTGACTCAAGGGCCGGGGCGTTCCACACTGGGGCGTCCCGGCCCTTCGTGTTTCATCGCGCCCCGCAGTTCGGATATCATTCGGGCGGAATGAAACTCTCCTGCTTCGCCCTGCTGGTGGCCTGCATTCCCGCCTGTGCGCAGGAATGGACGCCCCTGTTTGATGGCCGAACCCTGAACGGCTGGCGCGTGGAGGCGAAGCCCGCCGACGCCGCCAGGGGTTTCTGGAAGGCGGAGGACGGCCTCATCGTCTGCGACTCGCGCGGGCGCGCCGATCATGACTACGTGTGGCTGATGACGGAGCGGGAGTTCGATGATTTCGAGCTGCGCCTGGAAGTCCGCAGCTTCCGCGAAAGCCCCGGCAATTCAGGCGTCCAGATCCGCAGCCGCTACGACCGTGAAGCGCAGTGGCTCGACGGTCCGCAGGTGGACATCCATCCTCCCGCGCCCTGGCGCACCGGCCTGATCTACGACGAGACGCGCGGCTGGAAGCGCTGGATCCACCCCATGCTGCCGGACTGGAACATCGGACCGGAGCACGCGCCGGCGCGATGGGAGTGGCGTCATGCGGACGAAGGCTCAGGCTGGAACGAGATCCGGATCCTCTGCGACGGCACGCGCATCCGCACCACCGTGAATGGCCACGTCATCACGGACCGTGATTTTGCGGGCGTTCTGGACGACTTGCACCACCGCACGCATCGCGTGGGGCTGCGGGGGCACATCGCCCTGCAGCTGCACACGCGGGACGAGCTGTACATCCAGTTCCGCAACATCGCCGTGCGCGGGTTGCGCAGGCGCTGAACTACTGCTGCGGCAGCCGGGCGCTCTGGTGCGCCACCATCTGCCACTGCCCGCGGTTCTTTTTGAAGACGTGCAGCAGCGCGAGGTTCATGGGCGTCTCCTTGCCCTGCTGCATGGTCACGACCAGCGCGCGGCAGTTGGCCGTGGCGATGTCGGGCGTCAGGAGCCGCACTTTGATCTCGCTGTACTCGACCTTGACATACCGGCTCTTGCCGCTGCGCAGGCTCTCGATGTAGCTGTCGCGCGAGTCGACCAGCCCGTTGGAGTGCGTGTAGACAAGGTCCGGCGCGAGAACCTTCTCGAGCAGAGCGAAATCGTTGGTCGTCACGCCGCGGGCCCAGCCCCGTTCGGCCTCCTCCACCGCCTTCACGTCGTCCGCGCCCCAGGCGGCCGCGGCGCACAGGAACAGAATTGCCAGAATCTGTTTCATCTCATGCCTCCCGTCGGATGAACCTCTTCCGCCAGCCGCTCTTCCATGTCAGCCAGCACGTAGCCGAGCACCGCGAGGGCGGCCACGTGCTCCTGGAATTCGCGGCGGTCGATCTTGTCGAGCGTGTCGGCCTCCGTGTGGTGCCACTCGAAGTAGCGCCGTCCCGTGGTGAGATGGCCGATGCCCGGGACGCCTTCCCGCATCAGCGGCCCGATGTCGGCGCCCCCGCCGCCGCGCACGATCTCGACGGCGCCCAGGGGCCGCATCAGGGCGGCGATCTCCTGCATGCGTTCGATGGCCTGCTCCTGCGCAGCGCCCGACGCCCCCTGAATGGTCAGCCCGAAGCCGCGCAGCTTCTCCGCCCCGCCGTCCATCTCGATGGCTGCCACGTGCCGCCGCACGGAATCGCCCGCCCACTCGCGATAGGCGCGCCCGCCGCGCAATCCGTTCTCCTCGTTCGTCCAGAGGCAGACGCGCAGCGTGCGGCGCGGGCGCAGGCCAAGCGTCTTCACGATCTGCACCGCCTGCCATGCGGCGGCGCAGCCGCTGGCGTCGTCATGCGCGCCCTGGCCCACATCCCAGGAGTCGATGTGGCCGCCCATGACGACAATCTCTTCCGGCTTTTCGCGTCCCGCGATTTCGCCGATGACGTTCGCCGATGCGGCGTCTTCCAGCGTCCTGGCTTCCATCTGCAGCTTGACGACGACGCGGAGCCCCTGCCGGCACAGCCGGTCGATCATCATCGCATCCTCGATGCTGATGGCCGCGGCGGGAATCTTCGGCGCGTCGGCAGAGTAGTTCAACGCGCCCGTGTGCGGCGTGCGCAGCCCCGCGGGCGTCACGCTGCGCAGCAGCACGGCGCGCGCGCCCAGCCGCGCCGCGCGCGCTGCGCCCTGGCTGCGGTAGGCCACAGTGTCGCGGTAGCCGCGCCAGGGCTGGTTGAAGACGACCACCCTGCCGCGCACCCTGTCCGCGCCCAGTTTCTCGAGTTCCTCGAAATTCTCGACGCACACAGCCTCGGCCGTGATGCCTTCGGCGGGCGTGCCCACGCTGCCGCCCAGGCCGAGCATGGCCAGCCGCGCCTCGCGCGGCTCCACCATCCACGCGCTCTCCGCGCCGCGCACCCACACGGGCACCTGGACCGCGGGAGTGACGACGTTTTCGAGCCCTTCCCGGCGCATCTCGCCCGCGGCCCATTCGACCGCCCGTTCCAGCGCCTTCGACCCCGAGAGCCGGTGGCCGATCCGGTCGCAGAAGTACTCGAGCTTGGCCCAGCCGCCGCTGTCGGTGAGCGCGGCATCGATGATCCGCCGCGCCGTCTGTTCGTATCCGGCCAGGCTGGAAGCCCGCGCATGCCGCGCCATCAGCAACAAAGGCGCCCCTCTGAAGAGATCCCTTCTCTGCATCGTTTTCCCTGAATTCTCTCATAGGCGTGCGCCGCGCCGCCGCCCGCATGCATCCTAGTCAGTAGCCGATGCCGCAATACGACGCCTTTCTGCTGCTCAGTTTCGGAGGGCCTGAAAAGCCCGAAGACGTGATGCCGTTCCTTGAGCGCGTGACGCGCGGGCGCAACATCCCGCGGGCCCGGCTCGAGGAAGTCGCCGAACACTACTACCACTTCGGCGGGCGCAGCCCGATCAACGATCAGTGCCGCGCGCTGATCGAGGCGCTGCGGCCGCATCTGGATCTGCCCATTTACTGGGGCAACCGCAACTGGCATCCGTTCATCGAAGACACGATGCGGCAGATGATGGAGGACGGCGTGGAGCGGGCGCTTGTGTTTGTCACCTCCGCCTACAGCTCCTACTCCGCCTGCCGCCAGTATCTGGAAGACATCGAGCGGGCGCGCGCCGCCGCCGGGCCGCTGGCGCCGCAGTGCGACAAGATCCGGCACTTTTACAATCACCCCGGCTTCATCGAAGTGAATGCGGAACGGCTCCGCGAGCAGCTGGCGCTCTCCGGGCCCGCGCCGGTGCTGTTCACGGCCCACTCGATTCCGCTCGAGATGGCCCGCACGTCTCGCTACGTGGAGCAGCTGGAAGAGACGGCGCGGCTGGTGGCGGAGGCGGCGGGCGTCAGCCAGTACCGGCTCGTCTACCAAAGCCGGAGCGGACCGCCGCATCAGCCGTGGCTCGGACCGGACATCCTCGAAGCCCTGGACGAGACGCGCGCCGCCGGGGCGGAAGCCGTGATCGTCGCGCCCATCGGCTTCATCAGCGACCACATGGAAGTCCTGTACGACCTCGACTGCGAGGCGCAGCAGCACGCCGGACAGATCGGCCTGAAAATGTTCCGGGCGGGAACCGCCGGCACGCACCCGCGGTTCATCCGCATGATCGTGGAGCTGGTGGAAGAGCGCCGCCGGGACTTCGCCTGGGCCGAGCCCTGCCATCAGCTGTGCTGCCCC
>FWPV01007730.1_pt1 | contig 19316 bp, 12 predicted proteins | sample 2228371 | NCBI WGS metagenome assembly FWPV01 (sample SAMEA103939776, study PRJEB20133) | metagenome
TAAGGGGTGGGCATAAGGCCAGCCCAGACGCTGGCCCACCAGCTTCTGGAACAGGATCTTGATCGACCCCTTCAGGTCGCGCTCGCCGCTGCTGGTAGGCGCCGGCAGGCGTTCCAGGCGCACCGTCACCCCGCTGTCGTCGCGGGTCACACGCCCGAGGGGCAGGTACAGCCTCCCCCCGCTGGGGGGAGGTGTCGGGCTCCCTCCCCCAGCGGGGGAGGGCTGGGGAGGGGGAACAGCAGCTTATTCGAAAGGTATTAGTTCTGACGTTGGGATGCGCTGGTTGGCCCTCACCCCCTGCCCCCTTCGACAGGCTCAGGCTTCGCCCTGAGGCTCAGCCCGAAGGGGCGGGCCTCTCCCGCGCGCGGGGCCTGAGGGCTGACACGGTAGCCAGAGTACGCTATAATAGGCCCGTAACTGACCGACCGGTCGGTCACTCAGGAGGAACTATGAGCATTCAGGATGCACGGCGGCGCAATCAGGTGCTGGGGCTGCTGTTCGTTGGTGTCTTGATGGCGGCGCTGGACATTGCGATCGTCGGGCTGGCGCTCCCTGCGATCCAGCGGGCCTTCGGCGTGGGCGAGAAGGCGCTGGCCTGGGTCTTTTCGCTCTATGTGCTGGGCAATCTGGTGGGCACGCCATTGATGGCCGGGCTCTCGGATCGCTTCGGGCGGCGCTCGATCTACGTCGTGAGCATCAGCGGCTTTGCGCTGGGCTCGCTGCTGGTTGCGCTGGCACCGGGCTTCGACTGGCTGCTCGCCGGCCGGCTGCTGCAGGGCATGAGCGCGGGCGGCATCTTTCCGGTGGCCAGCGCCGTGATTGGCGACACCTTCCCGCCCGAGCAGCGTGGCGCGGCGCTGGGGCTGATCGGGGCGGTTTTTGGCATCGCGTTACGGCGCTGGTGCGCGGGCTCTTCGCCCAGGCGCCGACCCAGCGGGTGCTGATCCGCCTGGGCACACAGGATCTGCCGCGCCTGCGCGAGGTTGTGGAGGAAACCTGGTCTTGAAACCGAGCACGGTGCTGAGGGTTTCTTCGTCCACCAGTTGTGCGTGCCCCGCTTCGTCAGCAAGCACGATGTGCTGGCGGTCACCACGGAGCACCCGATGGGCAACAAGGTAGGCCACGTGACAACCTTGTTCCAGGCGCTGGTGAATGGCGTCGAGCGTGACCGGACCCTCCAGCCGATCGACGTTCACCATGCTGCCAAAGGGACTGCTGACCAGGCGCTCGGTAGGCGAGCGTAGCGCTGGATCGAGCGGGGAGAGGCCAATTGTCTCCGGGTCTGTTGGCTGAGCCAGGATTTGCAGGATGCGCAACGGACGTTCGAAGAGTTGCTCGGCTGGCCGGGCACGCGCCCGCACGTACCGCGAAAACGCTGTGCACAGGCTCAGCGGGACGTAGTCGTCCGGCGCCTGGAGGGTTTCCCAGCGTACGGTCGCGAGATGGGGCGGGATGTCATCCAGCCACAGGCGCAAACGCAGCCCGCCCTCCATCGAGAGAAACGACGCGCCAGGCGGTACGCCCGCTGCACTCCGGGCTTTCCAGAAGGCATCGGCGACCAGGGGGTCGCTAAACAACCACTTGAAGGCCAGGATTCCATACTGCCGTGGCTCCAGCTGTGCCGCAAACAACTCCTCGGGTGGCGGCAGGAGCTCGGTCATGATCTCCTCGCCGTACCAGGAACGAAAGCTCACGGTAAAGCCCTGCATGGTTCGCCGGAAGATCCGCAGCTCCACATCGAAGAACGCCTCAGGTTGCATAGGGCCTCCTTGTCAGGCAATCGCGAACCGGCCCAGCGTGTAATCTGATACGCGCACGAGTTCGTCAATGGCGTTGTCAAGCTGCAGGTGCACCTGGATTTCGGCCTGGCGCAACTGGCTGGCAAATGCGTTGAGGTCGTCGCGTAGCGCACCAAGCGCGGTCGCGGCGAAGTCGCGGTCAACGGCTTGCACCTGGTCCTGCAGGGACGGATACCACGAGCTTGCAGCCGCTCCGCCGTGCAGTGTGACGAAGGTCGCCAGTTGTACCCACTGGTTGTTCCGCAGTTGATCCCACAGCAACTTCAGTTGGGCGAACTGGGTGACGAGTCGGTTGAGGTCAAAGGCGGTCTCGCGAATGATGCTGTGGCACGGCTCGAACGCATCACGTACACCAGACAGATGCGCTGCCAGGTGCCGCAGGTCACGGAGCGCCTGCTGGCGGGTGGCTAGCTCGCGAAAACGTTGCGCCTGCTCCAGGGCCTGGCTCAACTGTCCGACGAGCCGCTCTATGGCCTGCGTCAACTTCTGGCTGGCGCCGCGCAGCGCGTCACTCGCGGGTAACCCATAGTCTATTGCGGCGCCTGCCGCTGGCTCCTCCGGCGCAGCGACGATCGCGCGTTCTGCCGGCGCAGCTTCGGGCGTGGGGGCGATCGGCATTGCTGCGCCGGCTTTCGGCACCAGGGTGATGTGCTCGATCACCGGACGCTCGCGGGCGTCCGGCTCGGCAACAACAGGCAAGTGGACGGCGGGATCGCCCAGGATCACGTAGGCACGCGCGTCGTTGTTGGCCGTCCACAGACCGGCCACCTCGAGATCATCGGGGGTCATCCCGAACTTTATGTCTTCGAGCCTGGTGCTGAGGTCGGTGGAGAGCTCGGCGTAACGATAGTTGAAGTATTCCACGGCAGCGCCGACGGGATAGCCGTTCATTATGCGCTTCAGCGTTGACTCGAAGACATCCAGTTGGGCGCCGGCACGCTGCCACATAAAGGAGTAGCCCTACGCACGCTCGACGTGCCCGATGGTTGCCAGCGCGCCGCCGCGCGGGTGGCCGAGCAGACGCTGCGGTAACCTGGCGACAAAGGCATGGGGTGCAATGGCAACCGGTTCCCTGAAGGCCTGGTGGGCAAAGTCGTCCAGGCGCGGTGTGCCGGCGCCATAGCACGCGAAATGGAAGCTGATCAGTCCCAGCAGGCGCGCGTCTGAAGCGATGTCCTGGCCGGAGAAGTAGAACGCGTCAGGGATGGCCGTGCCCCAATCACGCGGACCTGGCCAGTCCTGGCACAGCAGCGCCCCCTGGGCCGGCAGCTGGCGTGGGTCGCCATTGGGGAAGCCCATACCGTGACTGGCGGTAAACAGGAGTGCTGGCGTCTCATCGCCACCCAGTAGGCGCCCCAGTTGGGCTTTGGTCGCCTGGCCTTCGCCGATCAGGCGGCTGATCTGCCAGTCTTCCTCGGTGCCCAGCCGATCGGCAAGCGGGCCGACCAGCTGGCCGGCACTCAACGTTGTGGCCGTATCGTTGAGGTTCTGCACACCGAAGAAGACCGCCTTGCGCGGCAGCGCAAGCTGCCCGGTCTCGGCCATAACTACGCTGCGGGCATACTGTGCGTACTCCTCAAGTGTAGCGAAGTGAATGCGTCCCACTGCATACTGCACATCAAGCTGGTACTGAAAACGATAGGGGATCGTCTCAGGATCGCCGACGATCAGCAGGTAGCAGGGCACCCGATCCGGGTCGGCAGGCCCCGGACCGACACCATAGCGGGCGAGGAACTCGACCTTGGACTCGCCTGGCCGGTAGGCATGGGGGCCGACATATTCCTTGTACCGCCGTTCATCGATCTTTGTGGCCTGCGCCCGACGAAGGTCGAGCAATTCGCTCAGCGCCTCCCGAATCGCGGGGACCCGCTCCTGGTCCTGGAAGGCGAAGATCACCCCCCATCCAGCCTGGCTCAGATCCTTGCTGTCAACGCCCTCCTTGGGGCCTAGATAATCCTGGGTGACCTGCTGATACAGGAAGCGCAACTCCCTGATGTGAGCCTGGTCGAGCGGTTCACCCTGGGCGATCCTGGAGATGATCGCGGGCGGCTGTGGCGCCAGCAGGTATTCACCGGTCGCGCCGTTGATACCGTTGAAGTAGAGCAGGTCATTTACTATAGGAACGCTCCTTACTTGGGCCATCTATACAACCCCGGTCATCGGTTGACGCCGGCTTCCGCCTCGATTGCCTCGGCCAGTGCTCTGAGTCCCGCGACGGTGCTGAAGTACATCAGGTGGTCGCTGGCTACTTCTCGCACAAGAGGCGCCGGTGTCCGCCCCTGCGGCACGCTGCTGATACTGGCAACACTGACGGCCGTGTCGTTCGGCTGGCCGAAGAAGGCCAGCGCCGTGACGTTGCGCCAGAGTTGCTCTGGCGCAAGCCGGGCCAGCAGGCGCTCGATCAGGGCGGGCTTCGTTCCCTCGGGTTCCAGCGCGTGGGGGAGCAGCGTAGTGTTGCCGGCGAGGATGGCGTAGGGCACCCCCGGATCGGGGCTGGCGGCCAGGGTCTTGAGGAAGTCGGAGCCTGGGCGCATCTGATCAAGGGTGACATCCACCTGCTCAATCACACTGACCAGCAGGCCGATGATCCGGATCGGCCAGACGAGCTTCGCCAGGGCGTTCAGCCCGATGCCCAGGGCGACCACCGCGAAATCCTGTACCGTGGGCCAGGGCGAGCCGGCGTTCGGTGTGCCCAGCAGGACCAGCCGGTGGACGAGCTGGTTGCCGTCCTCGCGTTCGATCAGCCAGCGTGCGACCAGGCCACCCATCGAGTGGGCAACGATATCGAGGGTCTTGCGGTGCCCCGGGCTGAGGCCCGCGGCATTGAGCCGCTGCTTGAGCAGGCGGGCGTTCTCCTCGATGCTGGTGTGCAGGTTTTCGTAGTCGTAGGTCAGGATGAGATCGTAGCGTTCGGCCAGGGCCGGCACCGCTTCGGGCAGGTGCAGCCACTCGGGGCGAGCGCTGGCTGCCAGGCCGCGCGTGTCGCCGATGATGCCGTGGACGTAGAGGAGGATGCGGGTGGCCCGCTGCACGGCGGCGCGTACCGCGTCGGGGTCGGGGTCGTAGGTTACCGTTCCGTCAGCGCCGACACTGGCGATGGCCAGTAAGGGGTGGGCATAAGGCCAGCCCAGACGCTGGCCCACCAGCTTCTGGAACAGGATCTTGATCGACCCCTTCAGGTCGCGCTCGCCGCCGCTGGTAGGCGCCGGCAGGCGTTCCAGGCGCACCGTCACCCCGCTGTCGTCGCGGGTCACACGCCCGAGGGGCAGGTACAGCTCGCCGTCGTAGCCGAGCGGCAGGAGCGCCTCGTCGGGCGCGAGCGGCTGATCGATACGCACCACCAGCGGCTCGGCAGGGGTCACGACGGTGTGATCCTCCACCTCGTCAAGTTCGAGCACGCTGGGTCCCGGTTCACCGGCGCGGCTCGCGCCGAAGACAAACGGCTCGAACGCCTCGGGGTGGTTACGCAGAAGCGCCGGCAGCACCAGGTTGCCCGCGTCGCGCCCCAGGGCCGACAGGCTACTCAGCCGCAGCCGGCCCTTGAGCTGGGGATGACCGGCGACGTTGACCGACGGTCCGGGCTCGACGGTTGAGCCGGCGGCAGGCAGGGCGACCGCCGCCAGCGGGCGCGTGGTGCTGAAGCTCAGTTCGTCGGTGACCCAGTCGGTGAACGCGGCGTTCCTCTCGGGTTCCGGCCCGATGTGCCGGAAGCCCATGCGGTACATCAGCCGGTTGAGGGTGTGCATCTGCGGGAGGGGGGGTGCGCTACGGGCGCCAAGCGCTGCCACCGGGAGGTCGGGCTGCTCCAGCAGCGTTCCGTCGCTCTCCGCGGTGGTAACGATCAGCTTCAGCGTATCCTTGAGCGTGGTGATCCCCTGCTGCCAGAGGTTCTCGGGCACGCTGGCGTAGAAGGGTTCCCCATTGTTGGCCCAGAACGTCTCGCCGGGGCCGAGCCAGCAGCCGCCGCCGGGAATGAGCGAAAAGATGCCGTAACTTTCGGGGAGATCGAAGAGCATGCAGTAGAGCCGGCGCCGGCTGGTGTTGGTCAGCCGCAGCTTGAACTGCGGCTGGCGCCACTCGCCCGCCTGCCAGGTGTACGCCAGGGCGATGGGATTGCCAGGCTGGACCGGCTGCCACTGGCCTTGCGCGTCGGGTAGCAACACCTCCAGGCGGACGGCGCCGGGCGCGAGCTGGCTGGCGGGGTTGGACAATTCGACCGTCTGGCGCCAGCGGGCGATGTGCTCGAGTCGCTCGACGGCCAGCCGCGCTCCCTCCGGGTGAAAGCCGGGGGTTGCCACCACCAGCGGATAGCCGTCGCCGCTGCGCTGGATGCGGTACGCGCCGTTCTGTGCGTGCAGGAAACAGGCCGCCTCGGCGGGATCACTCTCGCGTACCAGGAGCGAGGGGCCGCCGGTGGGGCCGGCATGGGCCAGCGCGTCGCGCGCCAGGTCCAGCGCAGCTGTGTCGCCGGTGAAGGCGATAGGCAACGGTAGGAGCGGCAGGGCGGTGACCAGCGCCTTGTAGCTGGTCCGTGGATCGGCGGTGACCCCCTCGTGCATGGTGATGGCCACGGTGCTTCGGGTGGGAAAGACGCGGGTGATGCGCGCCGCGCCAACGGCGCCGGCCAGCGTGGTGAGATCGGCAAGATCGGCGTCGAAGGGAAACAGGGCCAGCCAGACGCACTCATCGCCCAGCGGGGCGGGCAGGCCGTTGACGGCCCCGCCATCGAGCACCCAGCCCGCCTCGCGGTCGTAGCTGACGGTGTAGGTGGCGCGCGAGGCGCCCCCCGCGCCGAGGAAGGGCTGGTCGAGGTCGCCGACCACCGTGGCCTCGATCTGGGGCGACTGTTCGGCGACCGTCGCGCGAACCAGCGCGGAGGCGCGCTTGAACAGGTCGCGGCAACTCAGGGCCGTGCCAGCTCGTTTGAGGGTTTCGAGCAGGTAGAACGAAAACACGCCCCGCTGCTCCCCGCCGAGGGTCAGTTCCCTGGCTGTCTCGTCGGCGCGGCAGGCCGAAAGGACCACGTGGCGGCCGCCGGGCAGGGCGAACCAGCCGCCGGTTTGCAGGGTATCGCGCCCGGTGGAGAGGGCGAAGGCCGTGGCCTCCTGGGGGGAAAGCAGGAACGTGCTGGCGGGTCGCTGGCGCGTATCGGTCGGCGCGCGGCGCGCGACGGCGCTGTCTTCCGCAGCGATGCGCGTGCCGGTGCCGGAGTGGCAGCAGTCGAGCACGACGGTGACCTGCGGGCCGTTGGCGGCGAGCCCGGCGATCAGTTGGGCCAGTTCCTTATCGGCCAGGTCCCAACTTTTGCGGGTGCGGCTATCGTAGCAGACCAGGGTCTCATCGAGGCCATCAGGTTCGAGGTGGCGCCACTCGGGTGGCGAGGGCGCCTGCGAGCCATGGCCGCTGTAGTAGAAGAGCGCCACATCGCCAGGGCCGGCGCGGCCCAGGTGCTGACGGAAACCATCTATCAGCGCCTGGCGCGTGGCCTGCGCATCGGTCAGCACCAGCGGCTCGAAGGCAACGTCGCTGGCGGCGAAGCGCGCGGCGAGCGTCTCGCGCAGGTGCACTATGTCGTTCACACACCCGTGCAGCGACGGCACACCGGGCGGGTACTGGTTGATGCCCACCAGGAGAGCATAGATGGTGCGAGGCATGGGAGAGATCCTTTCGTTCTGCGATGGGGAGGGGTTCTGGGACGGCTTCGCCCTCCCAGAACCCCTCTTCCTCAGGTGACCACCACTGATTGGAGGGGTATGGGGAAACCAGGTTTCCCCATACCCCTGCCTGATGGGAGGGCAGTGCCCCGTACAAGAACCTTCGCCACCACCCTACCGTTCCAGGCGGACCTCGAACGAGCCGGTGCTGGCGTCGTTATAGGCCCGCGCGACGAAGATGTACTGGCCGGTCTGGAGCAGCCGGTAGCGGCTGATCAGGCTGTTGGAACCGCCAAGGCTGTCATCATCGGAGGCCACGATCGTGCCCCGCGGGTCGATCAGGTCGAGCCACGGGTCGAGGCCAGGGGTGGTGGCGCGCATAGCGATATTCACGATGTCGCCGCTGGTTCCGCTGAAGGTGTAGCGGATGCGCTGGCCCTTACTGGCGATCGTGCCGGCCACCCAGGTATTGGCAGTGATCGGAATGGCGTCGCCGCCAGCGGTGCTGCTATCGAGGCGCAGGCGGAAGCTGCCGCTGCCGGCATCGTTGTAGGCGCGGGCGACAATGGTGTAGGTGTCGGCAGCGGGCAGCCGATAGGTGATCAGGCTGTTGCCGTTGCCGCCGCTATCGTCGTCGGAGGCGAGGAGTGTGCCGCGCCGGTTCTTGAGTTCGAGATAAGGGTCAAGGCCGCGACTGGTCGCCTCCATCGCGATTATCACTGTCTCATTGGCCGCGCCAGCGTAAGTGTAGGAGCAGGACACTCCGGCGCGCGGGATGCTGCCGCTCACGGTCTGGCCGGCGCGGATCGTCCCGCCGCACTGGGCCGCGGTCACCGGTGTGAGACCGGGGAGGGCGGTGATCATTAGCAGGAGTGCCACGGTCAACAGGCTCAATACAGTGCAGCGTTTCATTGGCGTGCCTCCTGGTCGAGCGATCCATAGATGTCTTTACGTTCTTCGGGTGTCAGTTCACGCCCTGCCTTGCGCAGGGCCAGGTTCACAAGAGCCTGGTCGCTCAGGTTCTCCAACGCTGGCGCATCGGCAGGGTTGAGGTCCACGCGCCGGAGCGCGCCGTCGCTGCCGGCCGTCAACAGCACACTCCCGCTCGGGTCAAACCAGATGCCCCGGATGGCGCCTTCGTGGCCGAAGGGCATCGTAGCCGAACCTGCCGGCGTGGCGCTGATATCCCAGCGCCGCACAGTGCCATCGCTATAACCACTCGCCAGCCAGGGACTGCCGGGCGGCCCGAAGCTCAGCGCGGTCACGCTGGCGGGCTGGGCTGAGCTTACTTCGAAGGTGGAGAAGGTCGGAGGCTGCGCCGCCGCCGGCATTTCCGGCGTGTTCCACAGCAGGATTAAGCTGTCGTCATACCCGGCGGCCAGGCGGGGCGTCCGGGGATCGAAGGTGAGGCAGCGCACATTGGCACGTAACGGGTGGGTCAGTGCGAAGCTTTCCCGGCTGGCCAGGCGCCAGAGCGTCACCTCGGGGCGATGCTGGCCAGCGGCCGCCAGCCAGGCGCCATCGGCACTGAAGGCCAGCAGGCCGTTCTTCTGCTGGCTCAGGGGCTCTTGCTGGCCGGCGGGATCGGCCTCCAGATCCCAGGCCCACAGTGTGTCAGTCGTGTCCACCGCGGCCAGCCAGCGCTCGTCAGGGCTGAAGACAAGCTGCACCACGCCGCCGTTCAAGCGGGTAAGGGTGCGCATCGACTGCGGTGAGGCGCCCGGCGCGAGCAGCCGGATGGCGCCCTCCCAATCACCGATGGCGAGCTGGTCGGAACGGGGGCCAAAGGCCAGGGCGGAAAGGTCGCTCGTAGCAATGGGCATCACGATACCATCCGGGCGTTGCGGCGCCGTCAGGTCGATCAGTTCCAGCGCGCCGCCAGCGTGGCCGAGGGCCAGCCAGCGGTCATCGGCGCTTAACGCGATGCTCGTAACGGCGCCGGCGCCAGCGGGGCGCAGCGTGGCCATGGCCGTTTCCTGGTTCGCACCGCGATCCCAGCGTTGCACCGTGCCCCCGCTGGTTACGGCCGCCAGCCAGCGCCCGCCGGGGCTGGCGGCAAGCAGCGGCGGGTCGGGCACGACAACCACGGCGTCAGTAGGATCGCGCAGCGGGAAGCCGGTCTCCTGCACGGCCTTTGCGAGCGCCTTGTGGTACTCTGGGAGCGCTTTACCAGCATTGGCCAGGGCCGATAGCTTGCTGGCCTCGGCCGCCAGCAGCAGGTGCAGCAGAGGTTTGCCGTTGGCCAGCGCCTGCTCCGCATCACCGCTGACGCGCCAGGCGAGCGCAGTGTTGGCCTGGCGCGCCTGGGCTGAGGCTTTGCTCCAGGCGCTGAGCGCGAGACCGGCGCAGATCAGCGCCACGATCACCGCTACCACGGTAGTGGCCAGGTAGCCGCGCAGGCGCTGGGCGTGCTGGCGCTCCAGGCGCGCCTGCTCTCTGGCCCACTGCACTTCCCGGGCCTGGCGGGCCGCCTGCTCGCGGGCCTCGCGCTCGGCCTCGCGGCGCTGGTGCTCGGCCTCGCTCGCCGCGATGAACTCCTCCACCAGCCGCGAGCGCCCGCTCCAGTCCGCCTCCTGCACCTTGCGCCGCCAATCGCCGCGCAGCAGCAGGTGGGTCGGGCGCCCGGCCTGGCGCCACTGGCGGGCCTGCAGGATCACCAGGTGCTGCTCGTACCAGGTGCGGTTCGACTCCAGGATGGGGGCGATCATACGGTCGTGGGTCAGTTCGTACCAGACTTCGGTGCGCCCCGGGCGGCGCACCTCGTGGAAGATCGCGGTACGCGCCAGCAGATCCACCACGGCATTGGATAGCGGACTGCGTTCGCCGGTTTCGGTCTCGCCGCGGCGCAGCATATTGCGGGTCTGGGTCTCGGTAATTAACTCTTGCTCGAACCAGGCCCGCAGATCGTCTTCGTAGACGATAAGGCCCCGCGCGCGGGCGGTCTCAAGCGTCTCACTGAGTGTGGCCTCGTAGAAGCGCCCGAGGGCTGCGTCCACCGACGCAGCCAGGCTCTGGCCGCCGGCAGAGCGCAGGTCCTCGACGGTGATCTCGCTGCCGGGCCAGGCAAGCTCCTTCCAGATCTGGTGGCAGACCACCTGGAGTTGCAGGGGCTCGACGAATTCGCCCGGCACCGAGTCGCTCGCATCGGGAGCGCGGATGCGCGAGAGATCGGTGACGAGATCCTCGGCGGCTTGGGGCTGGAAGGGGCGCCCGGCCAGCCGGGCGGGCTCGCGCACCGCCACCAGGGCGGCGGGGCGCTTGAGGGGCTGCATGTAGAAGCGGGTCCGCAGGGCGCCCGGTAGGATGGGCGCGTAGGGGTCGAGGTCGGCGATGTGCTCTTCGCGCATCGTCAGCAGCAGCCAGAGGCGCTGGCGGGTCTGCTGCGGATCGGCGAGCAGCGCGTCGCGCAACTGGCGGAAGAAATCGTCCCGTTTCTCCCAGTCTTGCTGGTTGGTGGTGAACAGCTCTTCAAACTGGTCAATGATCAACACCCGGCGCTGCACAGCGCCCTCCGCGGGAGCTGGCTGGCGATGGGTGAAGAGGTAGTCGCTCAGGGTCATTGACGCCAGCCGGGCGGCATCGCTGGCCCCCTGATCCAGATCGGCGATCACATTAAAGCTGAAAATATTCCTGACCGCGTCCCGCGGTTCGGGGTACTCGCCGCTGACGCGGGCAACCGGCAGCACCTCGTAGCCCTCGGCGCGCAGCCGCGGGCAGAGGCTGGTATTGAGCAACGACGTTTTGCCGGCCCCCGACGGGGCATAGAAGAGGATGCAGTGGTCTACCAGGAAAAGTGACAGCAGATCCTCGAGTTCACGCTCGCGGCCAAAGAACCACGCGCGCTCGTCCTCTTCAAAGGGCCGGGGTCCAACATAGGGATTGACGCGGGGCTGGCCCATGATCCACCTCCTCGCCGCCTGCCTGAAGCCGTTGCGGAGCCAGGCTGCCACTGGCGCGCTGCGCCACGCGCAGCGCGCGGGGTGAGAGCAGCCTCGAACGCCGCTGGCCTATAGCGCCTGATGGAGGTTGCTGATGAACATATCGGGCTTCTGCAGGATGACATCGAAACGCACGTGTTCGAAGAACTTTCGGATATAGGTGCGGTAGCTCTCGAGATTGGAAACCTGTAACTGATCGGTGGGATCGATCTGGATGGCCACGTCACGCCGATCCAACTCGGTGCGGGTCGTACCCTTGATGAGACCCTTCAAAAACACCCTGAGGTCCCAGCCATCGATGCTGTATCCCAGGAGCAGCAACAGGTTCGAGCCGATGGCGTTGCGAAAGTAGTGTGAAACGGTGCGCGGATCGCGCAGATTGTCGTGAATGCTGACGAGAAACTGAAAGTGATCATCCTCGGTAAGCACCAGCGAATAGGTACGCTCGTCAACGCCAAACAGGTGATAGACCAGCGGCCGGTTGGGGTCCCCTTTGTCGTCTGGCTGCATAGCGTATTGCTCAGGGATGTTCATTTCGTACCATGCATAGGCGCGAGGCCGGGGCGCTTTGCCCACCTGCTCCAGGGCCCGCTCGAGGAAGAAATGGGGGCTGGTGGTAAGATAGGCGGCAAACGGCATATCAGCCAGGAGTTGCAGGGGGTTCGGCGCGCCTTCGGCAGTGGCCGGCGGGCCGAGGCGCGGCAGGTGCAACTGCTGGAGCGCGAACGCGGTGAAGGTGCAGCGATCGCGCTGCTGTTCGGCGGCATCGAGGAACTGCTGGTTGGCGCCCGCTTTTGCGCGCTCACGCCGGAGCAGCTCATCCTTGAGGAAGTCCAGGTACTGTTCCGAGGAGTTGCCCTGGGTGACGGAAAGGAACTGGGCGATCGCGGTGAGGGTGGGCTGCGCCAGGAGCGGGTAGCCGACCTGCGCGGCCCATGCCGCAGCCAGGCCGGGCTCGCCAAACAGTTGATCGAGGATCAGGCTGTTGCTGACGATCGGCAGGCAGTTGCCCTCGCGGATGAAATGCGCTACGCGCCGCACGGACGCGCTGACGGCTGTGTCGGTGACTGTCATGAGCCTGCTCCTTTCAGTGCTGCCGGGATGCAGCCCCGAGCGCGCAAACCACGCGAAAGCCCAGATCCGGCAGGCGCATAGAGGGCGCAAAGCAACCGCGCACGCTACAACCCAGGCGCCGGGAACCGTTCTGCAGCGGCCCGCCGCAGCAGACGCGGTAGGCGTCGCCGGCAGCGCCGAGTTTCTCTGCATCGTAGGGTTCGCCACACGTGCCAGCGCGGACCAGGCGCGCATCATTACCCCAGATAGTGGCCGTCCACTCATAGACGTTGCCGAGCATATCGAAACAACCGTAGGGACTCTGGCCCAGGGGGTAACGATCAACCGGGGTGGTGCTCCGCTCGAGATAATTGCAGTGCTCCAGGGTCGGAGCATCTTCGCCCCAGGGGTAGCGGCGCGCGTCCCGGTCGCCACGGGCCGCTTTGACCCACTCGGCCTCGGTGGGCAGGCGGTAGCGCCGGCCGGTCTGCTCGCTGAGCCAGGCGCAGTAGGCGCAGGCGTCGTGCCAGGATACGCCGGTGACGGGGTGCCTCTCGCGGCCCGGCGGCGGGTTGGCGCCGATCCAGCCGGCGCCTTCAGGCTTAGGGGCGCCCGTGGCGGCGACAAAGGCCGCGTACTCAGCATTGGTCACCGGATATTTGCCGATGGCGTAGGCGGGCAGGGTCACCTCCCGCAGCGGCCAGTCGCCCCGGGCCACATCGGCGGGGTCGGGGCTGCCCATCTGGAAGGGGCCAGCCGGGATGACGACCAGTTCGGGTTTGGAGAGTAGGGGTTTACGCTCGGGCGGTGGCGGCTCCTCCTTGGGCAGCCGTAGCAGTATGTAGTCATTCACATTGCTGAAGAGTACGGGAATACACCACTCCCTTTGCTGCCCCGACGCGAACAGCGCCTTACGGCCCTCGGCAAGCGCGGCATCAACCGGATATCCCCGGGCCACGGCGCGGTAGAACTCGCCCGCCAGGGTGATCGCGGCGCGGTCGCTGATCGAAGACTGCGTGGCCACCACCGCCGGGACCCCGTACTCGACCAGGCGCTGGGCGACGCCGGCCAGCAGGTCGCTGGCACTGCCGACGCCGCTCTGGCAGGCATTGAGGAAGACCAGGCGCGGTGGGCGATCGTGGAGTTGAACCGCCAGCCTGACCGCGTCAACCTGCTCCTCCAGGAGCAAGGCGCCTTGCCGGGTCCGCGCATCGAAGCTGCCATGGCCGATGAAGTGCAGCACGTCGCACGCCTGGCCCCGCAGCTCCTCGCGGAGCAGATCCAACCGGGGGGCAGTCAGGCTCTCCAGGGTGACCAGGCCCCGGGCGCTCAGATCGGCAAGGGCCGCCCGTAGCTGTGTACATTCCTCCTCGGCGGCGAGGGCCGCGCCAGGATTGGCGATCAGCAGCAGGATGCGCAGCGGCGGATCGACGCGCATGCTGCGCACGCCAGGCTGGCGCCGGATCAGGCGCACGATCGGCGTGCGCGCGGAGAGGGCGAAGGGCGGCGGCGTGGGGCCGGCGAGATACTCCCAGGGCAAGAGCGCCAGTTCCGGCACATCGTCCAGAAGCAGGCGCAGACGCAGACCCCGCTGCCCTTGCAGGGTGGGCGCCAGGTGGCGCACCAGGCAATCGCGCACGGTATCGTGAAAGACCGCGGCATAGAGTCGCCGGCCGAAGTCCTCGGCCGTGAGCTGGTCGACGGGGGCAGGGTCGGGATAGCGGCTCAGATGGCGCGTGGCGCCGGCAGGCAGGGGGAAACGGGCAAGCTCGGCTGCGGAGAACGGTAGTGTGAAAGCTTCCTCGGCAGAATCGCGAGCACATCGAACCAGGGCCACGTAGCGATCCTGCTCGTGCCTGATCTCCAGATCGAAATTCTCATAGCGCAACGTACCCATCTGCGCCCTCCCGGTTTGTGCAGGGGCCGGGGGGCCCTGGTACGGCCAATATAGTAGCAGCGCGCCGATAGAGCCATAGGCTGAATTTCTGCTACATAGTAGAAGCTGCGCTGGCTCGGATGTTCTGCCCACCCCTAAATACCCCGCGTGCAGGCGAGGGTGCGCCGTGCCAGCCGCGGGGTAGGGGCGGATGCATCACATTAATTTCAGATCTTAGCGTACCACCCTGTTTGCTCCGCTGGGCGAAAGATGCGGCTACACCGGGGGAACAAGCCTTCACTCACAGGACGTGAAACGCGCACCGGCCTCAGCAAGCGGCGATCGCCGTGGCAATCTTGGCGATCGACTCGCCATAGGTCGTGCCCGGGACGGCCCAGCGCCCATTCAGGCCGCGCAGGGTCGGCGCCACGCCGCGGAAGCTGGCCGGCAGTGGACGCAAGGCCAGCGCCCGGTCGATCAGCGCGCGCTGGGCCGGCGTGGCCTGCTCATCGGTGAGGGCGTAGGCCAGCAGGCGCCCGATGTGAGCCGGGATGTCCGCATCCTGCCAGCTTGCGAAGCTCAGGCCCTCGTACCACCTGCCGTCACGTTCGGCCCAGGCGCCCGTCGTGGGCATGGTGGGTGCGGAGCGCCCGGTGACGCCGAGCCCCGCCGGGTTACGGCGGGGCCGGGCGGCCCACCACGAGCAGAGGTTGTCGGTCTCATGGATCATTTGAGCGATCGCCAGCAGCGGATCAAGCCCGACCTCGGTGCAGAGCTTCCAGTAGGTTGGGAGAATGACCCGGGCCAGATCGTCGCGGCTGTACTCTCCGTGGGAGCGGCGCTGGATGTAGGCCAGCGCCTGTTCGATCGTGGCCCGTGGCGGCGCGAGCAGCGGGCTATCGGCGCTGATCAGCGCTGGCTGCGCGCCGCTACGCTCGTTCCAGCACTGCTCGAAGCGCGGCAGGTAGAACGCCGGGCGGATCGCGGCCCCCGGGCACGTAGGCTTGTTGTACATGCGGTGCTCGGCGATCTGGCCGGCCCGTGGACCGGCAACGAAGTCGAAGGTGCCGAGGGCCGTCTTCAGGCTGCAGACCGCGGCAGCGACATTGGTCAGCACTGGCTCGGGCCACGGCACATGCTCGTAGTAGCCGACGACCTCGATGCCGATCGAGTAGTGCAGCCCTTTCTCGTCGCGGTAGGCGTTGCCTTGCGCAGCGTGAATGCCGATCTCGCGCAGCGGCGTGAAGACATAGATCGCCAGGTCATCAATGAACAGGTGCGGCCCGCGGTCCCAGCCCAGCTTGTTGCTGTAGTAGTTGGCGATCGACTCGAGCTGCCGCAGACGCCTGGCGATCCGCTCCTCATAGGCCATCCCCTCCTCGTTGGCGTCCCAGATTACGCCGGAAGAATAGCGGGCCCACGAGAGGGGCGCACCGATCAGGGGCGCCGCTTCCCCGCCCAGCGGCACAAGCTCACCGGCGTGGCAGGCATTCACGATGATCAGCACCCGTCTGGCCTTAATGGCCCGCAGGCGGCTGATCAGCTCCGCCTGGCGCAACCCCGTGCCGCTGACCACCCGACGATTGACGAGACGGGTTTCGTGGGTGGTGAGATAGTACTCGTTGTCGTCGCCGTAGTCGCCGTGGCCGCAGAAGAACATGAACACCGTCGCCTCGGGGCCGGCGCGCTCGGCGAGCGCATCGAGGGCGGCGAGGATGCCCTGGCGACTGGCAGTGGCATCGCGGAGCAGGGTGACCTGTTCGGGCGGATAGCCGCAGAACGCCGGATCGCGCAGCACCGCGGCGACGGCCTCGGCATCGGCGGCAGTGATCGGCACGTTGAGTTGCGGCGCATACTCATCCGCCAGCGGGGAGGGTTTGGGAGGGCGAAGCCCTCGCAGTGATCGGCACGTTGAGTTGCGGCGCATACTCATAGCTGCCGACGCCGACCACCAGGGCGTGGCCATTGAAAGCCATAGCGTCCGCTTCCTTTCTGAGGACGTGTTCACACTTCTCCCGGGAGCGCGGGCATCTTGCCCGCATCCAGGCCCTTGCGGGCGGGACGCCCGCGCTCCCGAGGTGATGCCTTACCCCAGGTGTGAACACGTACCTTTCTGAGCGCGAGTGTCGCGCCCGGGTTGCGATCGAGAGGCGGCGCTCACTGCTCCCATCTGTACACTGGCGGGCACTGGCGCCCGGCAAATGCCGCCGCGTCGAAGTGCAGCGGTGCAGGCACCTGGTAGCCGCGGATTTCATCGTCGGTGAGCGTTCGGCCCACCCGGCACGCGGCGTCCGCCAGCCAGTCCGCCAGCTCGACCGGCCACAGCCCGGCCGTGCCGTCTTCGGACGCGGTGAGGATGCGCTGGCCGTCGGGGCTGAAGACCGCGCTCGTGACCCAGTCGGTATGGCCTGCGAGGGTGGCGCGTGGCTGGCCGGCGGCGTCCCAGAGCCGGGCCGTGCGGTCTGCGGACACGGTGAGGATGCGCTGGCCGTCGGGGCTGAAGACCGCGCTCCTGACCGCGTTGGTATGGCCTGCGAGGGTGGCGAGCGGCTGGCCGGCGGCGTCCCAGAGCCGGGCCGTGCGGTCTCTGGACGCGGTGAGGATGCGCTGGCCGTCGGGGCTGAAGACCGCGCTCGTGACCCCGAGGGTATGGCCCAGAGACAACACATAGTAGTGCCGGCCGGACACCCCGCGCTGTAGTGCCTGCAGGCTGGTCGGACTCGCATCGATCTGAACTGCCTCGATGGCGAGCAGCAGCGCCCGTTCGGAACTCTCGTCCTGCGTCAGCAGGTTGGAGGCCTCGGCAGCCAGCCGGCGGGACTCGGCGATGCGCAGCCGGGCTTCGGCGATCTGTTGTTGCTGTCGTGCCAGCAGGCCGAACCATCCCCCTGCGCTGGCGGTGATGAGCGCGATGAGCGCCAGGGTTATTGCCGCTAGCATACGCCGTCGCAGGCCCCGGTTGGCCCGCTGCTGCTCCTCGGCCCGCAGGCGCTGCTCTTCGGCCAGGGCCTGCACCCGCTCCAGCTCCTGCCGGCGTTCGGCCTCGCGCCGATCCAGGCTCCGCCGCAGCAGCTCCCGGGCCGGCTCGGCGCGCAGCGCGATGTCGTTCTGCTGCGCCAGCGCCTCGGCCAGGCGCACGCCGGCCAGCAGGTAGGCGTCGTCGCGCTCGTGCTGCTGCCACTCGTCGAGGGCCAGTTCAAAGCGCGCCCGCTCCTGCAGCGCCTCGCGTCGCTCGACGATCGCCTGGCGCAGCCGCTCCCAGTTGGCGATCAGCGTCTCGTGAATAATGTCGACCACATCGACCGGCGGGCCATCGTCCGGGCCGCCGCACGCCTCAACAGACCGGCTCAGCAGCCGGGCCGCCACCAGTTCGTCAATCAGGCGCGCCCGCTCTGGCTGGTCGCCAATCAGCTCGTCGTAGCTGCGGCGCCGGCGCACATCGTGGCGCGGGTCGTCGCCCAGCCCCACCTTGACCAGGTCAAGCATGATCGCCATTATCGTCGCCTGATCGGCCGCGGGGCGGGGCTGCGTCTGGCCGTTTATGACGGTCGTGTGGTAGGTCTGTTCGGCAGTATCGCGGATCGCCGCGCTCAGGTTGTGGTAGGCGCTCAGGCGCAGGCTGCCCCGGTTCCACAGGTCGGTCAGGGTGACCTGGAGCAGCGGCAGGCTGGCCGCGTCACCGGCTGCATCGGCGGCCAGCCGCTCGAGCAGGGCCGGCTCGAAGTGTTTCCCTGCCGCCACAGGCTCCTGCTGGAGCGGGCGCTGGATGGCCTCCCGTAGCTCGGCCACGCTCATCGCCCGCAGATCGACCCCATCTTTGACGATCTCGTATAGCGCTTCGTGCTCAAACAGCTCGGGCAGGTAGTCCGAGCGGAACGTCGCAATCACGTGGGTACGCAGGTCGCCAGAGGAGGGAAGCTGGGCCAGGATTGCGAAGAGCGCGTCGCGCTGGGCCGGCTCGGCCTGGGTGAAGAGTTCCTCGAACTGGTCGAGCACTACCAGGTTGACCTGCTGCGGCGGGGTGGCCTGCTGCACAAACTGCGCCAGGTGGTCCGGTCGTTCCAGCAGCGCCTCAGGCGCGAGCTTATCGGCAGGCAGATGCAACTGCTGGAGCGCATCGATCAGCCCGGCCAGCGGGAAGCGTGAGGGGCGAAAGACGGCGTGCCGCGCCACGAGGTGGCGCTGGCGGTAGTGGGCCTCCAGCGCGGGGAGCAGGCCAGCCTGGGCAAAGGAGGACTTACCGCTGCCGCTGGCGCCGGTGACGAAGAGCAGCGGGCGCGGCGCGCCGGGGGCGGTCAGCCGCGCGACAGTCGCGGCGACCTCGCGCTCGCGCCCGGCGAAGCTGGCCTGGTCGGCGTAGGTGAAGGCGCGCAGGCCCAGGTAGGGGTTGGGCAGGCCGGCGACATTGTAGGCCTGCTCCTCAGTCTGCACCGCGATCGCGATCGCGCCGCGCCCGATGGCCAGCGCCTCGCTATCACGAATATCGCCGACGGTGATCGTGTCGCCGCTGAAGCGCAGCCCGAGGCCATTGGCCTCCAGGGTGGTCCCGCTGAGCGCAGTGAGCAGCTCGGCGAGCGCAGGCTCGGCGGCCAGGCGTGCCCCGGCCGCGTCGGCGGGCAGCGCGCCGCTGACCACCTCGGCCAGCAGCGCGGCCAGCGCCGGCAGCCGGGCGTGTAGCTGCGGCGGGAGCGCCGCGCGCAACGCGGCGGCGAGCTGTTCAGTTGTTGGGCTGCTGGGCGCCATTGGTGGCCCCCTGATTTATCGGGTGAAGGCGCTGGCATTTGTCTGCTCTCACCCTCCAGCCCCCCGCCCCGCTCCCTTTGCCCCCAGGATCTCCGCCAGCGTCGCCTCCGCCCGCTCACGCCCGTGGGCCATCAGTCGCGTAATACCAATTTCTCAATTATTTTATTTCATATTAGACGGTCATGCGCATGGCGCACAACGCCAGAATGAAAATATTCTTGTTCTTGGGAGGGCTGCGCCCTCCCAAACCCTC
>FWPV01007201.1_pt1 | contig 19314 bp, 20 predicted proteins | sample 2228371 | NCBI WGS metagenome assembly FWPV01 (sample SAMEA103939776, study PRJEB20133) | metagenome
CAAGTTTGTGATGACACACTATAGGAAAACGTCACGGAATTGGTGATGCTTCCTTATTACCCAAATTTGCTGATAGAAAGTTCTTAATAGTTCCCTCTCTTTTTTGGAGTTTTAAGTAACGTATCTAAAAGTATTAACCCAAATAATACAGAAATTGCTCAAAATTTTATTTAACTCGATAACTCCCTTTACAAATTTTTATGATATTTTTCCTATTGCTCTGTTTTATAATATCCACACATGCCGGTTTATGCATCCATAGATGTTGGGTCTAATACTTTCAGGCTTCTTATAGCCGAAATCAAAGAAGGAAAAATCACAGATATCTTCTCTGACAGGAAAATAACCCGCCTTGGCAATAAGGTTAATCAAACAGGCAGGCTTCAGGATAAAAACATTGAAGACTCAATCAAGGCACTTCAGGAATTTTCTTCAATTATCTCACATCACAATGCAAAACATGTTAGAGCAATTGCGACAAGTGCCTTGCGTGAGGCAACAAATTCAGACATATTTATAAATAGAGTCCTTGCTGAAACAGGAATTAAAATAGATGTGATATCTGGAGAAAAAGAAGCTGAATTGAACCTGAAGGGAATTCTCTCTTCTTATTCGGAGCATAACTATTTAAATAAATCATTGTTTATTCTCGATATCGGGGGTGGCAGTACTGAATGGATATTGTTCAGTGGTGGACATCCAATCAGAATGGGAAGTATTCCTGTAGGAGTAATAAAATTCACCGAAATGTTTTCGAGAAACGATCCCCTATCTGATAAAGATGTGTCTGATATGAATAAAGAAATGTCTTTTGTACTTAATGCACTTAAACCTGAAATAGACAAAACAATTAGCGAGAAAACAGAATTTGTAGGAACTGGTGGAACATTCACAACTCTGGCCTCCATAGACCTCAGTCTTGATGTTTACTCACGGGAAAAGATTCACTTGCATAAAATTTCCCTGAATAGCTTAAAAAAAATGTATAAATATCTTTTGCCCCTTCAACTTGAAGAAAGAAAAAAAGTCAGGGGACTCGAGCCTGAAAGAGCAGACTTGATAATCCCTGGCTTACTCTTTACAATTAATGTCATGGATTTTTTTTGTTTTAAAGAATTGACAATAAGTGATTATGGACTTCTTGAGGGAGCATTATTAGAGATAGAGGAGATTGATGAAAAAAGTATTTGAAAGACCAAAAAGTCTTAAAGATGAACCATTCCGCTACTGCCCTGGATGTGGACATAGTCTTATTCATAGACTCATTGCTGAGTGTATTGATAAGCTTGGGATTCGAGAAAAGGTAATTGGCATAGCTCCAGTAGGATGTGCTGTATTTGCCTATGATTATTTTAATTTTGATATGCTCGAGGTTGCTCATGGCAGACCACCTGCTGCTGCAACAGGACTTAAGCGTATGTTGCCTGACAGAATAATATTTTCGTATCAAGGCGATGGAGATCTTGCAGCAATCGGCACAGCCGAGATAATTCATGCTGCTAACAGGGGAGAAAATATCTCAGTTTTCTTTATAAATAATGCAACATATGGGATGACTGGGGGACAAATGGCTCCAACAACGCTCTTAGGACAAAAAACATCTACTACACCCGCCGGTAGAAATCCAAAAACAGACGGATATCCTTTAAAAGTTTCAGAACTTCTTGCAACCATCGAAGGGGCAACATATATCGTGAGAACTTCAGTAGATTCATATCAAAATCTTTTAAATACACGGCATGCAATAGAAAAGTCCTTCAGATATCAAATAGAAAATAAGGGGTTCTGTCTTGTAGAGATACTCTCCCCCTGTCCTGTAGACTGGAAGCTTTCTCCTGTTGATTCGCTTATATGGATACAGAAGGAAATGTCCTCTGTGTTTCCACTCGGAACTTTTAAAGATAAATTTGCAAATTCTTGAGAAAAAATTTTATCAGAATAAAGGAGACTGTTTTAACTGGAAAATAAAATAATCATAGGCGGGTTTGGAGGCCAAGGCATACTTTTCTTAGGGAAAGTTATTGCATACGCAGGCATGCTCGAAGGCAAAGAGGTGACATGGTTTCCTTCTTATGGTGCAGAGGTTCGAGGAGGAACAGCAAATTGTACAGTTATTGTCTCTGATGAATTGATTGGTTCTCCTGTTGTATTGAATCCAGATGCGCTCATTGTGATGAATGAGGCATCATTGAATAAATTTCTTCCAAGACTCAAAGGGAAAGGCATCCTTTTATTTGACTCTTCTCTGATTAAAAATTCAGTAGAAAGAACAGATATTGAAATATTAGGAGTTCCTGCTACAGAGATTTCCTCAAAAATAAACAGCACTAAATCTGCAAATATGGTTATCCTTGGTGCATTCATTGCAGAGACAGGATTATTGCAAGAAGCCTATGTTTTAGAAGCAATTGAAAACGCTATGTCCGGTAAGAATAGAAAGATTATAGATATCAATAAAAAAGCCCTGATTAAAGGAATACGCTATATTGAAAATAAGAAAAGCTAAAATTTCTGATTTAAAGCAGGTTCATAAGCTTATCAATGATTTTGCAAGAAAAGAGATGATGCTTCCCAGATCACTCAATGAACTATATGAAACACTCAGGGATTTAATAATATGCGAAGATAAAGGCTATATTTGTGGCGTATGCGCGTTACACATCATGTGGGAAGATCTTGCTGAGATTCGATCACTTGCGGTTGCGAAAAATTACCAGAAAATGGGGATAGGGAAAAATCTGGTAAAACACTGCCTGAAAGAGGCAAAGTCTCTGGGCATTAATAAGGTTTTTGCATTAACCTACCATCCAGAATTCTTCAAGAAAATAGGGTTCAAGGATATTGATAAAGCAAACCTTCCACAGAAGATATGGGGAGACTGTTTACGCTGCCCCAAATTTCCTGAATGCGATGAGCATGCAGTAATAATTAATATATAATACTTTATTGTACCTTCTCAAATGAATTCTTAGGAGCTCCGCATACAGGACAGACCCATGTATCCGGCAGGCTTTCAAATGGTGTCCCTGGCTTTATACCAGAATCCGGGTCACCTATTTCAGGATCATATATATATCCACAAACAGTGCATTTATATTTATCCATTTTTTATCTCTCTTTCTATTCTTCTGTAAAAACAGGTCCTGTTTCCTGTATGACATGCACAAGGACCGTGCTGGATCACCTTAACAAGCAAGGTATCAGCATCACAGTCATACAATATCTCTTTTACCTCCTGAACATGTCCGGATGTCTCTCCCTTTTTCCAGTATTTTTGTCTCGATCTTGACCAGAAATGTGTGAATCCTGACTCAAGAGTCATCTCGAGAGACTTTTTATTCATATACGCCATCATCAAAACGTCTCCATTTTCAAAATCCTGTATTATTGCAGGGATCAACCCTTTCTCATCGTATTTCAATTCCGGAATCATATATCCTCCTCTGTTTTAATAAACTCATACCTTGATATTTAATTTGAATCACATGTCACTGCTATCCAACTTAAACCAACCTCATCGAAAATTGTTCTTCATCTTTTATAATATGTTGTGGCCTTCATAAAACAATTTCGGGGTCTGGTCTTCAATCTTCACAATGTCAAATCCCAAAAGAAGCTAAGAACTCTTCAGGAGTTAAGATAGGGATTCTGTCATCAACATACTCATCTTTATTTCTCGTGATAAGGTTCGAAATTTACAACTTATACCCTATCTTTCTCAAAAACTCCTTTCTCTGTGCCTTGTCTTCTGAATTTTCCACTCCCTTTGGAGAAAAGCCATCGATCACACCGAGTACCCCATTCCCCTGTGAAGACATTGCTAAAATTACCTCAAGAGGATTTGCAGTTGCACAGAAGATCCTGCATACCTCTGAGCAGCTTTTAATCTGATTGAGGACGTTAATCGGAAAAGCATTTTTCAGAAGAATGCAAAAGACATGTCCTGCTCCAAGCAGCTTAAGATTTTCTACACAGACCTTAATGAGATCTGCATCATTGCCCTCTGTTCTAATCAAACACGGACCTGATGCCTCTGTAAATGCTATCCCAAATTTTGCCTGTGGGACTGTTGTTGCAATGATTTCGTAAAGATCTTCAGCAGTCTTAATAAAATGTGTCTGTCCAAGAATAATATTACAACCTTCAGGAATATCTATCTTTACTGATTTTACTTCCATGACCGCCTCCTTCAATTTAAGGTTGCTAAATAGTGATTAAAATTAGCCTCGAATAGTTCCTATCTTGCTTTTACTATTAACTGATAACTAATGACTCTATTTACTATGCTATAATGAAAATAAATTTTATTAAATATGTCAAGCCTTTATATTTCAGAACATGGCATATAATATAAATACAATAAATATGTTACTGAGAGTTCATAAGTAAAACTACATTATTATGTCAATAGTCTCAACATTATCATTCTGGCGTGTCCAGAATCATTCTTTAACAGTCCTGAATAAAGGGGATATAAATTTGTTTTGGAATGATTCCCGACAAACGGGAATAAGAGAAATGTCTTTACTTGTGGTCTTATTAGTAAATCATAGATTATCTGGCAGAAGGTAAAAATGAAAAATTTCTGTATTATTCTTTTTTATCTCTTTTTCTTTTTAACATCTTCCATTCTTTTCGTCCCCTCACCTTCATACAGTGCAGATATTATAGGACCTGAAGTAACTTTCAAAGGGGATGAAATCCATGTATCCACATTATTATCACTCGATGAAAAACACATCAACGATTTGAAAAATGGGATAACAAAAGAATTTAAAATTTATGTAGACATATACCGTGTCTGGAATAATTGGCCTGATGAATTCTTATATGGCAAAATTATTTTCAGAACCCTGACATGTGACCCTGTAAAAGGTGAATATATAGCAACATCAAGTTCTAATAATCTTTTTATAAAAAAGCGATTTAAATCTTTTGAGTCCATGGTAGAATGGGCGGTTAACATAAATGATATTCGACTAATGAATATGGCAGAACTTGAACCAGGAACATATTATGTTAAAATTACCGTTGAATCCAAAATACGAAAATTACCACCTGTTATCGGTTATTTGATGATTTTTTTATCTGAAAATGAATTCAAAATCAAAAAGAACTCTCCTTTCTTTTACATAGGTTCTAAAAGATGAAAAAACTGCATCCAATTATTTTGTTCCTATTTATTTTTCTATTTGTTATTGGTTCTTTTGCTTTAGAGCTTCACTTCCTGCGGCTTGAATCTGTACCATTCCTTACAAAACTCTTCCTCCTGTTGCCAATAAATCTAACTATTATTGCCTTGTTTACCCTTATGTTTTTTGTAGGTAAGACCCTGATAAAGCTCTATTTCGAAAGAAAACATAAGATTCTTGGATACAAATTCAAAACCAAACTCGTTGTCATTCTGGTGGTTCTAACACTTATCCCTGCTACACTTTTATTCATAATTTCGAGTGGCCTTATTACAAATTATATTGATCGCTGGTTTGTCCCTCAATTGAGACAACCATTGGATAGGTCAGTAGAGATTGCAAAATCAGTATATGAAATCGAGAAACAGAAAACACTCGATTATGCAAAAGCCCTATCCAATGGTAAAGCAGCCCTTTCAGACTACAAAGTAAAATATCTGCCCAGTATGCCGTCAGACACTACAGAAACAATTCGTGCCGCGTTTGATGGAAAACCAGGCACAGAAGTGATTTCAGGAAAACGTGGAGATATCATAAGGGCAGTGGTCCCTGTATTCAAAGATCAAAAACAGACCGGCATTCTAATAGTCGAGTCTCTCATCCCTGTAAAGATTACTACCAATGTCGAAAATATTAAAGATGCATATGAGAATTATCTGACACTCGAATCGTGGAAAGTTCCTATAAAAATAAATTACTTACTAATTCTCGGTTTCTTAACAATGATAGTCGTATTTATGGCATTATGGATAGCTCTCAGGATATCAAGAGGAATTACTGACCCCATACAGAGTTTAGCTCTTGCCACAGAACAGATTGCTGCTGGCAATCTCGATATAAAAGTAAATATCGAAAAATCTGATGAAATAGGACTGCTTATCAATTCATTTAACGACATGGTTAAAAAACTGAAAATCAGCAAAGAATCACTTCAGTCAGCTTATCTCTATATGAAAAATATTCTTGATAATATTAATTCAGGGGTCATTATGCTCGATACCTCTGGAACGATATCCATGATCAACGGGGCTGCATGTTCTATACTCAATATAAATCAACATGAGGTTATCAATAAGAGTTATAAAGACCTTATGGCGAAGATTGATTCTGAAGAACTCCATAGTCTTGTACGTGGCATAGAAGGCAAAGTTTTCAAACCGATCAAAAAAGAATTGAATGTCATTATAAATAATAAAAGGGTTATATTATCAGTCTTTATCACCAGCCTGAAGGATTCACAGAAATATATAGGGCTCCTGGTTGTTTTTGATGATATAACTGATATTATGGAATCACAGAAGTCAAAGACCTGGCAGGATATAGCAAGAAAAATTGCTCATGAAATAAAAAATCCCCTGACACCGATTAAGCTCTCAACAGAGCGTATGATTAAGAAATGGGAGATAAAAGACCCTGATTTCGAAAATGTTTTCAGGAGATCAGCAAAAACTATTATTAAGGAAGTTGAAAGCCTTAAAAGACTGGTCGATGAATTTACAAGGTATGGTAAGATGCCAGAAATAATCAAGACACAATCCTCTGTTTCAACTATAATAGATGAGGTAGTTAATTTATACAAAGACTATAAAGATATAGAGATAAATGTTGCAATAGTAGAAAATTTGCCTCTTTTAGAACTGGACAAAGAGCAGTTTAAACGTGTCTTGATTAATATTTTCGATAACGCTGTACAGGCAATGACGAATAGTGGAAAGATTGATGTAAGAGTAAATTTCGATCCTTCAGCAAATAAGGCTTATATCGCTATTGCCGATAATGGACCCGGCATAAGAGACGAGGACAAAGAAAAATTATTTCTACCTTATTTTTCTACAAAAAAAGATGGCACAGGCCTGGGGCTTGCAATAGCAAGCAGAATTATTTCAGAACATGGAGGTAATATCAGTTTCAGGGATAATAATCCAAACGGAACAATATTTATAATAGAACTACCAATCAAAGATGTTAATATTAATCAATAACCTGAGGATATTTAGATGTCTGATGCTCTTATACTTATAGTAGATGATGAGGAAGGAATTCTTGAAAGCCTCTCTGGCATACTTGAGGATGAGGGGTATGAAACCCTTACATCAAGTTCAGGGGAAGAGGCTTTAAAGTTAATAAAGGAACATAATCCTGATCTTATATTTCTTGATGTATGGCTTCCAGGGATGGATGGTATTGTAACACTCAGGGAGATAAAAGAAATAAAACCTGACCTTCCTGTAATCATGATTTCAGGGCACGGAAATATAGAACTTGCTGTAAATGCAACGAAAATAGGTGCTTACGATTTTCTTGAAAAACCACTTTCTCTTGAAAGAATTATCCATGCAACAAATAAGGCTTTAGAAAAACATACGCTCGAATTAGAAAACAGAGCACTTAAACAGGCTCTGCAGAAAAAATGGAAACTAATCGGTGATTCCCCAAAGATGCGATATCTTAATGAACAAATCGACATGGCTGCAAAGAGCAATAGCAGAGTATTGATACTGGGTGAGAGTGGTTCTGGCAAAGAGCTTGTTGCTCATATACTTCATGAAAGGAGCCAGAGGTCAGATAAACCTTTCATTGAGATGAACTGTGCTGCAATTCCTCAGGAGCTCATTGAGAGTGAATTATTTGGTCATGAAAAAGGTTCTTTCACAGGTGCATTCGAAAGAAAAAGGGGGAAATTCGAGCTCGCTGATAAAGGAACCCTTTTTTTAGATGAAGTTGGTGATATGTCCCTTACTACCCAATCCAAGGTACTTCGCGTAATAGAAACTCAGGAGTTTCAACGCGTCGGAGGTAGCAAAAGCATTAAGGTAGATGTCAGGATTATTGCAGCTACTAACAAGAATTTATTGGAAGAAGTAAAAAAAGGCACTTTCAGAGAAGACCTTTTTTTCAGACTAAATGTAATCCCTATAACTGTCCCACCTCTAAGAGAACGTAAAGAGGACATTCCAGCATTAGTCGATTATTTTCTGGAGTATTTTGCTATAGAGTATGGTCAAAAACCCAAAAATATAACACCTGAAGGTTTAAAATACCTCGAATCTTATGATTGGCCAGGGAATATCAGAGAACTGAGAAATGTGATAGAAAGGTCGGTGATTATGACCTCTTCAAACACTATAAATCCGAAAAATATACTAATCGGCAGCAACATACGCTCAGATTACTTTTCTTATAAAACATTGAAGGAGGCGAGAGATTCTTTTGAAAAAGACTTTATTATAAAAAAACTTGAGGAAAATAATTGGAACATATCAAAAACAGCGGAAATCCTTGATATCGAGCGAAGCAATCTCCACAGGAAGATAAAGGCATACGGAATAAAAACATTGTGATAAATATCTTATCTACTCAATAAAATCGTAGTGCGGTTCTTCTCCATTCCTCAATATTATGTGCTTGTTGCCCAATTCCCCTCTTTGAGGGAAGTCAGATCTATAATGGGCTCCTATGCTCCCTTTTCTAAGTAAAGCAGCTTTTATAATAAGTTGTGCTACTATTAGCATGTTTTTGAGTTCAAGTTCACGCCGTGCAAGAAATTGCTCTTTCAGGATAAAAGACCATCCTTCAATCTTCTTTTGTGCTTCCCTGAGTGACTTTTCACAGCGAATAATACCCACTCTCCTCCACATAAGATTTCGTAAAGAATGCCTTATCTCTTCTATATCTAAATTAAGATGCCTTATTACAGATTTCGGATTTTTTTCAATAAGCGTACTGTTATATATTCTTTCCTGCAAGGTCTTTTCAGTAACCTGTATCCCATAATAAGCCGCCGCCTTACCTGCCCTTGCTCCAAAAACAAGACCTTCAAGCAAACTGTTTGAGGCAAGTCTGTTTGCACCGTGCACTCCTGTACATGCAACTTCGCCTGCTGCATATAAACCCTTTATATTTGTGGCCCCTGTTAAATCTGTCTTAACCCCGCCCATAATGTAATGAGCAGCGGGAGAGACAGGAATAAGCTCTTTTGTAATATCGATATCATATTGCAAACATGTTGAATAAATTCTTGGGAATCTCTTCTTAATGAAATCGCTGTCAAGATGGGTCATATCCAGAAACACATGCTTGCTATTTGTCCTTACCATCTGTGAGATGATAGCCCTCGAAACGATATCACGTGGTGCAAGTTCTGCATCGCGATGATAATCTTTCATAAAGGGTTCTTTTTTAATATTCCTCAAAATTGCACCTTCACCCCTCATAGCCTCACTCAATAAGAACTGGGGTGCAGAAGGAGCAAAAAGAACAGTGGGATGAAATTGTATAAATTCCATATCCTCAAGTATTGCACCTGCATTATATGCAATAGCCATCCCATCTCCTGTAGATACAGCAGGATTTGTTGTTCTTGAAAAAATCTGACCTGCTCCTCCAGTTGCAAGTACAGTAGCTCTTGCAAATAATGCTATGCGTTCTCCACCCTGCAGGATTATTGCGCCAAAACACTTTCCGTCATCTATGATTAGTTCTTCTGTAAAAGCAAAAGGATATTTCTTTACAGTAGAAAACGTTCTAACTTTGTTCAGTAAAACTCGCTCGAGTTCCTTTCCTGTTGAATCTCCATGAGAATGCAATATCCTCTTACGAGAATGAGCTGCTTCCATTGTGAAACTAAGTTTTGTTCCCTCTTTATCAAATTCTGCTCCCCATGAGATGAGTTCAAGGATTCTTTCCGGCCCTTCTTCCACAAGTACCCTTACTGCCTGCTCCTTGCAAAGCCCATCTCCTGCTTTTAATGTGTCTTCAAAATGAATTCCAACCTCGTCCTCATCACTAAGAGCAACAGCAATACCTCCCTGTGCATATTCGGTACTGCTTTCAGTAGGTCTGTCTTTCGTCACAACAATAACATTTCCATAAGGTGCAATCTCGATTGCAGCCCTGAGTCCAGCAACGCCACTACCAATAATAAGGAAATCTGTTATCTCTTTTCTCATTCCCTAACCCTCTTTATTCTTAAACTTATAGATACTTGGCAGACGCAGTATTTTCGCTCATTCTCGGCTGCCGATACATCGGCAGCCTGCGAGGCAATTCTTTTTTCAAAAGAATTGAAATCCGCTCTAATACTATATCCTCCGTCCACCACAGAAAATTTATGAATTAACTGGGCTAAATATAGTGACTCATATTAACACAAATAATTACTATATTATATACCTTAACCCAAATAATGAAGATAAAGACTTACATAAATAAGAAAACACAGTAGCAAGCTCAGGGAATTGTCAGTGAAAATTGATATAATATGACCAGAATAGAGTGATATATTCAAAAAAAATACCTCAAAGGAGGGGTCATTGATGTCGAAAGTATATTTTTCTTCAGCAAGGGCCATGAAATGGAAATATGAAGATAGTATGCCTGGAAAACTCGAACAGCTTCTGAATAAATTTGATCTTTCAAAATATTTCGATCAGAAGGAATGGGTTGCCGTAAAAACACATTTCGGCTCTGAAGGTGCTCATCGTATTGTACGGCCAGTATTTTTAAGAAAGGTCGTTGATGCATTAAAAAGCATTGGCGCAAAACCTTTTGTAACTGATACTGTTAGAATCAAAGGTCTTGATTATCTCGAAGTAGCTAATCAAAACGGTATAAATCATCTGTCTGTAGGAGCACCAGTTGTACTTGCCGATGGAATATATGGGAATGACAATATCATGGTAAAAGCAGGAGAGATTCTCGATGAAATCGCTGTTGCAAGCGTTATTTACGATGTACCAGGGATGGTTGTCTGTTCTCATTTTAAAGGCCATATACAGGCTGGGTATGGTGGTGCAATTAAAAATATTGCCATGGGTGGTGTAAGTTCAAAACATAGGGAGTGTGGATGGAAATGTGGTAGGGGAGCAATGCACACCTTCGGTGAAGGAAAGTTGATCTGGCATAAAGACAGGTGTGAACTATGCTACCAATGTCAGGAAATATGCCCGCTTGAAAGTATTAAATTCGATAATGAACTTTTCTCATACAATGATGAGGGATGCTGGAGATGCGGAAGATGCATGAGAGTCTGTCCTTCAGGTGCACTTGTTCTTCCTGGGGATGATGAACGGTTCATGAGAGCACTCGCAGAAGCTGCAAAAGCTGTATTAAGCACATTTAAATCAAATAAAGTAATTTATATCAATTTTTTAACAGAAATTCAGCCTGAATGCGATTGCATGCCTATTGCAGATGTACCTGTAATACAGGACCAGGGAATTTTGATATCAGATGATATTGTTGCAATCGAACAGGCGAGCATAGATATGTTGCTCAAAGCTCTTCCACTGCCACAGTCAGCATGTGATGAGAAAGAGATTTTTAAAGGCGAAGATATATTATACAGGCTATCTGAAAAACCGTATTGGCTTCAGATTGATGAAGCAGAAAAACTTGGATTGGGAAGCAAAAAATATGAACTAATAGAAATCTAAAAATAAAAAATTAAATGCTGCTGCCCGTGGGATTTGGACAGCAGCATTAGGGGAGATAACGAGGCATTTAATTATTTATTACCATTGAAGGAAGATTTTTGTCAAGAAATTTTTATGTTCTATAAGCAGCATTCACCTTCACATATTCTTCTGATAAATCACATGTAAGAACCTTAACAGAAGATTTACCAAGATTAAGATCAATAATTATCTTCAGTTCTTTTTCTTTCAATATATTATTCGCTTCTTTATCTCTACCGGTTGCAATCCCTTTATTAGCTACTTTAATTTTTCCTATAAAAATATCTACCCTGTCTTCCTTCATTGCAATCCCTGAATATCCGAGTGCTGCCATAATACGCCCCCAGTTTGCATCATTTCCATATAGTGCCGTTTTTACAAGATTTGAATTTGCTACTGCAAAGGCCCCTTTCTCTGCATCCGATTCACTTCTTGCCCCTCTAATTTCTATCTCAATGAGTTTAGTTGATCCTTCACCGTCCTTAATTATCAACTTTGACAATTCAGATGTAACTTCAAATAAAGAACTTCTAAAAGAATTGTAGATAGGTGAATTTATAGTAATAGGGGCATTTCCAAGCATTCCATTTGCCATAATCAATAATGTATCATTTGTTGATCTGTCACCATCAACACTTATTCTATTGAATGATCTCTTTACAGATTCCTTAAGCAGGTTTTTCAGAATATCCTTCCTTACTTCTAAGTCAGTTAGGATAAAACAAAGCATGGTTGCCATTTTCGGATATATCATTCCAGCACCTTTGCATATCCCGACTATACTTCCTATCCCTGCATTTGTCTTTATTTTCTTTTCATATATCTTTGGAAAGGTATCAGTAGTCATTATTGCTTGAGCAATATCCTTAACATTTGATTTTCCAAGTCCGCTTAAGAGTTCTGGTATCTTCAGTCTAATCCTGTCCATTGGCATAGGCACACCGATAACTCCCGTCGAACATACATATACAAGAGAAGGCTTGATAGAAAGTCCCTGTGCTATCAAAACTGTCATTTCATTTGCATCACGAAGACCTCTTTCGCCTGTACATGCATTTGCATTTCCACTATTTATAATAATTGCCTGTCCCCGTCCAGATTTTATTCTCTTCACATCAATCTTAACAGGGGCAGCCTTAACAGAGTTGGTGGTGAAGACCCCTGCAACTGTGGCTTCTCTTTCTGAATAAATAAGGGCGAGGTCTTTTCTCCCGGGCTTCTTAATTGCAGCTTCAACTGTGGAGAATAAAAAACCTTTCGGGTTCATATTACTCAATTGATTTTTTTATGATTTTTCGAAAATAATGAATAAAAAAGATTCCAGGCAAGCCGGAATGACATAAGCCCAAATCAAGCAATAAGATGACATAAACCTTGTCCAGTATGTCATTGCAAGCACCCAGAATGCTTTCGGGGTGCGTGGCAATCTCACTATGAGAGGTGAGATTGCTTCGTTTCACTCGCAATGACGACCTCTCATCGCTGAATTAGGAATAATCACGATTGTATATAGATTTACAATCACGGTATTAATGCAACATTTTCGAGTGCTGTTTTCTCATCGAATCCGAGAATAATATTCATATTATGAACTGCCTGCCCAGAAGCACCTTTTACAAGATTATCAATGGCGGTTAAAATTATAATAGTATTTGTACTTTCATTTAATTTAAGCCCAACTTCACAGAAGTTTGTTCCCCTGACATTTTTGATATTCGGATACACACCGTACTCAAGAATCCTTACAAATGGTTCATTCCTGTATGAATTTCTGTAAATTGTTGCAATTTCTTCTCCTGATATCTTTTTTGTAAGTGTAGCATAAATTGTTGTAAGTATGCCTCTGTCAACAGGAAGTAGATGAGGGACGAAGGTCACAGCAATCTTTTTGCCGGACAAAAATGATAGCTCCTGTTCAATTTCAGGGGTATGTCTGTGCGTACCAACAGCATATGCCTTAAACCCTTCATTAACCTCACAAAATGATACTGAAATATCAGCTTTTCTTCCGGCACCACTTACTCCTGATTTTGCATCTATAATAATAGATTGAATATCTATCAAATTATGTTTTATCGCTGGCATCAGTCCAAGAATAGCTCCTGTTGGATAACATCCAGGATTTGCTATAAGTTTTGCTCTTTTAATCTTATTCCGGTAAATTTCTGGCAGCCCATAAACAGCCCTTTTCAGGGTCTGCCGAAACCTGTGAGTCACCTTATACCATTTTTCATATATTGTGGCATCTTTAAGCCTATAATCCGCAGATAGGTCTATAACTATTTTCCCGTGTCTGTACAAAAAATCTACTGCCTCCTGTGATTCTGCATGGGGTAAAGCCATAAAAAAAACTTCTGCCTTATCAACAATCTTAGAAACATTTAACTGTTCATATCGAAGTCTTTCATAATGATGAAGATTCGGGAAAAGATCAGATACTTTTTTCCCTGAGGATCTTTCTGAGGTTACTCCTGTGATGACAACGTTTGGATGACTTATAAGGATGCGGAGCAATTCACAACCTGTGTAACCACTACCGCCACATATAAAAACTTTTACCATTCTCCTGTCTATCTCTTGGAGAATTGGAATCTCTTGCGGGCACCTTTCTGTCCGTATTTTTTTCTCTCTTTTTCACGAGGGTCTCTCGTAAGAAAACCTTCTTTTTTTAACTTAAGACGGAGGTCACTATTCATATCAACAATTGCCCTTGCGATTCCGTGTTTCAAAGCACCAGCCTGACCGGAAAGTCCACCTCCTTTTACAGTTGCTTTGATGTTGTATTTTCCGGTAATTCCTGCAATCTCAATTGGTTGACGAATAACCATTCTCAAGGTTTCCCTTGGAAAGTAAACATCAACAGGCTTGTTATTAACAATTATCTGTCCATTACCAGGGGAGATTGTTACCTTTGCTATCGAAGTCTTTCTTCTTCCTGTCGCATAATATTGAATGTCAGCCATCTATAAACTCCTTTACAATAAAAGTAGGCAAATTTTATACAGACATTATTTCCGGTTTTTGTGCAGCATGAGGATGTTCAGATCCTTTATAAACCTTTAGTTTTTTTAACATAGCCCTGCCAAGCCTGCCTTTGGGAAGCATACCCCAAACAGCCTTGGTAATCATTTTTTCAGGGCATCTGTTTAAAAACTCTCTTGCAGTCTCAGACTTAAGGCCACCAGGATAGCCGGAATGACTATAGTATATTTTTTTATCAAGTTTATTGCCGGTAAGTTTAACTTTATCAGCATTTATAACTATAACAAAATCTCCAGTATCAACATTAGGAGTAAATACCGGTTTACTTTTGCCTCTCAAAAAAGTGGCAACCTTTGCTGCAAGCCTGCCGAGGACAACATCTTTAGCATCTATAATATACCATTTGCGATCAATCTCTCCCTTTTTAGCAAAAAGAGTCCTCATTTAATCACCTTCCTTAGATTTTCTTAAGATTAATAAGATAATAAAATCTTTCCAAAATTGTCAACTTTATACTCTACCTTGTCTACAGAAAAACCTTGTAAGATCTACTCCTATCAATTCTGCAGCTGCTTTCCAACGATCATTTACTGAAACATCAAAAATAATCTTATTATTTGCAGGTGCAACAATCCAGCTATCAATCATCAATTCATATTCAAGCTGACCAGGAGACCATCCAGCAAACCCAAGCATGAAAAGAAAACGCTCTGGCCCTTTGCCAGCAGCAATATCAATAAGTATCTCCCTTGCTGTAGTCAATGCTAAGTTTTTATTGATAGTTATTGATGGATAGTATGTTCCTGCTGGTGAGTAAAGAATATATCCTTGCTCCGGCTTGACAGGACCTCCATAATATACCGGTATGTCAACTATATATTCTTTGATATCAAGCCATCCGTGAAGTGGGACAAAACTATTAAGCAGAATGCGATTAACTACGAGTCCGAATGCTCCATCCTTTGTATGGTCACAAATAAGAACAACCGTACGCTCAAAATTTGGATCCTTCAGACTCGGTATGGCAATAAGAAACATTCCGGTCAAATTTCGAATATCAATCTTTCTCATTTTTGAACTCCTGAGCTTTCTTTCATCCATTCCATATTTTTGTGAATTTTCTGATTGATTGACGTGCAAGTTTATCACATCTGTCGTTTTCTTTATGTGATTGATGTCCTTTTATCCATTTCCATTCAATCTCGTGTATATCCGAAAGAATACGTAATCTTTCCCATAGTTCTCTGTTGACAACCTCTTCTTTCTTGCTATTCTTCCATCCATTCTTCAGCCATTTGAATATCCATGATGTCATCCCCTGAACTACATAATTCGAATCAGTAAATATTTTGACTTTACTTGGTCTTCTCAGAGCCTCAAGCCCTCTGATTACAGCTATAAGCTCCATACGATTATTCGTTGTTAATGGCTCATAACCTGATAGCTCTTTTTCTCTATTGCCTGATCTCAATATAACTCCATAACCACCAACACCAGGATTGCCACTACAAGCACCATCTGCAAAAATCTCAACATAAGGCTTCTTTCCGTCACTCATTTAAAATTGTAACCACATTTAATCAATAAGCAATTTTACTTTTAATATCATAACAATTTTAACATATTACAAAATTTCATTGCTGTTCAGAATAATCAATTCCCATATTTCCAACAATTTCGAATTTTAGCCTATTACCATTTCGGTTTGAGAAATGTTAGAGTCAATTGCTAAAATAAAATTCAATGAAGATATCCGTCATAATACCAACTCTGAACGCACAAGACTCTATAAAAGAACTGATAACAAGACTTCAGTCTCAGGATATTATACCAACTGATATCATTGTAATAGATTCTTCATCAGATGACCAAACTGTTCATATTGCAAAAAGTCTGGGAGCAGAAACTTTAATAATTTCAAGAGAAACATTTAATCACGGGAAAACGAGAAATATTGCTGCAATGAAATCAAATAGCGATGTGTTGATATTTATGACACAGGATGCGTTACCTTTTGATAATAAGCTAATTAAAAGCTTAATAGAACCTCTGGCATCGCCTGATATCGCTGCATCATATGGAAGACATATTCCCAAAAATGATGCATCACCTCTTGAAGTATTCTCAAGAAATTTTAATTATCCTGAAAAAGGATATATTAAGGGGTTTCAGGATATAAAACAATATGGCATAAAGACATTTTTTTTCAGCAATGTCTGTTCAGCAATTAAAAAAGATGTCTTTATGCAGATTGGAATGTTTCCTGAAGGAATCAAAACTAATGAGGACATGTTGCTATGTGCCCGTATGATACTTAATGGATATAAAATAGCTTATGTTCCTGAGGCTATGGTTATACATTCCCATAACTTCTCACTTAAACAGCAATTCAGGCGTTATTATAATATAGGCATGACGCTTAAACAAAATAAATGGGTTCTGAAATATGCTGCTGCTGAAGGTGAAGGCATTACCCTTATAAAAGAGCAGTTTCATTTTTTGATTAAAAATCATAAATATAGATGGATTCCATATATTCTGCTTGAGTCTTTTACTAAATATACAGGATACAGAATGGGTTTCATCTCAGCATGGTTGAAATAATGAATCCGATGAAATGTGCATTAAGATTATTCTTTCTTGTTATCATTGATCTTACAGCTTACTATCTTTCTCTCTTTCTGGCCTGGTTATTCAGAGGAAAGATCGCTCCCCTTTTTTTATCAAATTTGCCTTTTTTTAATTTCTCTTACACTGATTTTGTCTCATTCTGGTGGTTTCCGTCAATATTCATCTTTTTTTTATTTTATGAAAAGCTATATGATAATAACCTTCCATTCTGGGATGAAGTGAGAAAACTTGTAAAAGCACTATCTCTGGCAAGTATAACTCTAATGGCCATCGTCACATTGGGTAAAATGTCAGATAGGGTATCAAGAATAGTGCTATCAAGTATGTGGATATTTTCTCTATTTATCTTCCCCATCTTTCGTCTCTGGGGAAAGAAAATCCTTTACCATTTCGTGATATGGAGAAAAAAGATTCTAATTATCGGGGCAGGCAATGCAGGCAGACTCGTTCTAACTGGATTACAGAGAGAAAAACACATGGGATATGATGTAATCGGTTTCCTCGATGACGACGAAAAAAAAATAGGCACCAAGATTGATGGAAAGAAAGTATTCGGAAAAGTCTCAGAATTCCCGAAATTCATAAAAGATTACGGGATTGAAACAGCTGTAATCGCCATGCCGTCTCTTTCATCAGAAAAATTGTCTATTCTTACAGCAAATGTTCAGAATAATACACTCAATACAATGCTCATACCTGACTTGAAAGGTGTAGCACTTCTCAATACCGACCTTTTTCACCTTTTCCGGGAAGAAATTTTTTTAATGAATATAAAGAATAATCTAAAATCTGGTATAAACAGGTTTATTAAAAGATTCTTTGACATAAGCGTCTGCATTCTTTCAATGCCTATCATTTTACCTATCATAACTATCATCAGCATTATCATCCGATTAGAATCACCCGGTTCTGCTATTTATACACATGAGAGGGTTGGGAAAAATGGCAAAATATTCAAATGCTATAAATTCAGAACCATGCATAAAGATGCAGATAAAAAACTCGATATGCTTCTGCAAAATAATGAAGAAACCCGTAAAGAATGGCTTAACAATTGGAAATTGAAGAATGATCCGAGAATAACTCGCACAGGGCGTTTCTTGAGGAAAACATCACTTGATGAGCTTCCTCAGGTATGGAATGTATTAAGAGGAGAAATGAGTATTGTAGGGCCAAGACCTGTTACCAGAGAAGAGATAGATGAATACTATAAGGATGCGGCAAAATTGTGTTTCAGTGTGCTGCCAGGTATAACTGGATTGTGGCAGGTTTCCGGAAGGACAAATACAGGCTATGATTACAGGGTAAAACTCGATGGATGGTATATAATGAACTGGTCTTTATGGCTTGATATTGTAATACTTTTTAAGACCATCAAGGTCGTTTTAAAGGCAGAAGGTGCTTATTAACCCAAATAATGCATTTTATGGGTTAACCAAAGAAAAACGAAATAAGTAATCCTCTCAAAGTAGGATGAGGGCGGATTTAAAGTTAATGCGAAAGTTTTTTTGTGTTATACAGTAGACCGAAACTTTCTGATAAGTCTTCATTATTGGAATTTAACATATTATGTTAGCTATAATTAATAAAATACATTATCTATAAAGGTGATTTATGAATAAAGTGATTGAATATATAAATCCGAATAACTTACCAAAGGTTCCTTTTGTTCTAAATGGCATCTCATCCCGTTTTATTCGGGAAAACAAGATTGTTCCTTTAGAACTCAAGAACAATGTCTTGAAGGTTGTAATGGCAAACCCTGAAGATAGTGCTACGGTTGATGCTCTCAAGGTTGCAACATCAGCAGAAGTATTAATATATGGCTGTGATAGTAAAGCATTGGATGAATACATCTCAAGATTTTATGAACAGGAATCGAAAAATATTAACAGGATTATCGAAGACATCGGAGAAAGAGGAATTGAATTCCTCAGGGAAGAGGAAGAAGATATAGGGCATTTAAAAGATCTTGCTTCTGAAGCCCCAATCATTAAACTTGTAAATATGATTATAACAAGGGCTATTGAGAGCAGAGCGAGCGACATACATAT